>Ga0302325_10005996_pt1 | contig 27489 bp, 22 predicted proteins | sample Palsa_T0_2_FD_201948 | JGI IMG/M metagenome (GOLD analysis project Ga0302325, IMG submission 201948) | Peat permafrost microbial communities from Stordalen Mire near Abisko, Sweden - Palsa_T0_2 | ecosystem: Environmental > Terrestrial > Soil > Palsa > Peat permafrost | place: Sweden: Abisko... | reverse complement strand
GCTGAGGCAGAAGACATCGTTCAAGAGACCTTCGCCAAAGCACTTCGCGCCTTTGACTCTTTTCAGCCATCCACCAACTTCAAGGCTTGGATATTCTGTATTATGCGTAATACTTTCCTCACCTCGCGAACCGGTATCGCCGCTTCCCGTACTATTTTTCTTGAAGACCACGCCTCCGCATTCGATATTGCCGCGGCCGGCCCGAGTCCGGAGGAAATCGCCATACGACTCGACGATCAAGTGGCTCTGCAAGCCGCTCTCGAAAAGCTTCAGCCATTGCTTCGCGAAGTCCTCTTGCTCTGCGATGTCGAGGAGATGAAGTACAAGGACATCGCCCTGATTCTCGGCGTGCCCATCGGCACAGTAATGTCTCGTATCTCACGCGCCCGGCAAGCCCTTCGTGAACTCTTGCGGCCGCCGCTCGGAGGATCCCTGTGATTCGAAATAAGCTGAGTGGCAAAGATATTGATCCGTACGCGCTGAACTGCTTCATCGACGGTGAGCTGCATGTCGGCGAAGAGGAGAGAATTCGGCAACATGTGAAATACTGCCGCCTTTGCGCGCTCTATGTTGTTTCGGGTAAAGGGTTGAAAGCAGCGGTCGCCCGCGCGGGCCTTGGAGTTGCTCCCCGTGCGACCGGCACGGCCAAAGCCACCCCCGCCCGAAAAAGCAACCTCGTCTACATCGATAGCCAGCCAGCACTTAGCACTGCCGTCAATCAGCTCCAACCAACCCTTCGCCAAGCTCTTCTTCTCTGCGACGTAGAGGAACTTAGCTACAGGGACATCGCTCTTATTCTAAATATCCCCGTCAGCACAGTGACCTCACGTATCTCGGATGCACGAGACACCCTCTGCCAGCTTCTCATCCTGCAACACAGGAAATTCTAATGACGCAACGCATCGACTTTCTCGACCATCTCGCCCCAGACACGCTCAACGCCCTCATCGACGGCGAACTTCCGGCCGGCGAGCAGCAGGAGGCTCAGCTGCATCTGAACGACTGCCATTCCTGTGCTCTTCAAGTTCTATCTGCCACACGGCTAAAGGCTGCCACTGCGCGCGCTGGGCATCGCTACTCGCCATCCCCTGAAACTCTAGCGCTCCTTACCGCGCAGTTGCATTCGCAGCCGCAGACTAAGAAGACGACGCGTGTCTACTCGATCCGTCCCGGAGTCTGGGCTGCCCTTGCCGCTGGTATTCTGCTCGTCGTGTCCTTCCTGGGCTGGCGTCAGATCCATCAAACCAATGCGCTTGCCGCTGAGCTTCTCGACCAGCATCTGGCCACGCTCGGCAGCGGCGCGACTCCGCAGGTGATCTCCACGGATCGCCACACCGTCAAACCCTGGTTTCAGGGCCGTCTTCCTTTCAGCTTCAATCTGCCCGACGCGGCAGCCTTGTCTCCCGACACCGCTCTCAAAGGTGCAAATCTTACCTATTTCAACGGTCAACCCGCTGCCTTGCTTCTCTTCACCATCCACAAGCATCAGGTTTCCATCTTCCTCACCCAGCGAGCAAACGGCCTCATTCTCACTGCGCTGCCGACTACCCGTGCGGGTTTCACGATCCGGTCCGCGACCACCCGGGAACTCTGCATACTTGCCGTCAGCGACGTTAATCCTGCGGACCTCGATCTCCTCGTTGCGTCTCTGGTACGAGCTCAGTCCAACACCTAGATCTCTTGGAGCCGGGAGAGAACAATAAACTCGGGGAGCAGTAGGTCGGTAGCGTGGAAGATCCAGTTACTGGGAAAAAGGATTCGTATCGGAGTTACCGGATTCCGTTCCGGCCGGACGTCGAGGGCTTGCGCGCTGTCGCTGTCACGCTTGTCGTTTTGTACCACGCTGGTTTGCCCTTCCTTCCGGGAGGGCTAATTGGAGTAGACATATTCTTTGTTGTCTCGGGGTATTTGGTCACGAGCTTGTTGACGAGAGAGGCTGACGTCTCCGGAGAGATCACCCTCGTCGGCTTCTATGCAAGAAGAGCGCGGCGTCTCTTGCCCGCGGCGACCGTAGTTGTAGTGGTTGTCTGCCTGACGGAGGCCATACTGGCCAGTCCGCTTGTGCAATACCGCATTCTGAAAGATGCTGCTGCAACCATGGTCTATTCAAGCAATATTTATTTCAGTCATATGAAGCGGAGCTATTTCTTCCCCGGTGTTCCGCCTAGCCCACTGATTCATACCTGGTCCCTGGCTGTAGAGGAACAGTTCTACATCGTCTGGCCCCTCATTCTGCTCTTTTTGGTGCGGTTGCGAGCGAGCGTGAAGGTACGGGTGCTTTTTCTTGCCCTGCTGACACTGGGTTCTTTTGCGGCCTTCCTTTGGCTACTAGGATTCAGCGAGACCGAGGCGTTTTTTCAAGCGCCGGCACGAGCCTGGGAGTTTAGCGCGGGCGGACTGGCCAGCTTCGTGCCCATCCCGTGGCTGAACAGAAACAAGAATCTATGCAAGTGGGCCGGGATCGCGGGGTTGCTTGCCTTGATCCTTTCTGCGGCCCTCTTTACAACCTCGGAGAAATTTCCCACCTACCTCGCGCTAATCGCCGTAATTGCTTCCGCGGCAGTCCTTTTGGCTGGAGCCGCCACGTCCAATTCTCCGACTACAGGCCTGTTAAAACTACCGCCGTTTCAGTACCTCGGCAGGATCTCCTATTCCCTCTACCTGTGGCACTGGCCTGTTCTCAATATTGCGAAGGAGGCCTTATCGAACGACTCACTGACGCTTGATGTCGCGTGCATCCTCGGGTCTATCCTGCTGGCGGCGCTAACCTATGCATTCGTTGAGAAACCGATCCGAAACCAAACGGCGCTTGTGTCAAGGCCGAGGGTGAGTTTGGCAATTGCGGCGGTATCCATGACGATCTGCATGATGGGATTTGTGGCGTGGCGCGCCGTCCTCCTCCATTCTGAGCAGTATCGCAAATTTCAAAAAGTGATCGAGGATATCCCCTCTTTGTACGCTTTGGGTTGCGGCACCCATGGCATTCCGAGGTTTTGCTCCTTCGGAGAGACCTCCAAGCCCGTCCTGACAGTGGTTCTCTACGGAGATTCGCACACGGCCCAGTGGTTCCAACCATTGAAGGAGATAGCAGAGGCGCAGCATTGGAAGTTGGTGACGATGATCAAGGTCGGGTGCTCACCAATGCGCATCGAGAGCGATCGCCGCGAAAATCCAGAAGAGAACGAGATCTGTGACCTCTGGAGAGACCTTTCCGTCGCAAGAATGCGGGGGCTGCACCCCGATATGATCGTCCTGTCCAGTTCCTCTCGCTATCCACCTCCGGGCAATCCGACTGGGCTTATCAGTGTGTCGGAGTGGGGGCAGAAATCGCGGGAGACGTTCCTCGCCCTCTCGCAAGCCGGAACCAGAGTTATCTTCATTCGAGATACGCCACACTTCGATTACAACATTCCGTCTTGCCTTGCTCAGCGGGAATGGAATGGCCGCGCAAAGTGTGATCCGTCGCCTCGATCCAATGCGTTGGAACATGAGATTTATGATGCTGAAGTGCATGCCGGAGCCGGGATTGCAAATGTCAGATTCATCGACATGTCTGACGCAATTTTAGTTGGAGACAGACTCGAACCAGAAAGGAATGGTCTAGTACTGTTCAGCGATGGCGATCATCTGACACAAAGCTTCGCAGGGAGCCTCGCGGGTGCACTCCAGAACCAACTGACGGGCACTTCGAACCGATGACGACAGAACCAAAGTCGCTGATAAGGCCTGGCTAGTGCTGAATGCGGACTCTTTCAGATTGTGTCCCCCCATCCTGACCATTCGCAGCCTGTCTTTCAGATCTGTGTCAAATCTACACCGAGGCCCTTCTCTTTCGGGCTCAGAGAAGCGCCAAGTTCGACGGTGGCCCGAGCAGATCGTTGTCTCAGCACACAAACTGTCCGCCACTCAAGTATTTCCAGCGCGGCGTGAATAAAATCGAAGAGCGCCAGTTTAATTCTATGAGCGGGAAGCCAGCTGAGCCGAAGTCCCTGCCATCTTGAGGAAAAAGACTTGTGTAATTCGGACTCGGGCATTAGCGTCCTCACTGACTACTGGCTTGAATCATTTGCACACCGAGGAAGGAAATGGAACAGATAGGCAGAACCAGGGATTTCTCTTTGATGCGCGACGCGCAGAGCGGAAACCACATTGCTTTTGAACAGCTGGTGAACATCCATGATCGCGCTGTTCTAAGACTTGCGTTCCGTATTATTGGGTCGAAGAACGATATCCAAGACATCTATCAAGAGGCATTTCTGAAAATTTACAGAATGCTGGGCAGCTTCCGTTTCGAATGCTCCGTTTCAACGTGGATCTACCGTATTGTGACCAATGTTTGCTTCGATCATCTGCGGAAGAGTGGAAGGCGCAAAGAGAAGAGCGCGATAGAGATGAGCGCCGATGGGGAGGAGTACAACCTGTTGGATCAGATCCCCGACCACAGGCTGGCTCACCAACCCGAACATCAATTATTTCGCCGGGAAGAAGGGGTTCATATTCTTCGCGCCCTACGCAGACTGACGGTTCGCGAACGCGCGGTATTTGAATTGCGGTATTTTCGGGGCCTGAAACTGCGAACGGTCGGCGAGAGGCTAAATGTCTCGGAAGCGTCGGTCAAAACCACCTTGTCCCGAGCCATGCAGAAGCTGAGATCTCAATTGGCCGGTGACACAAATGATCGAAGGAGTCGATGCAGGGGCCACATGATGCCTGAAGTGTGATTTAAGGCGCTTCTTGTAGAAAGAGGACGAATGCATGAAAGCCGCCGCATTACGAGAAATAGTGGACGCCAGGACATTCGAACGACAACCGTCCTTCATTGTCCGTGCTTCGATTATTGAGTGTGAAGGTGCCTTGCAGAGGACTCAACCGCGCCATGACGGAGACCACTTGCAGTGCGATTTGTTCAGGAGCATTGCGAGTGCGACGGGCACTACGTTCCTGGCAATCTGTGGAGATCGTCAGGTGATAGGAACAACCTCCTTCGTCTGGAAAAGAGCACCGCGGGCACTTGGCCGCAGCCTTCAGCCGAAGCGCACGCGTCGTGCGCCTGCGCCGAATAGTGAGGTCTACTTTGAGCACATGCAGGAACGCGTCAGGTATCGTACAGGTCAGTTGTCAGTGCGACGCAGGACCGCTCCTGTAGCCATATTCATTCTGTTGTTGAGCTGCGTCCAGGGAGCGGCATCGACTCCAATCGTGAGCCAAAGGGCTCTCGCCTCACTTCAGGCCAAGGCGGATCAAGCCCAACCCAGAGACCGATGTTTTCTCTATGCCATGCTCATCAACCAGATGACGAACCTAGCCGGCCAGCAGTTCGATTCCGATGATCCCGAACAGGCGTCGGAGACACTTAAGCTCGTGCAGCGCTATATAGAGAATATCCGCACTGGAGTGACCGGTGACAGCAGGAAGGTGAAAGATGCCGAACTGCTTGTACGGCGGAGTTCCTTTCAACTTAGAAACATTCTCCGCGAAAGCTCCTTCGAAGATCGTCTTGCCTTGGAGACGACACTGAAAGAACTGAATCAGGTTCAAGAACAGCTCATGATCCAGGTGTTCAAGAAATGATCTACGAGTGAACACAGTTCGCAGCAGCAACACGTAATCCGACTTGCAAACGTGCGCGGTTTCCTCCCTGCCTGAGGCATGGGGGTTCGTATATTCCTGCACGCGTTGGCGTAAATGTGTCATGGACACCTCCTTCGGTGTCCAACACTCTATCCAAATGCCGCAGAAGCGTACCCTGCCGCGCTAGCGGCTTAGTGCAAGTCGCCAATGCGTGATTCGAGGGTGGTTGGTTCTGGTAGTGTGGATTAGCGTGTCGATGCCAATCGAAATGAAGGTGCGTGTGCTTGATCAATCTGCACTGCTGTTGCCTTCCCTTGCTCTATGCCGGTATACACTTCATTCTGCAATTGAGCAGCGCAGGCTGGCGAGCGATGAAGCGCCAGCCTGCGCTTGGGAGGGACGGAGATTAGAAGTCAACCCTAAGTGCGACTTGTCCCGTTCGGTTCTCTGCGTTTTCGGCGGTTTGCGCTGCACTAAGTTCCCCGAAGGCTTGATTCGTGTTTAACTCTGTTGGACCGGGAATCACCTGGACGGAGGACGGAGGGGCGAAATTGGTGTGGTTCAGCACGTTGGTAAACGTAGTCTCGAAGCGGACTTTCACCTTTTCCCCTGCGGAGAAGACCTTGCCCAGGCCCAGGCTCACAGCCTCTGTGCCGGGCCCCTCGAGAATGCCGACTCCTGCGTTGCCAAACCTGCCGGCTGTCGCAGGCGTTTGCACAAACGCGGCAGGGTTGAAGTAGTTGGCGCGGGATTGGCTGGCGTAGTAGTTGTGCGAAGCAACATCCGGACGCAGATATGCACCGCGATTCAAGACGTTGGTGTTGGACGCATCGTACGATCCGCTGATGTTTGGCGTCAGCCACGGACCGGTTTCGAGCAGCGTTATGTTGGTCAATTCCCAGCCTCCGATCGCCTTGTCCAACAGGCCACTATGGTTCAGCCACGTGCGGCCCCCTCCAATGGGCAACTGATATTTGCCGGTCATGAGGAAGCGGTCGCGTCGGGTTCCTTCCACGTTGCCATAATCGTTGGCGACGTGAAAACGGTCCGCAATGGGCGTGCCGTAGTTCACTTCTCCAGCGAATGCGGTGGGTGCATCTCCCTGGTTGTCAGCAAGATTTTTCGCCAGCGTGTAACTGGCGTCGAGATAGAGGCCGTGGGCTATGTGGTGCGTCAGCTCGCTTTCAAACGCACGATAGTTCTGCTTGCCTGCGTTGAAGGTGCTCAGAAGCGTAAACCAGTTTTGATACTGGGCTCGGCTGTCGACATACATGCCAGCGGTGGCTCCGGTGTCATAGGGAGTTGTACTCGCCGGAATCTGGTTCAGATCCTCGGTTATGTTGAGCCGGTAGGTGTGCATGCCTACGTAGCTGACTCTGGCCGAAGTGGCATTGCCTATCTGGCGCTCCACGGTCAGGTTCCACTGCGATGATTGGGGATCGCGATAGTTCGGATTGACACCCTGATCCAAGCCGCCGCCGCCATACTGAATGCCTACGGTTGGTGGCGCTGTATTGGGAAACTGGATCAATGGAGTTCCGTTCGCAGTCACGCCATTGCTGTAAGTATGCAGGTTGGAAGTCGGGTTGCCGCTGTTGTTGAACGAGAGCGGACCGAGATTGGTCATAGTATAAATTCCGAATCCGGCGCGCACGACCGTGCCCGTGTTGTTGAATGGGCGATAGGCGATCGAGAAGCGCGGTTGGTAGTCGCCGTAATAGGTCTGGCGGAGACCCTGCGGGCGATGATCCTGGCTGGCGGTTACATAGTTGGTGCATGGCAATGCAGTGTATTGCAAATTGCAGGCATTGAACGACTGCTGAAAGGCCAGATTCGATCCCTGAATATTCTGCTGCTTCAGATAGGCCGCAAGGTTATCCGGAACCACGATTGAGTTGGTGCTCTGATCGAAGTTCGCCAGATTGCCTCCATCCTCCTGGAACGAAGGCAAAACCTGCCAGCGCAGGCCATAGCTGAGCGTGATACGGCTGGTCAACTGAAACTCGTCCTGTGCGAACACGCTGTATTGCCACGCCGTGCCGCCTACGTCAGGACTCGAGACCGCAAAGTCCAACGTGGTTGGCGCGCCAACGAGGAAGTCGCCAAAGGCATTGCCGGTAAAGGTCGGATTGAAGATGAAGGTTCCGAAGTCGTCCGAAGCAAACTCCGGAGCGAAGCTCTCCAGGTCGAAGTAGCGTACCCGGCGTGCGTCGATCCCCGCCTTAAGGGTGTGCTTGCCCAGCGAATAGCTCACATTATCCGTGAACTGATAGGTGCTGGACTTGGTGATCCCTGCTTTGTCCCGGCCGATGGGCGTGAAGTTCGTCCCCGCGCTGAAGTTAAAGGTGGGAAAGGCATGAGTGGTCGGGTGCTGGCTGATGTTCACGCCCTGCAAATCGAGCTGGCTTAGCGCGTCGGCTCCCTCGATGGGAAAGTCTACGCTTGTCGTCACATTCGTAAAACCGAATCGGAATTCATTTACAAGGCGCGGCGTGATGCTGTTGGTATAGGAGACCAGCAGGCTGCGATTGTGCACCGAGTCCACGTCGTTGGGCAGGAGCGGATTGGCGGTGTCGGAGGTAATATTCTTGCGGCTGAAGCGAGCATAGAGGGATTGCTTCGGATTAATGGTCTGGTCGACTCGCAGGTCCGCTCCGTCGGTCCGCGCAGGTGTTGGCTGAAACGTCTCGTAGTTGTAGTTGGCCTGCCCGTTTACGTTGGGCAGCGGATAATAGGCCAGCAACGACTTGGCTGTTTCGCTGATCTCCCCGGAAGGGATTGTTGGTCCCCCGATGTCGCTCAAATTCCCCGTCCTGTCGAGCGCGGAAGGTACAAGATATTGTTCCGCCAATGCGGTCGCACGCCGGTTGCCCTCATAATCGAGGAAAAAGAATGTGCGGTCTTTACCTTGATAAAGATGAGGAATCGAGACCGGGCCGCCCAGTGAGCCGCCAAAGGTATTGAAGTGCTTAGGGTTCTTGCTAGTGAAGCCGTATGGAATGGCATCCAGCGCGTCGTTCTGCATGTATTCGAAGAGGCTGCCGTGATAGACGTTGGTGCCACTCTTGGTGGTAAACGTCACGTCGCCGGCTTGGGAGAACTCCGCGTTGTTGTTGGAAGCCGACACAGTTACGCCAGAGATCCCCTCCTGCGATGGATAGGCATCCTGAAGGGCGCCGTTTTGTCTTACATTCGCAGTGGAGATACCGTCCACCGAATAGCTCACCATCGATGAACTGGCGCCACCCAGAGCGACATTCCCGGAACTGTCCTGCTGCACGTTCGACGATACAGCCAGCGCTCCCAGCGGGCTGGTGGTAACCGCGCGGTTATTGAGTGGCAGTTGCGTAATCTCCTCGTTGGTTTTCATGTCGCCGAGGGTTGCGTTCTCCGTGTCGATCTGGTCGGCAGCTGAGCTCACTTCAACGGTGGTGCTTGCCTCGGCCACGGCGAGTTCTACCGTCAGACGCAAGTCCTGGCGTGGATTGAGGACGATGCCCTTGAGATTCGTTTCAGCAAAGCCATTGTGTTCTGCGTGCAGGCTGAATTTTCCAGGCTTGAGATTCTCCAGTAAGAAGGCTCCCGAAGCGTCGGCGCTAACCAGGCGATCAGTACTCTCATCGTCGCTGTGCAGAGTGACGCGGCTGTCGGGAACCACCGCGCCGGTTTTGTCCTGCACTACTCCGCGTATGCTTCCGGCGGTTGATTGCGCGCGTGTGACTCCATCTCCCAGCAATAGCAACAAGATCAGGAGAATCCAAGCCCGGCTGCGCCATGTCCGATGCTTCAACTGTTTTCCATTGTTCAACAGCGGTGTACTGCCCTCCGATGTCCTTCGTTCCAATTGCGACAGAACAACCATGCGCTCCAGATGAATATGCATGAATGCGTGAGCAGAAGCCGAATCGCTATGTATCGCTGGCTCGTTCGTGATCATAAAAGGCTCTCCAATTTCTCCGGGGATCGACCCCGGTCAGTACCCAGTACAAGCCTGAACCGGTTAGTTCGGCATAAAAATGGGAGAGCCCTTATGCATTCCTGACGGCCTAAGAGATCGGCCTCATTGATGAGATGAAATCGAATTCTTGGCTGATGTAGCGCTTGATTATGTGCTGCTTATGGAATGCTTATCTGCCGCGTCGCCTAGCGCGCCATCTGGTTACACTTTCTTTATGGGCCGATAATTAGACTGCTAGTTAATCGATGTTTTCCGCGAACGCAGTACGGCGGCCGGTGCGGATGCTGATCTCCGCATTCCTGGTGACGGCAATCACCTGGCTGGCTTATGGCCTGCATGCGAAATCCTTCATCGCTGGATTCTTATATCTCTTGCTGGTCCTGCCGATCGCGTTCCAGTGGGGTTTTCTCGAGGCGACGATCGCGTCGATCATGGCCATTGCGTGTCTCGACTATTTCTTTACTCAGCCTTTGCTTCACTTTTATATGTCCGACCCGCAGGATTGGGTCGCACTGAGCGCATTTGAGGCCGTAGTCCTGGTTGTGAGCCGTCTGGCCAACCGATTGCGCCAACAGGCGATAGAAACGGCTGCTCACGAAGCTAGCGTCGATCGGCTATACACGATGAGCAGGGAGCTTCTTCTCATGGACCGGGGCGAGCCGATGGGCGCGCAACTGGCGCGCTTGATCGCCGAAGTCTTCGACGCCTCCGCGGTAGCGCTATGGAGCGCGCATGAGGCAAGACAGGATGCCGCTGGAACACAACAAATTCCAGAGGACGAGGTTCGCGTTGCTTTTCTGTGTGAAAGCCGCGAGGATGATTTGATACAGGGAAAATTCACTCGTACTTTGTGGTTAGGGTCCAGGGCGGTGGGCGCTCTGCGTATCGTCAGTGGCGCCGGCGGCATGATGGACGCCCGGACCGCCGACGCTATCGCTTCACTCGCGGCAATTTCGCTCGAAAGACAGCGTGCATTCCTCGAAGAGAGCAGTGCCGAGGCATCTCGACAAAACGAGCGGCTCCGTTCGGCAGTTCTCGATGGTCTGGCACATGCATTCAAAACTCCGCTGGCTGTGATTCAGACTGCTAGTTCCGGTCTGCTTCAGGACGGTAAATCGCAAGCGGTTGAAGAGGAACTGGTCGCTGCAATTCAGACCGAGGTACAGCACCTCTCTGATCTGACTACGCAGGCGTTACTTACAGCCGAATTGGAGGATAGACAGTTAAAGTTGCGACGGGAGCAAATTCTTCTGAAGCCTTTCCTCATGACAGGTTGGTCGAGGTTTGCGCAGGGATTGCATGATCATTCGTTTGAGATCGATGCGGGCATTTCTGAATGCACGGTATGTGCCGACCCGAAGCTGTTGCAGCTGGCATTGTCTCAATTCATCGATAACGCGTCCAAATACGCAGAGCCTGCATCCCGCATTCGTCTGCAGGTTGAGATCTCCGACTCCGAAACTGTGTTCAGCGTCCATAACTTTGGCTCGTACATACCACCAGAGGAACGTGCCAAGATCTTTCAACGCTTTTATCGCACACCTGAATCTCGCTATCGCGCACCGGGGACCGGTATCGGGCTGACAGTTGCCAAGCAAATCGCCGAGGCCCATCGTGGCCATGTTTGGCTAGATAGCGATCCGCGGGCTGGAACCACTTTCTACCTGGGGTTGCCACATATCGGTCGGGAGGGGCCATGAACGAAGGTCACGGAACAGTACTGATCGTCGAAGATGATTCTGCGCTTCGTAGAATTCTACGCACCACACTTACAGGCGAAGGCTTTGACGTCGGTGAGGCAAGTACAGGCGAAGAGGCTCTGACGCGTCTTCGCATGATCGACTACGAGGTTGTCTTGTTGGACATGAATATGCCCGGCATGGGTGGCATTGAGACTTGTCGCCACATTCGCCGGTCGTTCAGTCGATTGCCGATTCTCATGTTGACCGTCCGGGACAGCGAGGACGATAAGGTATATGCCCTCGATTCAGGCGCCGATGACTACATTACGAAGCCCTTTCAGATGCGTGAACTAACGGCGCGCATCGGTTCGGCGATCCGCCGATATCGTGCGCCTGAAGTGCCCCGAGAGGAGCCAATCACAGTGGGTCTCATCACTCTCGATCCAGCACGCAGAAACGTCTCCAGAGAAGGCAGTCCAATACATCTGACGCCAACTGAGTTTGAAGTGTTGCGACTGTTGATGGAGCACGCCGGAAGACCACTTCCGCATGCCAAAGTCTTGACAACAGTGTGGGGACCGGAATACAGCGAGAACCGTGAATACTTGCGCGTCCTGATGAATAATCTCCGAAAAAAGCTTGAGTCTGACCCAACAAACCCGGAGTACTTGCTCACCGACAGTTATGTGGGATACCGCTTTCGAGACCGCTAGCCGCAAATGCCCGTTGCTCCCATGAGGTGTATTCCTAGCGACGGCAGAAGCGGGAGCGATCGCTTGTTCATCATGAAGTGTTCCGCAGCCAACGGATCACTGCCGGGAAGCCGACTTGATGTTACTCGAGCTCCTGTGACAATCTTCCCGTAAAGTCGGCAACATGGACACTTGCCGGTTTTACGTCTAGATGGATCGCATTCCATTGTCGGTGAGTGAATGGGATCGATCCGAGAGCGGAAGTCGCAAGGTCGTTCACTCGACGCTGTTCAGCGCTTGGCAGGTTGCGAGGTTCGGAAATCTTTGGGCTCTCACTTGTGCTTGATGACGAATGCTGTCTTGTCATCGATGCGATCTTCTTCACCGATCTGCTTCAGGTGCTGATCCTGCTTGACTGCATAGGACACTACCGCGTTGCAATTCTCTTTGGACTTCTCACCTTGATGTTCACGGACGACTTGGTCAAATTTGAAGGCGGACCCGTTCGTCGCTGCCATCGAAGACGCCATCCGTATAACCGACTCGGCGAGCCGCAGATTGATTTTCTCGAACATGTCCGGTGTGGTCTTTCCGTTCCGATCGAGATCCGCGAGCATAATGGCGTGAGAGGTGTCATGAACCGTTGATGCGATCTTCGCCGAAATGATGTCGTGGCCCTGGGCATCCACAAGAAGCACACTCGCAGTCGTGTGAAGTTGGCGAAGATCTTCGGCGATCCTCAGCTGTTCTGAGCTCTTAGCGATTCGATACTACGCCGCATCGGCATCGCCAAAGCCGGGTTTGGATTTTATCCACTCGACATGTGCATCCACCATGTTTCGCGGGGATTGCCCGCCAGGAAGAGGCTCTAAGTAATTCTCGGACCGACGGAGAGCGCGTGCGATACGAACATCAATATCGTAACGTTGTTGAAAGTTAATGTACTCGACCAGGTCGCCCCCTACCGGTCCGGCAGGAATGGAGTTGCCATACATATCGATTCCGCCCAATTGCGGAATGGCACTGTCAACCGGCATCAATTTCTTGCGGAAGTAATCGTAAACACACAGTTCTTCTTCGGTCGTCCCCATCACGCATCTCCTGTCGTACAAACAGCCCGCGCTTGCGAAAGTCGGGAATGCCTAGACGGTCCTATGCGGTTCCGCGTTGCTGGCTATTCGGCTTCGATCCGATCAAAGCATAGTACAAGATGTACATATAGCAGATAAGCGGGAGTATGAAAGCGTGGTGAAGTCCCAGATGGTCGGCAATGGCTCCCTGAATTACCGGGAGGATCGCCCCGCCCACGATGGCCATATTCAGGATGCCGGAACCACTTCCGCTCAAGGCGCCGAGCTCTGCTTCACCCAGGCTGAAGATTGTAGGAAACATTATTGAGTTGAAGAACCCAACCGCGAGGATGCTCCACATTGCTATGTGACCGCTCCAGAACATGGAGGCGGCAAGCAGTACCCCGGCAGCGACCGCACAAAGCGCGAGCAGATAAGCAGGCCTGAATCGCTGTAGAAGTTCTGCACCAACAAAGCGCCCGATCATGGCGCCACCCCAATAGAACGAGACAAAGCCCGCCGCAGCTTTGGCGGAGAGGCCAGCAATCTCGGGCAATCCAAAGTAATTCACCAGAAAGCTACCGATGGAAACCTCCGCACCTACGTAAGCAAAAATCCCAATCGCACCCTGGAGCAGACTGGAATGTCTCCAGATCGAATCAGCCGCCTTCATCCCGGGGAGGGGTGCCGCGGCTTCGATAGACGGCAACTTCGAAGTGCCAATCAACACCGCGAGTAAGAGCAGTGCGGCGCCGATCACGGTATACGGCAACTTGACCGAGGCTGCTTGTTGTATGCGATACAAATACAAGTCCTGGGGCGGGAGACTGCGTAGCCGATCGATCGCCAACGGCGCCGCGCTCAGGATAAGCAATCCACCGAGCTTCGGAGCGATGGTCGTACCCAGAGAGTTGAAGGCCTGGGTCAGGTCGAGCCGGCTCGATGCTGTTTCCGGCTTGCCTAACAAAACCACATACGGATTCGCCGACACCTGCAGACCAGTGATCCCCGCTGCAAGGACAAGGAGTGCTGTCAGGAACAGAGGATACGATACAACGGATGCGGCAGGAACGAACAGGAATGCTCCTGCCGCCATCGTCAGCAGGCCGATCACCATTGTGGTCTTGTATCCAGCCGCGTTCACGACCTTCGACCAGGGCACAGAGAATAAAAAATAGGCGGAGAAGAACGCAAACTGGATAAGCATAGCCCGCGCATAAGTGAGGTCGAAGATCGACTTCAGGTGCGGCACCAGGATGTCATTCAAACAAGTCAGGAATCCCCAGATGAAGAACAGACTCGTGACGATGGCCATAGGCCGTGAGTAATTCGGTGTGGCCGGTATGGGTGGAGTCGTCTGGATATCGTCAGATCCGCCAGTAAGTTGTTGAGTTCCCATCCTTGTTCACCTCAAAGTTCTGGGCATGCGTGCCCGAATAATGCTCTAACGGAAAAACCGAAATCGGATTAGAACATCTCAGCTCTTAGAAGATGAGTCGCATTCTCGCCCCGAGAAGAGTTGTTGCATAGGCTCTGCTTGCGTATGTGGGATGAACTGAAACCTCCACATCCGGCCCAACCTCGACACTCTTCGTCAGACGGAGGCGATAAAACGACTCAAAGACGCTCTCATGGTGCTTAGCAGGGGCGTTCGGTTCGCTGTATGCGAATGAGGCGCCAAACATGTCTCCCCGGCGTCCGAATGGGTGAACCTGTGCAAGCCCGAGCTCGTATTCATCTTTGATGGCCGTTCCGGTTTTGGTCCCGAAAGCAAACCTTCCAAACGGCGTCCAGCCGTCGGTCAATTCATGGTCGAACTCGAGGCCTCCCCCATATCCACTCCCCCGATCTTTGGTATCATCTCGCCACATGCCGACGCGATAAAGTCGATACTTTTCGCCCAATGCCCCTGAGGACCAGCCCACTTCAACGGTTTCCGCGTATTTTCGATCGACCAGCGTTTCGATATTTCCCTGCTGCGAACCCTCGGTATCTACGGCGACAGCGTGGACAAAAACATGCTGGCTGGCTTGGAATTCAACAGCCGCGCCACCGGCGTAAGTCCCGTCTGAGGCAACCGCATCATTGCCGTCGTTTGTCCCATTTAGAAACTGTGTGCGTTCATCGTTGTTGAACATACTGAGCGTCACGTATTCGTTGGGGTGTATCTTGCCCACGTAAAATGAAAGCCTCTTATTGAGGAAATCCTGCCGCCAATAGAGGATGTTCACCGTGATTGGTTCCTGCGGCCCTCCGCCCTGGAGGCAGTCGAGGTAAAGCCCCGAGCCGAGTCGATCGCTCAGATTGAACTGTTGGCTCGTGCCAATGTTCGTTCCGGACCGAATCAGCAGGCTGATGGATCCTGCGGTGGATTCGTGATCGTAGACACTCCACGCTCCGGTGAAGTCGAGGCGTCCGCTGGGTTGATCATGGCGGACCCCATCCGGTGTTATCGTTGCGTACTGGTTGAGGAAGGTATAGGTCGCGCCAAACTTCAAGTGCAGTGAATGAATACTGAAGTCTACGACTTTGTCGATGGCGCGAAAGATCGGAGCTGCGGGATCCGGTTGTATCAGCGGGTCGGCCGGTATCTTCGACAATTCGATTGCGTACGCGTCGAGTTCTTGTTTGAGTTCGTCAGGCTGGCCGTTTCTTATCGTTGGGAGCGGGCTCTGTGGAACCATATTCGATTGAACAGCCGGTGCACCGCTTACCCCGCCGCTTTGACCGAACGCCAACAAACTGCATCCTAAGAGAAGGAAGAGCACATGCGTCCGCACGAGCCTGTTCGCCTGGTTCTGGTCATCTCTCCCGATGTCGCGATTCGTGTTTTTAGGAATCCGACTTGGTCGCGTGGTAACATCCACGGCTTGGAAAACACTTTTCGCAATGCAGGAAATAAACCCTGCAAATCGTAGTTTTCGATCGATGGGTGACATCACGGCGATCCCTCCGCCTGCACTATAGATGTACCCAGGCAGGCAATGATGCGTGCGTAATATGAGATGAAAGTATCGGTCGATACCTTGGTATGGCTTGATTGACCGGTCACATTAGATGGAGACGGAGTGATGGATCGCAGTCCACTCTGAAAACGTACAGAGCCGCGCAAGGCGCATCCGGAGCGGCATGCAGCCCGCGGCCGGGATGAGACGTAATCGACGGAATTGGGGTTTTTTGCGAGATCGTATCCCGTGCACGCACATGCAAAGGTACTGGCGATACCAAGGTCTAATTGTTTTCGGCTCATGCCTCGGGTCCAATTGAACAAGCGCAGGAGAGTAGATGATGAGCACCTACGGCGAGGGAAGAATACGATTGGTTCGGAAGTCCGATGCATATTGGAGAGTAACGTTCGACATCCCGCCCTTGAATATCTTTGGGCCTGCAAATATCCCGCCGCTTGAAGAAATTGTCGGTTTGCTCGAATCGGACGAGCAAGTCAAGGTGGTGGTGTTCGACAGCGCGGTGGAAGGATTTTTTCTCACTCACTATAACTTTCTGGCAAAACCTGAGGAGTCTTCTCAATTTCCCCTGGGACGAACCGGCTTACAACCGCTGCCTGACATGCTCGTTCGGTTGAGTCGAGCGCCGGTTGTGTCAATTGCCTTGATTCGCGGCCGTGCCACCGGAGTCGGGAGCGAACTCGCACTCGCAAGCGACATGCGATTTGCGAGCCGAGAAAAGGCCATACTTTCCCAATGGGAGGTTGGGGCGGGACTGGTGCCGGGCGGTGGACCGATGGCGCGACTGCCGAGAATGATAGGGCGGGGCAGGGCATTGGAAGTGCTCTTAGGAGCTGATGACATTCGAGGGGATGTGGCGGAGTTGTATGGGTATGTCAACCGCGCGCTGCCCGATAACCAACTCGATGCGTTCGTCGAAGACTTTGCGAGGAGAATTTCTTCTTTTGACCGACAAGCGATTGCAGAGACCAAGCGCATGGTGAACGTGAACAGCCTGCCTTCGGACGCGGAGATCGCTCCGGAGTGGGATGCCTTTGTGTCTGCACTCGGCAGGCCTGCTGCCCAGGCGAGGCTTCGAGCTCTGTTTGAACGAGGCTTCCACGTTCCAGGAGACGTCGAGACCCGGCTTGGACACCACGTGGGGTCGATAGGCTCTGTCGTGGATAATGTCGCAAGTCGGTTGTAACGGGGTGCATGAGGAGCTCAGAGATCCCAGGAAACGACTGATCTGCCTGGCCCACTGGTGTCCGGTGCAGAACTAGCCACATGTCTGTATAGTCGGCTTTCCGGACAGATGACCCTTGTCTCAACTACTGCCAGCAGGCCAAATAACGGTTCGACGCCCAAACACCGCTCGAAACAAATCTAGTCGATTATTCATTCGCCGAACGCTCGAGGATGTTGCCTGGTCGCCTAGAGCACAACGAATCGCTGGACATCGCTTCCCACTTTGTATCCAGTCCTCGAACCAAGTGCCATTGCTTCCAGTTGCCGCCGGTGCGGAACGAATATAGCAGTTTCGCGCGCCTGGAAATTACGTAACAATCGCTGACACAATCGAGCCACTGACTTCCGTTAGCGGAGTGAACGAACATCCTTTGCGTCCGTTGAGGAGTCCCCGAGTGAAACGCAATCTCACCCATTCTTTGTTGTTGTTGATCCTCTGCGTCTTGAGGTTGGCCAACGCGCAATCTACAAATGCCACGATTAGCGGCGTGGTCCTTGATCCTTCAGGCAAGGTCATCATAGACGCCGATATCGAGATCCTGAACGAGGCCACCGGCGTGCATTACGCGAGCAGAACCAATGGAACCGGAATCTACTCGGTTGCGATTCTGCCCCCCGGTCAATACACCGTCCAGGTGTCGAAGATCGGCTTCAAAACGCTCATCAAACCGGATATCGTCCTGAATGTTCAGAGCGCTTTGGCTTTGAACTTTACACTGCCGCTGGGGGCAGCATCGGAATCGGTGACTGTGGTTGCCGGGGCGTCCTCCATCAACACGACCGATGCCTCCGTCAGCACTGTAATTGACCGCCAGTTCGTCGAGAATATGCCACTGAACGGTCGCAGCCTGCAAAGTCTCATCTCACTTGCGCCTGGAGTCGTCCAGACTCCGATTCCCTACGGATCTTCGTCCGGCAACAGCGGTGAGTTCAGCGTGAACGGCCAGCGGACCGAAGGCAACTATTACACCGTAGATGGGGTGAGTGCGAATGTTGGCACCGGCAGCAACGGTTCCTATACGGCTGGCGCGGCTGGCCTGCTTCCAGCGCAAACGGCACTTGGAACTACGCAAAGCATGGCCAGCGTCGATGCGCTCCAGGAATTCAGAATCAACACCTCCACCTATTCCGCAGAGTACGGAAGAACTCCAGGCGGACAAATTTCGCTTGAGACCCGTTCCGGGACCGACATGTTGCATGGAAGCCTCTTCAATTACTTCCGCAACGATGCGCTCGATGCGAACAATTGGTTCAACGACCACACGACGCCAACGACAGCGAAGACTGCAGAAAGACAGAACGACTTCGGTGGAACTCTGGGAGGCCCACTCTATATCCCCCGTCTATACGACGGCAGAAAGCGAACCTTCTTCTTCTACTCCTATGAAGGTCTTCGCCTGAGCCTGCCCACGCCCGCGACGACAAGCGAAGTTCCGGATTCCGCTCTTCGGCAGTCGACAGCATCTGGATTGCAACCGGTAATCAATGCCTTTCCAATTTCGAACGGCGCGGAGGTGTCAGGTGCGCCTGGGCTCGCCTATTTTACCGCTGCATACTCGGTCCCATCGGGACTCAATACCAGCAGTATCCGGTTCGATCACACGTTCGATAACAGGACTCACGTCTTTGGCCGTTACAGCGACTCAAGTTCCTCCAGTGACAGCCGTTCAGCCGACGATCTCGCCCAGGTGATCCCGCAATCGTTTGTCACGCGCAGTGTCACCTCCGGTCTCACTCGAACCTTCAGTCCTCAACTGGTAAACGATTTGAGATTCAACTACACGTGGTATTCGCTCAAGGAGCGGGATACGATCGATTCGTTCGGAGGTGCGAAGGCGTCTACGCAATCGACCTTCCTTCCGGGCGCCCCCGAGGATTCCCAATTTGCCGGATTTCTATTCTTTGGATCGGACCCAGGGATCGATTTGGTCGCGCAGGAGATCGGGCAAACTCAAACCAACATCATCGATACCCAGCAGTTCTCGCTTGGACGGCACTCCCTCAAGATCGGCGTCGATTACAGACGCTCCGAGCTGATGGAGAAATTCAACCGTCTCTCGGCAGCTCTCCTGTATTTCGAGGAGCAAGGATTGCAGTCCAATAGTGCGGACTTCGCCGTCGCATCCACCAGCGGAGCCGTTCCAGACGAGCCGATCTTCACGAATTTCTCGGCGTTTGTCCAGGATGACTGGAAGCTGAATCAGCGGAGTACACTGTCGCTCGGTCTACGCTGGGATGTAAACCCGCCCCCTGTCAATGGGAATGGCCGTATCCCTCCAGTCCTCGACCAGATAACAAACATTGCCACCGCACAGCTTGCCCCAGAAGGCACGCCGGAATGGAGTACGTACTATGCCGGCTTCGCTCCGCGCCTTGGAATTGCCTCGCAACTCAATGCCCGGGATGGCCGAGAAACTGTTCTAAGGGTGGGGGTGGGGCAGTTCTTCGATACTGGGAACACCCTCGGAGCGATCGGCTTTACGCAACTGGGATTCGCTTCGACCGAATACTATTCCGGCCTCAGTTTTCCATTAGCGCCCGCAGTCTATCAGCTTCCCGGTGCCTCGACTGAGGCACCCTTCAATCAGACGGCAGTCGGCTACAGCTCCAACCTGAAGCTCCCCTACACGATTCAATGGAATCTATCGTTGGAGCAGGCTCTGGGCACCGCACGGTCTTTCACCCTCGGCTATGTGGCGTCCGCGGGGCGCAGACTGATCGAAGGCACCTATCAGAATCCAGCATCCATTAACCCAGCCTTCTCCCTTGGCAACGGTCTTTATGTCATTCAGAATGGATCGTGGTCGAACTACAACTCCCTGCAGGCGCAGTTTCAACAACGAGTGATCCACGGACTTCAGGTGCTCGTGTCGATGACCTGGTCTCACAGCATTGACAACCTGTCATCGAACTTCATCAGCTATCAGCCGCTTCTCAAAGGCGATTCCGATTTCGACATACGGCGAAACTTTCAAACAGCGGTCACGTACAATCTTCCCTCTCGCGCGGCTGGGCGCGTAGCGCGGGCGATCACCGAGGGCTGGTCGACGGATTTGCGGGCCTTTGCGCGAAGCGCTGCGCCGGTGGACGTCTACGGGTCCGCTTACGTTGCCTCGAACGGAACGCAGCAGTATGCCCGTCCAAATGTCGTCACGGGAGAGCCTTTTTATGTCTACGGTTCACGAGATGAGATTCCGGGCGGAAGGAAGATCAACTTCAATGCCTTTCAGAATGTGACTGGGGTCACGGGTGACGCTCCACGCAACTTCCTCAGAGGATTCGGCGCGAACGAAATTGACTTTGCGATACGGCGGCAGTTTGACCCCTCGGATCGAGTGACGATTCAATTCCGCGCCGAAGCGTTCAACGTCCTGAACCGCCCGGATTTTGGAGCCATCTACAACACCCTGAATTTCGGGGAGTCGCTTTTCGGGCAGGCATACAACACGCTCAACATCGGCTTGAAGAATCAAAATGCGCTCTACGAACAAGGCGGGCCCCGTTCTCTTCAGCTTGCTCTGAATGTGTTGTTCTAGCCGGCGCCTGCGATTAAACGTATCCCCACAATCTCTCCTCACTGGATCTTCGTTGGAGGTGTATTCATGATGCTGAGGTCACGGCCCAAGACGGCCATGCTGTGTGCTCGCTTGATGCTCGCAGTATTCTCGATCGGTCTTTCAAGCAGCGCTGAGCAGCGCGCGTTCACGGTGAGCGATTCGATTTCGATGGCGACTTTCAGCGAGCCATCGGGCCTCGTGCCCAACAGCAAAGCGGAACTCTCGCCGGATGGCAGGTACTTTTACTTGGTCACCTCACGAGGCGTTGTTGAATCGAATCAGATTGAGTCCACGCTTTGGCTGATCGATCGAGAAGCAGTCCGGCGCTTCGTTCGCGATCCTTCTGACAGGACTACGATGCCAGTTCCACAAGCAATTGCGAGGATCTCCGCGGTCCCTAGTATCCAGGCGGCGGTGCCCAATGCTCCAATGATCACCGATATACGCTGGACCCCAGATTCCAAAGGCCTCTTCTTTCTCGGCCAGGATTCTCATGCGGAGAAGCGCCTCTTCGAAGTGGAAATTGAGCATCGGAAGGTCAAGGCGCTTACGCCCGAAGGATACGGTGTTCGACAGTTCGATTTTGTTGGGAATCGAATCGCCTATAGCGCGAACAGAACCAGCGGTGCTGTACCCAGGGTTCCCTGGGATCGTGCCGACGCAGTGAATGCCGATGCCGGCGCGGTGACTGGTGTGGGGCTCGAGGATATTCTGTCCTTCCCTGAAGAAGGGCACGGAATGGGAAGTGCGCGATTTTTGCCAGACCTCTGGGTTGGCAGCGGTGGCCAATTTCACAAGCTGACAGCTCCAGGCGGCAATGAACCCGTTGCGGATGTCGAACACTTAGTCGATGTGCTTTCGCTCTCTCCCGATGGCCGATGGGTCGTCCGCTTGTTGCCAGTCGCGAGTGCGAAGAGTTCGTGGTCAGCGTATGACCCTATGCCCGGCTTTGAGTCCTGGCGGATCAACCCCCGAGACGCCTCGCTGACCTCACCAACCTACTGGTTTCGACTTCGGGAGTATCAACTGGTCGACACGCGGACGGGCGCCACACGCACTCTGATCGATGGTCCCAACGCCGACTCACTGGCGGAAGAGGATTTGACGACCGCGATTTGGTCCCAGGACGGCAGCCGGGTTCTGCTTGGGAATGTGGCGCTTCCTCTCGATGGAGTGAATTCGGAGGAGCAAACGAGGCGCAGACACACCTGCGCGTTGGCGTCAGTGGACATTCCCTCCCTCAAAGCACAGTGTATTGCGTTCACGCGTGACGCGAGCGCGGTGATCCCTGCCGACAATCCGAAGCCGCTGAGACTCAAAGACGCTCGCTTCGGCGCGGATAACGGCGAAGTCTTCCTTCACTTTGCGTGGCACGGAAGGTGGGGACAAACGGAGCGGTATCGGTATGAAGACGGCCAATGGAAGCTCGTAGAGGTGCAACCCGGAGATCCCTACACTGGTAAACCAATCGGCAGCGAGGGGCGACATGGACGGCCTGACGCGAAGATTGATCTCGTAATCAAGCAGGATTTGAATACTCCGGCGACGCTTTGGGCAATCGATGGATATTCAGGCCAAGAGAAACTGCTATGGAATCCCAACCCTCAACTCGAGAACGTCAAGCTTGGAAAAGCGGCCCCTTATCACTGGCAGGACAAGAACGGTTATGCGTGGACTGGGATCCTCATCACCCCTCCCGATTATCAGGAAGGCAAATCCTACCCTCTGGTCATACAGACCCATGGCTATCTGGATTTTGCTTTCATCTCGGACGGCCTCTACCCAACGGCTATGGCCGCGAGGCCCTTGTCCTCTTCGGGCATCGTGGTTCTACAAGCTACAGGCCGCGCAGATCATTTCAGCACGCAGCAGGAGCCCTATGACGAGCTTGCCGGATGGCAGGCCGCGATCGCCAAGCTTAGCGCGGATGGCCTTGTCGATCCCAATCGAGTTGGAGTCGTCGGTTTCAGTCGCACATGCTGGCACGTCGAGCAGGCATTGATCTCAGATCCCACACTTTTCAAGGCGGCCACGATCGCAGACGGAATGGATACGAGCTACCTCACCTATCGACTGTTTAGTGAGGGCCGGCCCTCGCTCGCAAAGGAGTACGAGAAAATTCTCGGTGCCCAACCCATCGGGGACGGCCTGTCCACCTGGCTCGACCGAGCGCCAGGCTTTCACCTGGGCAAGGTCATCACGCCACTCCAGATTCAGGCCATCGGCCCGAGCTCTGTGCTTGCAGAATGGGAGATCTATGCCTCGCTGAGGCAGCAGCACAAGCCAGTGGACATGATCTATATCCCCGAAGGCCAACATGTTCTCCAAAAGCCCCTCGATCGTCTGGCATCTCAGCAGATTGCGGTCGAGTGGTTTCGCTTCTGGTTGCAGGGCTTCGAGGACACCGCTGGGGACAAATGTGCACAATACGTTCGTTGGCAAAATATGCGCAACGAAATGTCCGATGACAAATAGTTTGCGAAACCGCGGGCGTGACGTGCACATCACGCCTGCGGGTTCATTCCTAACAGAGCAGAATGAACGCTACTCGTCCGCCTGATAGGCCGGGCTGGTGGCCTGGGTGCCGTCGTTGCTGTGACCCATCTTCGTCGCTTCCACGTGTTGGATGGCGGACTTGGCGCTTGAGGTACTGAGTACCTCCGGTTTGGTGTACGGCATGGTGTGTCTTGCAGTTGTCTTCATTGTGGTTCACCTCGTTTCAAATTTCCGCTAACTCGAGTCGTAAGGAATCTCGTGTCAGCGGATCGCGTTCGTTGCGAGTCACGCAACAGATCCTGGTCAGATTGGCCTCGTATTCTGCGATTCGCCCGTGGACGAGCGAAATGCGATCAGGGTGACAATGTCGGCAAAGGATTTCTGCGCCGGTCATCTGGTTTCGATTCGAGTTCGGTTTCGGGAGCGTGAGGTGCACCTCACGGCCCCCGGTTTCAGTCCGACGGGTGATTTCTACTCGTCGGCCCCATAGGCGGGACTGGTTGCCAGAGTCCCATCGAAACTGTGACCTCGCTTGATGGCCTCAGGGTCTCGGATGGTCGACTTGGCGTTGGAAGCACTGAGTACTTCCGGTTTGACGTACGGCATCGTGTGCTTTGCAGTTGTTTTCATTTGGATTCACCTTGTTTCAAATTTCCGCTCTTCTGAGCCAGCGCTGATCTCGTAGGAACGGATCTCGATCGTCGCGAATCACGCGACAGATTCTGAAGAATTCAGCTCTTGCGCGGTGCCCACCGAAGACGCGCCTTGGCACCACAGTTCAAAGAGCGCCAGCCTCGTGACAGCATGGATCCATATCGGATCGTTCGCATGAATGGCTTGAGATACGACGTCCTCAAGGTCAGTTGGCTCAATGAGCCCGAGAGCCACAGCCCTCGAGTGACTCAACAGACTCCTGATTCTGGCAGCGCCGCTTCTCAGCGGTACGAACACAGCTCTGTGCCGTGCTCCCTTGCGCCGGCGTTCGAGGATTTCTGTAGGCGTGATTCCCCGCAAAGCACTTCGCATCAGTGATCGTCGCCGTCCTGGTTGAATGAGTTGTTCGCGCGGCACACGCAAGAGAAAATCGACCAGATCCCGGTCAAGGTATGGATAACGATATTCGAGTCTTTGGATGTTTCCGGGATGGAGATGTGGCAGAGTCTCGATTGTTCGCCACCATGTGCGTCCATTGCAGATCGCACTCGGTGCCAGACCTAAGGAATGGCTTCCATCGATCGAACGATCGGCCGATTTCTGGATCAGCCGATGCATATTGTCGGTGGCCCACGGCGGCAATCCTCTCTGCGGGATGCTGGGTTTCGAATACTGTTCGAAGAGGAATTGGATCGTCGCGCCGGTCATATGGAGGAGCGGTCTGCGAAGGTGCAGGCACCATGGAACCGCTCTCCTCGCAAAGAGTCGCAAGTGTCCCTGAGCGAAATGGTCCGCAAGTTCCGGAAGAGCCGTTGGAACGCCGCCGAGTAATTCGTCACCTCCAATCCCCGAGAGTATGACTCGATAGCCATCCGATCGGGTTTTCTGCTGAAAGCGTTGCTCGTTTTCCCAGGCCGCGAGTTCTGCACCGGGGAGCAGATCTAATACCGGGGCCGGCAGCAGGTCGTTGCTCAACAGAGGCAGAGGAAGATGGATCCCGGACTTTTGCCGTTCTCGTTCTACGCAAGTGAAATAGGGAGCTTCATTCCAGGCCGGGTCGCTCTCGTCGTAGTAAGAGACAGTATCGAGAAGCTCGCTTGACCCCGCCCCTTGCTCTCTTCGCATGTGATCGGAAATGCAGACGATCGAAGATGAATCCATTCCGCCGCTGAGTTCTGCAAGTATGGGAGCGCCCTTTCCCGTGCGCCGGCTCACGGATTGGCGGAAGAGATTGAGAAAGTGTTCCTGATATTCGACGCTTGACCGGTATCCTATCTTGTCTTTTGCGACCCATTGCCAATGTGCTTTTCGAAGAAATCTCCCATCACGAAAGGCGAGGTAATGCGCGGGCGTGACGGCGCTGATTCCCTGGTATGGAGTGAGGTCACCGATCGGTTGGGAAGCGAGAAAACTGGACACGAACCCCGGATTCAAGTCGCGCGATTTGCCTTTTGCAAAATGCGTTTCGAGGTAGGTGGACCAAAGGATCGAGTCTCGGCGGAGATCAAAATAGAGAGTTCGTGTGCCTGCGTGGTCGCGCGCGAGATAGAGCGCTCGATCAACTTGTGACCAGAGCGCTATAGCCCAATCGCCCACAATCCGCGAAAAGCATTCCTCTCCCCAGCGCTCAAACGCGGCGAGCACGATCACGGAATCCGCAGACCCGTCCATGGGAAGCTCCAGGTGTTCGCAGAGTTCGGAGTAGTTGTCGATCCTTCCGTCAAGGGTGAGCATGTTGCCGTGCGCATCGGAAATCGGCTGCGATTCGAGCTTGGATCGCAGGTGGGTGTGGTACGGCTGAATGCCCATACCGATCCTCCCGTGCGCGCGAACGAAGGTTCCATCCTGAGCAAACCTCGCTGTCCCCAGCGAGAGTTCCATCAATTCGCGTTCTTCGACAGGGTGACATTCGGCTTGGCATATTCCGAAAAGGATGCTCATTTTAAGGACTCCTGGATTAGCAGCGCTCAAGTTCCTGGTAGATATCCCGAATGTAGGGTTTGTCGTTCACGACAATGCCATCAACCTCGACCCATGCGTGGGACTGAAACGGTACCAACTGAGCGCCAATCACCATTTCGGCGCGAATACCATGCCCGCGTAACAGCAGCGTTGTTGCGACCGCACGCTGCAGGCAAAGCACCTGCTTTGGATAGAAGACACAGGCCAGATCCATTGCGAGGCAGAGTTCGTCCGTGTTGTGAAGTAGAGTCGGCTTTGGCGCTTCCACCCTCCGTCTTCGAACTTGCGCATGCAAAGCGCCCAGGCTCCCGAATTTCATGAAGCACTCGGTCCAGAGCAACAGCAGGTAGCTCTTACAAATCAGTCGGCTCATCGCACGCCTCCAGAGGAACCTCAATGCCAAGCTCTTGGCAGAGAAATGCAAGCCTTCGTGCGAGGGCATCCACGCGCACTGTCAGGGGAAGAACCGGCGAGTGCCCCCGCTCCGCGCTATAGTCGACCAGGATCGGTCTACGCTGCGCCTCGCGTTCTTGAAGCCGTGCGCCCATCTTTCTCACATGGGCGGGATTGCAACGATCGTCTTGGTCGCCTGTGACAAAGAGCGTTGCTGGATAGTCCACGTCGCACTGCACATTGTGGTAGGGTGAGTAGGCATGAAGCGCATGGAAATCCTGGGTGTCTTCCACAGTGCCAAACTCCGTTCTCCATCTGTCTGCATGGTCGAAGTGCTCATAGCGCACCATGTCCAGGAGCGGCGCGATGCACAGGACAGCGCCGAAGAGATCAGGCCTCTGTGTCATTGCCGCTCCAACCAGGAGGCCGGAGTTCGATCCGCCAAATATGCCGAGTTGTTTCGGAGAGGTGAATCCCTCCGCGTATAACCACTCTGCCGCTTGAACGAAATCGTCAATCGCTGTTTGACGCCTCCGTCCACGGCCGGCATCATGCCACGCCTTACCGAAGTCTCCGCCGCCACGAATATGAGGAACGGCGAAGACCGCGCCAAGCTCTAAGAGGATCGTCACCAGAACAGAAAACTGTGGTGTCATGGGAACACCGAATCCCCCGTAGCTGGTCATGATTGCCGGCCGCGGTCGAAAGCTTGCCGCTGTGCTGCTCCCGATGAGCGTCACGGGGATCTTCGTTCCGTCTTCGGCAGTAAATGAGAGCGACTGAACTTGGAAGTTCTTCGATTCGGCCGCGGCTTCGGTCTGGCTCCAAAGATGGGACCTTCCCCTTCGGATCGCGTATTCGTAAATTGCTGGCCGCTGCGAATAGGTCTGATGGGTGTAGAAGACACTACCCTCCGATGATCCGAGTTGGGGTAACAGCTGAACTGTGCCCCCTCCCGGTATTCCGAGACTGCAAGAATCTCCGCTCTCCAGAGTCCAGCTTTCGATCGACGAACCGCCATTCCTTACATAGCCAACAAGGAGTCTTCTGGACGCGAACGCAATTTGCTGAATCATCGAATCGCATTCCGGAACTACGAGGTGAGCCTCATGTCCGTCCGGAGTCAACTCGACAACCTTGCCGTTTGGCGCCTCCTCGAAGGAGAGTACGAAGATGCGGCCGTCATAGAGAATTGGGGTATGCGGCAGAGTCTTGCTCACGAACACCTGCCGCCAATCTTCGTCGCGGTCCCGCGGCGCGA
>Ga0302325_10005994_pt1 | contig 27490 bp, 26 predicted proteins | sample Palsa_T0_2_FD_201948 | JGI IMG/M metagenome (GOLD analysis project Ga0302325, IMG submission 201948) | Peat permafrost microbial communities from Stordalen Mire near Abisko, Sweden - Palsa_T0_2 | ecosystem: Environmental > Terrestrial > Soil > Palsa > Peat permafrost | place: Sweden: Abisko... | reverse complement strand
AGGGAGAAGGACCGCACCGCTGGCCAGCACGACCCCAAGCACAGTGAGCACCGCGCCGGTAACCAGCAACAGGGTCCGCCAGCGCATGCGCACGGTGCGTGCGAACCGCATCGTCCTGCCGACACGGGCAGGTTCACCCAGGCCGATGTCCGCCGGTGTGTCCAGGAGCATCCCGGCCCCCTCCTTCCAATCGGGGAGCCACGAGATTCTGCCGGGGAACGTACTCGCTCCCTGATCGAAGGATAACCGCCTGACAATGTTGCCCTCGTCCGGGCGGCGCAGTTCATCGCCAGCGAGCCCAGTTGACTGTAGCCCGCCTCTTTCAGCGGCACCGCATTTGTCAGAAAGTCGGTCCGCCTCCCCAGTACTCTGCCGGGGCCTGGGGCCCAAGACACCGGCGTCGTGAGCCAGCTGCTGCAGCCGGATCCGGAGCTTGTCATCGACACCGGCCGCGAAAGCCTCCTGCTCCAGCGGAATCACCCACTCCGCGATGAAGCGCCGCACCGGCTGGCCGAGCGCCTCGGCGTCGGCGGGAGTAAGCGAGGACAGTGACACCAAGCTTCCAAGGCAGATAGCGGAGCCTCCAAGACAGATAGCGGAATGCCCGACTAGCCAGACGACTAGTACAGTGTCTCTTGCCGCCATCCTCGCGTTAACTCGATCTGAAAGGCAAGTTTGCGGACTAGCGTTGACAGTGATTTAACTCCTAGGTTACGTTTCACCCGACCAGTCGGATGGTCACAGGCTTTTGCGAGCGGGTGCCTGGCAGGCCCGACGACCTGCGGGAGGGTCTCATGATCAGCGCGGCCAATCACGTGCCGCTTACTCCGCTTAGCTTCCTAGCCCGGGCGCGGCGCACCTTCCCGGACAAGGTCGCGGTGGTGGATGCCGACGAGTCGGCCGTCAGCTATGCCGAGCTGGGCCAGGACTGCGACGCGCTGGCCGGCGCGCTACGGGCCGACGGGGTGCAGCCAGGCGACCGGGTCGCCGTGCTGGACCTCAACTCCCGCTGGCTGCTGGCCGCCCATTTCGCGGTGCCGGGAGCGGGCGCGGCGCTGGTCGCGCTGAACACGCGGCTGGCCGCCAGCGAGTACCGGGACATCCTGGCCCATTCCGGGGCCAAGATCCTGCTCGTGTCTGGCGATCTGCTGTCGCGGCTGGACGTACGCACGACCGCCGAACTTTCGGCCGGACGGGTAGTGCTGCTTCCCGGCACACCGGCGGCGGCGCTGCCCGGCGCCGTGACCTACGGCGAATGGCTCGCGGACCACGACGGCCAGGGCATTATGCTGCCCGCCGATGAGGACGCCATGATCGCGGTGAACTACACCAGCGGGACGACCGGGCGCCCGAAAGGCGTGATCTACACCCACCGCGGCGCCTACCTCAACGCCCTCAGCGCCGCGCTGGAGTTCGAGCTGTCCGCGGCCAGCTGCCTGCTGTGGACCCTGCCGATGTTCCACTGCAACGGCTGGTCGATGACCTGGGGCGCGACCGCTGTCGGCGCTACCCACCTCTGCCTGGGCTCCTTCGATCCGCAGCGGGCGCTCGACCTGGCCGAGCGTTACCCGGTCTCGCACCTGTGCGGCGCGCCGGTCGTGCTCAGCGAGCTCGCGCGGGCCGGGGCGCAGCGCGGCTTCCTAGCCGAACGTCCGCTGCGAGCCGCGGTCGGCGGTGCTCCGCCCACCAAGGAGACAATCGCGGCGGTGCAGAAGATGGGCATCACGGTCACGCACCTGTACGGGCTGACCGAGACCTACGGCCCGTCGCTGGTCTGCGAGTACCAGCAGGGCTGGACGGACCTGCCCGCGGCCGACCTTGCCGAACGGCTCAGCAGGCAGGGAGTACCCGCGATCTCCGTCGCCGACGTCCAGATCGCCGATAACGAGCTACGGCCGCTGCCGGCCGACGGCACGAGCACCGGCGAGATCCTGATCCGCTCCAACACGGTCGCAGCCGGCTACCTCGACGACGACGCGGCCACTGAGGAAGCGTTCCGCGGCGGCTGGTTCCACACCGGCGACCTAGGGGTCATGCATGCCGACGGCTATATCGAACTGACCGACCGCAGCAAGGACATCATCATCAGCGGCGGGGAGAATATCGCCTCGGTCGAGGTGGAAAAGGCCCTCGCCGCCCACCCTGATGTGCTGGAGGCCGCGGTGGTGGCCCGGCCCGACCCGCGCTGGGGAGAACGCCCGGTCGCCTACGTCACCACCGAACGGGCCGACCTCAGCCAGCAAGAACTCACCGACTTCGTTCGCGAGCGGATCGCCCACTTCAAGGCGCCAGATCAGGTGTACTTCGAGACCCTCCCGAAAACCTCGACAGGAAAAATCCAGAAGAACGTGCTCCGCGACCGTGCCCGAGACCGAATCCGTGATCAGGCTCAGCCAGGGCCGGGCAGCGTCGGCGACCCGTAAAGAGGATAATGTGACGGACAGTGATAGCCCGGTGGTTCCCGGAATCGATATTGTCGGGCTGGAGCGGTACCTGCCCACCGTGCTGGCGGACTACGATCCCGCGGCCGGCCTGACGGCCCGCCTGCTGGCAGGCGGCCGGTCGAACCTCACCTGCCTGCTCACCCAGCCGCCCGGGCGGCAATGGGTGCTACGCCGGCCGCCGCTCGGCCACCTCACGCCCACCGCGCACGACATGGGCCGGGAGTTTCGCACCCTGTCCTTGCTGGACGGCACCGGGTTCCCGGCACCGAAACCCCGGGCCCTGTGCACCGACCAGAACGTGATCGGCGTGACGTTCCTCCTCTACGACTACGTCCCCGGCCGTAGCATCAGCGACGCCGAGACAGCGGCCAGCCTGTCCGACGCCGAGGCCAGCCAGCTCAGCGGCGAACTCGTCCGGACCCTGGCCCAGCTGCACGCCATCCCTCCGCCCGCACCCGAGCCAGGCCGCTCGCGCAGCTCGATCGGCTACCTGCACCGCCAGCTCACCCGCTGGACCGGCCAGTGGCAGCGCAACCAGACACGCGAGCTGCCCGCCTTCGGCCAGCTGGCACGCTGGCTGACCGAAGAGATGGGCCGCCTGACCGAGGATTACCCGTCCACCTTCGTCCACGGCGACTACCGCATGGACAACCTGATCCTGGACCCCTCGACCTACCAGGTCCGGGCGGTCCTGGACTGGGAAATGTCCACCTTTGGGGACCCGATAATGGACCTAGCCCTGCTCCTCGCTTACTGGGAGCAGCCCGGCGAAGTGCTCCGGCAGCGCGTCAACGTGGCCAGGAACCTGACCGTCGCGCCGGGCTTCTGGTCACGCGACCAGCTGCTGAGCGAATATCTCGCCGCCACCGGCGTGCCCGCCGAGCACCTGACCGCGTGCCTGGGACTGACGTGCCTGAAGCTGGCCACCATCATGGAGGGCATTCACCATCGGCATCAAGCCGGGCAGGCGCTCGATAACCTGTCCGCCGGGCTAGCGGACGCCGCGCCCGCCTTGCTCGAGATGGGCCTGCTGGTGGCGGCCGGCAAGGGGCTTGCCGGGTTGGCCGGTTAGCCGGGCCGCCTTCTCGCCGCGTTAGCTCATCCTCGGGGACCCTAGATTCGGCCTTATGGAGGCAACACGCCGTGGCAGGGCAGCGGTGTCGACTTCTTCCCGACTATCTAGTCGACTGCGAGATGGCCGCTTACTTGGGTGCCACCGGGAGTGCGATCTGTCGACAAGCCGGACCCCACCGGCGACGCGGCGCGCCGACTGGTAACGGGCACGGGATCTCTCGCCAGCGGTTATCAGGAGGTATGCTAATAGCGATGACATACCTGAACGGGCCGATGCTGGCGCATGAAGGACTAATGGCCCTTAATCACCGCATGTGCTGCGAGCGCACGTGGACCTGCTTGGCCACCCCTCCCCGAAGCCGACCCACGGGTCGGGAGTATAGCGAGGGAAACGCTTGATCCCGGTTGCCGACGGCCGCCGCCGCTGCCGGCCCAAATAGGGACCGCGGCACGCTGGTGAGGCCCGGCACCCCGGGCGACCAGTGATCGAGGTACTTGGAACGGAGACGGGGACATTGAAAGCCACATCGGCGGCCGCCCAGCGCCGGTCGATGTCGACCGCGGAGCGTCGGCGCCAGATCGTTGAATCAGCGGCCGGACTCTTCGATGCGCATGGCTATGGAAACACCAGCATGGAAGACGTCGCTCTTTCTGTGAAAATAGCCAAGCCAACCCTCTATCATTATTTCCGCAGCAAAGAAGAAATCCTCCAATCTATCAACGAAGAATTTATCCAGCTGCTCATCGATAAATACCTGGAGCGCGTCAGTAGCGGCTTGGAACCTGAAGAGCTGATGCTAGGTGCCATGAAAGATATCTTTTCCCTCATGGTCACTCACCGCGGTTACGTCCGCGTCTTCTTTGAGCACCATCGCGAGCTGTCGCCCGAGGCCAAGCGCTATGTCGCCGCGCAGCGTGACTCTTATGAGTCTCTCGTGCAGTCAGCCATCGCTGCGGGGCAGGCTCGCGGAACCCTCGCAGCCGACGTGGACAGCAAACTCATCACGCTGGCTCTGTTTGGCATGTGCAATTGGGCATACCAGTGGTTTGACCCGCACGGGCGCTTTACAGCGGAGGAGATCGCGACAACATACTGGCGGCTTCTCGTGAAGGGCATCCAGCCGGACCCCCGCTCTGCGGAGTAGCAGGCGCTGCCCGCGGCCATCTCAATGATTACGGCTGTACCTTCGGCAAGACCGCCGACAGCGCATGCGTTGCGAAGCCGGAGTCATGGCGGTGAGTGTCCGCGTTGGTTTGAGGGGCTGCGCGTCTCAGCGGATAGCGAGAGGATTGACGGGTGATCCGGATCCGCCGACGATTCGCAAGGGCTGCGCGACCAGCATGAAGTCGTATCGCTCATCACCGGAACACGCTAGCGCGAGTTCCTCCAGTGACCACAGCTCTCCGAGATGGAGTCCCATGTCTCGTAGCGCAACCCGGTGCAAGGGGGCGACTATTCCCCTCAGCGTCTCCTTCAGGTACACCTCAACGGAGGTATTATCGGAGGCTATAGCGGCGAGCCGGTGCTCGTGACACCACTCAAGCGCTTGGTACTCAAGTCCCGGCTGAGGGCCCCTAAACGCTGTCCAGTCGTCAGTACGCACGCGACTCATCATGCCTGTGCGGATCAGAACGAAATCTCCTTCGCCCACGTCCACGCCCTGCCTAGCGCAGCAGGCCGATAGGTCGGCGCTGGTGATCGAGTAGTCAGTGTCCAATGCCTGAACGTCCAGTAGCCCGGCAATGTCGAGCAGCACGCCACGTCCCACGAACCTCTCGGTCGCCTGCGCGATGTGAGCATGAGGGGAACCCTGCGGTCCTATATCTGCCGCCCGCCGTCCGTTATAGATCTTTCCGTCATAGAAGGTATGGCACAGTGCATCCCATTGCGTCGTGCCTTGGGTCGGCATGACTATGAGTCCGTCGCAGAAATCAGCACCGGCCCCCATATCTATCGGACCGGGCGGGTTCCCCGTCCACGTCATAGTGTGTATTGGATTGAACCTGCCGATCGAGCCATCCTGCGGACCCACGCCTGTCTGAATCGGAATGCTTAGCGATATGACCTCCCCCGTCTGCACCAGCCCTGCCGCTCGAACGACCTGCGCGGCGCCTGCATAGTTGAGTGCACCTACCTCATCGTCAGGGCCCCATGCCCCCCAGTTACTAAGACGATCGCCGAAGCTGCGGATCTCCTGGTCAGGAGCCTGTCCTTCACCTACAGACATTCTCATCTCCCTCGAGCCCCGTTACTTCGGGAATTGTCTATCGCCTATGGTTCGAGACTGGCGGTGGCCGAAGAGCCGCAGTGCCGAGTTGCACTATTCGGAAGATTCGAGCCATTGGTTGAAGCTAGCAGGCCTCTTCTCCAGAAAGGCTTCCCTGCCTTCTCGAGCGTCCGCATGGTAGTCAGACAGGGCTGCCCGGACGGCGATGTCCTCACCCGCCTGTTCGAACGTGAGATCGTAGGCTTGGTACAAGGCGCGCTTGGCTAGCCGCATGGCCACCTGCGGGCCCGAACCCAGCTCACGGGCTAGCTCGAGGGAGCGGGACAGCACGGTGGCGTCCGCGCATACCTCGTTCACCAGGCCCAGGTCCAGTGCCTCAGCGGCAGGCACGATGCGGTGCCGGAGAACGAAATCCAGAGCCTTGGCGAGGCCCATGTGCTGAACCAGGAGCCAGTGGCCCCCTTCATCAGGCAGGTATCCCATCCGCAGCGTCGCGCTGCCTAGCCGGGCACTCTCCGCCGCAAATCTGAAATCGCAAGCCAGGGCCAGGGTCAGGCCGCTCTGGATGGCAACGCCGTTGATGGCCGCGATCGTTATCTTGTCCAAGGCGCGAATGACCCGTGGCACCTCTTGGTTGAACAGCCGCAAGAGCCCGTAGGTCCGGATGGGCTGGCCGTCCGCTCCCGGCCTCGGCCTGACCAGAGTCGGGTTCTGCCGGTCCGGGGAATCGGCGGAGTCGCTGATGTCGTCTCCTGCGGAAAACGCCCGGCCACTTCCGGTAAAGACGATCACCCGAACGGAATCGTCTAGCTCGGCCAGCGCCAGCCATTCCACCAGATCCCGTTTCAGGCCGGGGGTCAGGCCGTTCAGCCGCTCGGGGCGGGTAAAGGTAATGACGGCCGTACCGCCAGGTTTGACTTCGACCGAGAATCCGCTGAAGTCACCGGTAAGGGACAACTTAGTCTGCTTTCTGCTGCTCGCCGGAGGGCCGGTCGCCATGATGCAGGACGTATTTGAACCGGCTAGCCCGGCCGGATTCCATGTCGGCGAAAAGTTGCGGAGCCTGCTCGATAGGATGATGTTCGATGTCGGCCGTGATTTCGTCGGGCAGCAGCCCAGAGCTCAGGAGCCGCATTGCTGTCGTGAAGTCCTGGTAGTGATAGAAAACCGTGCCGATAACGTCAACTTCGCCACGCTGGACGGCCGGGCCGTCGATCGTAATGTCCCGGGGCTGTATGCCCACCAGGACCACTCGGCCGCCCTTTTCCACTGTGGTTACGAGATCCCGGGCGACTTGGCCGCCGCCGACGCAGTCGAAGGCGATATTCGGCTCGTAGTCAGTAGGTGCCGCGTCGCAGACCTCGGCGAACCCGGCCGCCCGGGCCAGCTCCCGCCGGTTCTGGAGTCTCTCCGCCAGGACGATCTTCGACACTCCTCTGCTCCTGAGCACGAGTGCGACCAGCAGGCCGATGGGTCCGCCGCCGACGACCAGGCACTGGTCGGCCGCAGCCGCGGCCGACCTGTCCACCGCGTGTACGGCCACCGCTAGCGGCTCTGTGATCGCTAGCACCGCGCGCGGCACGCCCGCATCAGCCGCGACAAGGTTGGCTTCCCGTACCCAGATCCTGCTGCTCATAGCCCCGGGCAGGCCGCCTCCGTACAGCCGCACGCTGGTACATAGGTGCGGGTCGCCGACCCGGCACCGGCGGCATTGGCCGCAGCCTACGGGCGGGAAGAGCACCACCGTCTGCCCGGGAGTGAATGAGCTTGCCCGCGGGGCTGACTCAACGACGCCGACAGCTTCGTGCCCGAGGACGAGAGGCGGACGCAGGACCGGGTGAGCTCCCGTCCACATGGTCAGATCGGACCCGCATACGCCCACCTCAGTGACGCGGATGCCGACTGCACGGTCTGCGGGCTCGGAGAGGTCGCCGAGCCGGAACTCGAAACGCCGCGGCGCGGTCACCACGGCCATGCGGCTGGCCAGGCCTGCGGTGTCTGGGGTCACGTCTACCTCCTGCCGGACCAAGGTCAAAGCTGACCGTCGCACACGGATATAGCACCGGAAAGGTGCCCACGCCGGAACCTGCTACGACCCGACCGTCCGGTCAGCCAGCGATTGCGTATCGTGTGCCCACGACAAGCTACCTTACAGTCAAACACCGACCCTGGATGCTACCTGAGAGGTAATCTTGACAATCTGACGTAAGCCGTCGTAACGTCGGGTCGTTACCGACCGACGGGTCGGTCGAGTTGAAGTGGATTAGGTCTTATGCACCCGGAAGATCCCGACGAATTCCGTACCTGGGTACGCTCCTGGTACGCGGAACACGTTCCCGCTCAGCTCGCGCGCGAGTCCGCGGGAGACGGCGACGCCGACTATGTCGCCGCGAAGACGCAGTGGCTACGAGAACTCAACACAGTCGGCTTCGCTGCCCCGCACCTAGACAAGAACTGGGGAGGCGGCGGCTACTCCATCCGGCAGCAGGCCATGATCTACGAAGAAGCCACCCGCGGCCGCGCTCCCGACGTCGACATGTTCATCCTGTCTGTCCTTCACATGCCGGCCACGTTGCTGAACGCGGGAACCCCGCAGCAGCAGGACGAGTTCATTCGCGCCGGCGTCGACGGCGTGATCTGGTGCCAGGGCTTCTCCGAGCCCGGATCAGGCTCGGACCTGGCTTCTCTGCGGACCCGTGCCGAACGGTCCGGTGATGAGTACATCGTCAACGGGCAGAAAATTTGGTCGAGTCATTCCAGGTTCGCCCGATGGTGCCTGCTTCTCGCCCGCACCGATCCGGCCGTGCCGAAGCACAGGGGCATTTCTTACTTCATCCTCGACATGCAAACCCCGGGCGTCGACGTGCGCCCCATCAGGCAAAGCACGGGCGTCAGCGAGTTCTGCGAGATCTTTCTCCAGGACGTCCGAATCCCCGCGTCCCGAAGGATCGGCCAGGAAGGAGATGGCTGGTCGATCGCGCAGTCCACTCTCGTGGCCGAGCGCGGGCCGAACGCGCTCCCAGCCATTGAAAGCCTGAGCGTCGGGCTGGACTGGCTGGGCGACGAACTCGACCTGGAGGTGACGGCGGCCGGCGACCTTACCGCCGCGCAGGCGACATACGGATCACTGCTCGCTCGGTCGGAAGCCATTCGCTCCCTCGTGTACGACGCGGTCGAGGCCATCGAGTACAACCAGGAACAAGTCAACCTCGCTTCGGTAATCAAAGTGGCAACATCCGAGCTGCTGCGCGCCGTCACGGACTTCGGCTGCCGCTCATCCGGCGTGGATGCTCTCTTCGCGCCCATCAGGGAAGGTCATGCTCGGCCGCTGGTCAGCGGCGAGTGGTTTACCGACTACATCAATTCATGGGGGCTGAGCATCGCCCAGGGCACAAACGAGATCCAGCGGAACATCATCGCCGAACGAATACTGAGCCTGCCCAGAGAAGTAAGGCGCTCATGATCACCTACGCTCATGAGGGCATGTCTGAGGAGTCCCGGCACCTGTCCGACTTGGCCGCATCCTACCTAGATCGTGACAGCGGACGTGGCGGTTACCGGGCCGGCACCGAGCTAGGGTGGGCCGGCATCGGGCTGCCCGAAGAGCTGGGGGGCAGCGGAGGCTCGGCTCGTGAACTCGCCGTCCTGGTCGAGGCAATCGGGTACCGGCTAGCGGCGAGCTCAATCCCGTGGACCACGGGAGTCGTTGGCAGGCTCGCGGCATCCGGGCCACGGCCGATCGCCGACCTGGTCGCCAGCATATCGTCGGGAAAACTAACCGTCGCGATCCCTGTACGGCCGCCGGCCCGCCTCGCGTCCGGCCTGGCAGACGAGATCCGGAATCGGCGCGTAATCTCCGCGGAGTTCGAGGCCCTAGGCCCTCCTGATGCTGAGCTTCTCGCTGTGCCGGCGGTCTTGGCGGAAACGGAGGGCATTTACTTGGTGGCCGCCGATAACCCGGCGGTAAGCCTTACAGAGCAATCAGCCGCCGATTTCACTAGGCCCTACCTTAAGGCCACCATCACCGATTTGCCGCTGGCCGACGCACCTTTCGTGATAGAATCTGCCCTCCTGTTCGAGCGGTGGCAGGCGCTGCTAGCTGTCATGCTCGGCTTCGACGCGATCGGCTCAGCCAGACGTGCATTTGAGCGGACCATCGAATACGCGAGAATACGTGAGCAGTTCGGGCGCCCAATCGGATCATTCCAGGCCTATAAGCATCGGTGCGCCACCGCGTTTATCGAGCTTAAGCTGGCGCAGTCACATTCCTTCCGTGCCGCTGGCGCCGACCCGGCCCTGCCGGGCGCCATGTTCGCTGCCGCGAGCGTGAGCGCCAGCTCAGCCAGCTTCATCTGCGGCGAAGCCGTCCAGCTACACGGCGGCATCGGCTTCACCTGGGAGGCTGGCCTGCACTCTCATCTGCGCCGGGCACGAGCAGACGAGCTCCTCATCGAGGATGCCTGCCAGGCGAGCAAGGGCCTCCTCCTGACACGCAACCGCCTCCGCGCCGCGCGAGAGTGACCTGAGCATGGCCATGGCCGGGGGACCTACCGGAGTATCTCCGGCACCCATGACGCTGTGCGCAGGCTCGGTTCCTATATGGCCGCTGACCGAGGTCATCCCCGCTGCGGCACGCTCAGGTTTCACCGGCCTTACGATGTGGGAGCGCACCTTCCGGCGTGCGACCACCCGCGAGGGGCTCTCCATAAGCTCTATCCGCAGGGCCCTAGAGGCCAACTCCATCGCCGTCACCGCCATCGAGGGCGCCGCTGACTGGGCCGACTCAGCATCGCGGACCACGCGGGAGTTCAGCCAGTCGGCGACCTCCTTCCTGCTCGACCTCGCCTATGACATCGGGGCGCCGGTCGTGACAGCCATTACTCCGCCTACATGGGCCGGTAACGATCCCCCGCAGGTGGGCGCCGCCGAACTCCGCGCGGCGCTCACCGCGCTGTGCGGCCGCGCCTCGGCGCGCGGCTTGGCCATCGAGCTGGAGTTCACTCCCTTCACCCCCGCCACCAAGACCCTGCGCGATGCTGCTGAGCTGGTCGCAGCGCTCAATATCAGCAACCTTCACGTGCTGCTCGATACCTGGCATCACGGACGAGCCGGGCGCTGCGGCGAAAGCGACACAGAAGCAGCCAGGCTCATCTCGTCCGTCCAGCTCGCGGATGGTCCAGCCGTCGGCGAGGCCGACCTGCTCGAGGAGACCAGGTGGCGCCGGCTTCCCCCCGGTCGCGGCGGCCTCGAGATCTCGCGCATGGTACGCGACCTGGTTGCAGCGGGCGCCGCCCCGACATGGTCCGTGGAGGTCTATAACCCGTCCGTGCTTGGCGCGTCGGTCGGCGAGGTGACCAGCGAGTTGTACCAGGCTTCCTCGGCTGTTCTCCAGTCAGTCCTGACCGTGTAAATTCTTCGCCGCGTCGTCGCCTCAACAGAACTTCGTACCTGCCGACGGGGTGCCGGTGATGGGTGGGTTAGACGAAAAGCCTCCCGACGACGAGATGGTGTAACGATGTGGCCGTTCATGGGACCGCATGCAGGACCAGACCTTTGCCATGATCGAATCACGCCTACCTTCCCACGGCATCGAAGCTTATCTGGCCTCCTCTACCCGGGGGTGCCGCGGCGGACGACGTTCGCCAGCGGCTGGCCGGCCGCGAACCGGGCCAGCTGCGCGGCCAACAGCCGGTCGGCGCGCGGCGCGAAGGCTGTGCTCAAGCCGCCGATGTGCGGCGAGATTAGGGCCCCGGAGGCCCGCCACAGCGGGTGATCGGCGGGCAGGGGCTCAGGGTCGGTTACGTCCAGCGCCGCGGTGATCCGGCCAGCCGACAGCCCGGCCAGCAGCGCGCCGGTGTCGACCAGCTTGCCGCGCGCCACGTTGACCAGCAGCGCGCCGTCCGGCAGCAGGCCGAGCTCGCGGGCGCCGATCAGGCCCTCGGTCGCCGGCGTGAGCGGGGCGGTGACGAAGACCACGTCCGCCTCGGGCAGCAGCGCAGGCAGGTCGGCGATGCGGTGGACCGGCGGCGGTCCGGTGCGGCGACGCCGGGCCACACGGGTGACCGAGGCGACCTCGAAGCCCTGCAGCCGGGCCTCGATGGCCGCGCCGATGTGTCCGTAGCCCACGATTAGCACCCGCTCGTCGGCTAGGGACCGGCCGGGGCGCCGGTCCCAGGTCCCGGTGAGCTGGTTGCGCGCGAAGGCGTCCAGGTGCCGCCCGCTGGCGAGGGCCAGGGCCACCGCTAGCTCGGCGGTGCTGGCGTCGTGTAGCCCGGCCGCGTTGCACAGTGTCACCGTAGCGGGCAGGAGCGGGAGGTAGTCCTCGTAGCCTGCGGTGAGCGTCTGTGCGACCCGGAGGCTGGGCATGTCCGCGACGTTGTCCAGGACGCTGGTGCCCTTCATGTAGGGCAGCACGTAGAAGGCGACCTCACCGATGGTGGCGGGGAGCTCCTCCCCGTCGGCCCGGTAGAAGTCGAGCTCCAGTCCGCCGGGGATACCGCCCAGCCGCCGTTCGGCTTCGGCGCGGTCGGCGTAGGGTACCCAGGCGAGCGGCACGGCTGGTTCTCCTCCCGGGTCGGCCGGGATATCGTGTGGTTGCTTGCGCGCGCATAGGAACGGGCCGGGCCTTTGCGGACGACCAGGATGATCAGCCGGTCGCCCGCGGTGAGCAGGTAGCCGTTCCGTGACGCCCAGTCCTGCCCCCGCGGAGCCGCTAACATGGACGGTCAGCACCGCGCCTGGCCGCCTCCTCGATGCGGCGGCGGTCGTCCGTGCCTACCAGGAGCTTAGGCTTCTGCAGTTCGGGCATGTGCTGGAAATAACCTGCCTGAAGTCCTGCCCGTATCTAGGGCATACGGCCGATGGCCTATCACCAGGGTCGGCCATCCTACCAACCCGCTCCGACTCTCGTGATGCTACAACATGTCACCATGTCAACCGGTCAGTCGGTCGGCTAAACGATACTCGAAACCCCGCTCTGCGGCAATACTGGTTCCCTTCGGGGCTCGGGCTGCTCGCGCGCTCGGCCGCTCCGACGCATCGATGGAGCAGATGACGTGTCGTGGCGAGCAGACGCTGGCAGGTGGGGGGCGGCCTGCGCGCGGCCTGCCCCCGGCCCGCGCGCCCGGGTGTGACCGAACGGTGATATCGCACCTGTTGACACCGCTATCGCGGTCCCGTAGCGTTCACGCACAAGCGGCCGACCGACTGGCCGGTCGGCTCTCGGATGGCGATGCTCGCCAACGGGCGGCATCACGCTCAGGAGGAACTGAAATGGTGCGTCTGCGAAGACTTGGAACGGCAGGAGTCGCGGTTGGATGCCTATGCCTGGCGACTGCGTGCGGCAGCAGTTCGTCAGGCAGTTCGTCAGGCGGTTCGACGGCGGCGTCCTCGAGCAAGACGATCATCATCGGTGACGTCAACTCCGAGTCCGGACCGCTGGAGATTTACGCCAAGATGTTCGATCAGGGCCTCGCCGCCGGGCTGAAGTACGCGACCAACGGCACGATGCAGGTCGACGGCTACACACTGCAGGTCGTTACAAAGGATGACACGGGCGTGCCGTCCGTCGGAGCCGCGGCCGTTACGGCGCTGATCGGGAGCGGCGTCAAGATCATTGTCGGCGCCACCGACTCTGCTACTGCGCTGGCCGAGGCGCAGCTCGCGACTACCAACCACGTGATCTTCATTCCCGGCGGCGCCGCTTCTGACGAGCTCACGGGTTACAGCAAGTACGTCTTCCGCTCGGGGCACACGAGCTACGACGACGCAGCGACCTTCGCTCAGACCGTGCCCAGCTGGCAGGGCAAGACCGTAGTCGTAGCGGCCCAGGACGAGGCGATCGGCACAGACGGCCTCGCGGCAGTCAAGGCCGCGATCACCCCCCTCGGCGGCAAGGTAACCGGCCTTTTGATGCCCACTACCACCACGAACTTCACGCCTTATGCTCGCCAGCTTGCCGTTCAGAAGCCAGATGTCGTATACGTCCAGTGGGCCGGGACGGGCCTCACACCCCTGGTGGAGGCGCTGGACCAGCAGGGCGTCTTCAAGACCTCGACTGTCACAGGCACGCTCGAGCAGCAATCGTCGTACTCGTCCTATGGCCCGCAGGCGACGAAGATCCTCTGGTCTGCGAGTTATTATCCGGCCGTCAATACGACACCGGCGAACCTTTACATGATCAAGGCAATCCAAGCGATGGGCGGCCAGGCAGATATTCTGTCACCGAACGGATTCTCCGCCGCGCAGATGATCGTGCACGCCATTCAGGTCGCGAAAGGCGACAACGTCGACGAGATGATCAGCGCGCTCAACGGTTACACTTTCCAGGGCCCGTGGGGCGCGGAGACAGTTCGCGCTGCTGATCACTACCTGATCCGCGATGGCTACCTCGCTAAGATCACGATCGACAACGGTAACTATGTGGCGTCGAATGTCAAGGTGATCCCCGGATCTGCGATCGCACCGCCCCCCGTCAGCTTCTCTCACTGAGCAGGCGTCCGAGTTGAGCGTCGGAATCCCATTGAACGCCGGAACGGCCGCGGCGTCACCCGCATTCGAGACTGATCGTGTGTCGCTCTCTATCGGCGGCGCGCGGATACTCGAAGAGGTGACGCTCGCGGTCGAACCCGGAGAATGCGTTGGGCTGATCGGGCCGAACGGGGCCGGCAAGACGACGCTGCTTAATATCTTGTCAGGCCTTCGCCGGCCGTCGAACGGGCGGGTCGTCATGGGCGGAGTTGATATAACGGGCGAGGGAGCAGCGCGGAGGGCGAGGCGGGGGATAGGCCGAACCTTCCAGGATTCCAATGTGTTCGACGGCCTTACTGTGCTCGAAAATGCTCGAATTGCCGCGAGGGCGGCGATGGGAGGAAGCGCGAGCATTCTGCGGCGCCCCAGTCGGCGGGACAAGGCTGTGGAACGAGCCGAAGAGTGCCTGTCGGCGGTGGGCCTCGAGCGGCGTCAGGCTTCGCTGTCGCGGGAGCTGTCCTATGGCGACAAACGGAAGTTGGAGCTCGCGATCCTGCTGGCCACTCGGTCCAGTGTCGCACTGCTGGATGAGCCTATGGCGGGGGTCAGCGTGGAGAACGTCCCCGAGCTGTCCGACCTCATCCACCGCGTGCACGAGGAGTTCAGCTTGACGATCCTCATGGTCGAGCACCACCTGGACGTAGTATTCGACCTGGCCTCACAGATAGCCGTCCTGCATCATGGGTCGCTCATTGCCTTTGACACGCCGGACAAGGTCATGGCAGACCCGGCTGTTCAGACCGCGTACCTGGGAGAGACGGTGTGAACAGCCATCGACGTGATGTGGCCGCCGGCGTGGGCCTGAATCAGGCGGATGCGCTGCTGAGCGTGACGGACCTGCACGTCCGGCTGACGGGCTCGCATATCGTCCAGGGCGCCAGCTTCTCGGTCGCGCCGACGGGCGTCACAGCGCTTCTCGGGCGCAACGGAGTTGGCAAAACCACCACCTTGCGCGCCATCATCGGTCTGATCCCGTCGGAGGGAGACATCGTGCTCGACGGTGCGCGGATCAGCGGTCTGCGGTCTTTCAAGATCGTGCGCTGCGGCGTGTCGTATGTACCGGAGGATAGGGACGTTTTCGCGGGTTTGACGGTCGCCGAGAACCTCCGGCTCGCAGAGCTGAAGGCGGGTGAGCACCGATACGACCTGGTCTACGACCTCTTCCCGGACCTGAAGAAACGGCACAAGCAGTTGGGCGGCAGCCTGTCCGGCGGCCAGCAGCAGATGCTAGCCATCGCCCGGGGGCTATTGAATCCGAGCAAGCTTCTCGTGATCGACGAGCCGACTAAGGGACTGGCGCCACGTGTGGTTCTCGAGGTCGTCGATGCGCTCCAGACAGCTTCAGAGGTCACGCCAATGCTGCTGGTCGAGCAGAACCTGCGTGCGATCGCTCGGCTGGCGAGCGCCGCACTGGTGATGGCGCAAGGAAGCATCGTCTATTCGGGCCCCGCGGCGGACCTCCTGGGCAACGAGGCCCTGACGCTGGCCCTGCTTGGTGTCGCCAGCACCAAGGCAGATAGGAGGGAGTCGCCATGAGCACGGTCATCCTTCTTCTGCTGACCGGGATAGGCCTGGCCGGCCTCTACTTCATGTTCGCATCAGGTCTGTCGCTGATCTTCGGTCTGATGAGAGTGCTCAACCTAGCCCAGGGAGCCTTCCTTACGGTTTGCGCCTACGTCGGCTGGGCGCTTGCCCATACGGGCCCGGACGGGCACGTAACCACGGCACGCCTGATCTTCGCCCTGGTCCTCAGCACGCTGTGCGGAGGCACAATGGGGTTCATCACCGAGACGGTGTTCATCCGCCCGCTCTATAAGCGAGAGACCGAGCAGTTGCTGATCACCGTCGGGCTTGACCTCGCCATAGTGGCGCTTGTGTCGGGGCTCGCAGGCTCATACGAGCGGGTGCTTACCCTGCCGACATGGCTCTCGGATTCCACCACCGTTCTGGGCGCGCACGTGCCAAATGATACTTTTCTGACGATCGCAACGGCCATAGTAATATTCGCGTCCCTCACAATAGGACTCCGTCGCACTCGGTATGGTCTGATTGTTCGCGCCGGAGTGGAGAACCGAGACATGGTAACGGCCCTCGGGATCGATGTCCGTATAGCGTTCACTCTCCTGTTCACGCTCGGTGGCGCGACTGCTGGGCTAGCGGGCGTCCTGGCGGGAATCTACGAGGGCGCGGTAACCCCCGTACTCGGTGACTCAGTACTGATCTTCAGCTTCATTGTCATCATTATCGGCGGACTGGGCTCGTTGCTCGGAGCCGGAATTGCCGCACTCATTGTAGCAGTGGTTCAGCAATTCGCGAACTACTACCTGCGTCCTGGAATCGGGGACCTGATCGCGGTTGGCCTCTTGGCTGTCTTCCTGCTAGTCCGGCCAGCCGGAATCCTGGGACGTGAGCGGATATGAATAAGCAGCTGTTTGCCCGCTCCACCCGGCCTGCGGCCGTGATTCTGCTCCTTGCTTTCGCCTTCTCCATTCCGAAATTGAACCTCGGGACGGCGGGCATCTTGCCGGGCCAGCTCAACTCCCCTGGGAGTCTACAGATACTGGCCCTGATGTGCGTATTCGGCGCTCTTGCCCTCAGCTACGACGTGCTCTTCGGAATCACGGGCGTCATGTCCTTCGGGCACGCGCTGTTCTTTGCCATAGCTGCTTATATGCCGGCTCTCGCTATGAACACGTGGCACTGGGGCTTCTATCAGGCTGTCGCGCTAGGGATTATCTTGCCGCCTTTCGTCGCGCTTGTGGTGGGGGCGATAGCGAACCGGGTGTCGGGTATCGCCTTTGCGATGGTGACTCTCGCGTTTGCTCAGGCAGCGTCGATCGTCATTAGTGACAACATCTTGCCGGTATTTGGCGCTGAGCAAGGACTTACCCTTCCATCCGGTAATCTTCCCTCCCCGATGGTCGGTATCTTCAACGTCCAGTACCGCTATTGGCTATGTCTTATAGTGTTGATCATCGTCGCCCTGCTGGTTGCCTGGGTGACATCGTCCAACGCTGGACGAGTGTGGCATGCGATTCGCGAGAAAGAGTTGCGGGTTTCAGTGCTCGGCCTGCAGCCATACTGGCACAAACTCGGGGCTTTCGTATTCGCGTCGTTTCTGGCCGGGCTGTGTGGTGTCGCATATGTCATTACGACAGGGATAGCAGACCCGTCGATTACCTTGGCAACGTTTACGCTATCCCTGCTCCTGATGGTCGTGATCGGCGGCTCAGGCCGGATCAGCGGCGCAATCCTGGGCGGGCTCCTGTACGAGTACCTTAGTCAACGGCTTGCCGGCCTCGCGGACACGCCGGCGATCACCAGGCTTCCAAGCCTCCTGAGCGTTCCTTTTCAGCAGCCGACCTTCACCCTCGGAGTGCTCTTCATTCTGATCGTCTTTTTTGCCCCGGGCGGTCTGATCCGGATACCCGAGAGGATCCGGAGCCGGCGGCGAAGGGACTCGGCAGATGATACGGACGAGTACGAGCCTCTGCCGGAAGTTGCAGACAGTGAGAGGATCGGAGGCGCTCCATGAGGATAGGCGCTGGCGCCGGGTATGCCGGCGACCGGATCGAGCCGGCCGTTGAACTGGCCCGACTGGGATCTTTGGACTTCCTGGTGTTTGAGTGCCTGGGGGAGCGGACTATCGCCCGCGAGAATCAGAGTCGGCTGAACGGCGTGAGTTCTGGATACAACCCGTTCCTTGAGGAACGCATGCGGGCTGTGCTGAGGATCTGCGCTCAGAACGGAGTGCGGATCGTCACCAACATGGGTGGCGCTGATCCGTGGGCAGCGGGCCAGGTGGTCGCCAGAATTGCAGCTGAGGTTCACGGCGCCGGGTACCGCGTGGCGGTCGTCGAGGGCGATGATGTGATGGAGCAGCTCGGCTCTCTCCAGGATCTGCCGCTGCTGGAAAGCGGCGAGCCGCTTGACTCAATCTGGGACACCGTTGTCTCAGCGAACGCATATCTCGGGGCTGAGGTCATAGCAGACTCGCTGCGCGCGGGGGCGGACGCGGTAATCACCGGGAGGGTCGCCGATCCGTCTCTCTTCCTAGGCCCGATGCTGGCAGATCTGGGATGGAGCTACGACGATTACGCCCTCCTGGCTCAGGGAACAATGGCAGGCCACCTGCTTGAGTGCGCGGGGCAGGTATCTGGGGGCTACTTCGCCGACCCAGGTGTCAAGGACGTACCCGGACTAGACCGGCTCGGATTCCCCTTTGCCGATGTGTCGGCAGCCGGCGAGGTCGTCATCTCGAAGGTAGCGGGTTCGGGTGGCCGAATCGACCGGCTGACCTGCACCGAGCAACTCCTTTACGAAGTGCACGATCCGACCTCCTACATCACGCCGGACTGCGTTCTGGACGTAACGCACGTGCAATTCGACGAGGTCGCACCAGACGCGGTTCGCGCTGCAGGCGCCCGCGCAACAGCGCGCACAGAGACGCTTAAGGTGACCGTGGGATACCGCGACGGATATATGGGCGAGGGTCAGATCTCTTACGGCGGCCCGAACGCCGTGTCCCGCGCCCGGCTCGCTGCCGAGATCGTCCTCAGCAGGCTGGAGCAGCGGGGCCTCACGCCTCCCCGGCTGCGCGTGGACCTCATCGGTATGACCAGCCTTCATGGCGCGGCGGCAAGGGCAGCAGATCCGTATGAGGTCCGGCTGCGGGTCGCCGGGACCAGCGGCAGTGAACGAGCCGCGCGCAGCATCGGCGAGGAAGTCGAGACGCTGCTGACCAACGGGCCCTGCGGAGGTGCAGGTGACTTCAAGCTGGTCAAAGACGTTCTCGCGGTGCAATCAGTCCTTCTGCCCAGGGGCCTGGTCACGACAAAGATAAGGCTGGTGGAGAGCTAGTGATCGTGCGGGATCTCGCCAACGCGCGGTCGGGTGACAAGGGTGACGTCTCGAACCTGATCGTGGTCGCTCGCAGTGACGAGGCATTCCAGCATCTGCTGGAGAACCTGACCTGCGAGAAAGTACTAAGGCACTTCGAGGGAATTGCGCACGGGCCGGCGCGCCGATACGAGATTCCCCATCTGCGGGTACTGAACTTCGTCCTGGAAAGGGCGCTGGACGGCGGCGTGACGCGAACGCTACGGCAGGACATACACGGAAAGAGTCTCAGCTCGCATTTGCTGACTCTGGAACTCTGAATTCAGCCAGGAGGAGAACTACGGATGACCACGCAGCATGCTGAGGCCGATCAGCCCTACCCATACAGCGTCGCTGAGATTCAGGAGAAGTCAATAGCGACACGCCGCGCAGTGATCAGCGAAATCGCCGTTGCCGGGTCCGGGCACTACGGTTCAGTGTTCTCGGCCGTGGAGATATTCACCAGTCTTTACTACGGGTTTCTCAGAATCCGGCCGGAAGAGCCGAACTGGGGCGATCGTGATCGCCTTGTTCTCAGCAAGGGCCACGCGTGCTCAGGAATTTACCCGATCCTGGCCGATCTCGGTTACTTCCCGGCTGCGTACCTCGAGACGTTTACCAGGCTCGGTAGCCGTCTCGGCGATCATCCCGACATGCGGAAGGTTCCGGGTTTCGACTTCTCAGCAGGGTCTCTCGGTCACGGCCTCGCGATAGGCGCGGGGATCGCCGAAGCGCAGCGGCTGCGGGGATCGGCAAGCCGAACCGTGGTGATCATGGGTGACGGTGAGCAGAACGAGGGACAGATCTGGGAGGCCGGAGCATACGCCGGCGCACGCCGTCTCGGAAACATGCTCGGCATCATTGACGTCAATCAGGTCTCTGTTGATGGACCGACAAAAGAGGTCCTTGACATGCAGCCGCTCGGAGACAAGTGGCGGGCGTTTGGCTGGCTGGTCGAGGAAGTGAACGGGCACGACATAGCAGCCTTGCTTGCGGCATACGGCCGCTATGACGCCCGCCGTGCCATCAGCGGCGCTCCGCCCACCATGCTCATCGCAAACACGGTGTCGGGCAAGGGAGTGTCGTTCATCGAGGGCATGGCCGAATGGCACGTTGGCTACCTTCACGGGCTGGATGTCGAAAGAGCACTCCGCGACATCGACTCCATGTTCGAGGTGTCGAAGTGAGCGGCCGGAACCCAACTGATCTGCGCGATCCCGGCAGCTTCGACCACGCGGGGCGCGACCACGGCGCGAACCATTTTGTCACAGGCCAAGTGCTCGCAGAACTCGGTGAGAAAGACGGGCGGGTCGTTGCCTGCGCCGCTGACCTGAAATACGTGACCGGGATTGCCGACTTCGAGGACCGATTTCCCGACCGCACGTTCCAGTTCGGAATCTCCGAGCGAACGATGTTCGGTGCCGCAGCGGGCATGGCAGCATCAGGCCTACGGCCCTACGTTGCTACGTTCGCCAGCTTCGCGGGCCTGCTGGCCTTCGAGAACGTCCGCACCGACATCGCCTACCCGGGCCTACCGGTACGTATCCTCGCTACCCATGCGGGCGTCTCCATGGGGTTCTTCGGCACCTCACACCACGCGACCGAGGACCTGGCCGCAATGTGCTCCGTGGCAGGCCTTCGGGTCATGTCCGTCAGCGACAGTGAGAGCTGCCGCAGAATCATGCACGCAACCGCGGACGACGCAGGTCCCGTTTATATCCGGCTCAGCAGGGGCGCAGACCAGCCGATCTACCCCCCAGGCTCGCTGCCGGACAGCTACGGATCAGGCGTGCCGCATGTAGTCAGGGAAGGGTCAGACATCACCGTCTTCGCGACCGGCATCATGGTCCGATCCGCTCTCGACGCGGCCGAGGCACTGGCGCAGGACGGCATCAGCGTGCATGTGGTCGACGTCTATCAGCTGAAGCCGCTCGATTCCGCCGCCATCGCCGAGAACCTCGCTCGCAATCCAGTAGCCGTGACGGTCGAGGAGCACAACCTGATTGGAGGACTAGGCTCCAGGATCGCAGAGGTAGCCGCCTCCATGCCCTATCGCGGGCGGATGTACAAGCACGGTCTTGCCGACGAGTTTGCGATCATCGGCCCGCCCACTCATCTGCTGGAGTACTACGGCCTGGACGGGATGGGAGTCTCAGCAGTGATCCGCCGTGCGATCGCTGACGAGCGGTCAGAAGGCCTGTCGCTCCTGCCGCTGTGGACCGATCAGGATAAGCGCGCAGTTCTGGACGCCAAGAGCACAAAGTCAGCGTCAGGCACAGGTGCCGGCTCATGACGACGCGGCCACTGGAGGGAATCCGAGTCCTCGATCTCGGGCGCTACATCGCCGCCCCGTACTGCGCGATGATGCTCGCCGCCTTCGGAGCAGATGTCCTGAGAGTCGAGAAGATCGGCGGAGAGCCGGGGCGTTACAGCGGCCCGTACATCCGCGGCCGGAGCTTCTACTATCCGAGTTTCAACCAGGGCAAACGCAACATCGCCGTCGACCTGCGATCTGACGAGGGCCTTCAAATAGTCAGGAGTCTCGCCCGGACGGCAGATGCCTTGGTCGAGAATTTCCGCCCCGGTACTCTCTCGGCGATCGGACTTGACTACGACACCATGCGATCACATAACCCCGGCCTAGTGGTCGCCTCGGTAAACGGCTTCGGTTCTGACGGGCGGCTCAAGGATCGCACCGCCTTTGACTCGATCGCGCAGGCGATGTCCGGTCTGATGGACGTCACCCGTGGTGCTGACGACAAGCCCCTGGTATCCGGGGCCTTCTTGGCGGACATTGCGGCCGGGAACCACGCCGCGATGGGAGTCGTGATGGCCTTGTTCGAGAGAACCCGCACAGGCATGGGCCAGTCCCTTGAAGTATCGCTGCTTGATTCCGCGATCTCCTACCTCGGCCTTGCAGTTCCGGCAGCGGGTGCAGGTCTGGAGACTCTGGCACGCCGAGGCAGCCGCGACCCGCTGCGGTCCCCGGCAACAGTGTTTCCAGCGCTCGATGGCTTCGTGTTCATTCATGCCGGCGTCGAGCCAGTGTGGATCCGGCTGGCTATCGCGATCGGCCGCAAGGATCTTCTGGAGGATGAACGATTTCGGGGTTACCAGGCACGCCTAGCGAACGTGGCGGAACTCGAGAGCGAGATCTCGGCCTGGACGTCCGGTCGCTCACAGGCCGACATCGTCTCGGCCCTCTCCGCCGCCGACATTCCCTGCGGCCCCGTCAACACGGTAGCCCAGGCGATCGGCGACGAGGACGTCCTTGGCCGCGGCGCCGTGCGCCGCTATGAGTTTGACGGGTTCGGATCCATGCCTCTGCCGGGCTTCCCCATTCGCATGGGCGGCACCTGGACGCCGATCGCAGCTCCGCGAGGTTGCGGCGCAGACACTATTGAAATCCTGGCAGGCGAGCTCGGTATGGCTCAAGACGAAATAGCTGACCTGCTCGATCGCGGGATTGTGGCGCTGCCACCAGCTTCGGATATCCAGGGACACCAAGATGCAGTCGACCAGGCATGAACATCCCGCATAGCCCCAGCGGCCAGACGGTCGAATGGGCACATCATGTGCATAGTTCCGTTCATGGACCCTTACCTAGCAGAGGAGTCATCGTGACCGTCACCATCGAGATCCCAGCGCTTGAGCGCGAAGAGCACCTCGAAGGCCTCATAACGGGATATATTGGCCATGTCGCCGTGATACTTATGAACCGCCCAGAAAAGGCGAACGCCTACAATCGCTCCATGGTCCGTGCGTTTCCGGAGTTGTGGCTGAAGTACGACGCGGATTCCAATGTCCGGGCCATCGTGCTGGGCTCGACTTCTGCCAAGTACTTCTCCGCCGGCATCGACCTCAGCGAGGTCGCTGATGACGGGCAGATCGGCGTCGACAAAACTCTGGCCCGCGCTGTGCATATGACCACCCGGCAGATGCATGTCTGGAAGCCAGTCGTGTGCGCCGTCGAGGGAGTCGCAGTCGGCGGCGGGTTGCATTTTGTCACCGATGCCGACATCGTCGTTGCCTCCAGCGCAGCTAGCTTCATCGACACGCACGTCGAGCGGGGATTCGTCGGGGCACTCGAGAATATCGGCATAGCGCTGAAAGCAGGTCTCGGCACTGCGTTGTACATGACACTGGTTGGCAGCGATATCCGGCTCGGTGCCGAGCGCGCATATAACCTCGGCCTTGTTCAGGAACTCGTCGAGCCCGGCCAGGCGCTGAATCGCGCTCTTGCTCTTGCCGAGCGAATTGCGAAGAACTCGCCGTCGGCTGTGGCTGCGTCGCAGGAGGCGATCTGGGGGCTGCCCGAGATGGGATACGAGAACGCGCTGAGGCATTCGTGGGTGTTGCTTCGCAGGCAGTGGAGTCACCCTGACTCCGTTGAGGGCCCACGTGCCTTTGCTGACCACCGTGAACCTAATTGGGCCGTCCGCTGAGCCCGGCACCGATCGTGAGTTGGCCCTTCCTATGACGCTCGGACTGGCTCGGCGCGCGTGGGTCACGGGCGCGAGTCGAGGGCTGGGCCTGGCCATCGCCCTTGCACTAGCGGAGGCCGGCGCCGATCTCGCGATTACGGCGAGGAGTCGCGAGGCACTGGAGCCGGCACGCCTCGCAATCGAAGCGCGCGGGCGGCGATGTCTCGTTGTGCCTGCCCACGTTGAAGACGAGGATCAGGTGAATGCCGTCATTGACGACATCGCCTCAGCGTGGGGCGGCCTGGACATACTCGTCACGGCGGCCGGTATCAGTCCCACCTTCAGACCTATGCTCGACCAGGACAGCAAGCACTGGAGAAGGACGCTTTCCGTGAATCTCGACGGAACCTACAACTGCCTTCGGGCGGCTGCCACGACTTCGATCCGTGCAGGGACACCGCTGAGCATCGTTGTGCTCTCGTCGGTCCATGCGCGGAGGGCCGCTGAGAACCTTGCAGCCTATGGAGCGAGCAAGGCGGCCGTCGAGTCGCTGGTCCGAACAGCGTCGCGCGAGTGGGCACCTCATGCGATACGCATCAACGCACTTGCCCCCGGATACGTCACTACTGACATGACAGCCTCGCTCCTATCGAGCCCGGAGCGCAGCTCATCACTCCTGGAACGAGTTGCGACGGGCCGGTTCGCCGAGCCACGCGAGGTGGCCACGGCTGCCCTTTATCTCCTCTCGGCCGATGCCGGCTATGTAACCGGCACGACCCTTACGATCGACGGAGGGTGGCTGACGCAATGACGGGATCGAGCAAGACTCCTGTCGCACTCATTACAGGAGCAGGCAGAGGCATAGGTGCGGACATTGCCGAAACTCTGGCTGCGACAGGTTACGCGGTGGCCGTCACGGACCTAGACCTACAGGCCGCCGAAGGTGTAGCTCATCGGCTTGGCGGCGAGGCGGTCGGCTTGCACATGAATGTCCGGTCGGCCGAGTCTGTCGAGCGGACTGCGCAAAAGGTCAGGGCACTCGGCCCTCTCAAGGCCATCGTCAACAACGCAGGCGTCAACCGCACGGGGCCGACAGCCACGCTGCCTGCCGAGCTCTGGGACTTGGTCGTCGACACTAACCTGGGAGGAACATTCCGAGTGTCGCAAGCATTCGGGCCGCTAATGTTCGGCGCGGGCGGTGCGATCGTCAACATCGGCTCCATGTACTCACAGACATCAGCGCCCGGTCGCGCGGCATACACGGCCTCAAAGCACGGCATAGTGGGCCTCACCCGCTGCTTGGCCGTCGAGTGGGGCGCCCGCGGAGTTCGGGTGAATGCCGTTCTTCCCGGCTGGCTTTCGACGCAGATGTTTGACGAGCAAGTGAGATTGGGAGGGATCGACCTACCTTATCTTATGGGGCGGATTCCGGCTGGCGCATTGGGCAGCGGTAGCCAGATCGCCGAGATGATCCGCTTTCTAGTCTCCGACTCCGCAAGCTACGTGACGGGACAGGCAATCGCGGTTGACGGCGGCTACCTAGCCAATGGCGCACCTGCCGCAGCCAGGTCGCACGATCTTCCGGTTGACACGTGAACCGATGCCCGGCACAGCCTGACCGATCTGCGTGAGCGGGGTCTTAAACCCGAAGGGCAGTAGCTGCGGCAACGAGATGTCGCCAGAGTACCAGGAGCATGAGATGTCGAGCCTCGTCTGGATCAGCGGCGCAACCCAGGGCATTGGTGAGGCGCTAGCCGAAACCGTGCCTTTCGAGTCAGCGCGAGTTGTCAATCTCTCGCGACGGCAGCACCCTCACCTAGAGACAGTGGTCTTTGACTTGGCCGAGCCTTCGACTTGGGACCGGGTCGTGGACCACATGGCCTCGGAGCTGAGGTCGTCCCGTTATCAGCGCGTGATCTTCATCCACAGCGCATGCCTCATCGAAGACCACGCTTTTATCGGCCAGGCAGACCCTGCGGGCTACCGGCGGGCAGTGCAGGCTAATATGGCCGCTCCGCTTGTCCTCGGCGAAGCATTTATACGCAACTGCCCGGCTGACGTCGACGCCGGGCTCGTTTTCCTGACCTCAGGCGTGGCGCAAAACGTCGCTGAGGGTATGGCCGGGTACTCGGCTGCAAAAGCGGCAATCGAGCAATGGGTCCGGGTAGCCCACCGCGAACGAGCGACACGGGGCACCGGGCCTTGGGTGGCGGCAGTGCGGCCTGGCCTGGTCGATACGCCGCGAACTCGGCACGAAGCCCGATCCGACCCGCGCGACCTGCCCAATGTGATGGCCTATCGGGCAGCGTTCGAAGGCGGTGAGGCCTCCGAGCCGTTGACGGTGGCGCGTGAGATATGGGCGTCGCTACCGCCTCGGGGCGACGATCCGATCCTGCGGGTGGGCCGAGTTCCTGGCGGCTTCGCGACCACCGCCCGATAGCAGACGAACTCCCAGGGCCCGGTTAGGAGCCTGGCCCGCATCGCCACGTGTCGTCCGCCGACCTTGGAGTCGGTCGGGAGGAGAGTGAAGTGAAGATTACCGATGTGAAGGGTACACTCCTTCGAGGCTTTCCCCCGATGGGATATGCGATGAGCTTCGACGCCGTATTCGTCCGGATCCTAACGGATGAAGGCATCGAGGGGCACGTCATAACATACCTGATGGGAGCTTTCGAGTTCGAGAGTGCGTTGCCACGGCTGAGGTCTCTGCTTATCGGGCGCGACCCGCACGAATACGAGGCAATATCTAACATTCTCACCTTCGGGCTTGAGCGCCCTGGGACCGTTGCGAGCGCGATTGACATATGCCTGTGGGACCTCATTGGCAAGTACCATCAGGAGCCGATCTACCGGCTGCTAGGAGCAGCGCGCACACGAGTTCGCGCGTACGCCAGCGCTCACAAGTATGACACCGTCAGCGAGTACGTAGATCTAGCGAACCGATGCCAGGCCCAGGGCTTCGGCGCCTTCAAAATACACGGATTCGATCAGGCCGACGCAGACATCGAGCTCTGCCGGGCGGTCCGCGCTGCGGTGGGCCCTGACATGGACCTCATGCTAGATCCATATATGGCATACTCTCGCGTCGAGGCACTCCGAGTCGGATACGTTCTTGACGAGCTCGACTTCTTCTGGTTCGAAGCTCCCATACCAGATTCGGATGTCAGAGGCCTAGCGGATCTATGCCGACGACTTAAGACGCCCATTGCCGTCGCTGAAGCGGTTTATCAGGGCCTGAGAGCGCAGCCGAAGTATCTGACGGACACAACGGCGCCTTATCTCCGCGCTATCGGTGATCGTACCGGTGGGATATCGTCTCTACGTAAGAGCGCGGCGCTATGCCAGGCCTTTAACGTGTATTTCGAGGGCCACAGTTACGGACCTACCCTAATCCAGGCGGCGCATTTTCATGTGATGCTCTCCATCCTTCACTGCGAGTTCATAGAGATACCCGTCCCGCTCGGAGTATTTGACGTCGGTATGAAGGATATAATCACGATACAGCCGGATGGGTTCGTCGAAGCGCCAACCAAAGCAGGTCTCGGATACGAGGTTGATCTCGATCTGGTGGCAGACGCAACCACCAGGGAGCTCAGCCCGACATGAAGCCCGAGGACTTGATGTACCGCCCTCTAGTGTGGGATGGCGCCGCAGTCGCGCGTCGCGCGCAGAGCACGCGCGATCGGATCAGAGTCATCCGCAGCATCTAGCGCGGCTGACGGTCCCCTTGCGGCCGCCGGGCTAGCACGCCGGGGAGGGGGAGGCCAGCTTCCCCGAAGTGAGTCACGCTAGCACTCTTGCGACGCTTGTCCACGGGCCGTCTACTAGTAACACGATCAACCGGGAATACGTGCCCGCGGCGCCCAGGCTGCGTGGTCGACAGATGCTGTGGAGGGTGGGGCGGGCGTGCGTA
>Ga0302325_10005990_pt1 | contig 27501 bp, 16 predicted proteins | sample Palsa_T0_2_FD_201948 | JGI IMG/M metagenome (GOLD analysis project Ga0302325, IMG submission 201948) | Peat permafrost microbial communities from Stordalen Mire near Abisko, Sweden - Palsa_T0_2 | ecosystem: Environmental > Terrestrial > Soil > Palsa > Peat permafrost | place: Sweden: Abisko... | reverse complement strand
TGCTGTTGCAATGGAGACCGAGCTCTCCAGCGAAGGGGCAGTCTTGCGCCCGCGAACAACTGTTTTCAATTCAGGAAGAAAGGCTGGCGTCTGAGCCTCAAACCTGTTCCCCCAAGCCGGAATCCACTTCTCTTCGAGACGAGAAACTCAACCTCTCGACAGAATTCCTTACCAAGTGTGATAAACGTCACCGATTGCCAGAATGATTCGCCGTAGGATTCGAGCCATGAAGTGATGCTCCACACAATGATCAGCTTCCGGGAAGAACGAATTCCTGGAAAACGCAATGAGAGCACCCAAGGCGGTATTTTTCATGCATAGAGATGGGCCAGTAAGGCGATTGCCGATTGATGCGGTCCCGGGTAGGTTGGCGGGGCTGCGAGCTTGTTTGGTGTTGATGCTGGGAGCGGGCATGCTGTGCGCTGCGGCTCAGGCCGCTGCGGCGACGAAGACCGCGACAGCGAAGCCGGCCACTGCACAGACCAAGGACACAAACCCGGCGGACTTTGTCGGGTCAGAGGTTTGCGCCTCGTGCCACGCACCCGAAGCGAAGGGATTCGCCGATAATCCTCACACCAAGATCGCCCTGGAACACGGCAAGACCGGGGCCACATGCGAATCATGCCATGGCGCGGGTAAAGCGCACGTTGAGGGCGCCGGCGACGTCACCAAGATCTTCGATCCCGCTAAGGCCTCGCCCAAGCAAGTGGATGAAACGTGCCTGGGCTGCCACGCAGGAGCGCATCCCAACTTCGAGCGTTCTCCTCACGCCAAGGCGAACGTGGGCTGCACCAGCTGCCATACCGTGCACGCCTCCAAGAACGAGCCGCTGCTCAAGGCAGCACAGCCCATGCTCTGCTTCCAGTGCCACACCGACGTGAAGCCGGCGTTCGATATGCCGTTCCACCACAAGGTGAACGAAGGCCTGGTGAAGTGCAGCGATTGCCACGATACGCACGGAACGTTCGGGAACAACAACATCAAGTCGACGGCCGATCAAAACATGATCTGCACCAAATGCCACACGGAGACGCGCGGGCCGTTTGTGTATGAGCACGCCGCGGTCAAGGCGGAAGGGTGCCTGGGCTGCCACACTCCGCATGGATCGCAGAACGCGCGGCTGCTGAACATGGCGAACATCAACACATTGTGCAACCAGTGCCATAGCCCGGTTGCATCCGCCACGGTTCACGGCATGAGCGCAGGATCGTCGGAGCTGACGCCATGCACCAGCTGCCACACCTACATTCATGGTTCCAACGTGAATCCGGCGTTTCTCAGGTAGGAGTAATGGAACTGTTCCGGGCACGCCGTACGCAGCAGAACGCGCGGCCCGGATGCAGCGACTGGCGCGAAACACGAGTTCAGGATTTCGATTTTCAGTAACGGATTTTTTTGAAGTGAGGCTTCATATGAAGAACGTAGGCTGGTTTTCAAGGCTGTTGGATGAACAGCCAAGCAAGGCAACGATCCAGCACATCGCCGGGGGCATTGGAATCGCCATCCTAGGGATGACGGCGGCAATCGCAGTCGCCCAGAATCCTGCGCCCGCGGCCTCGCTCGCTCCGGACAGCCAGATCACGGCCCCGGCCGGGTATTCGATCCATCAGAGCGTGGACATGGGCGGGCGCATGTCCGGCCTTAGCGGCAGCGGAGCCATGTACGATACGCTGGTCAATCTGCAATCCGGGCCGCGCGTGCTTGGCGAGACTTTTGAGATGCATGCGCTCCCAGGCAACAAGAACACGCTGGTGGATTCGCTGACGGCCTTCGGCAGCGGGTTCGGCGGCGATCCCAACAGCTTCAGCAAGCTGGACGCCTCCAAGGGCAAAATCTACCAGTTCTCGGGGTTGTTCCGCCGCGACCGGCAGTACTTCGATTACGATCTGCTGGGCAACCCCAATGTTCCCGGCGGGCAGACGATTCCGATCGGACCGACCGCCGCGCCGACGGGTTCTTTTGCGTGGCCGCAGGTCGAGCAATCGCCTTTCCTGTTTAACACCGTTCGCCGCATGACGGACACCAGCCTCACGATTTTTCCGCTGTCGAAGGTGGCTTATCGCGTGGGGTACTCGCAGAATGTTTTTCAGGGTCCGACGTTGAGCCCGAGCGGTTATCAATTTGCGAAATACGACGCCATACTCCAGGAATATCAACGCAACAGCACCGACGACTTCACCGGGGCGATCGACTGGAAGCCTGTGGCGGGAACCCAGGTCACCTTTGAAGAGCAGATCGACCACTACAAAATGGACTCCTTCTTCACCATGGCGCCCAGCGACTTTATCGCGCAGGAGGCGGACGGAACTCCCGTGGCCCTTGACGACTATGACAGCACGACGCCCTACCCCAGCACAGCCTGCAATGCAAACAGCATCGGGACCACGCCCATTTTTTCTGCGGCGCCAACGCCCGGCGGCTTGCCAGTGATCAACGCGGCTTGCGCGGTGGTTACCAGCTATCTGCGCTCGCAGCCGACCCGCATTCTCTATCCAACCGAGATCATCCGGCTGCAAAGCTCCAGCATCCGGAACGTCGCGATGAATGGCGATATCCGCTACACCAACGCGAACATGAACATGCCAAACTACTACGACAGCTACCAGGGATTGAATGGGGCGACTCGGTCGCTTACATATACGGCTACGGGAAGCGCAAAGCGGGAGGTCGTGGCTATCGACTATGGCATTGTGTGGCAGGCGATGAAGACGTTCAGTCTTTCGGAGCAAGTGGACTTCTCCAGCGCTCATCAGCCGGGAACCACCACCATGACGGGTGTTACCACACTGGCCACGCCGGCGACAGCGGGAAATGAGACCATCACCTATGCAGGTGGGTTGACCACGACGACGGCCGCTCCGGGCGCTTCCACTTTTGAGGGCAGCGGCGCGGTCGGCACTCCGCTACCGGCCTACTTTGGGCAGAACTTCGTGACCAATAACCTGACCGGGACCTGGGATGCGGGGTCGCGCACCACACTCTCGCTCACTTATCGCCACGGCACGCACACCATCGCTCAGGGCTCGCCTCATAATGTTCCGCTAGCCGTGGGCGCGACTGGCAACGGAACCGTGACCATTAACGAGGACGGTGGAATCCTGAACGCCGCCGTGCGTCCCAGCGCCAACTGGAATGTGAATGGCACGGTGGAGATGCTTTACGCCGACAACGCATTCACGCCGGTGGGCCCGCGGCAAACCAGGCACTACAGACTGCATACCATGTACAGACCAAAGCCGTGGGCGACGCTCTCGGGCGCAGTGAACGATTTGGAACGGCATAACAACACCAACAACAACGCGAGCGCCGTGGCAGCGGGGGACGATCCGTACGAGGGTCCGATTGACCATGTGGATCACAGCCGGGTGGTCAGCCTGGGCGCGGCGCTGTCACCGAACGAGCATTATGGGTTCGATATCAACTACGCCTACAGCGACGTGTATGCGGCGACCAACATCTGCTACAACAACGGCTCCTCGGCCACGCAGCCTGGAACTGCTTCAACCAACAGCAGCGGAGGGCCGGCTGTGTGTCCTGGTGTTTTCGCGAGGGGATCGACAACGCAGCTTGCGGACTGGTTTGCGCGGGACTTCATGGATGCTCCGACACAGTACGTATCGGCGGCTATCAGCTTGTCCCCGGTGGCGAAATTCCATTCCAATATTGGCTATCGCGTGAGCGCTGTGAATGGCAATCAGTTCTTCAACGACGCGCGCGCGGTGAACGGCTCGCTTGATTCCAAGTATCAGTCTCCGTTTTTGAATGTTGCTTGGACGATCCATCCGGGCTTGGTCTGGAGAGCGGAATACAATTACTTCGGGTACGGCGAGGGAGGTCCTTCCGGCTCGCAGTACTGCAGCACGTCAACGACGTTAACCTCGACTGTTGTTCCTTGCACCTCTCTGCCCGAACCGACGGGCCTGACCGAATCGTCTGCCGGGCTGAGCGCGCCGCGGAACTTCCACGCGAATAACGTAGTTCTCGGAGTGCATTACGAATTCTGATCGAAGCAGCCAAACACTGCGGCCGGCGTTCCCCCGCTGGCCGCGGAATCTATTCAGGAGTTTGACCATGAGCAAAACGATTCGATCTCAAGTGGTTCTGGCGGTTGTGGTTTGTCTGGCCAGTGCCGTGGGCTTCGCGCAATCCGGCGGCGAGGCAACGTATAAAGCGAAATGTGCGATGTGCCATGGGCCGACAGGCACTCCTAGTGCGGGGATGGCTTCGGCGATGGGCATCAAAGCCGCGACCGATCCAGCTACAAAAGCACTTACTGTCGATCAGATCAGCGCAGCGGTAAAAGGTGGAAAAGGCAAGATGAAGCCGATTGCCGGACTGACCGACGCACAGATCAAGGACGTGGCGACGTATTTCCACGGGCTGAAGTAGGCGTTCGCAGGGGCGCGGGATAGTCGAATCGACAGGGGGGATTGGCATTGTTTCAAAAATTCCGCGAGAGCTGGGTAAGGCCAGCGCTGTTCTTCGGCAACAACCCCATCAGTCTGGCCGGTGGCGCCATTACCAGCGCTTCCGGCGCGACCATGATCGGCTATTGGCTGGTGGAAATCTTTGGCCGGCTCCAGGACAACCCGTACCTGGGCCTGATCTTCTTTCTGATTTTGCCGGCGCTGTTCATCGGCGGCCTTATCCTCATCCCGATCGGTGTATTTCTGCGCCGCCGGAAGCTTCAAAAGGCGGGGCAGATTCCCGCCGAGTTTCCCAAAATCGATCTGAACGACCGCATGTTTCGCCACGGCCTGGACATCGTGCTGGTGGCAACTATTGTCAATCTGCTTATCGTGGCGGTGGCCAGCTATCGCGGCGTGGCCTACATGGATTCGCCGCAGTTCTGCGGGCAGTCCTGCCACGTGATGCATCCCGAATTCACGGCCTACAAGATATCCGCGCACTCCCATGTGGACTGCGTGGAATGCCACATCGGATCGGGAGCAAAGTCTTTTGTCCGCGCAAAGGTGAACGGCACCAAGCAGCTTGTCGAAGTCACTTTCAATCGCTATCCGCGGCCCATTGAGTCGCCGGTCGAGAATCTGCGCCCGGCCAGGGAGATCTGCGAGGGCTGCCACACGCCGGCCAAGTTTGTGGGTGAAAAGCTGCTCGTCAAATCGACCTTTGCCGACGACGAGAAGAATACCGAGACGCAGACGGTGCTGGTCCTGCACCTGGGCGGCCGGGATTCGCTCAGCCAACTCAGCGGGATTCACGGCACTCACCTGGGCCACATCGAATACGTCGCCACCGACACGAGCCGGACAACTATCCCCTGGGTGCAGAAGCGCAACGCTGACGGCTCGGAGACGGTATTTGCCACCGCCGATGCGGGTAGCGGCATACCCAAGGGTGAGCGCCGGGTGATGGATTGCATCGACTGCCACAATCGCGCGGCCCATACCTTCGTCACCGCGGAAGACGCAGTCAATCGCGCCATGGCTGAGGGCGCAATTAGTCCCGATCTGCCCTGGGTGCACAAGGAGAGCCTGCAACTGCTGAAGGCCAACTATGCCTCCGAAGAAGAGGCCGGCCAGAAGATTCCCGAGCAGCTAAAGGACTTCTACAGCTCTCAGCATTCTGAAGTGCTCACTACAAAAGCGGCCGCGGTCACGTCGGCCGGCAACGAACTGGTTACTCTCTACAGCCAGAATGTTTTTCCCTACATGAAAGTCACATGGGGAACGCATCCCAACCATATCGGTCACATGAGCTATCCGGGCTGTTTCCGCTGCCATGACGGCAGCCATGCGGCCAAGGACGGAAAGAGCATTACCCAGGATTGCGCGGCCTGCCACAATCTGCTCGCGGTGGATGAGACCAAACCCAAAGTTCTCTCCGACCTCGGTATCAATAAATAGAGAACTCCGAATGTACGGGGCTGTTGGAGGTTCGAGGTTTCCCACCCTTCCGCGATAGGACTGCGCGACCCCGACTGCGACCCCGACCCAGTGGGTCCCCCGGTTCCCCGCTACCCCGATGGGTCACCCAGGATTTGCGTGTCTGGTTTTGCACAGGAGCTATTTACTTTTCCGCTTGCGCGCTCACTGCGGACCCAGAATCTGCTGCTCGTTCGCTGCTCCATCGCTATACAATCGGGGCGATAGCTCCATCAATCCGCAAGCTCTCTGCCCAAAAAGTGCGAGAGTGTGAAGACCGTTCCGCGAGCGTCGATCAGAGCCGGGCTCTCATCGCCTGCGGAAACGGCGTAACTTGGCCGCAGTTGGTTGACAAAGAGGAACATGGCATACAAACAAAGCTTCGGTCTGCCGCTTGCGGTTCTCATCCTGGCCAGCTTCGGAGCATACCTTTCAGGGTCGGCCATGACCCCGCTTCCAGACAAGGACTCGTCCGCCGGGACCACGAACTCACGCCTAGCAGGCGACTGGCATACTTCCGCGGCCGTGAGAATTCCATCGAGCAAGCCGCCCCGATCACCGTCCGACCCGCCAACGGATTCGACCCGGTCTGCCGCGCCAGCAAGTGCGCGACTGGAGCGGATGCTACTTTTGCTGGCGTCTTCCGCGGCCCAGAAGCAGGCGCTTGACGCCGAACTCGCGAACCTGCAAAATCCTGCGTCGTCTCAATACCATCGATGGCTCACGCCGTCGGCTTTTGGCGACGCATATTCGAATTCCGCCGCGGATGTATCGGCGATCTCGGCGTGGTTAGAGAGCCAGGGCTTTCAGGTTTCGCCGCTGCCCGCCGGCCGTGGCTGGATCGAATTCTCTGGAAGCGTGGCCCAGGTCGAGCAGGCCTTCCACACCCAGGTTGACGCGCAAACAGGGCCGATGGGAACGCGGTTCGTATTGGCCGACGGGATCTCCGTTCCTGCCGCGTTCGCGCCGATGGTTCAGGGGCTCGTATCTCTCGACGGCGCGCTTTCCGCGCCCGCTCTCACGCCGCCTCAGGCATTGAAGCTTTCCGCTTCTGAGCTTGCCGCGCAGACTTCGCCGGCACACGCCGCCGCTCTCACCCCACAGCTTGCCGCCGGGCTACTGCACTTTGACGCGCTGCACGCCTCCGGGATTTCGGGTGTGGGTGAGGCGATCGCCATCCCCGCACGCAGCAATATCAACAACAGCGACGTTGCGGCTTTCCGCGCCGCGTTTGGTCTGCCGGCGGCTGCGGTCAAGGTTCTTCCCAATGGCACAGATCCTGGACTCGCAGACGATCAGGCTGGGGCTACGCTGGCGGTTTCGTGGGCGGGCGCGGCTGCACCCGGCGCTCAGATTGTGGTGGTTCCCGCTGCAACAACGGGCGCGACGGACGGGCTGGATCTTTCGCTTGCCGCGATTGTCGACCAGGCTTTGGCACATACGGTCGCCGTGGGTTACTCCAGCTGCGAGACTGCGCTCGCTCCGGCGCACCAGGCCTTCTATGCAGCGCTCTACCGGCAGGCTGCGGCGGAAGGCATTTCGGTGATTGCAGCGGCTGGAGACAGTGGGGGTTCAGCCTGTCATCTGGCTGGAAGCGCGAATCCGGTGAGCAGCGGCTATGCGGTGAATGCGCTGGCTTCTACGCCATGGAATACTGCCGTAGGCGTGGCAGCCTTTGATGCCGCCGGTACTTCGGTGGAAGCGTCGGCTTTCTCGGCCTGGTCGCCGGGTGACGCTGGTGAGCCGGCGTATGCGAGCGGAGGTGGAAGCAGCAATCTCTACGCGACGCCCGCCTGGCAGCCGATTCCTTCGCAAGCGCAGCAAGGCTCGGACGCACCGGGAATCCATGACCGTCTGCTGCCGGACCTGGCTCTCCCCATGGCCATCGACTCCACCGTTAATCCAGGGCTCGCTTTCTGCTTCAGCGGCGTGACTCCCGCAACTGGATGCAACCTCGTTCGCAGCGGAGGCAGTTCAGCCGCCACGGCCTTATTTGCCGGCATTGCCGCGCTGGTCAACGAGAAGAACGGGCAGCAGGGCAACCTTGCTCCCCGTCTCTACGGCTTTTCGCGGCAAAGCGGAGCCTTCACCGACGTTGAGCAGGGAAATGCGCGACTGCCGTGTCTGGCCTCCAGTCCCGGATGCGGGGCTAATTCGCAAATCGGGTTCACTGCCGGCGCTGGTTACGACCAGGCCACAGGCTTGGGCGTGGTGAATGCGCACACGCTGGTCACTGCGTGGGCCTCCCCGGAGACGACGGGCACCGGCCTGGCCAATGTGACCAACACGACCGGACCGGGGCAGACCATCAATCCCTCGGGGTCGATTGTTCTTTCCGCGAACGTGGTCTCCGGCGACGGCGGCCCGGCGCCTACGGGGACGGTCAAATTTCAAGACATTACGCTGGGGCAGACCGTAGCGACTGTCGCTCTCGACATTGGAACCGGCGAAACTTCCACGGCAACGGATACTGCTACGGGTGTCCTTACGCAGGGCGGACATCAGATTGAGGCCGACTACAGCGGCGACGTGAATTACGCGCCGGCCAACTCCGGGTCAGTGGTGGTCGAGGTGCAGCCCAGTTCCACCACTACCACGGTAACGCCCGCCACGAACACGCCCGCCGGGGGCGCCAGCTTCACAGTCACCGCGGCCATCACGTCGCTGGACGCGGGAACTGGCGCGCTTCCGCCCTCTGGGACGCTCGATTTCCGGCTGGACGGCGTCAGCCAGGGAATGAAACAGGTGGTGACGGGCTCGCCCTCCACGGCCAGCATCAGCATGACCGCGCCCTATACCAGCGGAGCGCACCAGATCGTCGGTTTCTACAGCGGCGACAACAACTACTACAACTCAACGTCCCAGGCGGTCACCATCACCGTGGCCAAAGTCGCTCCGACCATCACGCTAACTCCGGCCACCACCACGCCGCTGGCGGGCAGCCAGTTGCAAATCACGGCAAGCATTTCGCCGCCCACGGCAGGCCTCACGCCGCCCACGGGCACGGTGACGTTCACGCTGGACGGAGCATCCGTGGGCACGGAGACTGTAACCTCGGGAACGCCTTCAACGGCCGTCGTGACCATTACCGCTCCCAGTGCCGGAGACCACACGCTTCAGGCCACATATAACGGCGACAGCAACTACACCAGCATCACTTCGTCTTCGGTAACCCTCACCATCGCCAAGGTGGGCACCACACTGGCTTTGACTCCGGCCACGACAAGCCCGTTGGGTGGAAGCGCGCTTGTGGTCACGGCTACTCTCTCCATCACCGGCAGCAGCACGGCTACAGCCACCGGAACCGTCACGTTCACCATGGATGGCGTTACGCAGGGCACTCAACCCCTGTCTGGCGGAACGACGGCCACCAATACCATCACGGTGCCTGCGTCGGGTTCGCACACGTTGCAGGCCTCTTATGGCGGCGATTCAAACTTCCAAGGCTCGACTTCGCCGTCGGTAAATATTGTAGTGTCCAAGACTCCCACCTCGACGGTTGTTTCCCCCGCGACTACTACACCCGTTGCGGGGATGCCTCTGGTGGTCAACGCGACCATCACTCCCTCGACGGCAGGCACAATGCAGCCCACCGGCAGCGTGACCTTCACCCTCGACGGGGTCGGCGCGGGGGTGGGGTCGGTTGTGGCCGGTTCGCCGTCAACGGCCAGCGTTACTCTCTCGACGCTGACACCTGGGCCGCACACGCTGGTGGCAAGCTATAGCGGCGACACGACCTACGCCGCATCGGTCTCAGCTCCCGTGACCATCACGGTCGGCAAAAGTCCTACGACGACTGTGGTGGTTCCAGCTACGCTCACGCCCACTGCGGGCAGCTCTCTGCTGGTGAAGGCCAACGTTACTTCCTCCAGTTCCGTGTCGGCGGCCAACCCCAGCGGCACCGTCACGATCCTGCTGGATGGCGCGAGCCAGGGAACGGCAACCGTGACGTCGGGATCGCCCTCCACTGCGTCGGTCACAATTCCGCTGATCACCGCTGGGCCCCATACTTTGACGGGCACTTATAGCGGAGACACCAACTACGCGGGATCAACGTCGGAGTCGGTGGCCATTACGGCGACGAAGGGCGCCACCGTCACGACCGTCACGGCTACGCCCCCTGTGCTCGCCGCTGGCACACCGGAGACGCTCGCAGCCACCATCGCTCCGGCGGCCGCTGTTACGGGGACCGTTTATACGTTCACGGGAACGGTAAGCTTCTACGACAACGGCACCACTCTGCTCGGCACCGCCGCCATCGCCAGCAACGTGGCTACGCTTTCGGGAATCTCACTGGCAAACAATGTTTCGCATTCCGTTACCGCTATCTACTCGGGCGATACGAATTGGCTGGCCAGCACCTCAACGGCGTTGGCGCTGGCTGCCACCACGCTGCCGGACTCCGTGGTTCTCAGCTCGAACCTCGCAACTTTGTCGCCGGGGCAAGCGCTGGTGCTTACCTTGACGGTTACGCCAACCTCTACGCCTGCGCTTGGCGCCGAGCAGAATCCAACCGGCAACGTGGTCTTCTACGACGGAACAACAATTATCGGCACGGCTCAGCTGGTGGCGTCACCGGTGGGCAACTCGTCCACCGCAACGCTTACCTCGGAGACGCTGCCCGGCGGCCAGGACGTGATTTACGCTGCCTATCTGGGCGACCTTTACTACGACGCGGCTACATCGAATCTGCTCACACTCAACATTCAGGACTTTACCATCGTTGCGGCTCCCACCAACCCGCCCACGAATCTCAACATCGTGCAGGGAACTTCGGGGTCGGCGGGCTTCGTGGTGATCGGGCTGGGCGGATTCAACAATACGGTTCAGGTGATCTGCGCTGTGCCCTCGCAGGACGATATGACCTGCACCACCAGCCCGCAGCAGATCACGCCGCCCGGCACCGTCAATTTCGTGATTCAGACATTTCTGCCCGGGCAGCAAACCACCGCGGGGCTTGACCGAGATCGAGATCGGCGCACGCCGAACCTGTGGCCGCGCGCCGCGGGCGGTACGGCGTTGGCGCTGCTGTGCTTCTTCCTGCTGCCGTTCGGCAGGCGGGCGCGCATCTTTGCGGGACGGAGCACGCGGCGGATTTTGATTCTGATTCTGCTGCTGGCTGGGCTTGGCGGCGCGGGCATCGGCTGCAGCAGCGTTTCCGGCGTGAATGGGACAGGGACGCCGTTGGGCGTGGCTACGCTCAAGATCACCGCGACGGCGTATATCAATAACACGGTCGTCAGCCATAGCGTTTATCTGACGGTGAATGTGGTGACACCGGGGTCGGGAACTTAGAGAGAAGAAGGGACGATGGCAGGACTAGAGGGACGGATTGCGCTGGTGACGGGTGCGTCGCAGGGGATTGGGCGCGCGGTGGCGCTTGAGCTGGCGAGGGCTGGCGCTATTGTTGCCGTGGCGGCGCGCAATGAGGCCAAACTCGCGGAGGTTGTGGCGGAGATCGAGGCGGCAGGCGGCAAGGCAGCGGCGATTGCGCTCGACGTGGCGAGCGAGGAGTCGATCAAGGCCGCAGCCAAGGCGGTGCTGGAGCGCTTTGGCAAGGTGGAGATCCTGGTGAACAATGCCGGGATTACGCGCGACGGGCTGGCGATGGCCATGAAGCGGGCCGACTGGGACGATGTGCTGGGAACGAACTTGACTGGCGCATTTCTGCTGACGCAGGCAGTCTTGCGGCCCATGCTGAAGAATCGCTGGGGGCGGATCATCAATATATCGAGCGTGGTGGGGCGGACGGGACAGGGTGGGCAGGTGAACTATGCGGCCTCAAAGGCCGGGTTGATCGGGCTGACGCGGGCGCTGGCGCGGGAGGTTGCGTCGCGCGGGATCACAGTGAACGCGGTGGCGCCTGGCTACATTGAGACGGCCATGACTGCGGCGCTTGACGAGAAGCAGCGGGCGGCGATGATGGCTACGATTCCTTTGGGACGCGCGGGAACCGACGCAGAGATTGCGCAGTCGGTGGCATTTTTGGCGTCAGAGGGGGCAGGATATATTACCGGGCATGTGCTGGATGTGAACGGCGGGATGTTCATGGGGTGAGGCTCCGCGGCCGATCTACTAATTCTGTCGTATTTAGTCACAACCCTTAAACTTATGCAGGCGAAATCCCGATAGTGTCTTCGGGAAGGTGCAAATGGCTACGAGAGCTTTGCCCGTGAAAGCCTCTGCGGCGACAATCGCAGAGATGGGCAGCGTGCGCTACGTGGCCCGACAGCCGATTCTGGACATTCGGGGCCGCGTGCATGCATACGAGCTGCTCTTTCGGGCAGGACCGGAAACAGCATTCCGCGGGGACGGCGACATGGCCACCCGCAGCATGCTGGACAACACCGTGATGTTCGGGCTGGAGAAGTTGACCGCTGGCTTGCCGGCATTTGTGAATTGCACTCGCGAGGCCCTGACCGAGGACCTGGTGCACGTGCTGCCGCCAAACATGACGGTTCTGGAGATTCTGGAAACCCTGGAGCCGACGCCGGAACTTGTGGAGGCATGCAGCAAGCTGAAGGCCGCCGGTTTCCTGCTGGCGCTGGACGATTTCATCTGGCACGAGAAGTTTAGGCCTCTAGTGGAGCTGGCGGACTATATCAAAGTGGACTTTTCCCTGACCGGTGCGGCCGAACGGAAACTGCTGCTGAAACGGCTGAACGGTACTAATTTGGTGCTGCTTGCCGAGAAGGTGGAGACGCAGCAGGAATACAAGCAAGCCTGTGACGAGGGATTTACGCTGTTTCAGGGGTACTATTTCTGCCGGCCGACGCTTCTGGAGAATCGCAAGGTTCCGGCCAACCAGCTTTCCCAGTTTGAAATTCTGCAGATGATGCGCAGCGACAACCTTGACTTGAGGCAGTTAACACGCCTGGTGAAGCGCGATGCGTCACTGACATACCGGCTGCTGCGGCTGGTGAACTCGCCCATGTGCGCGGTGCGGCAGGAGGTAAAGTCGATTCAATCAGCGCTGCTGGCGGTGGGCGAGCGGAGCTTCCGGCGAATTGCGACGCTTGCGATCACCGGCGAATTGAATGGCAATCAGCCGGACGAACTTCTTCGCATGGCCTTCGTGCGGGCTCGCTTTTGCGAACTGGCAGCCCCTCATTACCGGCTAGACGCAACCGAACAATACTTGATGGGACTCGCCAGCCTGCTGCCGGCGATGCTGCGGGTGCCCATGACGGAATTGACGCCGGGACTCCCCTTGCGCAAAGAAATTCGCCAGGCGCTGGAAGGCACAGCGACCGGCGAGCGTGATCTATTGGCGTGGGCGGAGTGCCATGAGCGCGCAGAGTGGGATACGTGCGACGGAGTGGCTGAGACGCTTGGATTGAAACAGGATCACCTGATGCGGTGCTATACCGAGGCCATGGGATGGGCCGAGGACGCGCTCAAATCCGTTAAGTGACCCGTGCGGCCGGCCCGACAAACATGCTCCAGTCAATCGATGGGATCGCGCTGCATTTTATTTCGGGTTAAAGCTCTCTTCGGGGAGTTGCTGGTAGCTGACAAAGGCTAGCTTCAGGCCGTCGGGCGACCAGGAGGGAACGTTGATGGTTCCCTGGCCACCGAAGAGTTTGGCCAGAACTCGCACCTTCTTGTCTTTCAGCGTCATCAGGCGGAGCTCGACATCCTTGTTGGGCGGATGACCGGTGACGCCTTTTTCATACGCGAGAAAAACCATCGTCTGGCCATCAGGCGAAATGTGCGGAAACCAGTTGTTGCTGTCGTCGAAGGTGACCTGTTCCTGCGCGGAGCCGTCGGGCTTCATGCGCCAGATTTGCATTTGACCGGTGCGCTCGGAGTTGAAGTAGATGTACGCACCGTCGGGCGAGTACTCGGGGCCGTCGTCGAGTCCGGGGGCTGTGGTGAGCCTGGTTTCAGGACCGCCGGCCGCGGGGATGGAGTAGATGTCGAAGTTGCCGTCGCGCTCCCCGGTGAAGGCCAGCGTGGCGCCGTCGGGCGACCATCCGTGCCAATACGACGGCGCGTTCGGCGTGATGAGGCGCGGCGTGCCGCCGGCGATGGGCACAATGTAGACGCGGGATTTGTGGTCGTCGCTGGTCTGGTCGCTGATGGCCAGCGATTGGCCGTCGGGCGAGATGCCGTGGTCGTTGTTGCAGTGGATCTGCGGTGCGGTTGAGATCAGCGTGGGCTCGCTGCCGTCGAAGGCGAGGCGGCGGATTGTTCCATCCTGGTTGAAGATTAGGAATTTTCCGTCGCGGGACCAGTTGGGCGCTTCAAAGTGCGCTGCTGAAGTGTATTCCACGTGGCGATCGGTGGATGCGATGGTGATGGTCTCGAGCGAGCTGATCAAGACTTGCTTGCCGCTGGGCGGGGGCAGTTGCTCCAAGATCACGTTGGAGAAGACAGCTTTCTCGACCACGTTCTTGTCGTGCGCGCAGACACCGATGCCGATGTAGAAGTCGCCGCTTAGGGCGAGCTTGGTGGATGCTCCGGCGGGCTGCAGTTTGCCGTCTTTGCCGGAGACGAAGGCGTAGAAATAGTCGCCGCGTTTTTCGATGCGGACTCGTCTGGGCGCGGAGATGTTGGATTCGACTTCGTGGGTGTCGGCGCCCTCGGCATCGCGGTACTGCAGCGAGGTCAGGCCGACTCCGTGGACGGCTACATCGACGGCGGGCGACGGGCCGTCGAGAGATTCGCGGATCATGAGCACCGCCTTGCGATGCGGATTACCGCCTGCGCCTAGGAAGGCGATGTCGGCGGTGAGGGCCACGTCGCCGGAGACTTTCTTCCACGCGAAGTGGAAGTCGTCGATGCCGAACCACATGTTCTCGCCGCTGCCGCTGATGGTGTAAGTGTGGTTGGTCTCGTCGTACACGACGGAGCCGGGATGGAGCACGGTTCCCACGTCCTGGTGATCGGTGAAGATGCCGTGAGGCAGGGGCTGGGACTGTGCGATGACCATCACGGGAGCGAGGACGAAGAGGGCGGCGATGCTTAGTTTGACGGCGGTGGGAAGATAGGTGGCTAACATGCGGGGCCTTTCGAAGCTCGTGCTTGAAATTGGAAGAACAGATCCTTCGACGTTGCTTGGATTAGGCCTTCGACTCGTTTCTCGCGCGCGAAGAACGTGAGATCGCTGGTCGGGGACGAAGGTCTGGGTATCGGTTGAATTCGCGGCGACCCTACGGGGCGCCGGGATTTGGGATGGATCTCTTCCCAGGACTCCGTCCGCCACGGCGGACTCCGGCCTGGGCTATTATCGTTGGCTCCCTCCGGGAGCAAGTTAACTGACCGTTCATTTCATTATCAACTTGCACCCAGAGTCATACTGCTCCAGTTTCAAGCTCTTGAAATCGATCAATCGGGCCAATTATAGCTGGCTTGGAGTTTGCCGTCTGTGCCGACGAGAAGCAGCGCGGCGTGGCCTGAGGGCAAAGTGCCTGCGAAGCTTTTGCCGCTGCGGAGGTCAGTGAATGAAACTGCGGTCTGGTTGGACTCCGAGGTTAGGACGTAAAGGGTGGCGTTGGTTAAGCGCGTTGGGCAGATGAGGATTCCGGGGTCGGTGATGGTGGTGGTGTAGATGGGCGCGAAGCCCGCCGACTTGAGCGCGTAGCTGTAAACATCGGCTACGGCGCGGAGATTGCTGTTCAGCTCAAGCGGGAGAGCTGCGAAAAGAATCTTGCCCTTGCCGAGCGGCTTTTCAAGCCAGTCCTGTCCATCGGGAAGTACGGCGCGCGTGAGTGTTGTCGTTTTCAGGCCGGAGTAGGTTAGGGCTTCGTCGCCGCCGGGGAAATGGAAGAGAGTGTCGCGCGTGAGGATCGGGCCGATGGTGTAGGGAATGCCAAGCGTGGCCTGGCGTCCAGTTGGATGCAGATGGGCGTCTTCGGCAAAGGGGCCGGTGACGAGCAGGGTTGCGCCGACTTCTACACGCTGTTCGATTGCGGTCCAGGCGGCATCGGTCAATCCGAAGGGCGAAGGAAGCAGGATGAGCTTGGGAGAGCCGAGCAGCTCAGGCTGATATTCGCCCACCGCGTAGGCCTGGCTGCGGGTGTAGTTATAGAGCACGCGCACCGCTGTTTGTTGAGCCTCAATGGCTGAACCGTTGGCAACAGAGAGCTGATACGACTGCGGCAGAACCAAGGCGACTTCAGGCTGGACGAGGGCATCGGCGAAGGGCGCGGCCTGGCGGGCAAACTGGCCCAGGTCGCGCATCTGGTTCTCCCAGACTTTCGACGAGCCGTCGCTGCGCAACATGCCGAAATCGACCTCGCGGTCCCAATCCCACTGTATGGCGCCTGTCGATCCGGCGGCGAAACCAAGAGCCCACTTGCGCTCAGTGAGGCCTAGGCCAGTGAATTCGTCGTAGCGCCACGTGCCGTCGGGAGCCCAGGCAGGCTGGTAGCCGGTTTCACCCGTAATGTTGGGCACGCCGGGGCGCTTGGCTGCTATCGAATCCCACAGCAATGCATCGTCCTGCCAGTAGGTGTGATTGGTGGTGAAGGAGACGCCCGCGCCGCCATAGAACTGGTTGAGCACGCGGTCGGTCACGCCGCCTTCGTCCTGGCCCACGTCGATCAGTTGCTTGCTGCCCGTGGAGCGGATGAGCGCGACCATCTGCTTGACCCAGCCGCTGAAGGCATCCTGCGCGAAGAGGTTGTAGTCCAGAGCGCGCACCTGGTTGGGGTTGTTGTAGCGGCCGTAGTGGAGGTCGGCCGGGGCCGGCAGGGGGATCGTGTCGAAGCTGCTCAGAGACTCCTGCGTTACGCGCCAGGCTTCGGCCAGCGCGGCCAGATGGACATATTTTTGCGCCAGCCATTCGTGCCATGCGGCTACTTCCGTGGGATCGCCGTTGGGGAGATTGCCGTGGAAGACCTGGCGGGGGTTGGAGAAGCTGGGCTCGTTGATCAGGTCCCACGAGAGCCAGGGCACATCTTTGAATTGCTCGACTACAGAGCGGACGTAGGCCTGCTCGGCATCCACCGAGGCGGGGTCGGTATAGGGATTCGGCGGCGTTACGGCTGGGTCCTGAACGCGGGGTGCGGGGCCGGAGTGCGGCGAGAAGGCGAAGAAGGTGAAGTTGACGGCGATGTTGTGGCGGTGTGCGCAGTGGAGAAAGGCTTCGACGTTGCGCAGGAAGCGCTGATCGACGCCGCCGGTCTCGGAGTCGATGAATTTGCCGTTCTGCATCCACACGCCGGTGCGTACGAAGCTGACGCCGTGGGACGCCATCTCGGCAAAATCCTTGTCCCAGATGGCGGCGTTGCGGGGTCCGGAGAAATCCCATCCGTTCGCTTCAGTGGAGAAGTAATTGGTGCCGACGGGGAAGAAGGGCTTGCCGTCGAGGGTGAGGAAATCGCCGTGAACGCCCAGAGCGGGGCCTGTGGCAAGCGTGGTGCGATCGGCGACGAGGAATGCGTTCTGATAAAACTCGCGAGGCTGGCCTCCGAGGGTGAGGACAGCGGTGACTGTGTAAAAGCCAATTGGAAGCGGCAGATGGAAGGGTACATCAAGATCTTCATCCGGTTTGCCGGTGAGGGGCACGCCGGCTTTGGAGATGACTTCCTTTTCCGACGAGAGCTGAAGTTGGAGTTCGCCGCTCACTGTTGCGTCGGACTTTTCCTGGCGGGGGAATCGCAGATGGACGGTGAGGACGGGCGGTTCTCCGGGGCGAATGACGGAGAACAGCGCCTCAATGCTCAAACTGGTTGAGCCCTGGCTGGCATAAACGGCGGCTTGCTGAATCAGACGGATGCCGTCCGCGGTTGCCCAATAGCCAGCGATGGGATCGAAATCGAGAGCGACGACTCGGCTGGCTGAGCCGGGTCTATCTGGCCCGCGGCCCATGCGGCCGGCGACGATGACCGGTGCGGCGACAAGCAGGCCGGTCGAGTCGGCCATATATCCCAGCCCGTTGAGCCGACCTTCGACGGCGAAGAAGTGCTGCGCGTGAAGTTGGAGCGCCGGCAACCACGCGTATCCTGAGCGCCAATGAAATGCGGCGTCGTGGACAACGGGAACTTCGTAGGTGTGACGGAATCCGAGGGCGCGGGAGTAGGTGTCTTGCGGTGCGGCTTCGACGAACTGGCCGTTGACGAGGCTGACGGGGACCCGGAGCGGCTGGCCGCCCAGGATGAGCAGGTTGCCGCCGCTATCTAGATAGTGGTCGATCGATTTCCACGATTCAACGGGGACTGCGGAGCCGTAGGGAAGCACCAGAAGATCGGCGTCGGCCAGGGTTTCAGGAGCGGCCAGGGCGACCTCATCGGCGAAGGCGGGGTTCAGCCCCGCAAGAGCTTTGTCGAGAGTGGGGCGATCTATGGGCTGGCTGGAGACGGTGGGAAAACCTGGCTGCCAGAAGACGACAACCTTGGCTTGCAGCGGCATGGAGAAAAGCGTAGCCGCGAAGAGAGCACTAAAATACCGGCGCATGAAAATCCCCATCTACCGTTGGCTCAATCCGCGTGGAAAGACGCGAAATTCGCGGATTGCAAAGCTTTGGGCTGGGGATGATGATAAGGGCTTCGGTGCGGGGTTGAGAAGGGCTGGACGAAGCATTGTTGCCGAAGAACCCGCAGGTCGGGGTGGCGAAGCCGGGGGGTCTCCCACCCATTCCGCAAAGGACGCGGAATGGATGGGGCACCCGGAGCTCTTGCCGGCTTACTGCGGGGTCTGCGGTGTTGGCGCGCCGTTGCGCGGGGCGGTTGGTGTGCCTGCGGGCGGCGGTCCAATGGCGCTTACGGCTGTGGCTAGAAAACTGCCATCCTTTAGCGCTCCGTCAACGCGGATCGAGTCGCCCACCTGGATATCGGCGAGTGTGATGGGATCGCGGCGCTTGCGGAAAGTGGTGTTCTCGTCGGCGACGAAGGAATGAGGCGTATTGTCGATGGCTCCCATGAGGGTGACTTTGACGCCGTCAATGGCGGTCACCTTGCCCATGATCCAGGTCTTGCCGTAGTTGGCTTGCATCTCACGCATTTGCCTGGCGCGTTCCGGATCGATCTGCATCACCGTGGTGGCGCCTACGGATTTGGCAGCCGCATCCACATCGCCCATGGCGGTGATGGCGTCGCCCACCTTGATGTCAGTGGACTTGAGCGGGGTGGGGGGATTGCCACCGCCACCAGCGCCCCATCCGGCACCTTGTCCGCTGCCTTGTCCACCCCCTTGTCCAGCTTGCCCGCCGCGTTCGACTGCCGCGCCCTGGGGCCTCGCCGGCTGCTTCATGATCCGCGTGTTGGCGCTGTAGTGCACGGTGTAGGTCTCGCCAGTTTCAGTCTTGATGGTGTAGTGGTCGGCAGCGACTTCAGTGACGGTGCCCATGAGGCCGCGGGCCATGCCTCCGCCAACGCCCCAGCCGCGACCGCCTCCGCGCCCCTGGACTTGGGCCTGGGGTTGCGACGAGCTTGTGGCGGGTGGCGTGGGCGCGTCCTGAGCAGATGCGGCAATGGCGAGGGCGAGACCGATAAGAGCCGGGACTAAAGCACAGAGTTTCATGGAAGCTCCTGCGAGCCGGAATGCGGCTCTATGTGCATAGACGGCGGAAAGGCGGGCGGGGACGACGGCCAGGCGCGAATTGGGCGAGTATGAGGTGGCTGGCTTGAACTGCCGACCTCTGATTTAGGATTTCTTATAGCTTTTGAGAAGCTCTCGATGGGGGTCTGCCGCGTGATTCGTAATCGCTTTGCAATTGCCGTGTTCTCGACTGCCGTGTTTGCCTCCGTTACCTGGCCGGCGCGGGGATCTGCCGCGACCGCAGCGCAAGACCAACCGGCTGCTCCCGCAACCGCGCAACTCGACGCGCTGAGCGGGGAGTACACCGACCCCGGCGAACCCGACTCGCCTATCAGTTTTTACGTGAAGGACGGCAAACTATTGACGGAGACGGAGCGCACCATTCCGACCGAGTTGAAGCCCATCTCGGCCACGGAATTCAGCATTCCCGATGCGAAGGTGACCATCAAGTTCACGCTGGATGCTACGGGCCATGGCGCGAGCGTGGTTATCTCGTTCGCGCCGGATGCGGTTTACAAGCGAACGGGCGAGCCGGTGCATCACTTCTTTCAAGATTATCAGCGCACTGAGGCCATGGTTCCCATGCGCGACGGGGTCAAGCTGCACATCGTGTATCTCAAGCCCGCGGATATCAGCGGGCCGCTACCGTTTCTTGTTCAGCGAACGCCTTACGGATGCGACGGCACCAATCGCGCGTCATTCTCCGGCGGCCGTCCGGAACTGGCGCGGGAAGGCTACATCTACGTCTGCGGAGACATTCGCGGGCGCTATAAAAGCGAAGGCGAGTTCATTATGAGCCGGCCGCTTGCCGACCACAAAGATCCCAAGGCGGTGGACGAGAGCACGGATACATACGACACCGTTGCCTGGCTGCTGGTTAATGTCGTTGGCAACAATGGGCGCGCGGGCTTTGTGGGCACAAGCTATCCGGGATTTCTGGCCATGATGGCGGGCATCGATCCGCACCCGGCGGTGAAGGCCATTTCACCGCAGGCGCCCATGATCGATGTGTGGATGGGCGATGACTTCTTCCACAACGGAGCATTTCGGCAGACCTATGGATACGACTACGTTTACGCGATGGAAACCAACAAGGAACGCGCCGACCCGGACTACGGCAAAGACAAGGACGGGAAGCCGCGCGACGGATTCGACTATTTCCTCGAGCGCGGTAGCTTTCAAGAGGACGTAAAGAAATCCGGGTCAAAGCTTCTGCCCACGTGGAAGCTGTTTCTTGAGCATCCCGCGTATGACGTCTACTGGTCCTCGCGCGGCGTGGAACATCATCTCAACTCCGTTACGGTGCCGACGCTCTCGGTTGGCGGGTACTACGACCAGGAAGATATGTTCGGTCCGCAGATCGAATACGAGAGCCTGGAGCCGCACGACGCGAAGCATGAGAACTTTCTCGTGCTGGGCCCGTGGCTGCATGGCTACTGGTCTTCTTCGTCGCGGCACATGGGGAACGTCAACTACGGCGAGCCCATCGGCAAGGAGTTTCGCTCGCAGATCGAAGCCAAGTTTTTCGCGCACTACCTGAAGGATGCGCCGGGAGAGGACAAAGCGGGATTCGATCTGGAAAACACGGCCAGCTTTCAAACCGGATCGAATACGTGGAAGCGGTATGCCAGTTTTCCGCCCAAGGAGGCGCAGACCACCAGCCTGCACCTGGCCGACGATGGCAAGCTGAGTTGGAGCGAATCGACCTCGCCGGCCAAAACCAGTTACTTGAGCGATCCAGCCAACCCGGTACCGTATCGCCACAGGCCCATACAGCCGACCTATGGACCGGGTTCCGAATGGTTCACGTGGCTCAGCGAAGACCAGCGCTTTGTCACCGACCGTAAAGACCTCGCCGTATGGAAACTGCCGGTGTTGAAGAAGGATATGGTGCTGACCGGCGAAGTAATCGCCGACATTTTCGAATCGACCAGCGGCACCGACAACGACATCGTGGTGAAGCTCATCGATCAATATCCTGATGACGACCCCGACGCGAAGATGCGCGGCTATCAGCTGATGACCAACGAAGAGATCTTCCGCGGGCGCTATCTGCAGAGCTTTGAAAACCCCACGCCGCTGCGCGCGGGCTCAGTTCATGAGTACAAGTATTCGTTGCACGATGTTGACCACGTCTTCAAGGCCGGGCACACGGTGATGGTGGAGGTGCAGAGCACCTGGTTCCCGCTCTACGACCGCAATCCGCAAACGTTTGTGCCCAACATCATGAACGCGAACCCGGGAGACTACAAGCTGGCGACAATTACGATTTATTCCGATTCGGAGCACGATTCCACGCTGCAGGTGCCGCTGGTGAATCCGTGCGACCAGATTGAGTGCTTTTAGCATCTTCGCTCGGCGGCTTTGTCCGCGAATCATTCTCGATTCAGCTTGGCGCTCAGCTTGACCGCAGGCTTGCCGCTTGCGCTATTGAGCATCGTGGAGTATTCTGTCTTCACTTTGCAATGCAAAGTCAAAGAGGTGCCATGACCATCTTCGATTTGCTCTTGATTCTTCTGGTCCTCGGCTCGGCTGCGGCCATTCTTGTTGCCGTTATCGCACTGTCCTTCCGGCGCTGGACCTTTGTGGGGAAAGTGCTCGCTGGCCTCATCGCCGTATGGATCGTCTACCTGGGCGCCGGAACTGCGGCGGCGCTGCTGACGCCGCAGCACGTCATGTCCATTGGAGAAGACCGCTGCTTTGACGAGATGTGCTTCGCAGTAACCGGCGTTCAGCGTACCGCGTCGATTGGCTCCGCGGGCAGCATGACCAAGGCGCAGGGCGTCTTCTTCATCGTTGACGTCAAAATCACGGATCGCGGCGGCCACGCGCAGAAGGAAAATGGCCGCAACGGGGTCATTGTCGACCAATCCGGCCAGATCTATCGCGAATCGCAGGCGGGTCTGCTGGCACTCTCGCAAGTGGGTGGCCCGCTTCCTGGCCTCGATTCCAAAGTGGAGGCGGGCCGGAGTGTAGCCACCAAGCTGGTCTTCGATGTTCCCGTAAGCGCCGCGCAACCTGCGTTCGTGCTGGGAAGCGACCTCAAGTTCAATCCAGCCAGCATCGTGATTGCCGACGAATGCCACTTCCTGCACAAGCCCACCATCGTTCCGCTGGGCTGACGAACGCCGGCGGGTTCCCGAGGGCACAAATCTGAGGCCCGGGAAGAAGCGAATCTCAAGGAGCAACTCCGGCATCGAAAATCCGGGTTAAAATAGGAACAGCGCTATGATCCTGCACCAGCCAATTCCGGCACTCCTCTAGCGGCGTCCGCCGCCTGCGCTTGTTTTCCGCCCTTTTCCCAGATTCATTCTCTAATTGAAGGTCTGGCGCCTGCTGAGGAGCCGAGGAGTTTGCCGTGATTGATCGTTTGCAACAGATGGAGCAGCACTATGACGAGCTTTCCACCCAGATGGGCCTGCCCGAAATCATTACTGACCATGAAAAATATCAGAAGGCGGGCCGGGCGCTTCGCGAGCTTCAAGAGCCGGTGACGAAGTTTCGCGAGCTGAAGCAGGTGAAACAAGGGCTGGCAGAGGCGCGTGCGATGCTTTCGGAGACGGATGCGGACATGCGCACCATGGCCGCCGAGGAGATCGCCGCGCTGGCTCCGCGAGAGACGGAGCTTGAAGAAGAGATCAAAGTTCTGCTGCTGCCCAAAGATCCCAACGACGAGAAGAACGTGATTCTGGAAATTCGCGCCGGCACGGGCGGCGATGAGGCATCGCTGTTTGCCGCGGAGATCTTCCGCATGTATACGCGGTTTGCCGAGCAGCACAAGTGGAAGGTAGAAGTGATGTCGATGTCGGAGTCAGGAGTGGGCGGGTACAAGGAAGTGATCGCGATCATCGAAGGCGAGCGCGTCTACTCGCAGATGAAGTGGGAGAGCGGCGTGCATCGCGTGCAGCGAGTGCCCGCAACCGAGACGCAGGGGCGTGTGCATACTTCGGCGGTGACGGTCGCGGTGCTGCCCGAGGCCGAGGATGTGGACATCAAGATCGAAGCCAAGGATCTGCGCATCGACACATTCTGCTCGTCGGGGCCGGGCGGGCAGTCGGTGAATACAACCTACTCCGCAGTGCGCATTACGCACATTCCCACTAACACGGTGGTCAGCTGCCAGGATGAGAAGTCGCAGATCAAAAATCGCGACAAGGGCATGCGCGTGCTGCGGTCGCGTTTGTACGAGATGGAGATGGACAAGCAGAATGCGGAGCTGGCGAAGACGCGCAAGGAGCAGGTGGGCAGCGGCGACCGCAGCGAGAAGATTCGCACTTACAACTTTCCGCAGAATCGCATGACGGACCACCGCATCGGCCTCACGCTGCATCAGCTTGACCTGGTGATGGAGGGCCGCCTGCAGCCGATTGTGGATGCGCTGATTACGCATTACCAGGCGGAGCAGTTGAAGGGCGAATCCGGACAGGCGGCGTGAGCGATGCCTCCGGTTTCGCTGTTCCTGTTTCAGGGAACTGGCCGCCTGCAATCCGGTCCTCACCCGGAACGCGCGCGCGCGGACGCAGAGCTGCTATTAATGCATCTTTTGCGGATTGATCGCGCGTGGTTGATGGCTCATTCCGACGCTGAGTTTGGGGCCGACTATCGGAAGCCGTACGATGAACTCCTTCAGCGCAGGCGTGTTGGCGAGCCAATCCAATACATTACCGGCGAGACGGAGTTCTACGGGTTGCCGTTTCGCGTGACGCCGGACGTGCTGATTCCGAGGCCGGAGACCGAGCACCTGGTGGAGCAGGCGCTTGCGCTGGCCGCTCGATTCGAGCATCCGCGCATCGTGGATGTGGGGACAGGTTCGGGCGCGATTGCAGTTGCGCTGGCGCGTCATCTGTCGCAGGCGCAAATCGCCGCTGTTGATATTTCCGCCGCGGCGTTGGAAATTGCGCGCGAGAACGCCGAGCGCAACGCAGTGTCCGATCGCATCCGATTTCTGCAAGGCGATTTGTTGGGGCCGGTTCGTGACGAGCGCTTCGACATTGTTGTTTCCAATCCGCCTTACGTGGCTGCCGCGGATCGTGAAACTCTTGCGGTGGAAGTGCGCGACCACGAGCCGGCGCTGGCGTTGTTTGCCGGCGACGATGGATTTGACATCTATCGTCGTCTTATTCCGGATGGGTTTGCGGTTCTAGAACCGCGCGGTTATATGCTGTTGGAGATTGGGTATGGACAATCGGCGGCGGTTGCTGCGTTGCTCACGCAAGCCGGATTCGTTGGGATTGAATTTGTCCCGGATTTGCAGGGGATTCCGCGCGTGGTGTGCGGACGACGGCCGTGAGTTTGTGCTCTAGCCCGACGCTGGTTCGCCGATGCGCATGTGATAGTTGAACACGAGCAGGGTGGCGATTCCAAACAGCATGGCGAGCAGCGCCAGCGGCGGCCCGAATGGATATCCTTCGGTCAGCGAGAAGCGGATGAGCACGATCGACACGACGAACGCGGCGCTGCGAAATACGACATCATAGTGGCCGGAAACGACGATCGACAGAATCAGGATCAGCACATCGGTAAAGATCATCACCGTGAAGAGGTCGTTGTAAAAAGTGGTGGCGTGGCCAACGACTTCCTGGCCGGTGACGGCGACACGATAGAAGTCCATGCCAATCAGGCTCAGGTTATACGAGGCCATGATGAGCAGCAGCGCGCCCAGGCCGAGGGCGACACATTTCTTTTGCGCAACGAACAGGCTCTGCGCGCGCGACGGGGAATCAGTATGCGCCTGTTTGGGAGTTCGCCGCGCCACCTGCATAAAGACCGCAACCAGCAGGTACATCAGAAACCCCGCCCACATATCCACAAACAGCGGCAACGCGCCCCAGGTGAGCTTGTGCTGCGCTACCATTTCCGATGCGTCGGGAAGGTCCTTGAAGACTTCCCGGATGAAGATGAGCGAGACAATCTCGAACTGGTTGGCGACGGACGTAGTGGTTGACTCGTGCAGCGCGCCGATCAGCGTGACCACTTCGTAGAACAGGACGAAGTTGAACGGGGTTGAGATCGCAACCAGGTAGTTCTCGCCGGCGTCAGCCAGCAGCGCCGGTGGATGCGCGAGGGTTTTGGAGAGAAAGATCAGCAGCAGATGGATGGCGAAGCCGGCGATCCCTAAGCGGACGACCAGGTGCTTGAGCGCCGTCTTGTTGCTGTCGGAAAAGATGCGGTCGTGGAACTCACCGATGCGCAGCCAGATCAGGCCGGGCTGTCCGGAGGCTCCGTGTTCGGGTTCATGCTCGGCGTGCGTCATGGGCTGGGGGATGATCGAGCATTAGATTAACTCATCCCGGGTTCGATTGGGGCTTCAATTGGCGCGACCGGTCTTGGTCAACTCGCGATAAAAGCCAAGATCGCGGCCGCTGAGGCTCTTGGCGATGTAGGCAATCTGGCCGAAATGCAGGCCGAAGTGCTCGACTACCTGGTAGACGGTCTCCAGGCCGGTGACGTGGTAGCCCTGAACCTCGTAGGACGCGGTCAGGTCTGCTTCGGTCAGGCGTGCGAGCACCTTGCCCGCATCGTTGATGGTCGCGCCGAGGCGGTCCAGCAGTTGGGCAGCGGTGAGGCCGCTCTCGGTGGAGAACTCGGTGGGCCGGTCGCGGTGGTCTTGTTCGCGATTGAAGGAGGCAACCAGCCACTGGCGGACGTTGCCATTGAGGTGCAGGACGAGATTGCCGATGCTGTTGGAAGCGACGTTGGGACGCCACCAGACCTGCTCTTCGCTGAGCGGTTCGACGCAGGCGCGGAGGCGGGGCCAGTAGTGCTCAAGCAATTTGTGGCGGGAGAATTTGAGGAAGAGCTCGGTGACATTGGGAGAGGAGTTGGTCATTGAGTTGCAATCTCCGTGAGAAAGAATTCCTTGAACAGAGTACGCGAGAATCCCTGTCACTGGCTTGCCGGAAGAATTTTACGAATGCCGGTGGGATGAGGGGACGGCGAGTGATGGCATATGCACCGGGAATTGTTCTGGCTTCGATCCGCGCCCTACGGGGCGGAGCGTCTTGGTGGAAAAGCGCCCCCAGGGCTGCGTCCGGCGCGGACTTGCCCTGGGCTATTTTCGACGCCTCCCTCCGGGAGGATTGGGGTTTTGGGTCGTTCAGGGTTCCACAGCAAAGTGTTTTGGTGACGAAAGCATTCATACAGATCTGTCTGGGTGGTGGGTGGGACAATTGCGGAAGGTCTGGGTGCAGGCATAGAATGCCGTCTGAAATCGTTTTCAGTAGAGGACCTGACTATGCGCATTTCCACACCGCTCTCGCTTGCCGCTCTCGCATTCGCCGCTCTTGCTTCTCTCACTGCAACCGCGCAAAAGTCTGCCGCGCCGCAGGCGGTGGCGCAGACGCCGCCTATGGGGTGGAACAGTTGGAACTTTTTTGCCGAGCGGGTCACGGACAAGGACATTCGCGCCTCCGCCGATCAGATCGTTTCCACGGGCATGAAGGACGCGGGCTACATCTACGTGAACATCGACGACACCTGGGAAGGCAAGCGCGACGAGAACGGGCTGCTGCACACGAATGACAAGTTTCCCGACATGAAGGCGCTGGCCGATTATGTGCACTCGAAAGGTTTGAAGATCGGCATTTATTCCGGGCCGGGGAACAAAACGTGCGGCGGCTATCCAGCCTCGCTTGGGCATGAGGAACAGGATGCCAAGATGTACGCCGATTGGGGTATCGACTACCTGAAGTACGACCTGTGCAGCTTTATTCCGGATGTGATGCAGAAGCAGGCGCCGGGCGACAAGGCTGCGCAGATGAAGCTGATGATTGCCGCCTACGAAAAGATGAGCAACGCGCTCAAGGCGACCGGCCGGCCGATTGTGTTTTCGCTCTGCCAGTATGGCTGGGACGCGGTGTGGGAGTGGGCGCCGGCGCTGGGCGGAAACCTGTGGCGCACCACCGGCGACATTGACCCGCACTGGGATCGCATTTACGCCATCCTCTCGCAACAGGATGGGCTGGCCAAATACGCCGGGCCCGGACACTGGAACGACCCCGACATGCTTGAAGTGGGCAATGGCAAGCTGTCGCTGGCCGAGAACCGGTCGCATTTTTCCATGTGGGCCATGCTGGCCGCGCCGCTGCTGGCGGGCAACGACCTGCCCAATATGAAGCCGGAGATCAATGCG
>Ga0302325_10005989_pt1 | contig 27501 bp, 28 predicted proteins | sample Palsa_T0_2_FD_201948 | JGI IMG/M metagenome (GOLD analysis project Ga0302325, IMG submission 201948) | Peat permafrost microbial communities from Stordalen Mire near Abisko, Sweden - Palsa_T0_2 | ecosystem: Environmental > Terrestrial > Soil > Palsa > Peat permafrost | place: Sweden: Abisko... | reverse complement strand
CGCCCGGTGGTGTTCAAGATCCGCTCGCTCGATGTCATCCACAGCTTCTTCGTACCCAACTTCTCTGAGAAGATCGACGCCGTGCCGGGCATCACCACAACCCTGCGAGTCACGCCGACCCGTAAGGGCACCTACGTCGTCGAGTGCACCGAGCTGTGCGGCGCCGGCCACGCGTTCATGCGCTCGACCACCTACGTGCTCAAGCCGGCCGCGTTCTCCACCTGGCTCGCGAAGCAGCCGCTGCAGACGAAGACCGCCAACGGCCTGCCAACGGGGTCGGTGCTCCCGGTCGCCGTACCCGGTGTCCCCTCCCCAGCGGCATTGCCGGGAACCACCGCCACGACCACGACGAGCACCCCCGCCACCGCCCCGGCGACCTCTACCACCACGACCAGCACGCTCGCCACCGCCCCGGCGACCTCTACCACCACGACGAGCACGCTCGCCACCGCCCCGGCGACCTCTACCACCACGACGAGCAGCGCATCCACCGCCCCCGCCGCCGGAGCCGCCGCCACCAGCCCCGCGGCCGGCAAGGCGATCTTCACCGGGGCCGGCACCTGCGCCTCGTGCCACACCCTCGCCGCCGCCGGCGCCACCGGCACGATCGGTCCGGACCTGACCACGCGGCTGGCGTCCGACTGCGCGAACCCCGCCTCGCAGAAGATCCGCGGCACGACGCTGAAGGCGTGCATCGACAAGGCGATCACCGATCCCTACGCATACATTCCCACCGGGTACACGAAGGGGATCATGCCCTCGACTTTTGCCTCCACGCTCGGCCCGACCAAGGTCGAAGCGCTGGTCAACTTCTTAGTGAGCGTGACTAAGTGACCCCTACCGCAGGACGGGATAAATGACCGCGATCGCCGAACCCGCCTCGAGACCGACCCGCGTGCCCCTTCCCGCCAAGTTGCGAGCACCCGGCTGGTACCGCGCGGCGCTGTTCGACGTCATCGGCTTCGCGTTCGGGATCGCACTGACTCTCGTGATCAGGGTCGCGATGCACCAAACGCATCCGCTCATCGATGGCCACGCGATCACGATCGTGTGCCTGATCACCGTGCCGATCTTCTTCCTCCTCGGCATCGGCACCTGTGACTACTGGTTCTACTGGATGTCCGGCCGGCCGACCCGTCCCGAGTCGCATGATCAGCACGGCGCGCATACCTGGCGGGATTACTTCAAGGTCAACACCGACCACAAGGTGATCGGGATCCAGTACGTGGTCACGTCGTTCTTCTTCCTGCTCATCGGCGGCATGCTGGCGATGCTGATCCGGGTGCAGCTGGCCAAGCCGGGCATGAACTTCGTCACGCCCGAGGAGTACAACGGCCTGTTCTCGGTTCACGCGACGATCCTCATCTTCCTGTTCGTGATCCCCGTCTTCGCGGGGCTCGCGAACTTCGTGCTGCCGCTGATGATCGGTGCGCCCGACATGGCCTTCCCGCGCCTGAACGCCCTCTCGTATTGGATGCTGCCGGTCGGGGGGATCATGCTGCTGATGAGCTTCCTCGCGCCGGGGGGCTCGTTCGCCTCGGGCTGGACCGCCTACGCGCCGCTGTCGACGACGATGCCGATCGGCCAGCTCTTCTTCACTCTCGGTATCCAGTTCGCGGGCTTCTCCTCGATCGCCACCGCGCTCAACTTCCTGGTCACGATCATCACCATGCGTGCGCCCGGAATGAGCTTCTTCCGCCTGCCGCTGCTCGTGTGGGCGAACTTCTCGACGTCCCTCCTCGTCGTCATCGCGACCCCGTTCATCGCCGCCTCGCAGTTCATGGTCCTGCTCGACGTCGCGCTCCATTTCAACTTCTTCAACGCCTTCGTCGGCAGCCACACCAACGGCAACGTGCTCCTGTACCAGAACGTGTTCTGGTTCTACTCCCACCCCGCGGTCTACATCATGATCTTGCCCGGCTTCGGGATCATCTCCGAGGTCATCGCGGTCAAGTCCCGCAAGCCCATCTTCGGCTACCGGATGATGGCGTTCTCGCTGCTCGCGATCGTCGTGCTCGGGTTCACCGTGTGGGCGCACCACATGTTTGTCTCCGGGATGCCGGCGTGGATCCGCGTCCCGATGATGGTCACGACCTGCATCATCGCGCTGCCGACGGGAATCAAGGTCTTCTCGTGGCTGGCGACCCTGTGGAGAGGAGTCCTGCACCTCGACACCGCGATGCTGTTCGCGCTCGGCTTCCTGACCACCTTCTCGCTCGGCGGGATCAGCGGAATCATGCTCGCGATGATCCCGTTCGACATCCACGTCAGCCAGACCTACTTCATCGTCGCCCACATCCATTACGTGCTCTACGGCGGCTCGCTGTTCACCATCTTCGCCGGCGTCTACTACTGGTTCCCGAAGATGACCGGGCGGATGTACGACGACCGGCTCGGCAAGCTCCACTTCTGGTCGACGTTCATCTTCTTCAACCTGACCTTCGGCCCGATGCACATCATCGGGATCGAGGGCATGCCGCGACGCGTCGCCGACTACGCGGCGAAGTTCGCCGACTGGAACCTGTTCATCTCGATCATGAGTTGGGGACTTGGTCTGAGCACCCTGTTCTTCGTCTACAACATGGTCGCGAGCTGGCGCGGCGGCCCCCGCGCGGCGGCCAACCCGTGGCGCGGACTCACCCTCGAGTGGCAGGTGTCCTCACCGCCGCCGATCTTCAACTTCGATACCTTGCCGACCGTCGTCGGAGGTCCCTACGAATACGGCGTGCCGGGTGCGGTCCACGGCATCTTCAAGTCGCCGGCCGAGGCCAAACCCGCCGGCACGATCGCGACCTCGCCGACACCGGAGTAAGGAGCAGGAGCGATGCATACAGTCCTCGTCGTCGCCAATGAGACCCTGGGTGGCCGGTCGCTGCTCGAGGCCGTGCGCAAGCGCAAGGAGCGCGGCGAGGTCCGGTTTGTCCTGTGCGTGCCGCGGAGCCGCCCGAGGGCAGGGCTCGTGATCTACGACGACGCGGTCTTCGACGCGGCGCAGGCGCGCGTCGATCTGGCCATGGGCTTTCTTCACACCGAGGGGATGGACGCGGTCGGCGAGGTCGGCGACCCCGACCCCTACACGGCGACCATCGACGCCGTCCACGAGTATCACCCGGACGAGATCATCATCTCGACCTACCCGGAGACGCGCTCCGGGTGGCAGCGCCGTGACCTGGTCGAGCGCGTGACCCAGGCCTCGGGGCTCCCGGTCGAGCACGTCGTCGCAGACCCCGACACCGAGGGCCTGCCGTTCCATGTCACGCTCGCGGTCGCGAACCGCACCGCGACCAGCGACGAGCTGCTCAACGTACTGAAGAAGAAGGCGGACGCCGACGGCGAGACCGCGCGTCTGTTCCTCGTCGTGGTACCTCAGGAGGGCGGCGATGGAGCCGCGACGCGGCGCGCGCGGACCCGGCTGAACCTGGTCGTCAACCGCCTGCGCAACGGCGGGCTGCTCGCGGCCGGCATGATCGGCGACCCCGATCCGTACACCGCGATCATGAACGCGCTGCAGTACTTCCGCGTCGACGACATCGTCATCTCGACGTTCGCGGAGACCAAGTCGGGCTGGCTCCGCTCGGACCTGATCGAGCGCGTCCGCAAGGCGTCACAGAAGCCGGTCGAGCACGTAGTCCACCGCGAAGCCGTTCCGGCCAGCAGCTAACGAGTCCGATGGAAGCCGCCGCCGCCCACGCCGATCACCACCACGGCCCTCTGGAGGCCAATCGATCGTCGCGGATCGAGGCACCGACGCTCGGGATCCTGCTGTTCATCATCTCCGAGGTGATGATCTTCGGGGCGTTCTTCACCGCGTACTTCTTCATCCGCATCGTCAACCACGATCCCTGGCCCGCTCCCGGAACGACGCTTCCCGAGGCCGTCGCCGGCATCAACACCTGCATCCTGGTCTCGTCATCGCTGACGATCCACTGGGCGCTCACTTCGATCAAGAGCGGCAACCGGTTCGGGATGAAAGCCGGGATGGCGGCGACCTTCCTGCTCGGGCTCACGTTCCTGTTCGTCCAGATCAACGAGTACGTCCACATCGGCTTCTCGCCGCGTGACACGGCGCAAGCGACCGTCTTCTACTCGCTCACCGGACTGCACGGTGCGCACGTGTTCATCGGGCTGTGCATATTGCTGGTGGTGAACATCCGCGCCTTCCGCGGGCACTACTCGCCCGAGGATCACCGCGGCCTCGAGATCCCGGGGATCTACTGGCACTTCGTCGACATCATGTGGATCGTCGTCTACCTGACCGTCTACGTCCTCTGAGGGCTCAAACCCCGTGCTGAACCCGATCCGATCGGAAGCCGAGGCATTCCGCGCCCTGCTCTGGGTGGCGGCGGTGGCGGTCGTGATCGTCGTGATCGTCCTGATCGTCCGGGCGCTCACGTAGTGCGATGAGCGCCGAGCCGCTGAGCTTCGCGGCGCTCGCATCGGTCAGCGCGGCCTGGACCTACGCTCCGGTCGCGCTCGCGCTGCTCTTCGGGCTCCTGTACGGCCATCGCTGCCGGACCGTTGCCCGCGAAGGGCAGCCCGTCCCGGGGTGGCAGCTCGCGTGCTTCGGGTGCGGCCTGCTCGTCTTCGTTCTCGCACTGGTGCCGCCGCTCGGCCCGCTCAGCCAGCAGCTGCTGATGGCGCACATGGCCGAGCTCCTGCTCCTCGGCGACATCTGCTCGCTCCTGGTCGTCCTCGGCCTGACCGCCCCCCTGATCGCCCCGCTGCTCCAGCTGCGCGCGATCGGGCGGCTGCGCGTCCTCACCAATCCCGTGGTCGCGATCGTCTGCTGGGCGGTCAACTTCTACGGCTGGCACTGGCCGGCGGCGTACCAGTTCGCCCTTCGCCACCAGGGGATCCGGGCGATCGAGTTCGCCACCTTCTTCATCTTCGGTAGCTGCATCTGGATGGCCCTGCTCGGCCCGTTGCCGAAGCCGGCCTCGTTCGGCAACTCGGCCCGGCTCGTCTACATCATCGCCGTGCGCCTGATCGGGTCGGTCCTGGGCAACGTGCTCGTCTTCGGGGGAACCGTGTTCTACGGCTACTACCGCGCCGGCGAGGCGCATTGGCACCTCAGCCCCCTGGGCGATCAGGTCTACGCCGGCGCGATCATGATGTTCGAGGAGAGCATCCTCACGATCTGCCTGTTCGCGTGGCTCTTCGCGCGGGTCGCGCGCGAGACCGAGGAGCGCCAGGACCTACTCGACATGGCCGGCCCCCATGGCGCCGTCCTCCGAGAGCTGCACGCCGCCCGCGCCGCCTCCGCCGCCCGCGCCGAGGAGCTGCGGGAGCGCCTTCAGCGCTCAGAAACGGGAGCCGACGCGACCCGCACCCCCGTCCCCGGCGAGCGCAGCTAGCCACCCCCTACTTCGCGGCCGTGGACAGGAAGTTCACCAGCGCCGTGATCTCGGAGGACTTTAGCCGCGTCCCGAAGTTCGAGGGCATGACCCCGGACGGGTATCCGCTCGGGAGGTACGCGTACGGGTCGACGATCGCCTTCGTGATGCACGCCTTCAGCGTCGTGCCGCGGATCTTCTGGGAGGCGGGCAGGGCACAGTCGGACTTCAGCCTCGTGTCGAGGTTGGGGCCCACGGTCCCGGTGGCTCCCGCGGCGGCGAGGGTGTGGCACGAGGCGCAGGTTCCGACGCCGGTGAAGATCTGCTTGCCGGCAGCCGGGGTGGTGCCGCTGACCGAGCCGGCGTTGGCGAGCGCGCCGGTGTCCTGGCCGGGCTCGGCCGCCACGTGGGCGACGTAGGAGGCGACGTCCTCGGCCTTCTGGCCGTGGTAGAGCATCGCCGGCATCACGCCCTGCGTGTTCGGGTACTCGATCTGGAAGTCGACAAGGCCCTGGATCATCGTGGTGCTGAAGTGGTCGCGGCGATCCTCGGCGAACGCGTAGTCGAGGTTCGGGCCCACGGTGCCGGTCGTGCCCGCGTGCGCGAGGGTGTGGCAAGCACCGCACTTGGCGCTGAACAATTCCTTGCCCTCGACCATGTTCCCCGTCTGGTGCTTCAGCGCGCAGCCCGCGAGACCGACGATCAGTAGCGTCGCTGGGACGAGCGCTCCCAGGCTCCGGAGGATTCTGTCGACACGGTGGACCATGCGCGGACGGGCGGCACTCTATCCCACGACACGGTCGAGCGCCGCACCACGATCATCGCGCGACTCGGCCGCCGCGCCCTGGCCGACGGCGGGAGGCGGTGATGTCAAGGTTCCTGTCCGCTGGTAGCATCAAACTGGTGAGGATGAATCAGAAATACCGCCTACGGACGCCCTCGACAGGGCGCGAGGTGGTTATCGAGGCAGAGCCAGACCGCCATTATCTTGACCGAGAGACCCACGAGGAGCTCGAAGTCGTGGCAATGCTGCTCCCGCTGGCCCCCACCCCTTCGGAATTGCCGTGGGCGGTGGAGAACCTCCGGTTCTGCAATTGGTGCGACCAGCTCGCTCAGAAGGATCTGAACGACTGCCCACACTGCGGGCGTCGGATGGATCCGCTCGGGGCCTGAGGTTCCGCGCCGTGGCCTCCGGCCGTAGCGTCATCGGTTTCATCGCTGCCCTGCTCGCCGGCGCGGCCGTGGCGGTGGGCGTGTCCGCCTGCGGCGGAGGCGGCTCCCCCCAGGCGAACACCGCCGGCGCCCCCACGCTCACCGTCCCGACGAACAGCGCGCCGCCGAGCGTGACGTCGACGACGGGGACGACCACCACGTCCACGACGACGACCAGCGGCGATAGCTCCGGCTCGTCGTCCGCGTCATCGGGCAGCTCGAGCGCCGGGACCCCCTCCTCGGACGCCAGCCCCTCGGCGACCGGCACTCCCGGTACCACGGCTGGCGGAGGTGGCTCGGGAGGCGCCGGCGTCCCCGGCCAGACCACCCAGACGACGACCACCACCCCTGCCGGCGGCACCGGAACGACGAGCACGCCAAGCGGCAGCGGCGGCGCCGGCCCCTAAGCCGGCGGCCGGGACCCTCTCCGGAACCCCGGCCGGGGCCCTAGCCCCCAGCGGGCTGGCGGCGCGGACGCGGCGCGCGGTGAGGCCACGCCGGCGGGGAGACGCGCGGCGAGGGCGCCGGACGCCGCGCGCTGCCGTGATCGCGCAGACGGGTCGGCCACGGGCCGGCGTCGGCGATCGGCAGGTCGAGCCCCGGTCCTCCGGGCTTCGGCGGGTCCGGCGGGAGCGAACCGCCGCCACCACCGCCTCCGTCGTCCTCGCGGTCGTCGGTGCCGCCATTGTGGCGGAAGAACCAGACGAGCCAGATGAGCATCCCGCCGAGATCGAACACCCGCAAGCCGACGAGGAAGATCCAGCCCTGAGCGCTCACGCCCGCGATGGTAATCCGAGATCGCCCGGAGCGCCAGCAGAATTTCCCAACGGATTCCTCTTCGTAAGGAAATCTCCCGCCTATCTACGCGACGCGGCCGCCGGACTCCGCGAACCGCGCCCCCCGCCTAGGACTTCTTCGTCGTCGTCTTCTTCGTCGGCGTCTTCTTCGTCGGCGTCTTCGTCTTCTTCTTCGGCACCGGCGGCGGCACCGGCAGCGTGATCTCGGTCGCCGTGTACTCAACCCGCGTGGCGTTGAAGTAGCACTTGTACTCCGTGCTGTCGCCGAGCAGGAGCTGGGCCGTCTGGACCGTGTAGCTGAGGCAGCCGCTGGTGCGGCTCGCGCGCCAGGCGAACTGCGCCCTCGCGAGGTCTACCGAGAGCAGCGGCGCCCACGTCGGCACCGTCAGCGCGACGAGCTCGCCCTTGGCGATCGGCAGCGAGTCGTTGAGAACGAACTGCACCAGATGGCCGAAGTAGGGCTGAAGCTTGAACAGCGGACTTTCGGCGACGACCTTGTAGACGCGCAGGCCGGGCAGAAGCTTGGTGCTCGAGACCTTGAGCACGGTGATCGCGACCTCCGACGCCCCGCCGTAGGTCGCGTTCAGGCCTGGCTGAGCAGGCGTGGTCTTGGTCGCCGCCGTTCCGTTGATGTCGGCTGCGGTCACCGCCGCCGGGGTCACCGTGAAGGCCACGATCCTGCCGTTGTGGGCCGCGGTGGTCGGATACGCGGTGGCGTTGCTGAGCGTCTCGAGCGCGGTCGTCTCGGTCAGGATGATCGGACAGCTGCCGGTCGCTGGACAGGTCGGCTTGGCCAAGGGCGTCGCGGTGCTACCGAGCTCGATGATCGCGCCGAAGGCGGGAGAGGCGGCGATCGCAAGCAGGGCGACCAAGGTCGCCCCGGTCGCCAGGAAGATTCGTTTCATGTGAGCATTCAACACCACGGACCGGTCGAAGTCGCGTTCGGCAAGCGATCGACCATCCGCGGTGCTCGCTCCCGGCCCTGCGGCCGGGGCGTTCGTCTACAGCTTGCTGACGTTGACGGCCTTGGGCCCCTTCGGGCCCTCTTCCTCCTCGTAAGAGACCTTCGCGCCCTCAGCCAGCGAGCGAAAGCCGTCGCCTGAGATGCCGCTGAAGTGGACGAACAGGTCTCGTCCACCATCGTCGGGCGTGATGAACCCGAATCCCTTGTCGTCGCTGAACCACTTGACGGTGCCAGTTGCCATGAACTCCCCTTAGGTGCCGGACCACAGTTGATCGGCGACACTGCGCGGACCCCGATCCGCGGAAAAAGTACCAAACGACAAGGGGGTGGGTGGGGACCGCGACCGTGAACCGCGAGCGAGCCGCCTCGCGAAGCCTCGCTCAGTCCTCTCGCAGCTCCGCAGCCGCGGACGCGATCTCCTCCGGCGAGCCGGGCGCCGGATCCCACGGGAGGCGCAGCGGGTCGCCCTCATAGCGCGGGATCACGTGAACGTGGAAGTGAAACACGGTCTGCCACGCGGCCCGTCCGCAGCTGTTGAGCAGGTTCACCCCATCCGCGTGGAGGCGATCGCGTGCCCTCCCGGCCAGCCGCTGCGCGGCGAGCGCCACGGCGGAAAGGTCTTCGGCCTCGATCTCGAGCAGGTCCTTGACATGCCGGCGAGGCACCACCAGCACGTGCCCGCGGGTGGCCGGGCTGATGTCCATGAACGCCACCGTTCGCTCGTCCTGCGCCACGATCTGCCCGGGCAGCTCGCCGGCGATGATCTTGCAGAAGATGCAGTCCGGATCGTTCATCGCCAGCAGGTTATCCGGCGCCGCCGGTCTCGCCTCGTCCGACCAGTTCGCGCGCCAGCGCCAGCGCCTCACCGGGCGTCGACACCTCGCCCGCGAACGTCGCCGCCTCGAGCTCGCAGAGCAGGAAGCCGAGCTCCGGCCCGGGCCTGATCCGCAGCCGGCGGGCGAGCTCGTCCCCGCGCACGAGCGGAGCCGGGCGACCGGCCCGCCAGCTGAGCGCCTCCCCCAGCAGCACGCGAGCGAGCTCGAGGTGCCGAGCGATCGCCTGGTCCGCGCGAGCCCCGCGCGTGGCGAGCCGATCGGCGATCGAGAGCAGCGTCACATCCACCTCCACCGGCTCGCACGCCCGCAGGTAGCGATAGACGGCCCGGCGCGTCAGCGGCGCATTGTGCACCAGGAACCCGAGTCGCAGGTGCTGCCGGGTCAGGGCCGCGACGTGGGCGCGCAGACGCTCGCTGGCGCGCAGCCGGGCCAGCACGTCGCGCGCCAGCTCGGCTCCCAGGACATCGTGCCCGGGGAACATCACTCGGCCCTCGCGGTTCACGGTCCGCGTCCGCGGTTTGGCGATGTCGTGGAGCAGAACGCCGAACCGGAGCGCCTGACCGCGCGTCAGCTCGTCCGCGAACGGCTCCGCCAGGGTGGCCATCGCCGCTTGCGCGTGCTCGCCGAGGATCGCCCCCCGGGTGCGCTCGAGTGCGATCGTCTCGGCGAGCGCCGCCATCGTGTGGTCGTACACGTCGAGGTGGTGGTACGCGCTCTGCTCGACGCCGCGCAGGTCGGCCAGCTCGGGCAGCACCGCGCTGGTGACGCCGAGCGTGAGCATCAGCTCGAGGCCGCGGAGCGCGCCGTCACTGACGAGGATCCGCTTGAGCTCGCCGAAGATCCGCTCCGAGGCGACCGTCCCGAGACCGGGGGCATGGCTGCCGGAGACCTGGGCGGTCTCGGCGTCGACCTCGAGCCCGAGCTCGGCGGCCAAACGCGGCAAACGCAAGGTCCGGAGCGGATCCGCCGCGAACGCCCCCGGCGAGACCATCTTCAGCAGCCCGGCGGAGACGTCCGCGCGACCGCCGAACGGATCGACCAGCTCGCCGCCCCTCAGCGGCTCGGCGATCGCATTGATCGTGAAATCGCGCTTGCCGAGGTCATCCTCGATCGTCTCGCCTCCCAGCGGCGTGAGGTCGACCTGCCATGAGCGATCGCGCGCGATCACCCGCCACGCCCCGAACGTCTCCGACAGCGGGAACGCGGCAGCCCCCACCCGGCGCGCAAGCGCGCGGGCGGTCGACGCCGGGTCGCCCGCGATCACCACGTCGACATCGGTCGTCGGCCGTCCCAGCAGCCCGTCCCTCACCCAGCCGCCCACGAGCCAGGCGTCGACTCCGGACAACATGGCCGTCAGCGCTCGAAGCGCGCCGGCGGCGGCGTGCGCGGTACTGATCGAGTCTTTCACATCGGCACCCCGTCCCGATGATAGGCGCGCGGTACTCGCCCCGAGATCCCACACACGATCTCGTAGTTGATCGTCGCGATCCTCGCGGCCAGATCCTCGGCGCTTTGGCGCTCCTGGCCGTCGGCGCCGATGATCGTCGCCCGCGCTCCCGCCTCGATGATCTCCGCATCGGCGCGCGTGCGCGCGATCTCCACCGTGATGTTGTCCATGCTGACAGCGCCCACCACCGGATGGCGCCGACCGCCGATCAGGACGTCGAGGTTGTTCGTGAACGCCCGCCGGATGCCATCCGCATAGCCGATCGGGAGCGTGGCCAGCCATGTCTCGCGATCGCTCACGAACAGCCTGCCGTAGCCGGCGCTGTCGCCACGGGCCGCGGCCTTGACCGCGGCCACATATGAGGTCAGCTCGAGCGCCGGCTCGAGCACTCGGGCGGCGGCCGATTCGTTCATCGGGTCGAGGCCGTAGAGCGCGATCCCGCAGCGGACGAGGTCGAAATGCGAGGCCGGCTCGTTGAGGACGGCGGCGCTGTTGGCGGCGTGGACCACTATCCCTGGGAGCAGCCGCCGGAGCTCGGCGGCGAACGGCTCGAAGCGGGCGAGCTGCGCGGCCATGAACTCGGGATCGTCGTCCGCGGTGGCAAAATGGGTCATCGCACCGGCGAGCTCCAGCGATGGCTCGGCGTAGATCAGCTCGGCGACGGCGATCGCCTCCGGCGGCACGCGGGTCCCCAGCCTCCCCATCCCGGTGTCGAGCTTGACGTGGACCCGCGTCGGCCGGCCGGCCGCGGCGGCCGCGGCGGCGAGGTGGGACGCGAACGATTCGCTCCAGGCGACGACATCGGCATCGGCCGCGAGGGCGACCGGGACCTCCTCGACGCTGAGGGCGCCCATCACCAGGATGCGCGCCTCGATTCCCGCCTCCCGCAGCTCGGCGGCCTCGGCGGCGGTGGCGACCGCGAGCCAGCCCGCACCGCCCGCCAGCGCGGCTCGGGCCGCCGGCACGGCGCCATGGCCGTAGCCGTCAGCTTTCACGACCGCGCACAGCACGACCCCCGGCTGGAGCTCTCGGCTCATGCGGGCCGCGTTGCGCTCGATCGCCGCCAGGTTGACGCGGGCGAGCGCGCGCACCATGCCGCTCAGCGTATCGCCCGGGGCAGCGCGTCGATCACGTCGCTGGCGATCACGCCCTCCGGTCCGATCGTGCCGGCGGCGTGCCGTCCCGCGCTCACGTGGATGAACACGCCCGCGCACGCGGCATGGAAGGGATCCATGCGCTTCGCCAAAAAGGCGCCGATCACTCCCGAGAGCACGTCTCCGGTTCCCGCGGTGGCGAGCGCCGGGGCCCCACCGCGGCTGACCGCGACGCGGCCGTCGGGCTGGGCGACGATCGTGTCGTCGCCCTTCAGGACGACGATCGCCTTCGCCTCCGCCGCCGCGCGCCGCGCGCACTCCAGGCGCCGGGCCTGGACCCCCCGGCTCTCAACCTCGAGCAGCCGTCCGAGCTCGCCGGCGTGCGGTGTGAGGACGGTTGGCGCCTTGCGGTCGGCGAGCGCCTCGAGCTCCCCTGCGTGGGCGTTGAGGCCGTCCGCGTCGAGCAGCAGCGGCTTCTCGACCGCGCTCGCCAGCCCGCGAGCGAAGCGCACGCTGCCTGGGTCGCGGCCGAGGCCCGGGCCGAGCACGACCGCGTCGACCCGCGCTGCGCGCTCTACCGCCTCTCCGACCGCCGTCGGGTGGAGCGCACCATCGCTGTCGCGCAGCGGCACCGTCATCACCTCGAGCAGGCGCCCTTCGAAGATCGCATGCAGCGAGGCCGGGACGCAGGCGGTGACGTATCCGGCGCCCGCCCGCATCGCCGACATCGAGGCCATGCACGGCGCGCCGGTCAGCCCCGGCGAGCCGCCGCACACGAGCACGCTGCCGGCCGCGAACTTCGTCGACTCCGCCCCGCGCCGGGGAATTCCATCGGTCACCTCGGGGCGAATCAGGCCGATCCTGGGCTCGGCGGGCCCCCCGGCGGGAATGCCGATGTCGATCACGCGAACCTCGCCCGCATGCTCCTTGCCGGGAGCGATCCACAGGCCCGGCTTGGCGGCGTTGAAGGTCGCCGTGGCGTGGGCGCGCACCGCGACGCCGGCGACCACCCCGGTCGACCCGTCGACTCCGCTCGGGATGTCACAGGCGACGATCGCCGATTCATCGCGGGTCGCGTTGATCGCCTCGATCGCACCGGCGGCGGGCTCGCGCGGCTCGCCCGCGAACCCCGTCCCGAGGATCGCGTCGACGATCGCCGCGGCTCCCGTCAGCGCGCCCGGCGCAAACGGCTCCGGCGCCGAGCCCGGCAAACGCTCGAGGTTGACGCGAGCGTCACCCTTGTAGTCCTCCGCCGCACCCAGGATCAGCACCTCGACCTGGCGCCCCTGCTCGCGCAGGACGCGCGCGGCGACCAAACCGTCGCCGCCGTTGTTGCCCTTCCCGCACACGACCGCGATCCGCCCGGCGCCGGCCCGCTCGGCCACGAGCTCGGCCAGGCCGGTTCCCGCCCGCTCCATCAGCTCAAGCCCAGGAATCCCGAGCTCATCGATCGCCCACTCGTCGAGCGCGCGCTGCTGCGCCGCGTCGGGAAGCGGCTCGAGCCAATCCGCCAGCAGGGTCATTCAGGGCAACCTACCCACTCCCGGCAACCGCGATACCCGCTCCCGTGATTCTCCTGCCCACCGCGCCCGTTCACACGACCAACGCGACCGCAGCCGCGTCCCGGCGCGTGTGCGTGAGCGAGACGCGAACCTCCACCCCGAGCTCAGCGGCACGCGCCGCGGCCGCTCCGTGGAGCAGGATCTGCGGCGGGCCGTCGCCGCCCAGGACCTCGACGTCGCGAAAGCTCCAAGCCCGCAGCCCGAGCGCCTTCGCCACCGCCTCCTTGGCGCAGAAGCGCGCCGCCAGATGCTGCCCGGGACGTGCCCGTCCGGCCGCATACGCGCGCTCGCCGTCGGTGAACAACCGTTCGGCGAGCCGCGGGCGGCGCGCCAGCGCCCGCTCCAGCCGCTCGATTTCCAGTAGGTCGATGCCCACGGACATCGCAGCTTCACTCCACCGTGACCGTCTTGGCGAGGTTGCGCGGCTGGTCGACGTTGAGGCCGCGCTTGCGGGCGATCTTGTAGGCGAGCAGCTGCAGCGGGATCACGGCGAGCAGCGGCGAGAGCATCCAGTCGGTGGCGGGAATCGGGATCACCCGGTCGGCGTGGCGCGCGATCTCCGCGTTGCCCGCGGTCACCACGGCGATCACGTCGGCGCCCCGCACCCGCACCTCCTGCATGTTGGAAACCACCTTCTCGAGTACGGGCGAGTCGGTGGCGACCACGACCACCGGCGTCTTGTCATCGAGCAGCGCGATCGGGCCATGCTTCATCTCGCCCGCGGCGTACGCGTCGGTCGCGATGTAGGAGATCTCCTTGAGCTTGAGCGCGCCCTCGAGCGCGACCGGCAGGCCGACGTGGCGCCCGAGGTAGAGGAAGAACTCGTCGCGGTAGTGCTCCTCGGCGATCTGCTCGAGCTCGCCGAGCCCATGCTCGACCATCTCGGCGATCGCGTGCGGCAGCCGCTTGAGCTCGGTGATCGTCCGCTCGAGCACCTCGGGCGCGAGCGTGCCGCGCAGCTCGGCGAGCCTCAGCGCGAGCAGGTACATCGCCGCGACCTGGCACACGAAGGTCTTCGTCGCGCACACGCCAATCTCGAGGCCCGCGCGGGTGTAGAGGACGCCATCGGCTTCGCGGGTCGCCTGCGACCCCATGATGTTCGTCACCGCGAGCACCTTCGCCCCCCGCGCGCGCGCCGTGCGCACCGCGGCGAGGGTGTCCGCGGTCTCGCCCGACTGCGAGATTCCGATCACCAGGTCCCCGGGGCCGACGATCGGGTCGCGGTAGCGGTACTCGGACGCGACGTCGACCTCGACCGGCACGCGAGCCCAGGCCTCGATCGCGTAGCGGCCGATCAGGCCGGCGTGATACGACGAGCCGCAGGCGATCACCACGATCCGCCGCACCCCCCGCAGGAAGTCATCGTCGATCGACCCCATCTCGCCGAGGTCGATCCCATCCACCCGCGCCGCGCGCTCGCCGATCGTCTCCGCCACCGCGTCAGCCTGCTCGTGGATCTCCTTCAGCATGAACGTCTCGTAGCCCTGCTTCTCGGCCGTCTCGGCGTCCCAGTCGATCTCGATCACCTCGCGCTCCAGCGGTTCGCCCTGAGCGGTCAGGAACTCGATCCCCTCGGGGCGCAGGACGACGATCTCGTCGTCGTTGATGTACTGGACCTGGCGGGTCTCGCGCAGGAATGCCGGTACCGCGGAGGCGATGAACTGCTCGCCGTCGCCGCGACCGATGATCAGCGGGCACTCCTTGCGTGCGCCGACGATCAGGCCGGGCTCGTCGGCGCTCATCGCGACGAACGCGTAATGGCCGCGAAGCTCGGCGTACGCGGCGCGGACGGCCTCCACGAGGTCGCCGTCGTGGTAGCGCGCGACGAGGTGGGCGATCACCTCGGCATCGGTCTCCGAGGTGAACACGGCGCCCTCCCGCTCGAGGCGGTCCTTCAGCGCCAAGTAGTTCTCCACGATCCCGTTGACCACGATATGGACGCGATCGGTGGTGTCGAAGTGCGGGTGGGCGTTCTGCTCGGTCACGCGTCCGTGCGTCGCCCAGCGCGTGTGGCCGATCCCGGTCCCCACGTCCACGCGCTCGGCGACCGCGACCGCGCCCGGCCGCGCGTCCCGCTCGTCGAGAGCACCGCGGAGGTAGCTCAGGTTGCCGACGGCGCGCACGGCCTCGATCCGGTCACCGTTCAGAACCGAGATGCCGGCGCTGTCGTAACCGCGGTACTCGAGCTTCTCGAGCCCGGCCAGTAGCAGTGGGCGGGCAGAACGGGGACCAACGTAGCCGACGATGCCACACATGAGCGCTCTCAAGCTCCTGACTCGGAGGGTCGAACCGCAGCGGCGGCCCGCGGACCGAAGTCCGAGCGGCCCATGGTAGCCCCCGCTGCGGCGGCGCGAAGCGCACGGCGCTCGCCCCGGCTAAGCGGTGGCCGCCTCGCGCTCCGAACCGGCGCTTGCGCTCACAACCGCCGCCGGCGTCCAGCCCGGCCCTCCGAACACGTAGCCGATGCGCTCGCGCCAGCTTTCGGCGCGGCGCAGGTCGCGGGCGATGGCCGCGTACTCGTGGAAGGCGACGCGGGTGGGGAGGTGAGTCTCGATGTTCTTCGTCAGCCCGTAGCGGACGGGTTCGGTCTCCCCCTGGAAGGTGCCGAACAGGCGGTCCCAGATGATCAGGATGCCGCCGTAATTGCGGTCCAGGTAGATCGCGTTGGCTCCGTGGTGGGCACGGTGGTGGGACGGCGTGTTGAGCACCGCCTCGATCGGTCGCGGCAGGCGGCGGACGCGCTCGGTGTGGATGAAGAACTGGTACGTCAGGCTGATCGACTGCTCGAGGATGATCATCCACGGCGGCAGCCCGGCCAGCGCCAGCGGAATCCAGAACACGAACGACGTCATCGGCACCCATGTCTGCCGCAGCGCGGTCGAGAGGTTGTAGTGCTCGCTCGAGTGATGCACGACATGGCTGGCCCAGAACACGCGCACCTCGTGGCTGACCCGGTGGAACCAGTAGTAGGCGAGATCGTCGGCGAAGAACAGCAGCACCCACGCCCACCAGTCATGGCTCGGGATCCTCAGCGGGGTCAGCTCGTAGACGCCCACATAGACGGCGGCGACGACGAGCTTCCAGCCGACGTTGATCACGAGGTTGCCGATACCCATGCTGAGGCTGGTGGCGGTGTCCTTGGCGTCGTAGCCCTTCAGGTCGTGATCGCCATCTCCGGTGTGGCGAAAGGAAAGCCACTCGACGGCGAGCAGGGCGAGGAAGAACGGGACCGCGTAGAGGATCAGGTTGAACATCGCACTCGCTCCTGGTCGGACCTCGGGCCTACCGCCCGGTCGCTGCGCCCGATCTGGCAAGGCGCGTTGCCAAGTATCTGCGGCCGGAGGGCATCTGTCAAGAGGACTTATCAGATAAACTCGCGAGGTGGTCGAAAGTGGACGACGCTACGGCGGCCGGACCGGCGAGGAGCGCCGGGCCGAGCGGCGCGAGCGCCTGCTCGACGCCGCCCTCGAGCTGTTCGGCACCCTCGGCTACGCGGGCACGACGATCGAGGCCATCTGCGCGGCCAGCCAGCTCAACCCCCGCTACTTCTACGAGCAGTTCGCCGGCCGCGAAGAGCTCCTGCTGGCGACCTACGACCGCCACATGGGAGCGGTCACCGCCGCGGTCCTCGCCAGCGTCGCCCAGGCTCCCCTCGATCCGGTCGCCCGGCTCGAGGCGGGGCTGCGGGCATTCGTCGACGCGCAGCTCGCCGACGAGCGGGGGGCGCAGATCAACTACTTCGAGATCGTCGGCGTCAGTCCCCGGCTCGAGCAGCGGCGCCGCGACGTGCTGCGCCTCTACGCCGGGCTCGTCGAGGCGCAGATCACCGCCCTCGTCGGAGCCGATCGGCTCCCCGCGCGCGACTACCGGCTGACCGCGGTCGCCCTCGTCGGCGCCACCGACGGCCTCCTGATCGACTGGCTCTCGACCGAGCCTCGACCCGATCGCGAGCCGGTGATCAGGGAGCTGCTCGCGATTGGCACCCTCCTCGAGGCCGGCCTGCCCGATGTACCCGAGACGGCCCCGCCCGATGTACCCGAGAGGTAGTCGCGACCACCGGAACTGACAGCTATCGTGGCGCGCGATGAGCACCCGCGCGTGGATGATCTTCGCCGCTGTATCGACGCTGTGGGGCATCCCGTACCTGTTCATCAAGATCGCGGTGGATGGTGGCGTGACGCCGGGGGTCCTGGCGTGGGGGCGGATCACGCTCGCCGCCGTCGTCCTGCTCGGGCTGGCTCGCCGATCCGGGTCCCTGCGGGGCCTGCGCAGTCACTGGCGCTGGCTGGCCGCCTACGCGGTAGTCGAGGTCTCGATCCCGTTCCCGCTGATCGCCGCCGGCGAGCAGCACATCGCCTCGTCGCTGGCGGCGATCATCATCGCCACGGTGCCGCTGAACGTGGCCTTGCTGGCGCTGCGCTTCGATCGCGCCGAGAGAGCGACCGGGGCCCGCCTGGCCGGGCTGTGCGTCGGCCTGCTCGGCGTGATCGTGCTGGTCGGAATCGATGCCTCAGGTGACCTGAAGACGCTGCTCAGCGCGGGCGCGGTCCTGATCGCGGCGTTCGGCTACGCGTGCGGACCGATGATCTACAAGCGTCATCTCGCCGACCTCGACCCCCGCGCTGCCATGGGCGCCAGCCTGGCCATCGCGGGCGTGATCCTCACGCCGGTCGCGGCGCTCGACCGGCCGGCCCACACACCGACGGCGGGCGCTCTCGGCTCCGTCGTCGTACTCGGGCTGGTCTGCACCGCGCTCGCCTTCGCGCTGATGGCGATCCTGGTCTCCGAGATCGGCCCGGCGCGAGCGGTCGTGATCACCTACATCAATCCGATCATTGCCGTCGCGCTCGGGGTCGCCATCCTCGGCGAGAAGCCGGGCGCCGGAGCCGTCGCGGGCCTGCTCCTGATCCTCGCGGGATCGTGGCTGTCGACCGACGGGCGCCTACCGCCGGGACTGATCGCCGTCTTCGAACGCGCTCGCAGGCGGCGAGCCGCCCCCGTCGAGCGCGCGATCGACCCAGCCGTTGAAGTCTGACGGGGCACGGTCCGCGGGGCGCGCTTCGAGGTCGAGACGTGTAGATTGTTCCTCTATGCCGATATATGAATATGAACGCGAAGACGGTGAGCGGATCGAGGTCCGCCAGGCGTTCTCCGACGAGCCGCTAGAACAGGACCCGGAGACGGGCCAGAAGGTCCATCGGGTGATCAGCACTCCGAGCATCATTTATCGCAATACCGTCAACCACTTCACCTCCTACCGGTCGCAGCCCAAGAGCAAGAAGGCCCGTTAGCTGCAATCGCTCACCGCTTCGGTTGCCAGAACGCAATCTCCCCCCCCGCGCGAGTGCCGACCACGCTCCGCCACCCCGCCGGTCCCTCGCGGGGGTCGAGCAGTATCGAGGCGCCCAGGTCGCGCGCGCGTTCGGTAGCCCGTTCGATCTCGTCCACTTCGACATACGGCAGCCACAGCGAGCGCGCGGTGGGGCACTCCACGATGCCGCCGCCGAGCCCTCCCCCCAGCTCGAGCGCGAGGTAGCTCCCGTCACGGGTGCCGATCCGCTCGGGCACCCAGCCGCAGATCTCCGCGTAGAACGCGCGGGCGCGCGCCAGGTCGGCGGTGTGGAGCTCCAGATGCACCACACGGTTCGAGGCGTGAGTGGTCATGCTCTGGCTATCTGACCGCGACCGCCCCCAAAACTCATCGGGCCGATGAGTTTCCCTTCCCTCCGCGGTCTAGTCTGAGCAAGGATGAGCACGGATTCGACAGCCGAAACGGCGCGGGACCGCGGTCTGCTCGAGCGCGCGCGCTCCGGCGACGAGTCCGCCTTCGGCGGTCTGGTCGAACCCCACCGCGGCGAGCTGCACGCTCACTGCTACCGCATGCTGGGATCGGTGCACGACGCCGAGGACGCGCTCCAGGACACGTTGCTCCGTGCGTGGCGCGGGATCTCGAAGTTCGAAGGCCGCAGCTCGCTCCGAACCTGGCTCTACACGATCGCCACCAACAGCTGCCTGAACCAGATTGCTCGCCGCCCCAAGCGGGTGCTCCCGATCGATTACGGTCCGGCCACCGATCCGCACGTGGGGCCAGGTGACCCGCTCGTCGAGTCCGTGTGGATCGAGCCATATCCGGATGAGATCCTCGGAGTCGAGGATGGTTTCAGCGCCCCACACGCGCGCTACGAGCGCCGCGAGAGCGTCGAGCTCGCGTTCATCGCGGCGCTTCAGCACCTGCCGGCGACCCAGCGCGCGGTACTGATCCTCCGCGAGGTGCTCGGCTTCTCGGCCAAGGAGGTCGCGGAGGCGCTCGACACAACGGTCGCCTCCGTCAACAGCGCCCTGCAGCGCGCGCGTGCGGCCGTCGATGAGCGAGTCCCCGAGCAGAGCCAGCAGGCCACCTTGCGCGCGCTCGGCGACGACTCGGTCCGCGAGCTGGTCGACCGGTACGTCGATGCCTGGGAGCGATGCGACGTCGAGGCGTTCGCGGCGATGCTCGCCGAGGACGCGACGTTCGCGATGCCCCCGCTCGCCAGCTGGTACGGCGGGCGTGAGGCGATCGCGCAGTGGGCGGCCAACTGGCCGCTGGGCGGCGACTGGCGCTGGCGTGTCGTCCGTACGACCGCGAACGGGCAGCCGGCGCTCGGCTTCTACGCCTGGAACAGCGACGATCAGAGCTACCGTCCGTTCGCCCTCAACGTGATGACGCTGCGCGGGACCCAGGTCAGCGACGTCACGGCGTTCATCGCGCGTTCCGCCGAGCCCCGCGATCGGGAAGTGTTCGAGCGCTACCCCGACCAGCCGGTCGATGCCGCGAAGGTCGACGACGTGTTCCAGCGCTTCGGCCTCCCCTCACACCTCACGTAGCCCGCCGCAGAGCGCGCCACGCGATCCCGCCCCGCCGCGGCGCATCGCCCGTACACTCACCCTGCGAGCAACCAGAGGTGGGAATCTCATGCCCGACGAGTCGGAAACCGAGCGCCTACGAGAAGCTCAGGAGCGGCGCGCCAAGCACGAACACGAAGAGGCGGCACACGCGGCCGACGCCGAGGAGCGCCACACCCACGAGCGCCGGGCCGAGAAGGCCGACTACCTGCGCGACAAGCTCGCCGAGCAGGCCGCAGCACCGGATGAGTGATCGGGGCTAGACGCCCGGATGCGGGGTCACTGAAGGGTTCCCAGCAAGCCGAGTAAGCGCAGCGCGGTCTCGAGATCCTCGCGTGATTCGGCGTAGATTCCGGTGCCGTTGGCCTCCGGATCGAAGTCAAGCCGCTTCGCGAGCTCTGCATCCGCGGAGAGCAGTCGCTGCTCCGCTCGCTCGGCAGCCTCGTATTCGGTTTCCTCGTCCGAATCCAGCGCCTCGTAAAGGCTTCCGTAGACGCCCCAACCACCGCCCTCGAAGGCCCGGATGTCCCAGTCCAGCGATCCTGCTGGTCGGGACTCGCGGGGATACCGCTTATACACGGTCACGCCGTGCGGCCCTGGGTCGGAGGCCGCGGGGGTGACGATGATCTCCTCGAGCGCGGCTCGCAGCGGCTCCGGATCGATCGCATCGACCCGAACCCAGGTCAGCTTCCTCGATAACCCCGGGAACGGCGGCTCGAGCGGTGAGGGCCCGGGACCGTCATGAAAGATGCCCTGCTCGATCCGCAGCGTTCGAAGTTCTGGCAGCTGCGCGAGAAAGCTCAGGTCGACACCCACGGGGGCAAGGTCGTGGTTGCCGCCCACGCGCAGCAACAGCATCCGCAGCCCGCCCAGACAGGACCAGTCGATCCGTTCGACGAGGTCCGCTACCGGCTGACCGGATAGACCGCTCCCATCGTTGAAGATCGTCAAACTCTCGAGCGACCCGGCGAGTCTCAGTTTCGGGGGGAGCGTGCAGTCGCTGATCTGGGCGATCATCAGTCCCTGCAGCTGATCAAGCGCGGTGAGCACCCCGAGATCGACCCTCGAGACCTCGACCAGCCCGAGACCGAGAATGTGCGTCTGAGCGAGCGCGGCAAGATCGACGCCCGCGACCTTCTCCAGCGTGAGATCCTCGAGGTCGGGGAACATCGACAGGGCGGACAACCCGCTGTCGGCATCGGCCTCTAGTCGCCTGACGGTCAGGGTGCGAACGGTGCGCCGACCGGGTCCATCGATGCCCGCCAGCGTTCCGCTCACCACGTAGGCATCTGGTCCGGCGTCCTTACGGAGACGGGCCTCCTTACCCAACGCCGAGACAGGTCTTGTTGCGCGTGTAGTACGCGGTGTCGTACGCGCCGTACCCGGTGACCAGCAACAGCGACTGGCCGGCCAGTAGCTGCGTGCAGTAGTCGGGGCGTGTGGTGCTGATGGCGTGGATGAGATTCTGTAGCTGCCCTGGATGGCTTTTCGGTGGAGTACCGTTCTTGGTCTCGCTACTCGGGCCGAAGTGCGAGATGAGCGCTTCTTCGACGGTGAGGGCTTCTTGCCGGCTCAGCGGAGGCAGATTCAGGGTTTCGAGCTCGGCAGAGCGTGCTGACGGATGTGCTTGGCAGCGCTGCTTGAGCGCGCGAGAGATACCGACGTAGCGAACGGCGCCGGGCGGCGGTGGGGGCGGGGACCAGTACACGACGTAGTTGTCCTTGCCGGCACCTGAGCCGAGGTAACCGAGCGATCCGGCGTCCTCACAACGGATCGTGCCCACCTTCTTCCTTCGGTCTATCTGCCTGGCCGTCTTCAGCGCGGTTGCGCGTTTTTGCGCCGGCGTTTGGTCGAGCCGCAGTCCAGGGGGTGTCGCAGTCCGGTTACTTCCGGGTACCGGGCCACCTGCGCTACTCGGCGGGCGGGCAAAGGCCTCCCCCGACGCCAAGAGTGGAGCGCCGATGAGGCTGATCGCACTCAGCGCTGCGATCATGCACGGCCTGATCCGCGCGAGGACTCGGGGACGACCGCCGCGACTGGGACTAGGGCTCATGGGTGTTCTCCTCATTCGGCTACTGAGCCGAATCGTTGATGCTCGCCAGATGGCCATTGGCTGCGTCGATTTCTACCATCGCGCTCGCGCTTCGTGTTCGAATCGTGACCGTCCAGCGAGGGTAGCGCCAGATATCCTTCTCGACGGACACAACAGCTCCCGTTTCGCGGACTGCCGCCATCGCAGTCGCTCTAGCTTGCTTGCGCGTAATGACGAAGCGTGTGCTCGACGGGCTGACGCTCCCCGCCGACTCGTACACGATCTCGCCGTTGCGCAGATCGACCTCGACCTGCGCAAAGGCAGGGCCTGGCACGCCGGCGTCGCGCGAGCGGTAGGTGAAGCTTTCGAGGGCCTGTCCTGACTGGTGACTGGCCGAGGTCTCGGAGATGACGCGCAGCCCTTTCCTCGCGATCTGTGGAGCCTCCTGTCCCAGGAATCGGCTGGCATCAGACCGCGCGGCGAGGATGCTCAGCCGTCTCGGCCCCCCCGTGGTCGCCGATGCGCTGAAGCCGATCAGGTCTCCGTCCGGGTCACGCCTAGCCGTCCGATTGTTTCCGATGCCCGAGGTCTGAGCTCCGCTGAGGGTCAGCCGCAGCGCAGCGGGCTGCGACGAATCACCTGCGACTACCCAGGTGTCAAATCCGTCCGAGGTCATACCGCCGTTCTGCCTAAGTAGGTCGCCCTGTGCGAGGTGGAGCGCTGAGCCGATCGTGTAGCTCCGGCGGACGTAATAGGCAAATCGCGACCAGAAGTAGTTGCCGGTCTCCTTGCTGGCATTGGGCCCCGGCTCTGGATTGTAGATAAGCCCGCGGAACCCGATCGCCGAATGGACACCGAGCCTGGTAGCGGCTCGCAGCAGGTTACCATCACCGTAGCTGGAGGTGTTGGCGGTAAGGCATCCACCAAAAATCAGCAGCCGCGTGCGGACGAGAGACATCGCGGGCAGCTGACCGAGACCGAGGTACCGCCCATTACAGGCCGTGCCGTCGGCTGCGACGAGGCCCTCGGTCCTACATACACGCGTTCCCCTTCCGTGCGTGAGCATGATACCCGCGTTTGCGTGCTCAAACACCGCAATGACAGCAGCCGAGGGAGCCTCCTGCTTGATCCGAACCGGCCTCTGGCCCGCGAGCTCTGTGTGACTGACGTATCCCAGTCCGGCAAGCGCGGCGCCTAGCGCTGAGGCGGATGGGCGGGTATCGATTGAGCCAAGGAAGGCCGCGCCCGGCCCCGCGCCCATGTAGTTCTGGCCGATCGACCAGGTCTGGATCGCGGGCGGCAGGCCGCCGCCCACCGGGGACGGCTGGCCGCCACCCGGTGGGGTCGTGGCAGGTGGTGCGCCTATCGTGGTGCCGTCGAGCGTGACCGCCCCATGCTCGGCCAGCGCCCTGCCGTCGAGCGTCGCGTTGGTTTGCATCGTGATCGAGGTCAGGGCGAGGATGTTCCCCGCAAACTCGCTACCGACACCGATCGTCGCCGAGCTGCCGACCTGCCAGAACACATTCCTGGCCTGCGCCCCGTCGGTCAGCCGGACATAACTGGGATTTGTCGTGCCGGCGAGCAGCGTCGACCCGGCCTGAAAGACGAACACCGCGTTGGGATCACCGTTGGCATCGAGCGTCAGAACACCGTTCAGAGCAAGCGAGCTCGTCGCGGTATAGACCCCCGGCGCCAGCGTGCGCCCACCGAGGTCGGCGGTGATTGCCTGACTCGACTTCAGCCCTGCAGCAGTGTTGTAGGCGGTCGTCAGGTCGTTCTCGGCCTGCAGAGCGATCGGACCGCCACGGTAGATCACGGCCGGCGGGACCACCTCGCCCGGCCCAAATCCCGTCACCGCGCTCCCCGGGCTCACACCAATATCGCCTTTGATCACACTCGGCCCCGCGTTGGTCACGGTACTGCCGGCCAGCACCGCGAAGTTCGCGGCCGTCCCGAGCGGCACCGAGGCAGCCTGGGCGCCCGAGGCGAGGGACGCTAACACCAGCAACCCGACCACCGCACCACCCGCACAAGCCAGACCATGTCGACGACGTGCAGCACGATTCGTGACTTCGCCTCGGCCATAGGCGCGTTTGACACCGGACGCCGCGGAGGCGCTCGCAGCACTCATAACGGGAGCTCCTGAGGAACCGAATGGACAGGACGGCGGCCAGGTCTCGACCCACGCAGGCGATTAAGCCGTCCGAGCCGCCCCTACCCGATGATGCAGGAGCACGCACAAGTAACACAACGTACTACGCCGACACCATACATCAACTTGGGAGATGCTGCAGTTGTCGGGATCGCGGCCACGGCGTGACCGCGTGTCAACCGGTTCATGCGCGGCAGCGTTACCGTATGTGGCAACTAAAGCTGCACCTGCTCAGTGCTCAGGGAGTACTCCAAGGTGTCTCGCCGCCGCGACCGCTTCGCCGCGGGTTCGAGCGCTGAGCTTTCTCATGATCGCCGAGACGTGATGGTCCACCGTCCGGGACGAGAGCACGAGCTCGTCGGCGATCTCAGCGTTCCGGTGACCGCCGGCGAGCAGCCGGAGGACTTCGACCTCGCGCCGGGTGAGCTCAGCAGCGTTGGCACGCGTGGTCTGGCGCGGACCGCGAGGAACCTGGGCGCCCAGAGCGCGCAGCCGCTGGCGCGTGGCTTTGGCGGCTGGTGCGGCGCCGAGTCGCTCTAACCAGGGCAGCGCCGCTCTGACGACTGCGGGATCTTCAGAATCGGCCATCGCGCGGGCTTCCTCATACGGGCATCGGTGCTGGCGCCAGCACTCGGCGGCGGCAACCGACTGCCCCGCGATCTGCAGCTGGTATGGCTCGGCTATCCAGCCGGGAGCATCGTCCAAGGCGTCGGCCTTCCACTGCCAGTAGGACAGTTCGCCGGCAAACCAGCGGTGGCGCTTCTCCAGCGCGAGTGGGTAGGCGGCCCGAGCCTCGGCGACCGTTCTGTCGCGGTCACCCACGAGCCAGGCGGCCTCGGCGCGTGCGGCATGGACGTGAGCGAGGCGCTGAAGGTGACCGCCCGGCGCCGCGAGCTCCAAGGCCTCGTCGAGCAGGCCCTCTGCTCCTGGGTCGCCGCGCCGCGCGCGCACTCGCCCGAGCGCAATCAGGGCAGTGATCCGTACGGTCGCGGCCGCTGGTTTCGCAAGGACCTCAGTCGCAAGAGCAGCGCCCTCTGTCCACCGCCCCTCGTATACCAGGACGGCGGCGAGCCACGCCCTGGTGTATCCGGAATCCAGCTCGTGCTCGTCAGCGAAGGCGATGTGCTCTCGCAAGTAACGCTGAGAGCGCTCGAGCTCGTACATCTCTCCGAGTCCCGATCCGAGCATCCATAGGGCACTGGCGATCCGCAGCTCCAACCCATGCGCGGATGCGACCTGCAGGCTCTCTTCTAGGAGCGCGACACCCCGATCGATCGCTCCGGACATCGTCAGCGCCGTTCCCGTCATGCACAGCCCAAGCGAAAGGGTTTCGGGGTCGTCGAAGCGCCGGGCCAGGACCGTGGCGCGCTCGCCAGAACGGACCGCGTCGGCATTATCGCGTCGGATCATCTGCAGGTAGGATCGATGGCCATAGGCCACGGCAAGCTCGGGGCTCTCAGGCAGCGCGTCGAGCATCTCAACCGCGTCACGGCTGGCGGCCTCTGCTTCCGCGTTGAGGCCGAGCATGATGTAGGGCACCGTCAACCGGGCCAAATGCGCGCCGGCGCGGCTGAGGTCGCCGAGTGAGCGCCGCAGCTCGACCGCTTCGCGCAGCATTTCGACCGCTTCCGAGTAGCCACCGCTCGCTTGCGTCTCCACTGCACACGCGACCAGCAGATCGGCGCGCTCGTCGGCGCCCACAGCCTCGGAGTGGCGCAAGACGGCCGCGTAGTACGCGGCCGCCTCACGATGTGCTCCAGTCGCGGAGGCCCGTTCAGCGGCGGCGCGAGCATGGGTGAACGCGGCTGCGGTATCGCCCGCCTGCTCGGCATGATGGGCCAGGCGCGCACTCTCGACCGACCCCGCCCGTGCGGACTGCAACGCGCCGAGGATCCGCCGATGAAGCTCCCGGCGCCGCATCGGAGCGACCGTGCTCTCCACCGCCAGACGCGCCAGCTCATGCCGGAAGGCCACCGATCCGCCGGCGTCCTCCAACACGCCAGCGTTCACGCACTCGTCAACCTGGCCAGACAGCTCTGGGAACGCCGCGTCGATCAGCCACAGCTCGGCGTTCGTCGGTATGAGCGCAAGATCCTCAAGCAGCGCCCGCGCTGGGGCCGATAGGCGGGCGCTCCGCGCGAGTACCGCGTCACGCACCGTCTCCGGAACTGCCTCGTCGCCCGACCCCAGCATCTCGGTGACAAAGAACGGATTCCCACGCGTGAGCGCGTAGACCGCATCCCCATCCACACCGTGGGGCGCCGAGAGCTCGCGGACCGCCGCGGGCGAGAGCGGCGGGACGGCAATCCGCTGAACCGCAGGCACCGAGACCAGATCTCCAAGCAGGTTACGCAGCGGGTGAGCACCTGTCGCTTCCTGGTTGCGGTAGGTCACGAGGACGAGGGACTCCGTCGCCTGGACACGGCGCCCGACCACACGGAGGACATCAAGCGTCGCCTCGTCTGCCCAGTGCGCGTCCTCGACCACAAGCACCACCGGATCGCGCAACTCCTCGATCAGCGACAACGCGATGTGTCGAGCCGGCCGACCAGCTCGGACATCGGCGGCGAATTCACCACCGATCTGTGCCGAGACTTCCAGCAGCGGACCAAGCGGCACCGGAGTAGACAGCGGCTCACAGGCCCCTGACAGAACCCGTCCGGCAATGCGCTTGATGAACTCGCGCACCAGTGCCGTCTTCCCGCCGCCAGCCTCTGCCCCGATGAAAATGAGCAGGCCGCCGGCGCGGCGAGCGTCGCCCAATTCCGCAATCAGCGCCTCCCGCTCGACTAGCGACTGCATCGTTAGATCATGCGGGGCGGCCAGGGACAGCGCAACCGATACGGCCCAGGCATTCAGCCAAGATAGGCAGTTTTGCCGATGTCACACGACCCCCGGCCACGTAGCGTCACAGACCCAACGCCAACCCGAAAAGAGGGCTGATGCAAACCTACGTGATTCTCCGACGCAACGGCTGGGCGACCGCTGGCGACCTCGAACGGGCCGCAGAGCGCTCGATTGCCGCAGGTGACGCAACACCCGACGACATCCGCTGGATCCGCAGTTACGTACTGGACGAGACAGACGACACCGTCGGGACCGTCTGCATCTACCAGGCCAGCAGCCCTGAGGCGATCCGGCGGCATGCCGAGAGCGCCGACCTACCGATCGACGAGATCATCGCTGTCGC
>Ga0302325_10005988_pt1 | contig 27506 bp, 19 predicted proteins | sample Palsa_T0_2_FD_201948 | JGI IMG/M metagenome (GOLD analysis project Ga0302325, IMG submission 201948) | Peat permafrost microbial communities from Stordalen Mire near Abisko, Sweden - Palsa_T0_2 | ecosystem: Environmental > Terrestrial > Soil > Palsa > Peat permafrost | place: Sweden: Abisko... | reverse complement strand
CGCCCGCTCCAACAACAACCCCTCCGCACACAACCGATCAGCAGCAGGCGTCCTCACCGGCAACCGACCCACAGCACCCAACAGATCCGGCCGCTGCTCATCAGTCACCACCAACAGCACATTCGGCGCGTCGCCCACGTCGTTCCCCCCTGTCTCCGGCGCTGCCTCAGTCGGAGCCCTGCGCCCAGGCGGTGTCCATCGCCGCCAGCACCTGACTGATCGTCTGCTGACCCGTGACCAAACCGATTGCATCGGTGTTGATCGCCGTGCTGACATTCGGGTTCCACCACTTGATCACGGGCGCGACGATCGCCTTGTTGCCCTTGATCTGAGTCGCGAATGCCGACAGTGTCGAGGGGACAATTCCCTTCTGATAATCGTACTGCGACATGAGGCCTTGCGTGTTTGCCCAGAAACGATTCTGATCAGGGCGTGCGAAGAAGTCGATGAATGTCTCCGCAGCGGATGTCTGCGACGACTTCGCGTTGATCGCGAACGACGTCGCACCGTACTCCATCGTGCGATCGTCGGCCACGGTCCGCCCGTTCGGGAACGGCACGAACGAGAAGTCGAGGCTCGGGTTGAGCGAGTGGATCGTCGAGATGAGTGGGCTATTCGCGCTGAACATCAAGCCCTGACCGTTCGCGAACTGGTTGTAGACGTTCGTCGTGTTGTTTCCGGCTGAACCTGCCGGAAAGCAACCGGCGGAGTTCATGTCGATGAACTCCTGAAGCGCCTCCTGCCAACCAGCTGAACCGGCGAACGTGACCTTACCGTCCTCCATCTCGCTGTTGAAGTTCGGGTCTTGCGCGTACTCGGTCGTGGTGGCGAGCTGCATGATCAGCGTCGACACGGGTGATCCCGAGCTCCCGGGCAGCAGGAACGGGGCTGTCCCTTTCGCGCTCGCCTGCTTGCACGTCTCGAGCAGCTGCCCGAACGTCGTCGGAACCTTCAGCCCGAGCTGGGCGAAGAGGGTGTTGTTGACCATGAGGCCATAGAACCCGACGCCAGGAGTGAACGCGTAGAGCGTCTTCCCGACCTTGTCGAGCGACGTCACAAGAGGAGCTGTCCGCTTAAGCCAAGGCTGCTTGACGAGAGGCAACAGGTATCCGTCCTTCCCGAGCGGCGTCACGCTGATCGGCGTCCCGTTCCCAGCCGTCGTCCACAGCAGGTCGGGCCCGTTGCCGGCGGAAAGCTCGGTCGTGAGCTCGGAGTACATCTGGGTGTTCGACGGAACCCACGACACCTGGAACGAGATGTTCGGGTACACGCGTTGGAAGTTCGCCACGAGCGCATTCCAGGTCGTCTGGACCGGCGACTCCAGCAACACCGTCAACGTCGTCTGATCGCGCTTCGCAGTGGGCTTCGCTTCTCCGACACTCGCTCCCAGCGACAAGACGAGAACCAGCACAACTCCGGCGACCAGCAAGCGGCCGCCGCCCCTCTGGTGCTTCGACATCTCGACACGCCCCCTTCCCGTCAGGTGATCGATGCGATACGGCCGGCCTCGAAGAGGAGCGACCATAACCCCTAAAAGTGGATCCAAGCGCTACGGCGAGTTCGACAATATCACTTATCGCTGGCATAAGACAACCTTGTGCCGCTTGCGTCGAGCCTGCGCTTGCGACTCGCCGAATCGGTCGTGAAGAGCCGCTGGCGTGCGCGTTCTCAGCGGGGCCGAGGTGACCTTTGAGCGCGCGCCATGTCCACGATCCCCGCTTGTGGATGCTCCAGACCTCGAGCACTCCCGCGTCGGCGAACGCGCCGGGAGGAGGCGTCCGCCGCCGCGAAGCACCGCTGTCGTCTTGTTGGCCTGAGAAGCGCGCGGAGCTCCCCGTAGGCGCCCGAGCGCGACCCCCGCGCTCAAGGGTCGCGTCGACCCTTCAGGCGCCGAGCTCGACCCCGAACAGCTCGAGGGCGAGCTCGGCAAGGTCATGGCGCCCGCGACTTGATCACAAGCCTCCAGGGGCCAGGGAGGCAGGAGCAGGCGACCGAGGCGGAAGCGCTTGCCGCGGCCCGCGCCGCCGCTCACGACTCGACGCAGCCCGCCCTGCTACTCGATGGCTGGTGCAGGCTTGATGACGAGGTAGCCGTCCGTGCCGTCCGTGCCGTCCGTGCCGTCCGTGCCGTCCGTGCCGTCCGTGCCGTCGAGCGCCGGGGTCACGTTGACGACGACGAGGCTCTCGCCAGAGCCGCGCGGGATCCTGTCGCCGGGCGCGCATGCAGGCATGGCGGCTTGGAAGAGGCCGAGGTCTTCGCCTTGCTCGTCAAGAAGTCGCTCGCGCGGCGCGAACACGACCGGGTAGCCGGCAGCACGGATGCCCCGGGGGCTCGCGCTGCGACGGGCGCGTGCCGCGTGCGCGCGAGGCCCCGGAACGGTCGGATTCAATCGGACGTCAGCGGAGAACCGACGGTGCGCCCGGAAATACGCCGGAAACCCGCCGAGCGAGCGGGTCTCCGAGCAGCTCGAGTCTCCGAGAGGCGCCTTCCAGATTCGAACTGGAGTACGCGGCTTTGCAGGCCGCTGCCTAACCACTCGGCCAAGGCGCCGCGGCCAGGGCATGGTATCGGTGTCATGACGCCACGACGTTGACACTCACACCGCCGAGAGCGAAGCTACCCGGTTCGGCCGCCGCGCATCGTTCCTCGATCGCGGCCCGCACGACACGGCGTTCGGCCTCCTCGAGCCGTTCGAAGGCAAGCGAGAGTGGACCGCGGAGCTCGCTGACGAAGAACCAGAGCTCGGAGGAGTCGGCGAAGCGGTAGCTCACCGCCATCTCCTCGATCTCGCCCTCGCCGAATCCGGCCTGCTCGAGGAGTCGAGCGATCACCCGCGGGTTTCGCCGCTCCGATGTCCGCATCTCCTCGGCGCTCGGCGGGGCGAGGTGGCCCCGCTCGACCATGACCTCCGTGGGCACGGTCATCCAGCTGTTGCGCGCGCGGCCGCCCCAGACCGCGAACGCAACGCGTCCGCCGGGGCGCAGCACCCGCCGGATCTCGACGAGCGCGGGCGGGGGGTCGCCCTTCAGGATGTAGCCGAAGCGGCAGAGGACGCCGTCGAGGCTCGTCGAGGCGAGCTCGATCCGCTCGGAGACGAGCGTGCGGAACTCGACGTTCCCGATCCCGCGCTCGCCGGCGACGCGGCGGGCTGCCTCGACCATCTTCGGCGAGCGGTCGCTCGAGATGAGGAGGCCGCCGGGTTCCAGGAGCGGCGCCGCGAGAAACCCGGTCTCGCCGGTCCCGGCGGCGAGATCGAGCACGGTTTGACCCGGACGCGGGCCGAGCCGCTCGACGAGCCACTCGCTGACCGGACGGGTCGAGTCCCACAGAAGCTTCCGCCCGCGCTCCCAGCGCTCCGCAACTTCCTGCCACTCCGCGAATCCTCCTTCGCCCTCGGCGGGCATCAGCGCGCGGGGGGCCCGGCGAGCTCGTCGGGGGAGCGATCAGCGCTGCCCCAGGAGATGCTGGCCCCCACCGGGGCATCGAAGCCGGCTGACCCCGCCCCTCCTCGATCGACCACCGCCAGACGCTGCACCGGCGCGGCGACCGAGATCCGAGGCCCGCAGGAGCGGAGCGGCCGTTCGCGCACGCCCTGACGTTAACGCCTGCGGGCGACGACGTGGAAGAGGTGCCAGTGCTTGGGTTTGCCGATCACGGTCGATCCGTCGGCTTCCTCCTCGTCGAGGCGCTCGACCTCGAACGGGGCGAGGAGACGCTCGAGCTCTTCCCGCGAGACGACGACGATTCCGGAGCCGGCCCACTGATCGCGCTCGCCGAAGAGCTGGCCGCAGAAGCGTCCCCCGGGGCGGAGCGATTCGACGATCCGCGCCCAGAGTGCGGCGAAGGAGGCGGGCGCGCAGAAGGGGAGCGCGAAGCTCGCGTTCACGAGATCGCAGCGAGGCCAGGTCGCCTCCTCGAAGCGGCTGCGCCGCGTCTCCAGCCGCGGGGAGGCGGGGCCGGCGAGCGCGTGCAGGCGGTCGATCGCCTCCTGCTCGCGATCGATCGCGATCACGCTCCAGCCGCAGCGCAGCAGCTCGACGCTGTCGCGGCCGCCTCCCGCGCCGAGGTCGACGGCGAGGCCGGGCTCGTCGAAACGGGCGAGCGCGTCGAGGAGCGTCCGGCGCGGATCCTGGCCGGCGTGCCTCAGGTAGCGGCCCCAGGGGTTCCAGGTCTCCTCGAGGACGCGCAGCCAGTTTCGATGGCTGACCTTCGCGACCGCGTCCTCGTCGTAGCCGCGGTCCTCGAGCGCGGCGGCGAGCCTCCGAAGCCCGCTCATCCCGCCGAGCGCGTCCGGGATCACCGCGCCCTCGAAGTCCGAGCCGAGACCGACGTGGTCGATGCCGATCTGGGAGACGAGGTAGTCGATGTGGCGCACGATCTCCTCGAGCGGCACCGAGGGGTCATCGACGCCGTCGGCAGCGAGGAAGGCAACGGCGAAGTTGACACCGACGATCCCTCCCGATCGACCGATCGCGTCGAGCTGGCCGTCCGTGAGGTTCCTCGAGGAGGGGCAGAGCGCGTGTGCGTTGGAGTGGCTCGCGACGAGCGGCGCCTGTGTGACTCTCGCGACGTCCCAGAAGCCGGCCTCGTTCAGGTGGGAGAGATCAACGAGGATGCCGTGCAGATTGCAGGCCTGTACGAGGCCGAGCCCGGCCTCGGTCAGACCCGGGCCGGTGTCGGGGCTCGAGGGGAAGCGGAAGGGGACCCCCTCGCCGAAGGCGTTCGCGCGCGCCCAGGTGAGACCCACCGAGCGGAGGCCCCGCTCGTACCACGCTTCGAGATCGGAGAGGTCGGGTGCAAGCGCCTCGGCGCCCTCGAGGTGCATGATCGCGTTCACCCGCCCGGGGACGAAATCCTCGCTGCGGCGGACGATCCGCACCTCGAGCGCCTCGAGCGTCGTCGCGAGCTCAGCGGCCACCCGGGCCGCCTCGGCGCGGGGAACCGGTTCGCAGAGCTCGAGAGCGAAGGGCGCTCCGCTCGGCAGGGTGCGCGACGGGCCGGGGACGAAGAGGGCGAAGAAGCCGCCCAGGAAGCCGGCCTCGGCGGCACGGTCGAGCTCGAGGTGGAGCGGTCTCTCGCCCTGCCAGGTGCGCAGGACGAGGTCGTTGTGCCCGTCGATGAACACGACGACCATCGTACGGAGCTCCGGCGAGCGGGTCCGGCGCGACCCGCAGGACCTCGAGCGCGCTCAGCGCCCGGGTTCGCCCGCGGCGCACCTCGGGTCGAAGTAAGTCTTATTTGACGTATCAAAATGGCTCATGTATTTTGTTCACCGACACGGGAGACAACGTCGGGCCGACATCCCGGCCATGAAGGGACGGCCCATGACATACGAGTTCGAGAGACAGCACACGCCCTTCGACCGCGCGACCCTGCTCCGCCGCGGCGCTGCGGCTGGCGCGTCGCTGGGCGTTGCCGGCCTGCTGCCGGGCTTCGCGCTTGGCCGCACGGCCGGCACGACCCTCAACCTCGTCGGCTACTCGACGCCGAAGGCCGTGATGACGGCCGAGGAGGCCGGCTGGGAGCAGACGCCGCAGGGAGCGGGCAACAGCTTCACGAACTCGTTCGGGCCCTCGACGAGCCAGGCGCAGGCCGTCGTCGCCGGTCTTCCGGCAGACCTCGTGTTTCTCTCCTGGCCCGGGGACATCGAGACTCTTGTCAGCGCCGGTCTCGTGAGCCCGAAGTGGGACGAGCAGTCCTACAACGGGATCGTCGCCAACACCGTGCTCGTCTTCGCGCTCCGAAACGGCAACCCCAAGGCCATCAGGACCTGGTCAGACCTCGTCAAGCCGGGCGTCCAGGTGGTCACCCCCGATCCGTTCAGCTCGGGCGCAGCGAAGTGGAACGTCCTCGCGGCCTACGCGGCGCAGCGCCACCTCAAGATGACCGACGCGCAGGCGATCTCCTACGTCGAGGCCCTCTTCAAGAACGTGGTCGCACAGCCGACCTCGGGCTCCAACGCGACCGCCGCCTTCGAGGCGGGCGAGGGCGACGTCCTGCTCACCTTCGAAGCCGAGTCGATCACCGCCAACCAGACCGCCGGTTCGAACGTCATCCAGTACGTGATCCCCAAGCAGACGATGCTCGTCCAGCTGCCGATCGCCGTGCTCGAAAACAGCTCCAACAAGTACCCGGCAAACCTGTTCATCCAGTACCTCAAGGGGACAGCCGGGCAGGTCGTGTTCGGACAGAAGGGATTCCGGCCCGTCAACCCGGCCGCGGCAAAGCAGTTCAAGTTCCCGCTGCGCCCCGGCGAGATCACGATCGACGACCCGGTGCTCGGTGGTTACGCGAAGGCCGAGGCGCGCTGGTTCGCAAACGGGGGCCTGATGCAGCAGATCGAGTCGAAGGTCGGCGGTCCGACCGCCTGAGACGGGTCGCAGGCGGTCCGACCGCCTGAGACGGGTCGCGCCCCGCTCGGGGCATCCGCGCTCATCATCGGTCGTCCCGGGCGGCCGCGAGCGTGGAGCGATGCCCTCCCCGCTCCCCGGCTTTCGCCCTGGGCGTGACGCGCGGCGCGCTCCCGCGTGTCCTTCGGGGCCTGCCGCGCTGATTCGCGGCGGCCGGATCATGCCGCGGCCCGGGGTTGTCCGCGCTTGCGGCACCCGACGTGCTCTTACGGCTCTCGCGGCGGAGAGCGGCGCTCGCGGGCACCCTCGGGGGCTTGCTCCGCGGCGCGCCGGCGCCGGCGAAGGGCCGGTTGATCCGTGCGTCCTCAACGGTATCCTTGCTGTGGCAGTGCGAGGCTCCGGGACAGCCTGACGATGCACCCCCGCATCTTGGCCGCGACAGTCGTGATCGCGGGAGCGGCGTTTGCGGCCGTCGTCGGCGTGGCGTTCTTCGACTGGCCGAACGCGCAGCTCCGCTCCGCGGACGTCGCGCTCGCGCGCGTCGTCCTGCCCGGCTTCTCGGGACGGGTAAGCGCGGTGAGCGTCCGGGGGCCCGACGGAACGAGATTCCCGGTGGCGATCCGGGCGGGAAGGCTCTGGCCGCTCGCGAAGATCCCCGCGGGCGAGCGTCTGACCATCGCCGTCACGGTGCGCCGGCCCGCCTGGGCGTCATGGCTGCTCGGAAAGACCAAGCTGCGGCGCTTCTCGGTCCGGACACCCGTCGCGAGGCTGCGCGGAACGTGGCTGCAGGTGCGTGCGGGCACCGAGGTCAAGGTGGCCTTCGACTCCCCCGTCAGCCTCGTCTCGCTCGCGGGCAAACCCGGGAAGGGCCTCGCGCACCCGAGCGAGCTCGTCCCGGCCGGCATCCTCGCGAGCGGCGTCCATGTCGCCGGTGCGATCGAGATCGCCGCCGTGCCCCGCCTCTGGGAGCGATTGCCCGCGCCGGTGCGGGTCAGCTGGTTCCCGGCCCTCCCCGAGCCGCAGGTGCTGACCGAGCCGAGGCCCGGCGCCCCGCTCGCACCCGACGGGCGTCTGACCCTCACCTTCTCGCGCCCGGTCGCCGACGTCCTCGGCAGCGAGCGCCCGCAGCTTTCCCCCGCGATCCCGGGGCGCTGGCGACTGCGCGACGCCCACACCCTGACCTACACACCCGACGGTGACGGCTTCGCGCTCGGCACCGATGTCAGCGTCTCGCTCTCCCACCCGGTCATCATCGCCGGGCAACCCGCGAGCAGCGCGAGCCGGACACTCCAGTGGCAGGTCCCGATCGGATCGACGCTGCGCCTCCAGCAACTGCTCGCCCAGCTCGGCTACCTCCCCCTCAGCTGGCAGGCGGGTGCCGCCGCGCCGAAGACTGCCCGGGCGGAGCTCGCCTCGGCGCTGACGACGCCGTCCGGTCACTTCAGCTGGCGCTACGCCAATACGCCGGCGTCGCTGGAAGCGCTCTGGAGCGCCGGCCAGTCGAACACGATCACCCGAGGCGCGGTGATGATGTTCGAGCACGACAACGACCTCGCCGTCGACGGAATCGCCGGCCCCCATGTCTGGAACGCGCTGATCGCGGACACGGTCGCCGACAAGCGAGCCAAGGGCGGCTACGACTACGTCTACGTCCACCGGGACGTTCCGCAGTCTCTCAACCTCTGGGTCGACGGCCAGACGATCCTGAGCTCCCCGGGCAACACCGGCGTGCCCGCGGCACCGACGCAGCTCGGCACCTACGCGGTCTTCGAGCACATCCCGATCGGGACCATGAGGGGCGTCAATCCCGACGGCAGCCACTATGACGATCCGGGCATCCGCTGGATCAGCTACTTCCACGGCGGTGACGCGATCCACTCGTTCACGCGAGCCTCCTACGGCACGCCCCAGAGCCTCGGCTGCGTCGAGCTGCCGCTCTCAGCGGCTGCCGAGGTGTGGCCCTACACGCCGATCGGCACGCTCGTCACGATCGAGAATTGACGACGAGCGCGGCGGCGCTCGTCGGCAAATCAGCCGCTGCCCTCGAGCGGGAATCGCCGCACGAAGAGCCGCGGCGCGACCGGGCAGGAGAGCGCGCCTCCGTCCGGTCTCCAAGACCTACTGCCGTTCGTGCGACATGGACGACCAAACTAGGAGGCCTCCACTCCTGTCTCCAGGTTGCCGCGACAGCACGCCCACCGCGTGCGCGACACGGATGCGCGCCACTCTCGGGCGTCATCACGCTCACACAGGCCACCGTCGTCATCCCGCCTCGGATGAGCGGCGGGATGAGCGCGACAGGGTCAGCCGATGAGTCTGACCAGCAAGAGCCAGACGTTGGTCACTCCCCCAACTAACACGACGATGACAGCCGCAGCGAACACGTAGAGTCCCCACGCTCCGCCCAGGAGAAGTGTGAGGCCTGAGGCGGCCAAGAGCACACACGTCAGTGTGCTTGGGTTAACGGCGTCGATGACCCGTCCGATGCGCGCGGACGCCGACACGACCACTGCGTGTCGGTCGAGTAGGTGGAGCGCTCCTCCCGTTACGGCGGTCAGCACCAAAAACTCGCCGCCCAGCGCGCTGCTGCTGCGGAACGTCAAGCAGGAGGGTTGCGAGCACCACGGTCAGGAACAGAACGCCGGTTTGGGCGGCTCGATTGCGTAACTCGGCTGAGCCGGCGATGACATTGACCCTGATCGACACGGCGACGAACAAGAGACCGAGTAGAGCCGCCGCAGCCCCGCCCGCCACCATCGCAAAACCTCCCCACTCCTTCAACCACAACACCCCCAGGCAGAGCGCGGACTGAATCCCGAACACCGAGCGTGAGCGACGGGACGTTAGGGTAACGCCGGCGCGGTCGAGAAGCCGACCGATTGTAGTTGACCTGAAGCAGCAGTGTCGTTCTCGAAGACCGCGAACAGGACGACGAAGAGCGCATACCTCCAAGGCGGGGTGCGTGTCCAGGGCGAAGGTGAGGAGCGGAAGAAGATGCCCCCCATGCCCCCGAACAGCCATGCGATCAGCGCGAGGATCGAGAGCGGGTAGCAGGTCGTTGGGAGGATTGCGAGAAGCTGACCGCCAGGTAGGCGGCGAGACCCGCCGCGATCACGACCGGATAGGGCGGAAAAGCGAGCTCGCTCTCCGAGATGCTGAAGTGCGCAACGAGCGGCCAGGCGATCGCGCTGCAGAAGACGACGAGCACGACGAGCTCTAGCCGCAGCGACGCTGACATCCCCGCGAGCGCGATGAAATGCTCGTGCAGCGTCCGGTCGAGCGCCGTCTTTCCCTCGTCGGCCTCTTGCTCCTCGGACGCGCCGAGCGGCGAGAGGACCTCGAGGAGCGTGCCGCGAAGCGATGACGGCGCACCCGGCTCACCGCTCGCCGGGTCACGGCCGAGGAGCCGGTAGAAGCGCGCGAGGACCCGCAGGGGCCACAGGCCGCCCCGGAGCAGCCGCTTGAGCGTGTCCGCCACGCCGCGACGGTACGACGAGGAGGTCGGCGTTGCAACCGCCACCGCGACCCGGCCGGCGGCCGAGCGAGGAGACGGTTGCCAGGACGCACGCGCGAGGCGCCCCGCCGCGCTCGACCTCGCCCGCTCGGTCCCGTCGGGCAGGCGCCGCCCACCCCGGCGCGCCCGGCTACTGCGGCGGGCCGGGCTCCTGGCGGCCGCGGCTACCGCTGTCCGGGACGGGCAGCGGCGGGCCGCGGGAGGCCCGAGAGGATCTCGCTCTGGTGCGTTGGGCTGCCGTCGTCCGCATGAGCTCGCGCGAGGAGCACCGCGCCGAGTATCACGAGCGCGAAGCCGCCGTCGCGCGCCGCGCCCAGGGCGCCCGAGGGGACGGTCTCGTTGAAGAGCAGGACTCCGGCGGCGATCGGGAGGGTGTTGGTGAGCAGTGTCGAGAGCCCGACGGTCGTCATCGCGCCTCCGCGCTGGAAGCCGAGCTGCAGACAGAGGAACGCGACTCCGCTCGCGGCGGCCACGCATGGGACGAGCGCGAGCTGCCCGTCGGTCACCGCCTTGGTCGCGACGTCGGCGGCGGCGTAGAGGATGCCGGCGGCCGCGCCCAGTCCGACGCCTCCCGGGAGCAGGCTCGACGCGAGCGCTGCCGCGGCGGCGAAGCCCGCCAGCCAGGCCACGGTGGTCAGCGTCGAGGCCGGCATGCCGGGGGCCTCCCTGCCGCTGAGGGAGAGCCCGAGCAGCGCGAGCCCGGCGACCGCGAGGGTGACCGCGCGCCACTCGTGTGTCCGGAGCCGTTCGGAGCCACGGCCGAGGTGGACGAGGAGGGCGAGCACTCCGATCCCGCCGGCGGAGGTCGCCTGAACGAGCGAGAGCGGGGCGAGCGAGAGCGCGCCGACATAGAGCGCCCAGCCGCCGAGGCCGACGAGGAAGCCGCGCAGCCAGCGTCGGCTCGAAAATAGGGCTCGCAGCGCTGCGAGCGGCCGACGGAGCCGGAGCGGTGGAAGCGCGGCGGCGCTCGTATGCTGGTCGAGGAAGCCCCAGTTGAGCGCGCCGGCGGAGGCGAGCGCGAGGGCGAGGCCGAGTGCGGGAGTCATCGCCTGTTCTCCTGGAAAGGGAGGTACGCCTCCGCGGCGAGCGCGGCGAGACTCACGCGCGGGAGATCGAGCCGCCGCTCGTAGACCAGGAAGCGGCGTTCCCAGGCGGGGAAGAACTTCCGGTTGAAGGAGAGCAGGTTGTCGAGCTGGAAGTGTCCCTTCGTCGTCAGCAGCGCCCGCCGTCCGAGCTGCTGGCGAGGGGTGAGCTCCGCGTCGGGCGCGAGCAGCGCGGCGAACGGCGAGAAGTTGAGGGAGATGCGCACGTAGTCGTGCTCTCGCGCCCATGAGATCGCTTGGCAGATCAGCCACTCGTTGAACCCGTTCGGGGTCAGCGGCCGCAGCCGCGGCATCGACGAGAGCGAGAGGGCAGCGCTCGCTCGCACCGTCGCGAAGTGCTGGAACCCGACCGGCTCGCCTCTTGCGTCGTTGCCGATCACGAACACGGCGTCCTCGTCGCCGAGTGCGAACAGACCGTCGAGCGTCATCACGAACCCGCGCTCGGGCTGGCCTGCGCGCCAGTCGGTCGCGATCGTCTCGAGCTTCTCGCGCAGCGGCGCGTCGATCTCGCCGGGTCGCAGCACCGAGACCGTGTACCCGGCCCTCGCCAGCCGTTGCACCGACTGGCGCACCTTGCGGATCGCCCTCCCCTCGAGGGAGAAGCGCGTCACGTCGACGACCGCTTCGTCGCCGTGGTAGAGGGTCTGGAGGCCGTGCTGGGTGTAGAGATCGAGCCAGCGCACCGACGCGCCGAGAATCGCGATTCGCCAGCCGCGCTCGTGTGCGTGCTCGACGAAGCAGCTCACGAGCGGCTCGAACGCGTCGGGCGGTCCGACCGGATCGCCGGAGACGATCGCGACTCCTCCGACAACACGGTAGGCGAGGAACGCGCGCTGATCGTCGGCGAAGAAGTACGCCTTGTCACCGCGGAGCGTGAACGGCGCGAGCGTGTCGGCGCCCCAGGCGTGCACGAGCGCCCGCGCGCGGGCTCGCTCGCGGGCCTCCTGCCGCACCCGGTGGCGCCAGGGGGCGAGCCAGCCGCCGACGATCCAGATGGTCGCGCCGAGACCGAGGAGGAAGACCGAGAGCGGAAACCAATGCCCGAACGCGCCGCTCAGGTGCGGCGAGCCAGCGATCTGCATCCCGAGGAGCGCGCTCGAGATCTCGCGTGACGCGAAGCCGAGCGTGAAGGGCTGGTCGGCGTCGACCCGGTTGAGCCAGAGCGCTGCGACCCCGTAGCTCGCGATACCGGCGGCCGCGAGGAGCGTCCGCGACACGGGCAGGTACTTCGTCTGGACGTCACCCGGCAGGACGAAGTCATGGCGGCGCGCGACGAGGACGGTCAGCACGAGCCCCGAGACGAAGCCGCCGGGGCCGAGCCCGTGGAGGACGTTGAGCACCATCCAGAGCGCCGAGACTGCGACGGCCACCTCCCAGGCGCGCCGCCGCCGCCGCGCGAGCCCGCGCGCCGCGACCAGCAGCGCGAGACCCGCGAACGCGCCCGTCGCCCTGGCAAGCGAGCCGACGGCATCCGGCGTGAGGCTGTGCCACAGACCCGCCTGGTGTCCGGGCAGAAGGTGGTGCAGCAGGTCGAGGGATGCCGCCGCGGCGACGAGCGTCGAGACGACCGTCGCTGAGCGCCGACCGCGCCGGCGGGACTGCGCGGTCAGCGCGATGAGAAGTCCCACGAGCGCGGCCGGAAGGTACACCGCCTCGAGCCTCATCGCGGCCTGGAGGGCCGCCCGCCCGGAAATCTGGCGCGTGACCGCGATCGAGACCGTCGAGGTCAGAGCGACGAGCGCGAGCGTCGCGACGCCGGCGATGAGCGCGGCTGTCAGCCGTTCGATCCGCGCCCAGCGCGCGGCGAGCGCAACCAGCAGGGCCGCCGCCGCCCACACCGCCCCGAACCAGAGCAGCGGCGCGGCGGCGTGCTTGGCGAGCTCGTCGAGCGGTAGCGCCTCCCGAACGCGCGGGCCGGGCAGGCTCCCGGCGCGCTCGAGATAGAGCCAGCCCGTCGTGGCCAGCCCGACGGCGACGATCAGAGGCCCGAGTGCGAGCTTACGAAGCATGCAGGTGCCGGGAGGCCGCGAGGTAGGAGGCGGCGGCGTTGCCGCGCCAGAGCGCCCAGTTGTGGCCGCCGGCGACCACGAAGAACCGGTGGGAGAGGCGGGCTTGGGTGAGCGCACGTGCGAAGGCGAGGTTCTGGTCGAGGAACGAGTCCTGGCGGCCCGTGTAGAGCCAGAAGAACGTGCGGGCGCTTCGCAGATCCGCGGCGGCCGCGGCGATCGTCTCGAGCGGGCTGTTACGGCGCAGGACGGCAGGGTCGTGGCCGAAGATCGATGCGATCGGATCGGCGAGCTCGTACCCCGACCAGCTCTCGACGAGCCCGAACTCGCCCGGATGATGAATCGCGATGTTGAGCGCGCCGTACCCGCCCTCCGACAGGCCGCCGATACCCCGCGCCCAGCCGGCCCGGATCGTCCGGAAGTCGTCGTCGATGGTGTGCACGACGTCGCTCGCGACGAACGTTTCCCAGCCCGAGTGCTTCCCGACCCCGTTGGCCCACTCCTTGTCAGTGAACGAGCCCGTGGACCCGAACGGCATCACGAGGATGAGCGGCCGGGCGCGATGGAGAGCGACGAGCTCGTCCTCGACGACGCCCATACGCACCGTGGAGAGGAACGCCGCCGGCCTTCCCGGCTCACCGTGGAGCAGATACAGGACTGGATAGCGACGGCGCGGATGCGACGCGTATCCCGGCGGGAGATAGACATCGACCTCCTGGCGGCGCCCCCCGAGCGCCGCGCTCGTCACCGTGATCGTGAGCGGGGTCCCCCGCGTCGCGACGTAGGCGGGATCGACCGGACGCGAGAACCCCCGGTAGAGCCAGTAGTTCAGCACGTACCTGTAGCCACCCACCCCGCCCACCGCGATGAACGACGCGAGCGCGAGTGGAAGCAGAGCCGTTCGCGAGGGAGCGCTCACCCTTGGCTCCCACATGCCTACGGTAATATCCCGCGGACGTTAGCGGCGCCTTTTGCTCGCGTTAAGCCACTTGCCGATCGTTAGGAGCATGTTACGACTGCGTATTTGGGCCGCTTCGAGCGCGCGAACACATGCGTTCAGACAACCCGACGGCAACAACCGCGGCATAGCGTGGCCGGGTATGCACGTGGTCGCGGCCCTCGCAGCAGCGCTCGCGCTTCCCGGCTTCGTGCACAGCGCGAGCGAGCCGGACGGCGGACAGCTCCTCCGCGGCGGGTTCCCGGGCACGGCCCGCGCCGGATACGTCTACCTCCCGCCCGGTTTCAGCGCCTCCGACCGCTACCCGGTTGTCTACCTCCTGCACGGGCTCCCCGGCTCCCCGTCGGAGTACATCGACGGCACCAGGCTGGGCGAGTTCGCGGACTCGCAGATCGCCGCCGGCACCGTGCGCCCGTTCATCGCGGTCATCCCGGCCGCGGGCACGAGCCCGGGCTACGACGGGGAGTGGGCCGGCCCCTGGGAGACCGCTCTGGTCGACGACATCGTTCCCTGGGTCGACGCCCACCTGCCCACGCTCGCCACCGCCTCCGGGCGGACGATCGCCGGCCTCTCGGCGGGCGGGTTCGGCGCCGTCGACATCGCGCTGCGGCACCCGGGGCTCTTCGGCACCGCCGAGTCCTGGAGCGGCTACTTCACCCCACTCCGCGACGGCCCCTTCGCCGACGCAGACAGGGCGACCCTCGAGGCGCACGATCCCACCGCGCTCGTACGGGAAGAGGCCCCGATCCTGAGAGTCGACCGCACCCGCTTCCTCATCTCCACCGGCCCACCCCACAGCCGCCAGATCAGTCCGGCGTCCTCAGCCGCCTTCGCCAACGAGCTCCGGGCGCTTCGAGTCACGGTCGCCTTTCGCTCCTACTCGAGCCCGCTCGGCCAGTGGCGAGAGCAGCTCGACGGCGGCCTGCTCTGGGCGCTCGGGCGCGCCTGACCGGCACGCAAGAGACGACCCACCGGGTCGCTCCGCCTCGCCGCCAGCCTGCCGCCAAGGCCCCAGGCGAGCTCTGCCTGGTTCCGAGCGCACACGGACCCGAGCGCTCGAGGACATTCGCGCTCCCACGCCGGGCACGCTCGCCGGGGGGCGGCGCTGCCGGGTACTTCCCGCCTGGCTCTCAGCCAGTGCTTTGGCTCCTCCTGAGGCTGCTCTTAGAACCTGGTGCAATTCTTGGTGGGGACGCGAATTCTTGGCGCGTGAGCTACGCCCCGAGCCCGCGAGACAGGGATGAACCGATCATCGACCACATGACTCGCAGACGGGCGCTCCTCCGGGCCGGGACGGGGGGCATGGCGCTCCTCGCCGCCCTGGCCGAGCTGCCGAGAGCGCTCCAGGGGCTCGCGAGCGACGCCGCTTCGGCCGCCGCGGACCCGGCGACGGGACCGCCCATCGTGCCCGTCGCAGCCTCGCTGCAGTCGGAGGCGCTCCGAAGCCGGCTCCATTTCGTCGTGTACCCCCCCGCGGGCTACGCGACGGGCGCGCTCCGCTACCCGGTGATCTACTTCTTCCACGGGCTGCCCGCGAACCCGACCTCCTACCTCCACCTCGGCTGGGTTGCCCAGGCCCTCGGGCAGCTGCGACGGCAGGCGATCCTGGTCGTCCCGCAGGCGACCCGCGTCGAGGACGGCGACCCCGAGTACCACAACTGGGGCCCCGGCGATGACTGGGAGACAGCGCTCGCCGTCGAACTCCCCGCCTGGATGGACGCGCACTATCGCACGATCGGGACCCGAAAAGGCCGCGCCGTCGCCGGTTTCTCCGCCGGAGGCTACGGCGCCACGATGATCGGGCTCCACCACCCGACGACGTTCTCGGTGATCCAGTCCTGGAGCGGCTACTTCCGCCCCACCGACCCCACCGGCAGGAAGACGCTCGACGTCGGCTCGGCCGCGGCCAACGCCTACGCGAGCGTCGAGAAGCTCGTGCCGTCCCTCGCCGAGCAGTTCAGGCGCTACCCGACCTCGTTCGCCTTCTACGTCGGGCGCGACGACCCGACCTTCGTCCCGGACAACACCTCGCTCAACGCTGCGCTCACCGTCGCGGGCGTCCCGCACCTCTTTCGGCTCTACCCCGGCAGCCACACAACAACGCTCTGGATGGAGCACGCACCAGCCTGGCTCGGCTCAGCGCTCGACGGCCTCGAGGCCGCAACCACGGCCTGAGCGAAGCCCTACCCGGGAGCGTTCGCCGAGATCGCGACGCTCACGTGACTGGTTCAGCCCGAGGAAACCGGGAAGGAGCGCAGGGACCGGTCCGCGTCCTCGCGGCTCGCTCGAGCGGAGTTCGTCCGGTTTCTGGACGCCGCAGGAACATCGCCGCGGCGGAGCGCGCCGCCGGCGCGAGCCTCGGGTACGCGCCTCCACCGGATCGCGTCCTTGCAGGCGCTGCCACCGGAATCGTTCGCTGCAGCTTTCAGACCACCTTGAGCGAGCGGCCTGCCTCGGCGAGGGGCTCGGCGCCGTACCCCGCCTCAGCGAGCGCTTCGATCCACGCCTCGAGGTCGGGCTCTGCGCCCTCGTAGATGATCGCGGCCCGGTCGCCGACCCCCACCCGGCAGACATGCCGGACATCCGCGAAGACGAAGAGCTCCCAGCGAGCGGCCGCCAGCGCCGCGTCGCGATCGACTCCGGTGATGCGGAGCTCGCAGGCGCTCAGAACCGGGCCCCCTGCGCCGGAAGAATCCGCAGGCCGAGCGAGGTCGGACTCCGTCCGACCGTGGTGTGCGGATTCGCGGGGCTGGCTCACTCCGACCCGACCCAGCTCGAGATCGCATAGCCGACGCCGAAGCCGACGCCGAGCGGAAACAGCTGGCTAAGAGTGCGCGCTACCTGCGCGGCTCGAGCCGCCACCCCGCTGCGCAGTCGAGGCATTCGCCTCGACCCTGTAGGTCCTGCCGCGACGGCGTGTCCGTCTGCGCGGTCGTGCTCCATCTTGGCCCCCTTCATGTCGCGGTAGGGTTCGTCACCCGGAAGGGCGCCCCCCGGGATGAGATCTCCGAGCTGCCTCGCCCTGCGGAGGCGCCGTCGCCTCCCGCTCACCACTGCCTGTCGTGGACTCCGACGTCAACGTCGGAACGTCAGCTACCCCGCTGTCTGGGCGAAAGTGTAGCGCAGCCCGGCGGCTGTTTCGAGCCGGAGGAAGCGGGGTCCGGCGCGCCGGGCCCGGCGGGGCGGCCGAGGTCCCGCTCTCTCAGCCCTCGATCGTGACGGGCACGCCCGGCCCGATGCGCTCGACGAGCCACCGCATCATGGCGTCGGAGAGTCGCACGCAGCCGTGGGAGACCGCGGTCCCGAGCGTTCCGCCCACGTTTTCGAGACCGTGGAGGGCGATCTGCCCAGGTCCGCCGTCAAAGGTCCGCAGCACGTCGGAGCGGGCGCTCAGGGCGAGCGCGAACGGGGCGCCGACGTCGGATGCCGTCAGCTGGACTGCCTCCTCGACGAAGAACTGGCCGTGCGGCGTCGGGGTCGAGGGCTTGCCGACGATCGCCTCGACGACCCGAAACGGGCGCCCGCTCCGGTAGACGGTCACGCGCCGTGTCGAGGTGTCGACGACGATGTGCCAGCTCGTCGAGGAGGGGACCGTCTCGCGCCGGGAGATCCACCCCGTGTGCCCGTTGGGGCGCCCGGGCAGCATGACGCGTAACCACCGCATCCCCGAGGCGCCGGTCAGCTCGCCGAGAACCGGAAGCACCGTCTGCTCCCCCGTGAGCGGTCGTTTCGCCTCCACGAGTTGAATTGCTCTGGAGTCGCGGTCCGGTTTCGAGAACGCCTCGTGGGAGCTGAGGAGCCGCGCAAGGTCCTGGTGGGGTCTCACGCCCGCCGCCGAGGCGAGCTCCGCCGCGAAGGTCCCCTCGCCGCTCGCGGCGAGCGTCGCGATCAGGGCGAGGAGCAAGAGCACTGAGCGACCGCGCGGCCTCCGCGCGGGTGCCGCCTGCTGCGCCCCGGCTCGAACCGGGGGAAGCGACCGGAAACGGCGCCCGCGCGTCGTCATCGCAGCCGCCTCCATCGTCGTGTCGAGAACGCGCTCAGGACCGCCCGGGCGCGAACCTCTCCGCGAGGGAGGCTGAAGCGCCCTTCCCGGCGCACGGGCGAGGACGTCCCCCCTCACCGGCTGTGTCTCACGCGCTCTCGTCCCGCCCGCCGCGGGACCCGAAGGTGACAACTCCGCTCCGCACGGTGATCTCTCGAGGGAACGGTGATCCGCCGAGGGAAGGAGCCCGGACTCGTTTCGGTGCGCCGCCGCCGCGCGAGAGGCATCGTGCGTCGCTCCCCGGGGTCACGTCCATGCCAGCTCCATCCCGCTACCACCGGCTGTCTTGTTCAGTCGATGCTGCTGTGGAGTCGACCGCTTGGCTCGGTCGACGACGTCTGCGCTCCTCCTGCTCGAGACCCGCGACGCCTTCCACGCTAGCAGCGCGAGCCGGCGACACGGCCTCCGCGGGTCGGGCTAGACGCCCTCGTACTCGGGCCCGGAGCCCCCCTCGGGCGGGGTCAGCCGGCCGCCCTTGGCGCTGATCGCACCGCACTGGACGCAGTTGGACGGGGTGACCCGAACGCTCACGGTCGACTCGCCGGAGCCGTCGAGGAGCTCGTAGACCTGCGCGGGGCACATGTTCTGCCAGAGCTCGCCGAGCCTGCGCGGAACCTCGGTCTGGATCCGTAGGTGGTTTGGCTGGTCGTCGCGGGTCCTGTTGCCCGAGGCGAAGACCGACGAGAGCTTGTCGAAGGTGAGCCGACCATCCGGCGCGGGATAGCTCGCCGCGCGCCCAGTCGAGATGAGCGAGACCGCCGCGTCGGGCTCGATCGGGAACGGCCCCGCCGGAAAACGCCCCCCGGTCAGCGTCATCAACGAGGCGAGCGCGCCACCGACGAACAGGCCGTGCCGGAAGACCTGGCGCATGTTGCGCACCTGCTTGAGCTCTCGCCAGGCCTCGCTCGCCGCGACGGCCTCGTCGTAGGCCGAGAGCGCCCCGGGGATCGGCGGAGCCCCGGGCGCGACGAGCGCGGCGAACGCGGTCTCGGCGGCGAGCATCCCGGTCTCGAGCGCGTAGTGGATGCCCTTGAGCGTCGGCACGTTGACGAACCCCGCACCCTCGCCCGCGAGCAGGAGCCCGGGCGCGTGCAAGCGCTTGGGGAGCGCGAGGTGGCCGCCGCTCGTGATCGTCTTCGCCCCCCACTCGATCCGCTCGCCTCCCTCGAGCAGCCTGCGGATCGCGGGGTGGGTCTTCACCTGCTGGAGCAGATCGTGCACCGAGAGTGCGGAGTCGCGGTAGTCGAGCCCGACGACGATCCCGATCGTCAGCAGGTCGCCGCCCATCGGGTAGAGAAAGGTGCCCCCGAACTCGCGGTAGCGCGCGCCGGGACGCAGCGGCCAGCCGAGCGTGTGGATCACCCGCTCGAGCCCGCCGGGCACGCGCCAGACCTCCTTGACTCCGAGCTCCCAGGTCTGGGGAACATCGCTGCGAAGAGCGAAACGCTCGAGCGCCGCCTCGGTCAGGTGCCCGTGACTTCCTTCGCAGAGCACGGTCAGCCTCGCACGGATGTCCGAGCCGGGCTCGAAGTTCCGGAGCTCCTCCCCCTCCCGCCCGCGCCCCCGGTCGCCGGTCCGGATTCCGGCGACGCGGCCGTCGCTCACGAGCAGCCTCGTCGCGGCCGTCTCCGGGAGGATCATTGCCCCCGCCTGCTCGGCCTCGCGTCCGAGCCAGCGTCCGAGCTGGGAGAGCGACGCGAGGTAGTTCCCGTGGTTGCGCATCGTCGGCGGCGTCGGGATCGGTATCGCCCGTGTCGGGGTCAGCGCGTAGACGCGCTCGCCCCTCACGGGGCCAAGCAGCGGGAGCTCCTCGATCGGCCTGCGATCGCGAAAGAGGCGCTGCAGCGCGCGGGGGTTGACGACCGCCCCCGAGAGCAGGTGCGACCCGGGCTGCCTGCCCTTCTCGACGACGACGACCGGCACCTCACCGAGGCGCTCGGCGCGGGCGGGATCATCGGCGAGCAGCTGACCGAGGCGGATCGCGCAGGCGAGTCCCGCAGGCCCCGCCCCGACGATGCACACGCCGACCTCGATCGGGTCCGCGTCGCTCGGGCTCGCGACCACCTCGCCGCCCCCGGGCGGCGGGTATGCGGCGGGCGAGACCGGGTCGTCTCGGTTCATGCGCGCCCGCTCCGCGGCGCTCAGCGGCCCGCCCCCGGCGCCCCGCCCGACGGGCGCCCCTGCCTGCGCAGCGTCGTTCATCGCCCGCGATCGTACGCGACGGCCGGGAGGATCGACGAGGGCAGCCTGTGCATGCGGGCGCGTTCGGCCGCTCGAGCGGTTGACCCGGCCGCGATCCCGCACGTGGGTCACGCCAACCCGGCCGACGCCGCACCGCGACGAACGCCGCTCAGCGCGCGTTCCTCGTGCGCCCGCTGGGTGAGAGCGGGGCCACGTGCGTATGTCGGGCGAGATTCCCGCACGCAAGGCGCGGCCGCAGCACGATCGTGAGCACGGCGGGGACAGCCTGGCGCGGCGGATCCCGGACGACGCGGTCGTCGCGGGAGCGGTCGCGCGCGCCGCTCGAACTCCACCTCGCTCGGACCCGCCGGCCTCGGTGCGCGCGCCGCCGCGTCAGTCGGCGACCGGGACCGCACCCATGATCGAGGCGAGCCAGAAGGAGCGCTCCTCGGCGCGGAGATGGCAGTAGGCGTGGACCGCTGCCCCCTCCACCTCGTAGGGCGTGATCTGGCGGCGCGTCGTTCCCCGGGCACCGGCGTAGACGATGAAGACATCACCCCCCCGCTCGATCGCGTCGAGGACGACCTGCACCGGATCGTCCTCGTCGGGATCGGCGGGCGCGGTCGGCGCGGCCGCTCGCTTCGGCGCCGGCGCGGGTTTGGGAGCGGCGGTGTCGAGCGTCGAGACCTGCTTGCCGCTCGGGGCCGGGCTCCCTTCGTTCGGGAGCCAGGTGCGCTCCGCCTCACCCGGTGGGGACTCGCGTTCGCTCCAGCGGCCGGAAACACGGTCGATCCCCGGATCGAGCTCATGTCCGGCCCTCTTCAGCGCCGCCTGCACGGCGGAGAGGTCTGCCGCCCGGATCGCGAGCTGGGTCGGTCCCAGCCGCTCGACGATGTGTCCGGCGAACTGGCCGGCCAGCAGCCCCTCGGCAGTCGGTTCGTCGCCGGTGTCGAGCACCATCGCGGTGCGCAACCGCAGCGGCGGGCGGACCGAGGATGTCCAGTCGAGGAGCGAGGCGACGACGTTCTGGGGCAGCTCGCCGACGATCTCCTCGAGCGCCGCGACGACGCCCAGGGGGAGCGCGCCGCTTCGCTGCGCGCCGCGCACCGACTCACGCGTGAGGCGGAAGACGTGGGCCTGGCCCGCGACCGGCTCAGTGGTGAGCGCGAGAACGAGGCGCTCGGCGGGCGTCGGGGGTGCGAGCGCGACGAGCTCGAAGTTCGCCTGACAGACGAGCGCGACACCGTGCCGCACCGCGACCGCGGCGGGTTGCACGCGCACCGCGGTCGGAGAGCCCTCCTGATCGACGCCGATCAGGACATTGCCCGCAAGCCAGGCGTGGTGCAAGCCGGCGAACGCCACCGCGAAGTCACTCACTCGCCGCTCGATACGGAGACCCGCCTGCTCGCCGAGCCCCCGCAGGGTCGCGCCGAAGCTTTTGAGGCTGACGGTCGCGCCTTCGAGGGAGGCGATGAGCCCGAGCGCGCCGCCCGCGAAGCGTGAGCGGTCGGCGAGATCAAGCAGCCGGGCGCGTAGATCCTCGGGCCGTCCCGCAAGCAGCGCCGCAGGATTGCCGGTGCTGACAAGCTCCCGCCGCACCTCGGCACCCGGGCGGTCGTCGATCCGGACGTGCACGAGCCCCTCCTCGCGGAGAATCATGAGCACGAACTCGAGCCGCATGCGCGTCAACGCATCCTCCGGACCGTGAAGCTCGAGCGGCGGCAGCGCGGCCAGAAGCCGCGGCACCTCCCGCTGGTACACGGCGCCGTCGGTCTTGAGCCGAACCGGGGTGCGGGCGATGGCGGCCCAGAGAGAAGCCACGTCGTGGGCGAGCTGCAGCGGAGCGCCGATGACGCGGACAGGGCGGGCGCCTGCCAGACCGTTCGCCCGCGGGGCGGCGAGCGCGGCCGCGAGCGGGGCGTGCAGATCAGGAGGCACGTAGTACTCGATCTGGTTGTACTGCTCCCGGAAGGCGAACGCGAGCCCGTGCCGTTCGAGCTCGGCGGCCGCCGGGCTCGGCCGCCCGCCCCAGGACTGGTACACGATCGCATCGCCGAAGAACGCCGCGTTCGCGGCGAGCCGCCACGCATCCGCCGAGAGCCCCGCCGCAACCGCGGCGATCCGCTCGCGGTCGCGAACGACGGCGCCGATCTCCTCGGCGGTCGCAGCGGGTCGGAGCCCGAGAGCGCCCGCGACCCTGCGCCGATGCGCAGCCGGCGCGGCGGCGAGGAGCTCGGTGACGCCGCGCTCGGGTAGCGGCGGAGGCTGGGCTGAGGCGAGCTCGAGGATGCCTGCGAGCAGTGCGTCCGTCCTCATGCCGCGCGCCGCCTCGGCGCCACCAGGATCTCGTCGGGTGCGAGGACGGTGTAGCGGTAGCCCTGCTCGGCGAGGAAGAGCTGGCGCCGGTGGGCATAGTCCTGCTCGACGGTCTCGTGCGAGACGAGCGTGTAGAACCAGGCGCGGTTCTCGCCGGGCTTCGGGCGCAACAGCCGCCCGAGGCGCTGAGCCTCCTCCTGGCGCGAGCCGAACGTGCCCGACAGCTCGATCGCCACGCTCGCGGACGGGAGGTCGAGGGCGAAGTTCGCCACCTTGCTTACGCAGAGAACCGCGACCTCGCCGGCACGGAAGCGCTCGTAGAGCGCCTCGCGCTCGTGGCGCGGGGTCTTTCCGGTGATCAGCGGCGCCCCGATCCTCTCCGCGATCCGGGCGAGTTGGCCGACGAAGTAGCCGATCACGAGCGCCTGGGCGCCCGGGTGGTTGGCGAGGATCGCCTCCACGAGCGGCTCCTTGGCGGCGTTGCGGCTCGCCAGGCCGAACCGCTCGCGCTCGTCGGCGAGGGCGTAGCCCATCCGGGCGTCCGTCCCGAGCGGGACGCGAACCTCGGTGCACTCGGCGCTCGCGATCCAGCCCGCCTGCTCGAGCTCGCGCCAGGCCATGTCGTAGCGTTTGGGGCCGACGAGCGAGAAGACGAGCGGCTCTGCAGCGTCCTCGCGGATGAGCGTGGCCGTGAGTCCAAGCCGCCGTCGCGCCTGGATGCGCGCGGTCGCGCGAAAGACCGGTGCGGGCAGCAGATGCACCTCGTCGTAGATCACGAGGCCCCACTCGCGCCGCTCGAAGAGGTCGAGGTGCGGGAACCCCGCGTCCTTGCGTGGACGGTGGGTGAGCATCTGGTAGGTCGTCAAGGTGATCGGTCGGATCTCCTTCGACTGGCTCGAGTACTCGCCGATCGCCTCCGGGGCGACGGTGGTGCGAGCGAGGAGCTCGCTCCGCCACTGGGCGAGCGAGACGGCGTTGCTCGAGACAATCAGCGTCTCGCAGCCCTGGGCGACGATCGCCGCGAGACCGACGATCGTCTTTCCGGCCCCGCAGGGCAGGACGACGACGCCGGCGCCCGCCGACTGCCAGGCGAGCGCAGCCTCGTGCTGGTAGGGCCGTATCTCGAAGCTGTCGCGCAGCTCGAGCTCGAGTGAGTCGCCGTCTTCGTAGGGAGCCAGATCCTCGACCGGCCAGCCGAGGCCGATCAGGGCTTGCTTGAGCGGCCCGCGCGCGGCGGCGGCGAGCGTCGCCTCGGTCGGGTGCCGCCGCCCGCGCAGGAGCTTCGCGACAGGCTCTGCGCGCGCCACCTCCGCGAGCAGCGCAGGCTCGTCGCAGAGGAGCCGCAGCAGGCCGCCCTCGCCCTCGACGAGGCGAAGGCGCCCGTAGCGCGCGCAGAGATCGCGGACGTCGGCAAGCACTGCGTGGGGCACCTCGTAACGCGAGAGCTCGACGAGCGTCGAGGCGATCTCCTCCGCGTGCATGCCGGCCGCGGCCGCATTCCAGAGCGACACCGGCGAGACCCTGTAGGTGTGGACGTGCTCGGGTGACTTCTCGAGCTCCGCGAAGCGCAGGAGCGCGCCACGCGCGCGCTCGAAGTCCGGATGAGCCACCTCGAGGAGCACGGTGCGATCGCTCTGGACGATGGCGGGTCCCGACATGTGGCAGCAGGCTATCGGGCGGTTCGGACGCCTGCGCGCTCGTTCGTTTTGGATCCGCCCGCCCTCGTCAGGGTCGAGCGGGGCGCGGGAAATCGGGGAACTCAAACGAGCCCGCCCCGACCCGGACTCGCCCGAGCCGGGACGCCAAGGTCGCAGTGCCCGTCCCGGCAGACCATCGGGCACGTGGTCGATCACCGGGAAGATCAGAGCGCGAGACGCGTCGGCTTGCGTCCCCGCCTCGCGCACCGCGAGCCTCGCCCGGCGCGCCAGCGCGGCATCGAGTGGAGCGGACATCCCTCCGGCCCTCGACGTCGTTTGTGACGCTTGCGCGGCCGCGTCGACCCGCAGGGACGACTTCGACCGTGCCCACGCAACAGCGGCGACGGGGCCGCTGGTGCCTGCACGTCGAGCTGCCGCCTCGCCCCTGACCCGCGCGAGCTGGTCCCGGCTCGTCGTACCTGAACGCTCGGGCAGGGGCGCGAGTTCGGTCACGGGGCGTCGCCGAAGTACCCTGCAGGTGTTGACCGGCCGAGAACACGGCTCAAACGGCGCTGCGAAGGGCGGCGCCGCGAAGATCAGAGCGCGAACGACAAAGAGGGATACCGGAGCAATTGATGAGCCGGGCGGCAAGCGTGGCGCGGACCTGAGAGCTCGAGGAATCGGCGCGTCGTCCGTTCCGGGCCGTTGGTAGCGGGTGAGAGTGCGGGGCCGATGATTCCGAACCGATACCTGAGAACAATCGATACGCCGAGCGCCGAACACGGCCGCAGACGGTCGCGCCGGCGTATGCGCTCCGCGTCGGCTCACTCCGGCCGTCCGAGATCGCGCTCGGCCCCCTGGATCCTCGGCGCGGTCGTGTCGGTTGCGACGGCGGCGGTCGTCGTCGGGTCGGCAGGCGCCCACTCCGCCTCGAACATCTGCATCACGCTCGGGCTCGACTCGGGTGCGGTGAGGAAGGCCTACCACGTGGTCAAGGAGACCGCCCAGGAGGACGGAACACCTGTATGCGAGGTCGCAACCCCGGACGGGAAGGCCTACGCGTCCGTCTACCCGATGAGCGATGCGACGGACCTCGTCGCCTCGTGGGAGTTCGGGATCCACTTCCAGAAACGGGCGCTGATCACCCTCGGGAGCAACGCGACGTTGTTCTACACCGCCGGGTATCAAGAAGACGCGGTCGGCTTCAGCGAAGGCCCTCACTTCGTCTGGCTGACGACGGGAGCGAAGTACATGCACTCCGATCTCGTCGCTCTCGCCGACGTCATCTTCACCAAGCTTCGTTGAGGCAGAAGCGAGCCCTCGCGTCTCGCACGCGGCTCGTCATCCGACCCACGCTGCGCGACGTGACGACGGGCTTCGAGGCGGCGACGCGGAGATTCTGGGCGCAGTCCGGCACTCGTCGTCGACGCGGAGGCCGGCCGCTCGGCTGAGTCGGCCGTGGTGAGATTCGTTTCGGCCCGACGGTTCGGTCGGACGCGGGCTTCGGGTAGGCGAGAGCGGCGGCTTGGTGGAGGTGGCGCCGCTGGATCGCCGGCTCGCCGCTGGCACCCGAGGCGGAGCTGCCGCAGGAGCTGGCGCCTCTGTTCGCACTGCCGCTCTTGCGGATGGAAACCGCCGCCGCTCCCTGCGTCAGCGTCGCGGCCTTCCTCGACCCCGCGTGCCCCTACCCAGCGAGTGCGGGCGCGTCGGCGGGGGCGGCAATCGCGGTCTCGGGCATGCTGCTGTCGCAGCTGCTCGCAGCCGCGGCGTTGTTCGCGTCGCCGCCGTAGGAGGCATACCACCAGTAGTCGCCCGCGCTCGGCGGGGTGAAGTCCGCGCCGGGGTCATAGGTGCCGTCGCCCGCGACGCTGGCTGTTCCGGCATCCGTTCCGCCTTCGGTGCAGCTGGTCGGCGGCGCCGACTGCGGCCCGAAGACCATGAACGTGATCATCCCCGACGAGCCTGGCCCGGAGGAGGCGGTGAACATGCTGCTGATCGAACTGGCGGCGATCGCGGTTCCCGCGGTGCCCGTGCCCGGCGCGGCTGCGGTCAGCGTCGGCGTCGCCGCGACCGGGGTCGCTACGGCGGGCGCCGGTGGAGCCGTGCCGATCGTCTCGCCCTGGGTGGCACTCGTGAGCCCGGCCTGCGCGACCGTGACCGTCGGGCTGCCTGCGTTGGTGTCGCCGTAGTAGAAGGAGGTGCTCGACGTCCCGCTCGGGATCGTCACGCTGGAGATTGACGGGCCGCCGGGGGTCATCGAGAACACCCCGCCGGTTGAGCTCGACGACAGCGTCAGCGGCTCGCCGCCCGAGCCCGCGTTCACCGGGTTGGCAGCGCCGTCCTGCTCCTGCACCGTGATCGGCCCGAGGGTCGCGTTCGCGGACTCGGATCCCGATACGGCGGCAGACGTGATCACGAGGAGGCTCGCTGGCCCGGGCGTGACGTCGAACGTGGCGCTTGTCGCGGTCCCGTTGGCGGGGTCGCTCGTCGCCGACAGCGTGTAGCCGCTCCCTGCCTTATCGATCGACAGCTTCGCGAAGGACGCGACACCACTGCTCACGGTCGCCGTTTGCGTACCGGTCAGCGTGCCGGCGCCGGCGTTCGTCCCGATCGCCACGGTCACCGTCGTGGCGTTATCGCCAGCCTCGAGGTTCCCCTGAGCGTCCTCGACCTGCAGGCTCACCGCCGGGCTGATCGACAGGTTCGAGAGCGTGTCGGTCGGCTGCTGGTCGTACACGAGCTGGGTCGCGGCGCCCGGGTCGATGACGACGTTGCTCGAGCTCGCCTCGGCCAGTCCTGCGCGGGTCGCCTGCAGCGTGTAGGTGCCCGCCGCGGCCGTTCCCGTGATCTGGCAGTCGCTGAACGCCGCCACACCGGAGACGGCAGCCACCGCAGGGAATCCGCTGTTCGAGCACGACAGCGCACCCGCGTCCGGCCCGGTGTCGATCGCGAGGCTCACGTTTCCGGCATCACCGGTGACGACGTTGCCGAAGGAGTCCTCGACCTTCACCGTCGGCGAGGTGGTGAAGTTCGTTCCCTCGGCCACGTCCGCGATGGGCTGGGTCGTGACGGTCAGCGTCGTTGCCGCCGCGGCCGAAACAGCAATGGTCGCCGAGCCCGTGAGCGACGGCATCGTCGTGTCGGTCGCCGTGATCGACTGGCTCCCGGCGGTCACGAGCGTCACGCCGGTGAACGTCCGAGTGCCCTCGTCGCTCGCAGCAAACGTCGAGCTCCCCGGCAGCACCACCCCCGTCCCGCCATCGCTGCTCGAGAAATCCACCGTGCCGAGATAGCCGCCCGCCGTGTTGCCGAACCGGTCGAGCGCAGCGACCTTCAGATCAAACGGGGCGCCCGCCGTCTGCGGCAAAACCGCGCTCACCGCGAGTTGAGCCGCCGCGG
>Ga0302325_10005986_pt1 | contig 27518 bp, 23 predicted proteins | sample Palsa_T0_2_FD_201948 | JGI IMG/M metagenome (GOLD analysis project Ga0302325, IMG submission 201948) | Peat permafrost microbial communities from Stordalen Mire near Abisko, Sweden - Palsa_T0_2 | ecosystem: Environmental > Terrestrial > Soil > Palsa > Peat permafrost | place: Sweden: Abisko... | reverse complement strand
CTGGACCGCCGCGGCGATCTCCTCGATGCGGCCCTTGGGCAGTAGCGCGGCCGGGTCGATCCCCATCGCCTCGATCTCGCCGAACAGCACATCGCCCAGCCGCGCATCGTCGACCACGCCGCCGGCGCGTTCGCCGTCGGCCCCGTCGAGGGTGGTGAGCAACTCCTTCCAGGTCCAGCCCGGCTCTTCCGGCGCCGGTTGGCCGCCGGCGGCGTCGAACACGGCCTTGAACTCGTCGTCGGTGGCGGTCGGCGTCAGCTTGAGCCGGCCGCGAAGCGCCGCCTCTGACCCTTCGGACGGCTCGGCCGGCGCCGCCAGCGCCGTGGGCTCTCGGGGCGGCAGGGCGGCGGCGACGCGGCTCGCGGCGCGCTCGGCCGGCGTCGAGCGCTGCAGCACCGATGCGCCCTTCCCGCCCTGCGCGACGACGCCCATCAGCTGGACCGCCTCGCTCAGCATCTCGTAGTTGCGCCTGACCCGCTCCTGGAACGCCTGGTCGATCGCCTGGGTCTCCTCGGCGGCGCGGTGGGCCGAGGCGAGCAGGTCGCCCAGACCCTGCTCCACTGCCGCCTTGATCTCGTTAGTTCTGGCGGTGGTCTCCTGCGGCAGCCGGGCGGTCCGGGCCGAGACCTCGTCCATCATCGCGTTGAGGCCGTCCATCGCCTCGCGGGCGGCGGCGACTTGGGCTTCGAGGCGCTGCGAGGCCTCCTTGCCGGCGTCCTCGACCAGCTGGGCCGATTGTTCGATGATGCCTTTGGCCTGCTCGATCCGGGTGTCGAACACCTGATCGGCCTTCTGGCCGGCGCTGAACGCCGCCTCATTGAGCAGATCGACCCGGGCCCTGGCCGCCTCGGCATGGACGTCGGCCGCCTCGCGCGCCTCGATCGCCGCGGCCGACAACGCCTCGATAGTCGAGCGCATCGCCGTTTCCAGATGCTCGCGCTCTCGGGCGCCGGCGTCCGAGAGGTCCTTGAGCGTGCCCTCCGCAGAACGGGCGAAGGCGTCGCGCTCGCCGCCGGCCGCGTCGGCCAGCTCGCGGAACTTCGAACGGGCCTCGCCGATCAGCTCGCTGAGCGCCCCGGCGCCGATGTTGGTCGCCTCGTTGAGGTCGGCGACGTCGACCTTGGCGTTGGCGAGGAACTCGGCCAGCGCGGCGGTGCGGCTCTCGGTCAGGCTGGCGAAGTCCTCCTGCTCGGCGCGCAGAGCGTGAGACACCGTGACCAGGGCGGCGCGCTGCTGGGTCAGCCCGTGCTCCAGCGCCTCCAACTGGTCGCCAACGCCGGCGCTGGCCGTCTCCATCCGCGCGACCTGTCGGCCGAGGTCCTCGGTCGCGACGCGGGAGGCGTCGACCGCTTCGCCGGCGGCGGCGGCGAGGTCTGCAGCGCGGGCGGCGAGCGCGGCTTCCGCCTCGCGCAGCTGGGTCTCGGCCAGGTCCGACGCCTCGGCAACCATGTGGGCCTGGCGGTTGATCGCGTCAGTCACCGCCGCCGAGCGGGCGTCGAGGGTCAGCGCCAGGGTGTTGAGCTCGCCGCGCTCGCGGCTCAGCGTTTCCACCAGTCCGATCGCGGTGCGCGAGGCGTGGGCGGTCGCGTCCGCCAGCTTCTCAGTCTCCATCGCCAGCGCCTCGCGTAGCGCCGTCAGGTGATCGCGCGCCTGGTTGGCGACCTCGGAGGCGACGGCGATCTGCCCGCGCATGGCCTCGACCACCGCGCCGGCCTCGGCGGCGGCGAGCGCGGTCGGGCCGATCAGCTCGTCGGTAAGTCGCTTGGCGCGGCGGGCCTCGGCCGTGAGCACGCGCGCCTGGGCCACCACCATGGCGCAGGCGAAGATCAGCCCCATCGGCGCGATTGCGATCAGGGCCAGGAAGGCCATGGCCAGCGGCGAGAAGGCGCCGGGGCTCCTCGCCCCATAGCCGAAGGCGATGACCGCCACCGCGGCTGCCCAGACCAGGCTCGCGATCGTCGCCAGCAGATAGACCCCGCGCGATCTGGCCGCCGGCTCGGCCATCCGATCCAGCACCATGGACGGCTGCAGCGACGCCGCGACCGGCGGATTGGCGGGCGCGGCGGTGATGGCGACGGGTTGCGGTTCGCGGCTCGCCTGCGGCGTCGTCAACTCGCGGTCCTGCTGCTGCGGTTCGGGGACGATTGTGCTGGCCTCTTCGCGCGGAATCTCGACCGCCGGCAAGCCGCCTACCTTGATAGAGGTGAAACTCAAAGGCTTGGGTCGCGGAGGGGCCATCACTGCCGATCGAACCTTCGGGCGCCAGACCATCCGGGCGCGCAGCCCTGTTTGCGCCCGCATTTCAATAACCCGGTGCGGCCCGCCGTCAAACACGGTTCACCATACCGCAGGCCGGCGCCCGCATCTTGCGCAAGCCCGGCCCGTCGCTTAACTCACGCCGCATAGGGCTGGCCGGCCGACCCGCGAAGGGACGCGGGCGGCGGAGCGATTCAGGCAAGGCCGGAAACAAGCTTCATGTCACCAACGACCCTGCGCGCCGACCTGCTTGCCGCCGGCGCGGCGCAACTGTCGCCGGTGAGGCTGACCCACCTGCAGCGCCTGGAGGCCGAGAGCATCCACATCATGCGCGAGGTGGTGGCCGAGTGCGAAAAGCCGGTGATGCTGTACTCGATCGGCAAGGACAGCTCGGTGATGCTTCACCTCGCCGCCAAGGCGTTCTACCCGGCCAAGCCGCCGTTTCCGCTGCTGCACGTCGACACGACGTGGAAGTTCAAGGAAATGTACGCGATGCGCGATCGGATGCCGAAGGAGCTCGGCTTCGAGCTGCTGGTGCATCAGAACCCCGAAGCGATCGCGCGGGGGATCAATCCGTTCGACCACGGCCCGCTGCACACCGACATGTGGAAGACACAGGGGCTGAAGCAGGCGCTGGACAAGTACGGCTTCGATGCGGCGTTCGGCGGCGCCCGGCGCGACGAGGAAAAGAGCCGCGCCAAGGAGCGCATCTTCTCGCACCGCACCGCCCAGCACGTCTGGGACCCGAAGAACCAGCGGCCGGAACTGTGGAAGCTCTACAACGCCCGCAAACGGCCCGGCGAGAGCTTCCGGGTGTTCCCGATCTCGAACTGGACCGAGCTCGACATCTGGCAATACATCCACCTGGAAAACATCCCAATCGTGCCGCTGTACTTCGCGGCCGAGCGGCCGGTAGTGGAGCGCGACGGCCAGCTGATCATGGTCGACGACGAGCGCATGCGCCTCCTGCCCGGCGAGATCCCGCAGCTGCGCAAGATCCGCTTCCGCACCCAGGGCTGCTACCCGCTGACCGGCGCGGTGGAGAGCGACGCGGAGACCCTGCCGCAGATCATCCAGGAAATGCTGCTCGCCACCACCTCCGAGCGCCAAGGCCGGGTGATCGACCACGACCAGTCCGCCTCGATGGAGAAGAAAAAGCGCGAGGGGTATTTCTGATGGCCCACGTCAGCGACCTGATCGCCACCGACATCGACGCCTATCTCGAAGCCCACCAGCGCAAGTCGTTGCTGCGGTTCATCACCTGCGGCAGCGTCGATGACGGGAAGTCGACCCTCATCGGCCGGCTGCTCTACGATTCCAAGATGATCTTCGAGGACCAGCTCGCCGCGCTGGAGGCGGACTCGAAGAGGATCGGCACCCAAGGCGGCGAAATCGACTTCGCCCTGCTGGTCGATGGCCTGGCCGCCGAGCGGGAGCAGGGCATCACCATCGACGTCGCCTACCGCTTCTTCTCCACCGACAGGCGCAAGTTCATCGTGGCCGACACCCCCGGGCACGAGCAGTACACCCGCAACATGGTCACCGGCGCCTCGACCGCCGACCTGGCGGTGATCCTGATCGATGCGCGCAAGGGCGTGCTGACCCAGACCCGCCGCCACTCCTTCCTGGTCAGCCTCATCGGCATCCGCCACATCGTGCTGGCGGTGAACAAGATGGATCTGGTCGGCTACGACGCGAAGGTGTTCGAGCAGATCGTCGCCGACTACCGCGCCTTCGCCGCCGAGATCGGCCTGGCCGACATCCTGGCGATCCCGATCTCCGGCCTGAAGGGCGATAACATCACCTCGGCCAGCGCGGCGACGCCCTGGTATGGCGGCCCGACGCTGATGCAGCACCTGGAGACCGTCGAAATCGACGAGACCTGGCTGCAGGCCGGCCCGCTGCGGCTGCCTGTGCAGTGGGTCAACCGGCCCAACCTCGACTTCCGCGGCTTCGCCGGCGAGATCGCCTCCGGGACCGCGAGCCCCGGCGAGCGGGTGCGCATCCTGCCTTCGGGCCGGGAAAGCCGCATCGCGCGCATCGTCACCAAGGACGGCGACCTCGACCTCGCCGTCGCCGGCCAGTCGGTCACCCTGACGCTGGAGGACGAGGTCGACTGCTCGCGCGGCGACATCATTGTCTCGGCTGAAAGCCCGGCCGAGGTCGCCGACCAGTTCGAGACCACCATCGTTTGGATGGGCGAGGAGCCGCTGCTGCCCGGCCGGCCCTATTGGCTGAAGATCGGCGCCAAGACCGTCTCCGCCACGGTCACCGAGCCGAAGTACAAGATCAACGTCAACACGCTGGAGCACCTGGCCGCCAAGCAGCTGGAGCTGAACGAGATCGCGGTCTGTAACATCAGCCTCGACCAGCCGGTGGCGTTCGACGCCTACGCCGAGAACCACGACACCGGCGGCTTCATCCTGATCGACCGCATCACCAACGGCACCGTCGGCGCCGGCATGATCCGCTTCGCCCTGCGCCGGGCGCAGAACATCCATTGGCAGGCGCTCGACGTCAGCAAGGCGACCCGCGCGGCGGCCAAGGGCCAGCAGCCGGCTGTGCTCTGGTTCACCGGCCTCTCCGGCGCCGGCAAGTCGACCATCGCCAACCTGGTCGAGAAGAAGCTGCAGGCGATGGGCCGCCACACCTACATCCTCGACGGCGACAACGTCCGCCACGGCCTCAACCGCGACCTCGGCTTCACCGACGCCGACCGAGTCGAGAACATCCGCCGCGTCGCCGAGGTGGCGCGGCTGATGGCCGACGCCGGCCTGATCGTGCTGGTCTCGTTCATCAGCCCGTTCCGCTCCGAGCGGCGGCTGGCGCGCGACATGGTGCCGGCGGGCGAGTTCCTGGAGGTCTATGTCGATACCCCGCTGGCCGTCGCCGAACAGCGCGACGTCAAGGGCCTCTACAAGAAGGCCCGCGCCGGCGAGCTGAAGAACTTCACCGGCATCGACAGCCCCTACGAGCCGCCCGAACACCCCGAGATCCGCGTCGACACCACCTCCATGACCCCGGCCGAGGCGGCCGAATTGGTCGTCAGGCTGATGGACGAACGCGGCGAGGACTACTCGATCTAGTTCCCCTCCCCTGCGGGAGGCGCGAAAAGGGAGAACGACCATGGCTGACGGAAATAGCGGCGTTGGGCTGCAGCTGCGCTCGCTGGTGAAGGCGAGCGGCGAGCTGGAAGTTTCGCTGGTGCAGGTTCCGATCCCGACGCCGGGTCCGGACGAGATCCTGGTGCGGATCGAGGCGACGCCGATCAACCCCTCCGACCTTGGCCTGCTGCTAGGCCCCGCCGACCTATCCACGGCCAAGGTGACCGGCTCGGGCGATGAGGCGGTGGTGACGGCGAAAATCCCGCCGCAGATCATGCGCGCCCTGGCGGGCCGGCTCGACCAGTCGCTGCCGGTCGGCAACGAGGGCGGCGGCATCGTGGTCGAGGCCGGCGCGTCGCCACAGGCCCAGGCTCTGGTCGGTAAGACCGTCGGCGTCCTCGGCGGCGCGATGTACGCCCAATACCGGGTGGTGAAGGCCGCCGACGCCTTGGCCGTGCACGCCGACGCCACGCCGAAGGATGCAGCATCGTGCTTCGTCAATCCGCTCACCGCGCTTGCCATGGTCGAGACCATGCGCCTGGAGGGTCATACCGCCCTCGTCCATACCGCCGCCGCCTCCAACCTCGGCCGAATGCTGGTGAAGATCTGCGTGAAGGACGGCGTCGAGCTGGTGAACATCGTCCGGAGCGTCGAGCAGTCAGCGCTGCTGAAGAGCCTCGGCGCCAAGCATGTGGTCGACAGCTCGACGCCGAGCTTCATGGAAGACCTGATCGCGGCGCTCACGGCCACTGGCGCCACCATCGCCTTCGACGCCATCGGCGGCGGCAAGCTGGCCGGCCAGATCCTCACCGGCATGGAGGTGGCGGCCAACCAGCGCGCGGGCGGCGCCTACAGCCGTTACGGCTCGACCACCTACAAGCAGGTCTACATCTACGGCGGCCTCGACACTGGCCCGACCGAGCTGAACCGCGCGTTCGGCATGTCCTGGGGCCTGGGCGGCTTCCTGCTGACGCCGTTCCTGATCAAGGTCGGCCCGGCCGAGACCCAGAAGCTGCGCCAGCGCGTCGCGGACGAGTTGAAGACCACCTTCGCCAGCCACTACACCGCTGAAATCTCGCTCGCCGAGGCGCTGCAGCCCGAAATCATGGCCGCCTACAACAAGAAGGGCACCGGCGCGAAATACCTGATCAATCCGAACAAGGGACGCTAGTCGGAGCTCGCCGATGACGCGTCGAGCCCGCGCACCGGCCAGGGGCTGGGCTCCGCCGCGCCGAGCGGCTAGATCGGGGGTCGGGAGAACACCCGATTGAACCCAGATCAAGCGTCCGAGCCGAACTGCGAGTCGGCGGCGCCGCCGACCGAGACGGCGCCGCCGAGTCGCGGCATCGGCCACCCGCCCCTCAGTCTGATCCGAATGGCCTGGATCGCGATCGCCGCCGTGCTGGCCCTGGCGATCTGGGCCACCGGGTCGCTCAAGCGCGACGTCTGGTCGACCGAGGCCTACTTCTTCTGGCGCCAGGACCTTCCGGTCCTGATCCTCATTCTCCTGGTCACGCTGGCCTTGGACCTGGCGCCTGGCGCGGCGTTGGCGAGGTTACGCCTGCCCGGGCCGCGGGCGGCGCGCGGTTGGGTTCTGTCCCTCGCAGCGATCACCTTGGTCGCCGGCGCGCTGGGCGTCTGGGTGGTGTTTTCCGGCTACGCCTTTTCGCTCGACGAATTCCTCGCGAACTTCGATGCCAGCATCTTCGCCAGCGGCAGGCTGATGGCGCCGGTCCCCGCTGCATGGCAGCCCTACACGCCGGCCTTGCAGCCGATGTACATGCTGCCCCTGCCGAACAATGTCTGGGTATCGTCCTATCTGCCGGTCAATGCCGGGCTGCGGGCGCTGGGCCAGCTTGTTCACGCCCGCGGCCTGGTCAATCCCCTGCTCAGCGCCTTCTCGATCGTGGCGGTATGGGGCGTCAGTCGACGGCTCTGGCCGGAGCGGCCGGACCTGGCGTTGATCGCCGCGGCGCTGCTCGGCACGTCGTCACAGCTGATCGTGATGTCGATGACGGCCTACGCCATGCCGGCGCATCTGGCGTTCAACCTCGCCTGGCTGTGGCTGTTCCTGCGCGGTGGCAGGCTCGGCCACGCCGGCGCGATCGCGGTCGGCTTCCTCGCCACGGGCATCCATCAGCTGATCTTCCATCCGCTGTTCGTGGCCCCGTTCATCCTGCGGCTGCTGGTTCACCGGCGATGGCGACTGAGCGCGATCTACATCGTCGCCTACGCCCTGATCGGCCTTTTCTGGGTGGAATACTGGCCGATCGCCACCGGAATTTCCGGCGTGTCCACCGAGAATACCGGGTCCACCGGGGCCGGTTTCTTCCTGGATCGTGTCAACGACGTCATGGCCGCCATCGGCTTTGACAACCTGGGCGTGATGGGCGAGTCGCTCATGCGGTTCGTGACGTGGCAGAACCCGCTCACGGCGCCGCTTGCCCTGAGCGGCGCGGTCATGGCGGTCTGGAATCGCGGACCGGTTCGGCCACTCGCGCTCGGCATCGTGCTGACCCTCGTCGTCATGGCCATCGCGACACCGTCCCAGACCCACGGCTGGGGCTACCGCTACATGCACGGCCTGCTGGGCTCGGTCTGCCTGATCGCCGCCTGGGCCTGGTCCAAGCTGACTGACCGCCTCACCGCTGAGCAGCGCGCCGCTGCGAGCGGCGTGCTATCGGCGGCCTGCGTGGTGTCGCTGCTGGTCCTGACGCCGGTTCGGGCCTGGCAGGCCTGGAGCTTTGTCGAGCCAAACGCGGCCGCGAACGCGGCGATCCAGAAGGCCACGGCCGACGTGGTGATCGTCGATCACAACGGACAGGTGCTGTTCGACATGGGCACGCTGGTGCGGAATGACCCGATGCTACGGCACAAGCCGCAGGTGATGGCCCTCGCCTATATGGACGAGCCGCTGGTTCGCCGGGTTTGCGCGGAGCACAGCGTCGCCGTCTTCAACGGCGAGAGCGCAAAAGCGTTCGGCGTCAGCACTATCCTCTGGCATTCGCCGTCCGGCGTTAACCATCTGCGCCAGGTTATGGCGCAGCTGAAATGCGGCGTGACGATGCGGCCCTGAATTCGATCGGCGCGCCCGGGCTCAGGCGAACTTCACGCCCACCCGGCCGGTCTCGTCGATGCGATTGAGCAGAATCGGGACCTTGTGGGCGGCGATGAACTCGTCCACCGCCCGCCGGGCGCCTTCCCAGGCCCCGTAGTCGTCGATGATTAGCACGCCGCCGACGGCCAGACGCGGGTACAGGTGCTCCAGCTCGTGCCGGGTCGAGTCGTACCAGTCGGTGTCCAGTCGCAGGATCGCGATCTTGCCGGGCGCACGCCCGGGGATGGTGTCCTCGACCTTGCCCTGGACGAAGCGGACGCGTTCCATCGGATAGCCGGTCGATCGCAGGTTGGCGCGCACCTCGTCGAGCGGCGAGTAGGCCCAGACCTTGGCCTGCTTCGCGGACGTGGCGAGTAGCTCCGCCGCGGCGACGCCGCCGCGCGCGCGGCGGTCGTGCTCGCCGGGCTCGGACATCCCCTCGAAGGTGTCGAACAGGTAGAGGTCCCGATCCGCCGCGCCGAGCTCGCGCAGCATCAAGGCCGCGGCCATGCTGCTGCCGCCCCGCCAGACCCCGCATTCGACCACCGCCCCTTCGACGTCGGCGGCCACCACGTAACGGACGGCGTCGCAAAGCGCGATCACCCGCTCGGGCGAGGTCATGGTGTAGGGCTTGGCCTTGTTGAAGATATCGATGACGCGGCCGTCGACGTCCGGGAAACGCCGGCGGATCACGGCGTCGCTATGCAGCACCGCCTGGGCGCGGGCGACGATCAGATCGCGCAGGCTCACACCGGGGCCCCAATCACACTGGGGCCTTGTCGAGCGCTTTCTTGCGGCCGATGACCTGGGTGACCACGGCCCAATGAGTCGCCACGAAGTTCCAGCAGAACATCACCGCGGTGAGGAACGGCGAAGCCAGCCACATGGGCGCATGCGCCAGGTCGCGCAGCAGGTACATGCCGCCGAGCGAAAACGGCAGCGTCAGCAGCATCGCCGCCGTGTAGCGCGCGAAGCCCCGCAGGCTGAGCTGCTCCGAGAAGGTGTAGAGGCAATGCAGCGCGTAGCCGGTGATGACGATGATCACGAACGCCACGCCGGTGGAGACCGCGTAGTGCACGCCCAGCGCGTCGCCGGCGATCATCATGCCGTTGTAGATCGCCGCGCAGATCGCGCCGACGATCGTGTAGCGGGGAATGCGGTCGAACTTCATACAGGCCGATCGGCTGGTCGCGAGACGGTGGGGCGCGAAAGGGTGACGTAGACGCAGGCGTTGTCCCGCACGATCCATTCTGGCGTGACGCGCTCCTCCACGAAAGCCCTCGCGTTCATCACCAGCGCAAAGGCCGCGGCGAGCAGGCCGCCGATCAGCGGGACGCGCTTCAGCACATAGCAATAGCCGGTCAGCCGCAGGATCAGGGTCCAGCCGAGCGGGCCGACGACCGCGGCGCAGTCGCTGACCGCGAAACCCAGCCGGCTCATCTCGCCGATTAGGCCCTCCCGCGTCCAACGCCGGTGATCTTCCGGGTGCGGATGATAGAGCCAGACGCCGTGGGTCGACAGCACCAGCTGGCCGCCCGGCTTGAGCACGCGCCGGGCCTCGGCGAAGTAGGTCTCCAGGTCGCGGACATGCTCGAGCACCTGGAACGAGACCACGATGTCGGCGCTGGCGTCGGCGGCGTCGATGCGGCCGGCGGCGTCGATGGCGATGTCCGGCGCCCCGTCGAAGTCGGCGCCGAGGTAGCGGCAGCCGGCCGCCTCGAACAGCGGCCTGTAGGGCATGTTCCCACAGCCGAAATCGATCACGACCGCGCCCGGCTTGCCGAGCCTGGTCGCCAGCGCGCGGATTTCGCGCGCCATGCCGCGCATCACCAGCCAGTCAGAATCGACCATCCGCGGGTGCAGTCGGCGCTGCGGGTCGTTGGTCTCCGACGTGATCCTGGCGGCGCCGCTCAACGCGCCGCCTCGGCGCGTTCGCCGATCAGGCCGTCCAGCATCTCGGCATGACGTTCGGCAGCGACGGACCAGGCGTATCGGCCGGCTACGAAGGCGGCACGCGCCGCTCCATCGCCCCGATCGGCGAGGCATTCATCGATCGCCACGCCGATCCGAGCCACGACGTCTTCGTCCGTAGCCGTCACGTCGACACCGACCAGGAACGGCGCGACGTCGGCGTCCGCGCCGGCGCTCTCGTCGCCGCATACCACCGGCAGGCCGCAAGCCAGCGCCTCCTGCAACACCAGCGGGAAGCCCTCGCCCTGACTCGGCAATACGAAGACGTCGCTGGCGCGGTAGAGCTCGGCGAGGCTTGCGCCGGCGAGATCTGAGAAGACGCGCACATTATCGAGACCCCAGGCAGCCGGGTCGATCAGGCCCCAGCCGGCGAAGGCGAAGGTGATGTCGGGGCGCCGCGCGGCAGTCTTGCAAAGCCGCGCCACACCTTTCTTTTCGACGAAGCGGCCGACGAACAGAGCCACCCGCTGGTTCGGCCCGAAGCCGAAGCGACGCCGCGCCGCCTGTCGCTCGTCCTCGCTGGCCGGGCGAAACACTTCAGTGTCGACGCCGTTGAAGATCAGCTGCGGCGTGCGCCGGAAGCTCGCTTGTCCGAAGTAGTCGCGAACGAACTGACTGATGAACACCACCTGGCTGGCGCGGCTCAAGATCGGGTGTGCGATGAGGCGGTTGGCCAACTCCATCAAGCCGCGCAGAGCCGGATTGCGATAGGGCACCGCGCCGATGTGCTGGATCACCGCCAGCGGCGTGCGGCTGGCTCTCGCCGCCAGGAAGGTCACGATGCTGGTCATGTAGAGGCTGTCGTGCAGCAGCACCGCGTCGGCCGCTCTCACCTCGCGCCAGAGCCGCACCACCGCCGCGGGCGAGAGCATCGGCCAGGGCACGCCGAGGCGCTGCTCGGCGACGTTCCAGACGCTGACGCTCGCGGTCTTTAAGCCACGCGCCGCGCAGTCCTCCGGCGCCGGCGTGGCGGCGCTGGCGAGCCAGGTCACCTCGAAGCCGCGCGCCGCCAGTTCGCGCGCCAGCCGGCCGGCGACGATTTCGAGCCCGCCACGGTGGGAGTCGAAGTAGTTCGACACCGTCAGAAGTCTGCCGCGCGTGCTCACTCGCCGATGGACGCCCGGGGCCCGGGCAGCGCCAGGTAGGCCAGCCGCCGCTGCTCCAGCCGTGCGCGTGCGACCGTATCGAGGATCAGACCGCAGACCAGCGCCAGCAGCGCCACCACCGCCAGGCCGACGGCGACGATCAGGGTCGGCTGCCTTGGGACGAGGCCGGTGCGCAGATAGTCCAGCACCAACGGCGTCGCCAGCAGCACCGCAGCCAGAACCGAAATCAGGCTGGCGATGCCGAAGAACTGCAGCGGCCGCTCTTCGCGCACCATCAGGCTGATCATCCGCAGGATCCGCCAGCCGTCGCGAAAGGTGGAGAGTTTGCTCTCTGACCCGTCAGGCCGCGCGCCGTACGGCGCCTCCAGCTCGACCGCCGGCAACCGCATCTGCAAGGTGTGGACCGTGAGCTCGGTCTCAATCTCGAACCCGCGCGAATGGGCCGGAAAGCTTTTCACGAAGCGGCGGCTGAAGGCGCGATAGCCGCTCAGCATGTCGCTGAACTGGCGGCCGAACACCATCCGCACCACGCCGCTCAGCGCCCTGTTGCCGAACTGGTGGCCGGTCCGATAGGCGTCGGCCGACGCTGACACGCGGGCGGCGCTGACCATGTCCAGCCCCTCGTCCAGCAGCCGGCGCACCATCATCGTCGCCGCCGTCGCGTCGTAGGTGTCGTCGCCGTCGACCAGCAGATAGACGTCGGCTTCCACGTCGGAGAACATCCGCCGCACCACATTGCCCTTGCCCCGCAGCGGCGTGTGGCGAACGATCGCGCCAGCCGCCTCGGCCAGCGCGGCGGTGTCGTCGGTCGAGTTGTTGTCGAACACCCAGATCACCGCTTCCGGCAGGGCGCGCGCGAAGTCGGCGACCACCTGGGCGATGGTCGCCGCCTCATTGTAGCAAGGAACCAGCACCGCGATGCGCGGCTGCGCCGCCGCCTCGCCCGTGGTCTTGCGCGTTGGCGCCAGGGCCGTCAGTTGGGTCTCCCTCGAATCCATCGCGCGATGCCTAGCTTAACACGCCTGCGCAAGACGTTGATCCGCCTGGAAGCTCAGGTCGCGGCCTCTCCCTGCGGTCGCGGCGCGAGCCCGGCCAGTTTGAATCGTCCAGCGAACGCCGCCTCCGGCGTGAGGGACGCCGCGAGGATGAACGCCGTCACCGCCGCGGCGCCCCAGTGCGGGATCGCCGCGCAGCAAAGCAGGGCGCTGGCCCCCAGCGCCACCATCCAGTCGCCGGGTTTCGGGCGTTGGGTCAGCATCAGCGCGGCGGCCGGAACCAGCAAGGCGGCGTCGTAGTGCATGGCGTAGGGCGTGACGAAAATCGCGCCGCCGAACAGGGCGGTCAGCCGCCGCGCCGGATCCTCGGTCTTGCGGAACACGGTCCAAACGATGACGATGGCGCCGAGGCCGAAGCCCAGCCGCCAGGTCGCCAGCGCGCCTGGGTCCAGACCCATACCCATGCCCATCGCCGTCGGCGTGATCATGCCGCGCACCATGCCCGGCGTCTTCATCACCCAGTCCGCGAAGCGCGACACGGCCGCCAGCCAGTCGATCCACGCGTGCAGGCCGAAGGCGAACGCGGAAATCACCGCCACGAATACAGCGGTCAGCGCCGTCACCAGCATCGGGCGCCACGCGCCGAGTGCGACAAGCGCCACCGGCAGCATCACCAGGGCCTGCGGCTTGATCACGCCGGCCAAGCCGAACAGCACCCCCGCCAGAATCGGCCGGGTCTTGAGGCACAAGAGCGCCGTGACGCCCATGGCGGCGATCAGGAAGGTCACCTGGCCGGTCACCAGCACCAGCAGCGACGCCGGAGAGAGCACCATGGCCAGCAACGCCAGCACCCGCGGCGACTTCAGCTTGGTCGACATTACCACGACGATCGCGACCAGCCCAACCGCGGTCCAGATCAGGTTCGCCAGCTCGAACGGCGCCAGACCGAAGGGCGCCAGGATCAACAGCGCCGGTGGCGGATAGACGAAGGGCCTGAGGCCGCGAAACGGGAAGTCGAAGAACAGCGGCTGCTCGAAATGGGTCAGTCGAACGAAGTCGTAGACCCGGTGCGGATGGATAAAGACCTCGTGCCCCGCCGCCCACATCGGCATGAAGTCGATCCCGAGCGGCTGATAGGCGAGCAGCTTGGCGGTGTCGCTCCAGCCGATCGCCGTCAGGATGACGACGCCGATGGCGAGGACGCCGATCTTCAGCCACTCCCAGGCCCTGGCCCAGCTCACGGCGCGCCGCTCTCCTAAGAACACGGTTTCGTGATGACGGGTCGCGCTTCGAAGCCTGCCCGTCAAGACCTATCGACGGCAAGCTTGGCCTTTCGCGCCCGCTGCAGCGGGGCAAGACAGAGCGCACCGCCCAAGCCCGCCGCAGCGATGACGCTCATCGCCAGATAGCCATGCGCGCCGACCGCGTCGAACAGCCGCCCCGAGGCCATGGTCGCCAGGCCGATCAGCACCCCGCCGGACAGCACCGCGTTCAGGGTCTGAGCGCCGGACGCGCTTTTCGGCGGCGCCAGCCGCTCGATCAGCTGCAGTGTCCCCATGAAGGTCGCGGTGAAGCTGAGCGCGTGCAGCGCCTGCAGCGGGATCAGCAGCCAGAGCGGCGGCGACAGCGCCAGGCAGGTCCAGCGGACCACCGCCCCGGTCCCGCCCAGCACCACCAGCCGCTCGGGCCCAATCCGCCGCCGCCACGGCTCCATGAACCAGAGAAACCCGATCTCAGCGCCGACGCCGAGGCCCCAGAGCACGCCGACCAGACCCGATGGCAGCCCATCCGCCTTCCAGGTCAGCGCGGAAAAGCCGTAGTAGAACCCGTGCGAGGCCTGGATCAGGCCGGTCGAGACGATCGCCAGCATGAACACCGGGTCGGCCAGCAGCGCGCCCAGTCCCTTGAAGCGCTCGCGCGCCGGCAGCCGCTCGCCGCCCTCGTGCACCGGATCGGGCGGCAGCACCCACTGCGCCGCCGCCGCGGAGCCAAGGGCGGCGACGACGATCCAGACCAGCATCGCGTCGGGGGCGGTCAGGCCCAGCACGAACCCCATCGCCACGTTGCCGAGTACATAGGCCGCCGAGCCGATGCCGCGGGGCCAGCCGTAGTTGAACCCTTCGGTGCGGGCCCGGCGCAGCGCGATCACGTCGGTCAGCGGACTGCAGACGCCGAACAGACTCTGGCTGACGAACCAGAGCGCGAGCCAGGCCCACAGGCCGTGGGTCAGGGCCAGCCCGGCGTAGGCGGCGGCCACCACAATGCCGATCAGGGCGATCGGCGTCCGGCGCAGCGAGAAACCATCGGCCCACAGCGCCAGCACCGGTCCGGTCACCGCGCGTCCAAGCGATGGCGCCGCGAGGATCAGACCGATCGCCGCGCCTGAGAGGCCGTGGGCGCGAAACCAGACACCGGCGTAAGGCGCGCTGGCGCCCGTGCCGATCAGCAGTGCCGCGTAATAGAGCCCGATCCGAAGGGCGCTGGACATGCGCCGCCCTAGCAGGAGTCGGCGCGCAACACCCTAGCTCGGCGTTCTACTTCTGCCGGCTGACGAACAGTGGCGGCCAGTCCTCGCCGGGGACGCCGCGGCAAGCCGGCATTACGTCATCGGAGATCAGGGCGAAGGTCTTGCCGTTCCAGACCCAGTCGGTGACCTGCCCGCAATCGCCGATGCCGCGGGCCTTGGAGAACATCGCCATCGTCTGAGTCTTGGGATCGAAGCTGGCGTTGATCAGGATATCGTCCTTGGCCTGCCCGGCCCCCGGAGGCTCGGGAAAGCTGATCCGCTTCAGGTTCCTGGCGTGCTCGTCGCCGAGGAAGAAGACGCTGACCTCGTTGTAGGCGCCCATGCCGCATTGCGGACCCCAGAGCACGACGCCGGCCGCGAGGCGGGCGACGATGTCGTCCGGGGTTACGGTCGGATCGAGATCGCAATCGTCGACGCCCTTGGTCATCCCCTTCGGCGCGTGGTCGGGCACGCCCTTCTGTTCAATGGGCGGGGCGGCTAGAATCAACAGCGCCGCCGCCGCCGCCGGGACCGAGGCGGCCGGCTTGGCGCCTGGCCGCGCTAGCGCGGTCACCGTGTCCAGCCGGCCCTGCTGCTCGTCCAGCCACAGCAGGATCGCGGCGCTTCCGGCCAGCGAGATCTCGACCTGAGACTTCCCGCCGGCCGAAACCTCCAGCGACTGGCCGTTGCGCAGGGCGGCGATCAGGGCGCTGGCGGCGCGGCCGCTGAGTTGGGCGCGGGCGCCGGCTTCGCTGCCCGCGGCGTGAACCGGGCCGACGCTGGCGATCGGTTGCCCGTCGAGGCTGAGGCGCCAGTCTGCGGTCGGTTGTTTGTCGCCGGGATCGAACACGATTGTGACCTTCGGCGCAGCGACAGGTCCAGCATCGCGCTGGATGATCAGATAGCCGCCGTTCTCGTCCTCCTCCGGCGCGAAGCCGAAGGCGCTGCAGGCGCCGGTGTTGGCGCAGACGCCGAGCCAGTCCTTGACCTGCTTGGTCCCCGCCGCGTGCGCGCCGCCCGCGATCGCCAGGGCCGCCGCAAGCGCGATCAACATCGTCCGCATGTCGAGCCCCGTTAGCCGCCGAGCTGCAACCGTCGCCCCTCGGCCATTCTGACATAGAGCGCGAGGATCGCCCGGTCCAAGCCCGCGTCACCCGCGTCCTCGACCCGCTCGTGCAACTCGATCAGCAGCCGACGCAGCCGCGCGTTGGCGGCGTCGAGGGCGGTGAGCGACAGGTCGGGGTCGGTCTCGCGCGCCGCCGTGCCGAGCCGGCCGCCGAGCGCGGCGTCGTGCGCTTCCGCCTGAGCGAAGAGCGCGCGCATGTCGGTGTTCTCCGCGGCGGCGGCCGAGGCGGCGTGCTCGGCCTCCTGCGCGGCGAGGTTGGCCAGCATCGAGATCATCCCGACCCGGCTGGCGAAGAACTCCGGCCCCGCGTCCGGCGACGGCGGCTGCGTGAGCGCCATAGCGCACCCGCGCATGATTTCGGTCACGCTCGGGGTCATGCGGCCAGCTCCGCCAGTTTCGCGGCCAGGATCTCGTCATGACGGCGCGCCGTGAGCCAGCCGGAGAAGCCCAGGATCGGCTCCATGTAGCCGCCGTCGCGATATTCCTTCGCCGACGAGGTCCAGATCGCCTGGCCCTTGACCGAGGCGAACAGCTCCCACCAGGCGAACGCCGCCGGATCGACCTTCAAGCCGCTCGCGCCCTCCCAGATCGCAATCGCCTCGGCGCGGGGCAGCATGCCGGCCACCCGGTCGGTCTCGTTGTGGCGCCACAGCGGGTCCATCGCCCAGCCGAGGTCCTCCAGCGGGTCGCCCAGGTGCGCCATCTCCCAATCGAGGATCGCCAGCACCCTACCTTGGCCGTCGTGCAGGAAGTTGCCGGAGCGGTAGTCGCCGTGCACCACTGAGAGCTTATGCGCCGGCGGCGGCGGGTTGCGGTAGAGGCGGCGGATCGCGGCGCGCACGATCGGCTGCGGGTGCAGCTCGTCGGCCTCGATCACGCCGGACCAGTAGTCGAGCTCGCGGCGCCAGCAGGCGTCCAGCGCCGGCGCTTCGCAGGCCTCGGCGATTGGCAGGGTCTCGGCGTCGGCGGCGGCGATGCGGCCCAGTATGGCGAAGAAATCCTCGCCGAGTTGGGCGGCGTGCGGGGCGTAGGGATCGGGCTGGAACGGACTGCCGGTCGCGCCGCCGTCGACGCGGGCCATGATGAAGAATGGCCGCTCCAGCTCGGCGCCCTCGAGTTCGAGGACCAGGGGTTCCGGCGCAGAGACGCCACGCCCGTGGAACGACTTCAGCGCCAGGAACTCGCTGCGCCGATCGGTCTCGATCAGGCTGCCCGGCGGATCGCGGCGCAGGATCAACGGCCGACGGCCAGACGCCAGCTTCGCGTCGAAGCGGTAGGTCTCCCGGCTCGCGCCGCCTGAGATGCGCGCCAGCTTCTCGACCTCGACCGGCTCGCCCCAGGTGCGGGTCAGGTAGACGCCAAGTCGCTCGGCCAGGCTGCCCGTCAAGGCGCGTAGTCCAGCATCTGCTTGAACCCGGACGGCTCGTGCGGACCGATCGCCAGCTGCTCCAGCACGCCGCGACCCACCTGCTGATAGCCGTCCGCGCCCTTGTAGGTGACCTTGCACAGCGCCTGCACATGCAGGTGATGCGGCAGACGGGGATCGACATCGGCGAGCTTGAAGTCTTCACGCTCGACCGCCAGCTCGCCCTGGTTGGCGCCGTGGCCCCACTTCGGATGCCCGTAGCCCAGGCCCAGCATGTAGAACTCGTATTGTGGCTCGAAGGTGATCTCGCGCTCGCCGCTGGCGTCCTTCAGCCGAACCACCGCGCCCTTGGCATGACGTGTGCCGCTCTTCCAGTCGATCGACACCTCGGAATCCTTGGTCTCGGCGTGCGCCTCGGCGTTCGAGCCGTCGCGGGCCCAGACCGCGCGCCGGTTCCAGGGCTCGCCGGCCGCGTCGTCATTGGTGTGGAAGAAGAACGAGCCATCGGGGAAATTGCTGGGCGACCAGATCCAGAAGAACTGGCCTGGTTGCGGCGGCGCCAGCTCCTGGGCGTCGCGCGCGCCGATCGGCCGGATGCCCCACGACCGGTCGCGGGTGCCGACGAAGCCGTCGACGTTCTCGCGCTTGCCGTCGACCTCGAGCCAGCCGGTGTAGCGGCCGTTCTGGGTCAGGCGGGTGTAGTCCATGAAGGTGCGCGGCCCGTTGCGGCGGATGAACCGCGGCTCCTCGATCGGGAAGGCGCGGCCCTCGAACACGATCTCGGCGCGGATGCCCTTGTCGGCCGCATCCACCTTCAGCTTCAGCTTTTTCAACGGCTCCAGCACCTCGATGCTGATCGGACCAACGTTCATGTCCATCCGCTCCATGCCCAGCCAACGGCTGGCGTGCAGGGCCGTCTCGACCCCGTCGCGCACCACCACGAAGGCGGCGTCGGCGATGTTGAGATGCGGGTAGATGCCCATCGCGGCGGCGAAGAACAGCTCGCCCTCGTAGGCGTAGCCGTTGAAGAAGTAACGGTCGTAGAAGTTGCGATCGGTGCCCGCGAAAGCGATCGGCTCGCTGGTTTGGTGGATCGGAAAATCGTCGCCCTTGGTCAGCGTCATCCCAGGTCCTCCGCGCCGGCCGGATCGGCCTGGCTGCTTCTGCTTTCGAGCGCCACGCCGTAAAGCTCGCGCCCAGTGACCGGCTAACGGAGGGGCAAGTCAATGCGCTGGACGCGCCGACTTTGGATGACGCTGGCGGCGATCAGCGGTTTCGTTTCAGTGGCCGCCGGCGCCTTCGCCGCCCACGGGCTGACCGATCGCGCCAGCGAGCTGATGCGCACCGGCGCGACCTATGAGTTCATGCATGCCCTGGCCACGATGGCCTGCGCGATCTTCATGCAGGTCGGCGCCCAGCGAGCCCGGTTCGCACCGGCGTTCTTCCTCTCTGGCACGGTGCTGTTCTCCGGTTCGCTCTACGCCCTGGCGCTGGGCGCGCCGCGCTGGACCGGGATCGTCACCCCGCTCGGCGGCCTCATGTTCCTGGCCGGCTGGGCGGTGCTGGCCTGGGCCGCGAGCGGCGTCGATCAGCCGGGCGCGTGAACGGCGGTCGGCTTGGCCAAGCCGTAGAGGGCGGCAGACGACGCCGCGATCATGACCAGGATCAGCGACGCCAGCGGCCGAGGCGTGCCGTCGTGCAGGAAGCCGGCGAAGGCCGAGATCGCTGAACCGACGGCGAAGGTCGTCGCGCCGGTGATCGACGAAATCGACCCGGCCCGCGTCGGATCGACATTCATCGCCGCGGCCTGGGTGTTGGGGCCGACGAGACCGAACGACCCCAGGGTGACGTAGAGCGGGATGATGACGCCCAGCATGCCGCCAAAGCCGCTGAAGGCGTCGAACACCAGCACGGCGGCGGTCGCCACCGAGGCCAAGCGAGCCCGCGCCAGCACCAGCTCGGGCGTGTACCAGCGCATCAGGTGAGCGTTGACCTGGCTCATGCCGATGAACCCGGCCGCGTTGGCGCCAAACCACCAGCCGAAGTTCGACGGCGAGACGCCGTAGACCTCGATCAGCAGGTAGGACGACAGCGAAATCCAGGAGAAGAACGCGCCGGTGTTGAATGCGCCGGACAGAGCGTAGCCGACGATGCGCGGGTGGCCGAGCAGATAGCGGAAGGTCGCGATCGGGCTCTCGCCCCTGGCTTCGGCGCGCAGCTCGTGGGTGCGGCTCTCTCTCAGCCCGAAGATGGCTGCGATCAACACCACGAAGGCGACGGCGGCCTGGAACACGAAGATCGATCGCCAATCGCTGATCAGCAACAGATAACCGCCGACGATCGGCGCCAGGATCGGCGCCAGCCCCAGCACCAGCATCAGCAGCGAGAGCACCCGCGCCGACATCTGGTGGCCGAAACGGTCGCGTACGGCGGCCCTGGCCACCACCTGCCCGGCGCTGCCGCCCAGCGCCTGCAGGAACCGCGCGAGCACCAGGAGCCAGACGTTCGGCGCCATCGCACAGAGCGCCGAGCCGACCAGGAACAGGGCCACGCCGAAGATCAGCGGCGGGCGTCGGCCAACGCGGTCCGATAATGGTCCGCAGACCAGCTGGCCGATGCCCAGTCCGGCGAAGAACGTCGCCAGGGTGACGCCCACCTCGCCCGGCGTCGCGTGCAGGCTTTTGGCGATCGCGGGCAGGCTCGGCAGGTACATGTCGATCGCCAGCGGCCCCAGCGCTGTCAAGCTGCCGAGCAGCAGGACGAGCGCAAATGGCGCCTTCTCAGTCAGTGGTGTGCGGGCGGGGACGGACATCGGGCGGTCCGTCTAACCGCAAAGCTCAGCCAGCCAAAGCCCCTGACGCCATCAGGCGTTGGCCGAGCTAGCTTCAGACGTCGGAGGGACTATGCAGCAGGCAGCAGCCGTCGGCGTCGCCAACCACAATGGCTGGCCGCATCTGGTGACGGTAGCGTGGTCGGGCGAGGCGCCGGTCGTGGTCGATCGCCGGCGGGTATCGCTCGTGGACGAGGCGCTGCCGAACCAGCCCTATCACCACGAGGCCGCGGCCCTGCCCCGCTCTGAGGCGCAGGCGCTGGTCGACGAGGTGCGCCGCTCGGCGCGCGCCAATGCCAGCGTCGTCCTCGCCACCCTGCTGGCCGAGCTGGCGCCGGCCTGCCAGGTGACCGCGTTGGCCCTGCGGGCCACCCCATTCGGCGCGTTGCCGGACGACGTGTCCGAAGTGCTGGACTATCTGCCCTTCACCTACATCGCCGACGCCATGCTGTACCTCGAGGCGCTCAACAGTGCGGGCGCAGCGCTCGGTCTTTCGGTGACGCGCCATGTCAGAGGCGCGGAGTTCGAGCTGGCCGCCGAGCGCCTCGCCACCGACGCCGCGGAGGTCGAGGCGGCGCTCAAGGAACTGGGCAGGCAGCTAGGTCCACCGTGGACGCAGGAGCACCAGCGCGCCGCCGCAGCGGCGATCGCCCTGCTGCCGCCTTAGACCGACGCAGCGTCAGCCTTGCCGTCCCTTGCCCAGCGTCCCAAGGTCGCGGCCCGCAGCCACGAAGGGAAGGCGATGTCCGCGCTCGAGACGATGACGCCAAAGCCGCAGTTCGCCGATCTGGGCGACGTGCGGCTAGCCTACTATGAAACCGAGGCGAAGACCGGCGTGCCGGTGGTGTTCTGCCATGGCTTCCCCGAACTGGCGTTCTCGTGGCGCCATCAGTTGCAAGCGCTCGGCGCGGCCGGGCGCTGGGCGATCGCGCCGGACCAGCGCGGCTATGGCCTGACCTCGCGCCCGGAAAAGGTCGACGACTACGATATCGCCCATCTCACCGGTGACATGGTGCGCCTGCTGGACAAGCTCGGCGTCGAGAAGGCGGTGTTCTGCGGCCACGATTGGGGCGGCATCGTGGTTTGGCAGATGGGCCTGCTGCACCCCGACCGCACCGCCGGCGTGATCGGTCTCAACACCCCGTTCATGCCGCGTGGCCCGGCCGATCCGATCGCGATCATGCGCGAGCGGCTGGGCGAGGAGATGTACATCGTCCACTTCCAGAAGCCGGGCGAGGCCGACGCGGCGCTGGCTAAGGACGTCGCCAAGACCATGGGATTCTTCCTGCGCCGGCCGCTCCCGGGAACTGGAGAAGTTGGCGCCGGCTTCGCCACCGAGCGCAAGCCGGGCGATCCCTCCGCCTTCCCGCTGGTGAACATCCTGCAGCTGTACGACCCGGCCTTCGACCCGCGCGAAAAATTCCTCACCGACGAGGAGATGGCCGTGTTCGTCGAGACCTTCACCCGCACGGGCTTCACCGGCGGCATCAACTGGTATCGCAACTTCACCCGCAACTGGCGCCTCGGCGAGGGCGTCGAGCAGAAGGTAAAGGTCCCGTCGCTGATGGTGATGGCCGAGCTCGACGCGGTGCTGCCGCCGTCCGCCGCCGACGGTATGGAAGCCTTCATCCCCGACCTGGAGAAGGCGCTGATCAAGGGTTCCGGCCACTGGACGCAGCAGGAAAAGCCGGAAGAGACCAGTCGCGTCATCCTCGACTGGCTAGGGAGGCGCTTTCCGGTCTAGAAGCGTCGGTCATGGAACGCAGCACACCGGCGCCTGCCGCCATGTCCGCCGTCGGCCGGCGCGGGCTCTACCCCGAGGTCGAGCCGTTCTCCGCCGGCTGGCTGCCGACTGGGGGTCTGCACGAGATCTACTACGAGGAATGCGGCGCCCAGAACGGCAAGCCGGTGGTGGTGCTGCACGGCGGCCCCGGCGGGGCGATCAACACCACCATGCGCCGCTTCTTCGACCCGACCCGCTGGCGCTCGGTGCTGTTCGACCAGCGCGGCTGCGGCAAGAGCCGCCCCAACGCCTCGCTGCAGGACAACACCACCTGGACCCTGGTCGAGGACATCGAGCGGCTGCGCAAGCGCCTCGGCATCCAGAAGTGGAGCGTGTTCGGCGGCTCGTGGGGCTCCACCCTCGCGCTGGCCTACGCCATCATGCACCCCGACCGGGTGGAAAACCTGGTGCTGCGCGGGGTGTTCCTGCTGACCGAGCGCGAGCTGAACTGGTTCTACCAGGACGGCGCCTCGATGCTGTTTCCGGACGCCTGGGAGCGTTTCTGCGCACCGATCCCGATCGCCGAGCGCAACGACATGATCGGCGCCTACCACAAGCGCCTGATCCACACCGACCGCCGCGTCCAAGCCGAGGCCGCCGCCGCCTGGAGCCAGTGGGAAGGCGACACGATCAGCCTGCGCGGTCCCGAAGCGCGGCCGGCCAAGTTCAACGAGGTCGACTTCGCCATCGCCTTCGCCCGCATCGAGTGCCACTTCTTCGCCAACCGCGGCTTCTTCGACGCGGACGGCTGGATCCTGAGGAACATCGAGCGCATCGCCGACATCTCCGGCTGGATCGTCCAGGGCCGCTTCGATGTCGTCACCCCGCTGGAAAGCGCCTGGGCGCTGAAGAAGGCCTGGCCCGCCTCCAAGTTCGAGATCATCTGGGACGCGGGCCACGCTTCGACCGAGCCCGGGATCATCGACGCCCTGGTGAGGGCGACGGATCAAGCGCTGGGGTAGCAGCGCCGAGACGACGCGATCACGCCGGCTTATTTGTCGCACCCGCAGTTCTCGGTTCCCTCACTTGATGAGCGCCTTGTCCTGAGACCCCCGGAAAAGGTCCGAGATGAAGACGAACGACGGAATCGGTCAGCCGGCGCCCGCCGGGCCGGCGGCGCACGACCTTTCCGCCAGCGCTGACCAACTCATCCCAACCGTCGCCGTTCGCCTGGACGACGCGGCGTTCGCCTATCGTGACAAGACCATGGTTCGGCTAGCGGCCTACGTCCCTGCCGGCGCCATGGCCCTGCTGGTCCTGCCCCTGACATTGTGTCTGGCATGGCTGGTCGGCGGCTTGATCATCGAAGTCTGGAGCTGGCTGGCCACGCTGGCGCAGTCGCGCGGCCAGACCGTCAACCTCCGAATTCGAGCGAATTTCCTCGCCAATCTGCTGGTCACGAACGCCTGGTGGCTGCTGCTCGGCGTGTCGTGTTGGGCGTGGGGCGGCGTGGCCGGGCAGGCGTGCGCGGCCATCCTCTTCCTGGGAGTCTGCGCGATCGCGGTCCTGCTGTTCCGCATCATCCCGCTCACCCTCTTTGTCGCCGGCATGGCCCCTCCCACCGGCGCGTTGGCGATCATCTTGCTGGCGGACAGCCGCGGCTGGGCTCACCTGCTGCCGATCTGGATCGCGCTTGGCCTGGCCGCGGCCTTCACCCTCGGCCTCACCCACGACACGCCGTCGGCTCAGGCCCAGCAGCGCCTGATCAACGACAGTCTGAACAAGTACAAGATCCTGGCCGACAACGTCATCGACATCATCGGCCGCGTCGATTTGAAAGGGCGATATCAATACCTCTCGCCCTCCAGCTTGGGGGTCCTGGGATACCGGCCGGAAGAGTTGGTTGGGACCCCGGTTCTCGATCTAGTTGAGCCCAACAGCGTCCCCGCTATGGTGGCGGCCGTCGCCCGGATGTTGGCCGACCCGAGCCGGTCGGAGGTCGTTACAGCCCGTACGCGCCACAAGGACGGGCGCTGGCTCTGGCTGCAGACGAACACGAAACTGATCCTTGAGAACGGTGTCGCAGTGGCGACCGTCGGCGTCAGCCGCGACGTCACCCAGAGCGTGCTGGCCGACATCGCCTTGCAGGAGGCCAAGGTCGAAGCCGAAGCCGCCAACCGCGCCAAGGCCGATTTCCTGGCCAACGTCAGCCACGAAATCCGCACGCCGATGAACGCCGTCCTCGGCGCCTTGCACCTGCTGGAGAGCGAAGACATCTCGCCCGACGGGCGCGAACTGATGCGGCAGGCTGGCGACTGCGGGCGGATGCTGTCGCAGCTGCTCAACGACGTGCTGGACTTCTCCAAGATCGAGTCAGGTCAGCTGGACCTGGCGCCCGAGCCGATGGAGGTGGGTGAGGCGCTTCAATCCGTCGTCGCGCTGCTCGCCGGCGAAGCGCGCAGCAAGGGCGTCGAACTGCGCTGCGAAGTGACGGGCGCCGACCTCTGGATCGAGGCAGATCCCGTTCGCCTGCGCCAGGCGATGTTCAATCTGCTCGGCAATGCGGTCAAGTTCACCGTCGAAGGCCATGTCACCGCCCGTCTGGACGTCAGCACCCTGCCCGACGCCCGTCGCCACGTTCGCCTGGAGATCGAGGACACTGGCATCGGCATGACGCCCGCCGCTCAGGGCCATCTGTTCGAACGGTTCCGCCAAGCCGACAGCGCCACCACAAGACGCTTCGGCGGCACGGGACTTGGCCTGTCGATCACCCGGGCCCTCGCCCACATGATGGGCGGCAAGATCGGCTTCTCCAGCATCGAGGACAAGGGCTCGACCTTCTGGCTGGCGTTCAATGCGCCCGCCGCTGAGACGATCGTGGCGCCGCCTGTCGGCGAAGGCATGCTGGATGGGGTCAACATCCTACTGGTGGAGGATAATGCGACCAACCGGCTGGTCGCCCGGACGATGCTGATGCGTCTGGGGGCGAATGTGGAGGAGGCCGAAGACGGCGTCATAGGCTTGGCCGCGGCCCGCCGCGGCGCGTACGACCTGATCCTGATGGATATCCAGATGCCGCACATGGACGGCGTCGAGGCCACGCGCGCCATCCGCGGTTTGCCCGACCTGGCGTCCCAGGTCCCGATCATCGGCCTGACCGCCAACGTGATGGCCCACCAGAGCGCTCTGTACCGGGCCGCGGGCATGAACGGCGTCGTCGCCAAGCCGATCTCTCCGACCGCATTGCTGGGCGAAATCGCGCTCGTGATGGCGGCTGAGGAAACCAGCCTGGCCAGCTAGTCGTCCGTCGCGGTTAACCAAACCTTCGGGCGCAGCGGTGATGCTGCGGTGTTGGCGAGGGCCGCTGGATAGGCGCTAATTTCCTGGCCATCGACCGCTGGTTGGGGGTGTCGTTGAGTAGTGCAGCCGAGCGACTTCAGAAGCTGGGTGGCCGACGGTCGTCGAACCGGGCGGTCAGGAACCTGGTGCACCTGTCCGCCAACGCCTCGACCGCGCGGACGCTCAACCTGATCTCGGTGTGGGAACGCTGGGCGCAGGACGGGGACTACGGGCGCCTGCCCTTCTTCGAGAGCCCGGTGCTCAACCGATCGATCATCCTCAAGCATCGCCTGCGCCACCACGAGCGCGACATCTTTCAATACGACCGAAGCCTTGCGACCAAGGTGATCCTGCCGATCGATCCGACCGATCTGAACCTCGGCGCCCGCTCGTTCTTCGTCGGCCAGAAGGGCTATGAGGTGTTTCTGCAGGACCTGTCCGGCGGCGATGACGGCGTCGACGGCCACGATGACCGTCTGCTGCGCGTGCTAGATACGCTGCCCTCGCTCGACCCGTTCCTGATGCGCGAGCGGCTGAAGAAGGAGGGCTTCAGCCCGGCGCGCTGCTACTTCGATCTCACCGACGCCGACATGGTGCGGATGTTCCAGTTCGTTCAGGACGAGGTCGCGCCGCTGATCGGCATGTCGTTCGGCGACATCAGCGCCATGAGCGAGAAGACCGGCAAGCTGGCCGCGAAGATCCTGGCCAACGCCAGCGACGCCGAGATGGAGCCGCTGCGGCAGGGGCTGGACATGTCGAAGCCCGATTTCGAGGAGGGGATCTTCTGCTGGAAGGGTTTCATCTATTACAAATGGACCTTGGGCGATCTGCTGCCGCGCGTGCGGCCGGTCGCCGAGCAGATCACCGCGATCAAGCCGGTGGGTCTGATGACCGACGACGAGCGCGACTACATCCAGCCGGCCCAGGCGCGGCTGTCGAGGTCGATCGCGCGGTCGTGCGAGACGGTGCGGACCACGCTCAAGGTCTACGAGGACGCCTACGCCGACCTCACCAAGCACGGCCAGCCCAAGGCGTTCCGCGAGTTTCTGCTGAACGCCCCGCACCTGTTCAACGAACTGGGGGAGCGCCTTGGCGCGGTGCACCACATCGTCAATTTCTGGGCCTTCCGCTTCCCCGACGGCGAACGCGCCCAGGTGACGTCGGAGGAGCTGTTCGACCTGCTGGCCGACTTTGAAGCCAGCCTGAACTGGCGCCCCAAGACGCCCGCCGCGGCGCCGGACCTAAGGGCGCAGATCCCGATGCAGGTCTAGCCGGCCGCCGCTACCGCCCGACGAACTTCGCCGGACGCCGCTCCAGGAACGCCGCGACGCCTTCCTTGTGATCCTCCGACTTGAACGCCGCCGAGAGCGCCGTGACGTGGTGCTGCATGTGTTCGGCGACATCGCGTTCGAGGCCGCGCCAGACCAGGGTCTTCATGTGACGCAGCGAGAACGGCGAGGACGCCAGGTAGCGGCGCGCTTCGGCGCGGGCGGCGTCCATCAGCGCCTCGGGCGCGACCACCTCGTTGGCGTAGCCGATCTCCTTGGCCTCGGCCGCTTCCAGGAAACCGCCGGAATAGAGCAGCCGCAGCGCCCGCGACGGGCCGATGATCCGCGGCAGCAGCCATGAGCCGGCGCCGGTGTCGGGCACCAGGCCGCGGTGAGCGAAGTTCCAGGCGAAGCGCGCCCGGTCCGACACGATCCGCACGTCGCACTGGCTGGTGAACTCGGCGCCCATGCCAACCGCATAGCCGTCGATCGCGCCGATCACCGGCTTGGGACAGGCGACGATCGGCCACCAGACGTCGTGCTGGTCGGAGCGGCCGCGCACGCCGCGGGTCTCGCCAGGGATGGTGGCGAGGTCGGCCAGGTCCGTCCCGGCGCAGAAGGCGCCGCCAGCGCCGGTGACGATCAGCACCCGCACCCGCTCGTCCTCGCCCGCCCGGGCCACCGCCTCGATGAAGGCGCCCAGCATGGCGTAGGTCATGGCGTTGCGCTTCTCGGGCCGGTCGATGGTGATGACGCCGATGCCCTCGTCGTCGACCTCGAAGCGGATGTGATGGGCGGTCATGCAGCAGCTCCCGGACTGGTTCTACGCCA
>Ga0302325_10005984_pt1 | contig 27523 bp, 27 predicted proteins | sample Palsa_T0_2_FD_201948 | JGI IMG/M metagenome (GOLD analysis project Ga0302325, IMG submission 201948) | Peat permafrost microbial communities from Stordalen Mire near Abisko, Sweden - Palsa_T0_2 | ecosystem: Environmental > Terrestrial > Soil > Palsa > Peat permafrost | place: Sweden: Abisko... | reverse complement strand
AGACCTTGCCATGCGTGTACTACATCCACGGCGGCCGCATGGAGATGAGCTCCTGCTTTGAGGGCAACTACAGGACCTGGGCCCGCATGCTTGCCGCCGCGGGTGTCGCAGTGGCCATGGTCGAATTCCGCAACTCGGTGCACCCGTCCGAGGTGCCGGACATCGCTCCATTTCCTGCGGGCCTGAACGATTGCATCTCAGGTCTGAAGTGGGTACACGCCAACGCAGCCGCCCTGAACATCGATCCGGGGCGCCTCATCGTCTCCGGAGAAAGCGGCGGCGGCAACCTGACCTTCGCCGTCGGCATGAAACTCAAACAAGATGGGGAAATCGGCCTGATCCAGGGCCTCTACTCCTTAGTCCCCTACATCGCCGGCGAATGGCCGCTGCCCGAGTACCCATCTTCCATCGAGAACGAGGGCATCCTGCTCAACTTCCAGGACAACCGCGCCACCATGGCCTACGGAATCGAAGCCTTCAATGCACGCAACCCGCTCGCGTGGCCCCGCTTCGCCACACGCCAGGATGTCGAGGGCCTGCCGCCGACGGTCGTCAGCGTCAACGAATGCGACCCGCTGCGTGACGAGGGCATCGCCTTCTACCGGCTTCTCATGGGCAGCGGCGTCTCGGCGCGCTGCCGCCAGATGATGGGCGCCTGTCACGGCCTCGAACTTCTCCTTCCCGCCGTCTGTTCAGATATCGCTCGCTCCACCGCCAGGGATATCGCGGACTTCGCGATCACGTCCGGAGATTTGAAGCATGAAAGCTGACAACGCCGGCCGGGAAACCTCATCTGCCGGGTTCCGGCCTTCGGGCGCTGCGATTCAGCTACAAAACCAAGCACCGGTAGATGAAGGCGAGGCCCATGGTTCCTTCGCCCAAGATTGCGCTGGCGTGCCCGGAGTCGACCGCGTTCCTGCTCGCGGAGACAAGCGGTGATCCCGCCAGCATGGCCGGAAAGGGCGTGATCCGGCAGTGCCGACCGTTGCTCTCGAACCCGTGACCGGACCGGCCGCGAGCCCTGCTCTGCTTCCACGACGGGCATGTCGGGTGTCGCGGCTGACGGACCCCTTCGCGCGGAAAGCGGCGCCTCCGCGGGCGATCGCTTTCGAGTCCCCGGCCCCGGCATGGACGGATAACTTCTTCGGCGACGTCTGGATCGCCCAGGATCGCCGGCGCCGGACGAGCGCCCCGCCACGATTGCAATCACGCGCTCACCGTCGGGCGCGTCGCCGCTCAATCGGCGAAGCAGCCACGATGTCGAAGGCAACTTCGCTGTCGACCGCTGTCGCTCCCGGACAGAAGCAGTCACGCGCCTGCCGCTAGCACCGACGCCGACCATCGGCGCGGGGGACCTCCACGTTCGACGAGCCGCCGCGCGTAGAGAGAAAACCAGCCGATCAGGGCCGCCCGTTTGAGGATCCCCCAGCGGCACAGACAGGCGGACGATGTGCTGCTCCATCACGCCTCACGCAGGCCTCAAGCGGCTCTGGCGGTAATCGCGGCAAAGCGGAAGCGCCCGCCAATCGCTTGCCCGAGCGTCTGCTTGCCGGGCGGCGGGTAGCACCGGGCCGCCGCGGAGCTTTGCTTGGTCGTGGGGCAAACCCGCGTCATGACTCCGGCTGCCGGACCGACCCCGGCGATCACGACCGGGAGTACCTCCGTCGTCTTGGCTCGGCGGCCGACGTCGCGGGCCGCGCGATCGGGTTCGTGACGGAGCAGGCGTCAGCCCGTAGGCACCTACCGGGGTTGCGGCTTGGCCGTGTACAAGTCGGGGGCACTTCTACGTTCAAGCGACTCGGCTCCCTCACAGTCCTCTCGGAGACAGGCCGAGCCGTAGCCCCGGCACTCTGGTAGGCGCCGTCACCAGCATCAGGATCGTTCAGCGCGGTGAACTGCCCGCCGGCCTCAAGCCAACCCGAGTACAGATTGTTCGCGTCAAGGACTTCGCCATCGACGAGCCCTGCGTCGCTGATGCCGTCCGAGTATGTGCCCCGCTCGGCGCCGGTGCCCGCCCCGGGAGCGTCAACGGTCGTGAACCGTCCGTCTCTGTCGATGAAGCCGCGAAGGACCCCCGCCGCGTCATAGTAGACGCCGACCACGGTCCCCCTCGATGTTGACCGCGTTGGGAAAGGTCCCCTGAGACAACGTCCGCCCTGGGTGTTGGAGCCGGCCAGCGGATCGTCGATCGGCTCAAAGCTCCCCCCACCGCGTGCGGAGGAAACCGCGGTAGACACCGTCGGGGAAGTAGGTACCGACGACGGTGCCGAGATCATTGATGTTGGTCGCCGATGTAATGCCCGAGGTTCCCGGATAGTTGAGCGTGATCAGCGATTGGCCCGGATGAAGCCGTAGGTGTTGCCGTTCTGATCGTTGTAATCCCCGGGCAGCACGCCCTCGTGGTCGATACCGAACACCTCGGTCCCCGCGGCGCCGGGAACGTCGACCGTACGGAACTGAAGCGGCGCGGCGCTCGCCGGGAGCGCTGACCCGGCGGCGATGCCGGCAGTCACCAGCACCCCAATCGCAGCCCTGACCCAGGACGACATCGACGAGTCACTCGGCGACGACGGCCGCGAGATCCTCGCCCGCCTACACCCAGCCAACCTGGGCCTATTAAGGCGGGGCGTCGGCATTGTTTGCCTCGATTCAGGCCTGGGTGGCTTGCGCGATCAGGTCTTGTTGGGGGTGGTGTTGTCCTTGGTTGTAGGCGGCCTGGAACTCGGTCTCGCCGAGTTGTTCGCGCAGTTGGATGAGCGCCGCGGCTCTGGCCTGGGCCTCGAGGTTCTCGAACTGGATACCTGTCTGTGCGGCTAGCTGGTCGGCAGCGCCGTGCAGGCTGGCGGCGAGCGTCGGGTTGGTCGATGCGGTGCCGAGTGCGAGAGCTTGCAGCGCGTAGGCAAGCGGATAGCTGAGTCGAAGGGCGTGGGCACGCTGGGCCGCGTCGAGCGCGAGCGCTCGGGCGGTGGCGTCGTCGCCGAGCTTGTGAGCCACGCGTGCCAAGTTCGTCGAGAGGACTGCGATTCCGGCCGGGATCTGGACCTCGCGAAGAATGTCAAGCGCTTCTTGTAGGTGCGCGCGGGCGCTGGAAAGGTCGCCGTTCTGCTCATCGAGCTCTCCGATGTAGTTGAGAGCGGATGCCGCGCCGGTGACGTTCCCGGCACGGCGATACAGGTCAAGCGCCTCTAGAAAGGAGGGGCCGGCGTCGTCTCCCCGTTGGCGTAGGGTGCCGCCGCGCGTGTTCAGTACGCCTGCGGTGAATTGTGGATCGGCGAGCTCTCGGGCGAGCGTGAGCGCTTCGGTGAGCGCTTGCAACGACGCGTCTGAGTGTCCTTGGAGGTGATGGAGGTTTCCGAGTTCGTTCAGTGCTCGCGCGGTGAGTTCGGAGTCATCCAGTCCGCGTCCGATCTGGAGCGCTTCGGTCGCGAACGCCACGGCTTCATCAAACGACCCGGCCATCGAGGCGGTCTGTGCCGCGTAACGCAGCGCCAAGCCGCGACCCCGGGTCGGTGCGTCCGACTCCGGCCGAGCAAGGTGAGCCTTGAGCATCCGGACACTCTCATCCAGGTAGCCGCGATCCAAGCCGAACCTGGCCATCGCCGTGGCGAGACGCAGTCCGGGCTCGGGATCGAGGTCCTGCAGTGAGTGGCGGTGCGCGGCCCGGAGGTTGTCCAGTTCGGCGTCGAGCCGATCGAGATGCGCCCGCCTGTCGGGGGTGTGGAAGTTCGCGATAGCGGTCTCCGCAAGCGCGAGGTAGTGGTCGCGGTGCGCGGTCTGGACCCGCGCAGCTTCGTTGGCATCGAGGGCCGCGAGTTTCGTTTGGGCGTATTCGCGGATAGGCTCGAGCATCCGGTAGCGAAATGCGCCGGGCCGGCCGTCGACTTGGACCAGGCTCTTGTCGACCAGGGCGCTGAGCTGATCAGCGATCGCGAACCGGTGTGCGTCGTCGGCGGCGCAGATCTGTTCGGCGGCGTCGAGATCAAAACCGCCGGCGAACACGGCCAGGCGGGCGAACAGTCGCTGTTCGGCTGCCGGGAGGAATTCGTAGGACCAGTCCAGCAGGGCGGTCAGCGTTTGGTGGCGTGGGGCACGATGTCGTGACCGGTCGATCAGCAGCCCGTATTGCTGGTCAAGCCGCGCGCTGAGATCGTCGATCGATAGTGATCTCACTCGTGAGGCGGCCAGTTCGATCGCCAGCGGGATGCCGTCCAGGTGCCGGCACACCGTCACGACCGAGGCGATGTTGTCGGCGGTGAGTTCGAAGTCGGGGCGTCGTGCTCGAGCGCGCGCCGCGAGCAGCTGCACGGATTCCGCGGCGGCGATCTGCTGTAGTCGCTGCTGGGGCGTGCGAGTGTGATCGTCGGTGGGGGGAGTCGACAGCGACGGCACCCGATAGAGCACCTCTTGTTCGAGCTGCAGCGGCTCGCGGCTGGTGGCCAGCACCGAGACCCCCGGGCACCGGCCCAACAGCAGCTCAACGATCGCCGCGACGGTCACGAGCACGTGCTCGCAGTTATCGAGCACCAGCAACAGCTTGCGGTCGGCAAGCTCTCGAGCGAGCACCTCAGACGCATCGGCGCCGGGATCGGTCCCTAATCCGACGGCGGTCACGATCGTCGCTGCCGCCAGGCCGGGGTCGGCCAGCGGCGCCAGCTCGACAAACCGCGCTCCGTCGCGCCATCCAGAACCATTGCTGTGGGCAACCTCGATCGCCAGTCGCGTCTTGCCCACGCCGCCGGATCCAGTCAACGTGACCAGCCGCGCCTGACCCGAGATCAGTTCTGAGACTTCTTCGATGTCTTTGGTGCGCCCGATCAGGCTCGAGGTCGGCGTCGGGAGATCCGAGACGGAGGCGCCGTCGTCGTTCGAGGTGACCCGCGAAGGCCCGGGCGAGGTCGAGTTGGCAGGCGATGCGAGCGCGGGGTCCTGCTCGAGGACCTGTCCCTGCAGCTGTTGCAGACTCGGCCCGGGGGCAACGCCAACCTGATCGAGCAAGTGAACGCGGACGCGCTGGTACACATCGAGCGCGTCGTTCTGTCTGCCGCAGCGGTACAGCGAGACCATCAGCTGGCCGGCAAGTCGCTCGCGGCCTGGGTGTTGGGCCAGCAGGCTGCTCAGCTCACCGACCAGTTCGGCGTGATGGCCGAGCATCAGGTCCGCGTCGACGCGCGCCTCGGTCGCGAACAGCTGCAGCTCCTCAAGGCGCCGGATCTCGGCCTGCGCGAAGTCATCGAAGCCAACCTCGGTCAGCGGCGGACCGCGCCACAACGCCAACGCCTCTACCAGCAGTGTCCGGGCGCGAGCGGGATCGTTGGCCTCAAGCGCGTCCTGGCCGGCGGTGGTCAGCGCCGCAAACCGCTCGCAGTCAAGCTGTTCGGCAGCGACCGCCAGCAAGTAGCCGTGCCCGACGGTCCGCAGCGCCGACTCGGCGTCGACGCCCGCCTGTGCCAGTGCCTTGCGAATGCGCGCGACGGTCATCTGCAGGCTCTTGCCAGCGCCGCCGCGCGTCGGTCCCCACAGGGACTCGACGATCGCGTCGCTGCGGACCGCGCGGTTGGCGTTGAGCGCCAGCAGCGCGAATAACCCGAGTTGACGCGGGCCGCGCAGCGCAACCTGACGCTCGCCAACCCACCCCTCGATCGGCCCTAACACGCGAACACTCAAGACCGCGCACACCCTGCGCGCACGCTAACACCGACACCTCCCGCCGTAAACCCACGCGCGACGGGATGCGCCGATCACCGCTCCCGAATGGCGTTACCGGATGTGGGCACGGCGTTACCAGCTCCCGGAATTCTCTGCGTGTCATCACCAACCCGGACGGGATCGCCGACCAGAACGACCGATCCCGACCTCCAGGAGCGACCCCGAGAGCGAGCCGACCATGTGGCGCAACTTCGACACCCCATACTGGATGATGCCGACCGTCGGCGGCGAAGATCTCACCTCGACTGACTGCTCGCCAGCGCCGGACGCCGGCCAAGACCCCATCCGAGCAGGCCACGGGCCGCGGTCAGACACGACCGAGCACCAGCCGGCAACTGGCCGCAGAGCAAACCCGGTCGCGCCCCGATCATCAGAGGTCGCTAATGAGTGTCAAGTCCACGACGACCGGGACAGCACGCGCGATCCACGCCCGCCTGCGGCTCGCCGCTGCAGCGTCGCCAACCGAGCACTGAGTTGGCGACTTCGGCTGAGGCCGAACCGCGAGCAGCAGCCCCCCAGGGCGTCGGCTGATCTGCGGACCTCGCCGCTGGTTCGTGTAGCTGGCTCAGATCGGCCTCGCTGGCCCGGTCGCTTCCTTGCTGGTGCTAGAGCCTGATTCGCTTGGCTGTGACCGGTGTGATCTCGAGCACGCCGCATCGATGCTTACCTGCGCCGCCGAAGGGCTCGATCTCCGCATCCGCGCCCCGGAGCGCGACCGTCCCGCGTTCACCCGGTACCGCGAGATCGAGGTGATTGGCGCTGGGGCACGCGTCAGCACCGGTGCCCATGTCCCCGTAGGAGAGAACGAAGTAAGCACGGTGACCTCTCGAGATCGTGACCGGGCCCTTTGACGGCGTTCGCGCGAAATAGCCCTGCGAGTTGGGAATCAGGTGCCGATCGAACGTCGGGATCGCCCGGTGGCGCGCGTTGACCATCGTGACTCGGGGGTAGCCGAGCAGCCGGCAGTTCGTCGATCCCGCCGCCGCGAATGAGATCTCCGCTGCGACATGACCGGTCGCGGCGTCGCCGGCGACCACATCGGCATGAAGATCCGCGGCTCGGCACGCGGGCGCGGCGGTTCGCGGGGACACCATTCCATCCCCGATACCGCACGCACATGCGAGCGAGGCGCTGGCTAGCACCCCGGTCGCGATGATCAGAAGCACGGCGATGGTGTCGCGACGGCGACCGACAAGCGGTGCATACATGAACGTGGGTTGGCGCATTGCTCTCCGCCCTACTCGTTGGTGTTGCCGACCAGCCATCGCGGCCCGGTCGGCGCTCTCATCCGTCTCATTGACACTCCGGGCCAGGCCGGTTCACGAAGCGGTCCGGGTCTCGTGAACCGGATCGCTGCGGTCTGGCAATGACCGGACAGACCGCAAATTGACCATCAGGAGGTTGGGGGAGATGGACGCTTCAGCATGGGCAGTTTTTGACTCGCAATCCGCGCCCGTTCGACGAATCGCCGGGGCAATTCCAACCCGAATTCCAAGGGAGACGACATGAGTAAGCCAAGCGCACGGGCAGAGGCTGCCGGTTTCAACTCGCAGGCCGCGGCGACCCGCAACCCTGGCCTCAAAAGGCATTTCGAGGCGCTCGCGGGTTTCGCCAACACTCGGGCGCGGACCGCGGCGCTCCGCGAGCGGACCGCCGCCGTCCGGCCGATCCGTCAGCCGTTCGGCACCCGCCGCACCTGGCGTCCCTGACGTACGGCACCGGCGGATTGAGCTCGGGCGGCCTTTCGGCAAACCGCCGGAAGGACCCCCCCTCGAGCCGTCGACGTCAAACGGGGAGTGCATCGCAACACGTCAATCATCAAGCAAGGAGATACAACCATGCGCGGTATCAAACTCGCCGCCGCCACCGGGTGCGCCGCGGCCCTGCTGGCGCCCGCGGCCGCTCACGCCGGCGTCTCGCGATCGATTCACATCGGCGGCCAAAACCCGTGGGGCGTCGCGGTCGACAGCCAGACTGGGAACGTCTACGTCTCGGACCGCGGCTCGGCGAGCGTCTCGGTCTACAGCGAGCGTCTTCACAAGGTCACGCGGGTGATCGGAGTCGGCCAGGACCCGGAGGGCATCGCCGTCAACGCCAATACCGGCCGCGTCTATGTCGCCAACTTCGGCTCTGACAGCGTCTCGGTGATCAACGCCAACGGACGGCCGCAACGGGTCATCGACACGATCCAGAACGTCGGTGTTGACCCCAACTCCGTCGCCGTCGATCCCACCCGCGACCTCGTTTATGTCGGCACCTACATGTCGAGCACCGTCGACGTGATCAGCGGCGTGAGCGACAAGCCGGCTGCCAAGATCTCGATCCCCGGCGCCAACATCCACGACGTGGTCGTCAACCCGACCACCGGCGCCGTCTACGCCAGCGCCTACAACCTCAACTACGTCGCCGAGATCGACCTCCAGGCGACGCGGCCGACCGGTCGCCTTGCGCCGTACTGCGGCGCCGACGGGCTGGCGTTTGATCCGACCCGCAACATCCTGTCGGTCGCCCAGAACGCCTGCAACTGGTCCGTCGCCGGCCTGCACGTCTCAGGTCCCCACGGCGTCACCCTCACCGGCCGCGCGATCACCCAGAGCCGCACGGCACCTGCCTACCTCGCCGAGCTGCCCGGCAGCTACGTCCTCGCTTCGGTCCCGACCAACGACACCGTCGAGGAGATCTCCGGACACACGATCGTCAACACCTTCCGGGTCGGGCCAAGCCCCGAGATGCTCGACGTCGACACCAACACCAAGGAGGTGTTCGTCGCCGACTTCGGATCAGACACGATCAGCGAGTTCCAAGGCTGACCGGCGCTTCTGCGCACTCGACGCGCGCGTGGCCGTCTCACCTCGAGCTGTTTACCGCGATCCAGCCGGGCTTTAACTCGGGCCGAGAACGATGTCCGAACAACGATCACCCTGAAGAGTCCAACCCAGGAGGTACACGTCATATGTTCAGGCTTAAGAACCTACTCGTCATGTGGAGCAGTGTTCTGCTGCTGATGATCGTCGGGGCAGCCGTGGCGAGGGCTGCCTCGCCCCAAATAAAGGTCAGCTGCCCGACCATATGGGACGGCACATGCACCGCTAACGGATCTGGCTTCACGGAGGGCCAGCAGGTGAAATTCCAAGCCGCCGCAGGCAGCTCTGTGTTCTCGACCAGTTCCCTCTACGCCTCGACGGCGGGATGGATCGGCGGACAAGAAGTCTGCTCCCCGAACGGTCCCGACGGTCATGGGCCATGTCACCACGTCGGCGGTACCTACGATCCAGGAGGAACACTCAGCACGACGTTCTCGCTCACGGATTCGAGCCTTGCGTGCGACACGACCGAAGCCGGCACGGTGCAATACACCGACAATTACAGCGGCAACTCCGCAAGTCAACCGGTGACCTGGGACGGACCCTCGTGTCCGACGACCACGACCCTCTCGATCCCGTCGACGATCAGCGTCACGCAGGCCGCGGCCGAGACCGACCCCGCAAGCGTTACGTCGGGCTCAACCGCAGTGACGAGCGGGACCATCACGCTCACCGTCAACGGCACGACATTCTGCTCCTACTCTGCGGGCTCCTCGTCATCATGCAGCCTGGCGAACCTGCCCGTCGGGACCGACCAGATCACCGCCTCGTACTCGGGAAGTTCCTCCCCCGAGTACGCTCCGTCCTCCGCGTCGGAGACCGTCGCCGTCATGTTCGCCTCCTCGCAGGGGAGTGGTGCGAAAAACAACTCCAACTGGGCGGGCTACATCGACACCAGCGACACATACTCCGCCGTCTCGGGCAGCTGGGTCGTACCGAAAGCGAACTGCGGCACCTTCCCCACCGGAGATGCTGCGTCAAGCTCGGCGGAGTGGATCGGGATCGATGGCTTCAACGGCATCGGCAGCAACGCCACCAACAACAATACTGTCGAGCAGATTGGCACGGACACCAACTGCGCCTTATTTACCGGCACCTACTGGGCATGGTGGCAGATGTACCCCGGTGGGCCGACGTTCATCGGCGTCCCCGGGGGGAGCTATTTGGTCCACCCCGGGGACGTCATGTCCGCGAGCGTGGTCAAGACGGCCGCGCCTGGGACCTTCAAACTGACCATCACAGACGAAACAGCCAACTGGACGTTCTCGACGACGCAGACCGACACGGCTGCGACTGGTGGATCAGCGGAATGGATTGCCGAGCAGCCGGCAGCCGGCGGGCTTCCGCTGACTGACTTCGGATCGGTTACGTTCACCAATTGCTTCGCCACTGGTAGCAGCGGGCTCGCCACGGCGATCTGGGACCACCCGAACACCGAACAGACGATGCAGAGCGGTGCGACCGTGAAGGCGACGCCGTCGTCGCTCTCCGATAGCGGCTCCGAGTTCACCGTCAATTGGCAGCACGGCTAAGGTCGCGGCCGCAGGAGCCCGTGGGTGCCGAGCGCGGTGGCGTCCCCCGATACGTCGGGGATAGCGTGGGCCGCCTCACGCGACTGGCTTGGACGATGGGCCCGGGGCGAACGCTCCGGGCCCCGCTGGCGTCTGCCGGGCGGCTGAGCCCGAAGCGGCCGGGACGAGGCCAATCCAGTGCACCGCGGCAGCGTGCGTCGGTCCGCTTCGCCGCCTCGCGAGTACCTGATCCCCGCGAGGCACAGCGCGTTGGGTGCGACTCGGGTGAGATTCCCGCCGGCTACCCGGCAGAAACGATGGCCACCAGCGAGGCGATTCAGTGGCCGCCCACGGGGAGCTCGTCCTCGCGAGCTCACCGGCTCGGTGGCGGCGCGGTGCAGCGCTCGTGAGCCGTCACAAGGTCTGACGGTAATCACTGGTGACGACTAACTACTTGGAGGCAACGGAGAGCACTGATGAGCACTATCGGTAACCACACGCCCGGTTCGCAACAGGAAACGGGCGATCGGAACCCGCTTCGGTGGACTGGGCAGAGGCTCAAGCGAGCAGCCCTGCTGGCGATGCTCGCCGGCGCCGTGGCCATCCCGTTGACGGCCTGCGGGACCACAACGTCATCGAGCACCCCAACGGCGCCGACGGTCAACCACAACCATACGGTCGGCCACCTCTCGCGCCTTCTCCTGACCAGGGCCGATCTGCCGTCTGGCTACTCGCAGACGACGTCGCGGTCCGGACCGGCGAAGGACGTGCTTCGATTCGCGAAGACCAGGCAGGAGGCGGCCGCTTTCCGGCAGCTGATTACCGGGGGCCTCGTGGGCTACGCTTCCACCGATTTTCACAAGTCCGTGGACGGCAACTCCAACACTCCCGGGTCCATCGCGTTTGCCTTCGACAGCGTTGCTGACGCCTCGCGCGCGCTGGCCATCATCCGGAGCCTTTTCCGAATCGCGTTCGTTCCGACCGGCGATGCGTCAGGGGCCCAGACGAGCATCCCCGTCTCAGGACTCGGCGACCAGTCGCTGCCCGGGGTGCGGTTCGCCCTCGGTCCGTATGGTCTCTATGTGTACATTTGGCGTGATCGCAATGTCGATGTGATCCTCGGGGCATCCGATATCCTTGGCGACCTCAGCGGAAAATCGATCCTCGTGATCGCCAAGCAGATCGACTTTCGGGCGACGAGCTGACGTGCTCAACCGGGCAGGCGGCCGGCAATGAATGCCACTAGTGCGCACGTCGCTGCCGTCAGGGCACGAGCGGGGATCCGACTCGGCGGTCACGCCGCCGGCGCGTGCCACCCCGCTCACAGTCAGCGCACCGGGCGCTGGGCTCGACCGCTACGGCGTGAGCCCACGCCAGACTTGCCTAGCTGCTCCAGCTCGCCCCGACCGCCTCGAGGCGCATCATCTAACCCAACCCCGAGCTTCGATCAGAGAGAGATATGACCGCACCACCGTATATGAACCAGCTGTCCAGACGAGCACCGCTCCTCATAGCGGTGATGCTGGCCATCGGCGCCAGCGTCTGCACAACCACATCCGCCGCGATGACCGTCTCCGCCCGCCCGACTGCCCGCGTGTGTCAGCGCCAGCCTGGACACACGATATTCAGGAGCGGCTCAATTCGCGTGTTCCGCGAATCCCACCACGTCTACGGCTGCGTGAGGGGTCACACTCGCCGGGTGCTGCTCTGGGTCAAAGTCCCCGAGCAGCAAAGCTCACTGCAGGGCTCGGTCGGACACGACATCGCGGTCCAGTCGGTCCTGAACAACCAGTACGGCTTCAGTCAGTCGCTGTGGGTCGTCAACCTTCTCGATGGTGCGACCTACCCAATCGCGTCTTATGGCGGAAATGTCGAGACCGGTACCGTCTCGGGCAATCCTGCCACGCCCGGCCCGTGGCCGTTGGAGGGCTTCGCAATGTCTTCCAAGGGCCTTACGGCACGCCTCTACGACACGTTCGCTCCCGGATCCGGCCTCGCAGCAGAGCCGACGGGGCAGGTACTCGACGTGATCGGACCGCGCGGCTATGACCGCACGCTGGCGCTTACCGGTCCCGGCGCGATCGCCCCCGCGTCGCTGGCCTGGCAGGGATCGGTCGTCATCTGGACGCAGAACGGGACGCCTGAATCGGCGATGGTGTGACCACGGGTCCGACAGCCCCACCGTTCTGATGAGAACAGCAGCCTCGCGATTCCCAAAGCCGCACCGGACGTTGACGATACGCAAGTGCGCGGCTTCCCAGTTGCAACTGGCGCTGGTCCGCGTACTCGGCGCCGCCGGCCACCGGTCCTGGGACCTGGCGTTCAGCAACGCCGGCCGCACGAGCTGCAGCCTGCGCGGCTACCCGACCGTAGAGCTCGTCGGCCGAACGGGACGGCCGATCGGGTCGCGAGTCCTCCGCGATCGCCTGTTCAGAACCGAAACCGTCGACCTAGACCACCGGCAACGGGCGTTCTTCACGTTGATGCCGCGGGCGCTGTGAACGGCCGCTTCGCGACAGGTCACGCGATCGCACAGTTCTCGCTCACAACCAGGGTACGGCTACGTGCGCCCTATTTGGCTACCCGCGTGTGCAGACGCCTGACGGCGCAGGGCATCCGATCACGACGATCACCCAGGATCCACGACCCGGCTCCCACGGTTACTTCGTCATCATGCCGACCCGGCGGACCGTGACATTCGCAGACGGCCAGCGCGCCTGGTTTGTCGTCCGGTTACGCCGCCATCGGGCTGCCCAACGTGAGAGGTCCAACCGCCGGCCGGCTGTCGATCCAACCGCCGAGACGCAAAGGAGCGCTGACGGTCGGCCGACTGGGAGCGGATGGCTATCGCCGCGCAGTCCCCAAGCAGGGTGATCTGGCTGAGGTGCGGCGGGAATCACTGGCGGGGATGCAGTGCTCGTTGCTGTCGATGACGCCACCCGCCTGGACTACGTCGAGGTCCTCCCCGACGAGAAGGCCACCAGGCCGTCGGATTCCTGCACCGCCCGATCGCCCAAAGCGGCGAGGTGATCTTCCGCCGAACCGTCGGGTGCTGCTTGGCCGTCAGGAGGCCCGATACCGTGGCGGGCAGGCGGGTCGTTCTGAGGCGCACCGCCGGCGCGTTGTATGGGACGACGAGCACGGATCGGAGGCGCTCAGATAGTCACGGCGACGCGACGCACGGATGTCCAGCTGCTGCGGTGGTGGATGTGGACGTCATCGTGGTGGTTGTGCTGGTTGTTGTCGTGCTCGGGGTCGTGGTTGTCGCGGACGTGACGTGCGGCGCCGGTGAGCTGCCCGGTGGGCAGGTCAAGGGAGAGGGGGTTGGCGCGGCTGTGGCTTTCGCGCCCGAGGTTGATCCGGTGGAGACGATTGACGTGGTGGTCCCGGAGGCCGCTGCTGCGGAGCCGGAGGGCCCGCCACTGCTGGGGGTCGACCGTGGGGTAGGCGCGTGGCTGGGGGCGGATCGTTGACCCGCAGTCGCCGCCAAAGGCGATGCGGACGGGCTTGAGTTCTTCGCTTGGACGGCGCGTCCGCCGCTGCCTGCAGGGGCGCGGTGCTGACCCAATCGCGAGCTCGCGCCCGAGGCGGCGGCTTGGGCTCGGGTTCTCGTTCGAGGACTCGCGGGTTGGGATCCGTGTGCTCCGCCTGCGGCTGTATCGGTCGCCGGACCGGGCGATACCGGCGAGCCGGCCGGGGCCGAACGTAGCGGTGAGGATGAGTTGATCAGGATGACGGCGGCGAGCGCGCTCGCGACCAGGACCGGGACGGCGCCGCTGACGATGCTCAGCTTGTGCCACTTGGGAGGATGGGGAACTGCCCAGCGCCGTCTCGGGGCGTTGGTCTGATCGATGTGCGCGCGCAGCCGACGTTGGAGCCGGTCGACCGTCTCTTGGTCGGGCTCGGGCACGTCCTGCGCGAGTTGGCGGACAATGTCGATTTCGTTCATGCGATCTCCGGGGGATGTCCAGATCCGAGCCGGTCCTGATTGCTTATTGCCGCGACGTCCTGAAGTAGTTCACGCAGCTGTCGGCGCGCGCGGTTGATCCGCGACCGAACGGTTCCGAGGGGGATGTCGAGCGCGGCCGCGATTTCCTCGTAGCTCAAGTCCGCCCAAGCCATCAGCAGCAGTGCGTCGCGGTCACCACGCTTCAGTCTCACCAGTGCAGCGCTCAGGGCAGCGCGTGCGGCGCTGGCGTCGGCTCGGCTGACCGCCGAGAGTTCGACGCCGTCGCTTGTCTCGTCGGGGCCGACCCGCGCGTAGGCCCGCAGTCGCGTGGCCTCGCTGCGGTGATGGTGTCGCATGACGTTGGTGGCGATCCCCAGCAGCCAGGGGCGTGCGTCTGCGTACTCGTTGCGGTAACGGTGGCGTTGGTCAAAAGCGCGCGTGAACGTCTCCGCGACGATGTCGTCAGCCGAGGACGACCCGACGCGACGCGCCACGTAGCGGTGCATCGCGGAGACATGGCGGAGAAAGACCGCCTCGAATGCGTGCGGGTCCGTCGCGGACGCGGCGATCATCTGCGCGTCAGAGAGCCCTTCGAACGGCCGCACCACCGACCGTACGCTCCAGGAGCCCGGTTCTGATCGCCGGTCTCGTGACCGGAGCACTGGCCCGGGGTTTTCGATATCTCCTGGTTTGTCTTTGCTGACGACATTCGAGCTCATCGCCGATCCGGGTCCGAAACGTGATTGACTTCTCTGGACGGATGCGGTTCGAGTGAAGGGAAAGCTGCTCGGCGACAGCAAGTCGTGTCTGAAGCAGAAAGGAGGTGAGCGAGCATGGCAGCAGCCCTCTGGCGGGTTTGCTTGGCTCGAGGGTGAGGTGAGCTGCCGTGTGACGCCGGTGCCTGGCGGTGGGCGGCCTTGGCTGCGCGCACGAGTCGCTCACGCTTGGCTTCTTGCCGCAGTTCGGCGACGCGCTGACTCGTGTCGAACATGGTGAGATTGGAGATCATGTGACTGCCTTTCGGTGATGGTTTGAGTGGGCTAAAGCAGTTCCGGGGCCGTACCTACTTGCGTGCAGGCACTGTCCACGGAGCCGGTTGGACGGCGGCTGGAACGCGGTAAAGCTCGCGGTGAGGGCGAGGTGGGTGCGGGACCTCCACCGCAGCGGGCGGCGGCTCCAGATCGTGAAGCGCGGAGTCTGGGACGAGTTGTTTGCCCCTCTGCGGCGGCGTCCTGGGCGTAACAACGGGCGAGATCCTGGAGAAGGACTGGGTGCATGACAACCTCCTGTTTGGCCGGCGGGATGTGGTGCAGACGATCCGCGAGCGCGCCCACAGCGTGGTCACATCTGGTCACAGCCAGGTTCAGGACCGTGTTGGCGTCGAAGGGTGAGCAGCCGGTAGCCTCCGCGACGGGGACATGGCCGCCTTGAGCAGCGTGCGTGCTCTGCTTAGGCGCCTATGCACTCTTTTACAGGCCCGCAGCGCGCCCGGATGTTCGTCCCACGTCTGCACTCCGGACCCTGGGCCGGGCACAGAGCGTCTCGATGGTGGCGCCGACCGGGCTGAGACTCTGGCGAGCGGCAACTTCGAGGCGTTGAGCCGCGCTGCCCGGTTAGGCGGCAGGCGCTAATCACGCACGCGGGCCTAAGCCCAACTCGACAACCTGTGATCTCTGTCGCTGCTCGGCGGGATTTTCTTGCGCTATTTGGTGTGCTGCGCCAGCAGCAGCAGTGAGGCTGAGAGTGTCGCAGGCCGACGATTCGGCGATGCGAGTCTCGGGTCGCTCAGCTGGATCGCGTGCAGGCCCAGGTCGGGCGACCTGGGCCTATCGCAGTCAACACTTTCTAACGCGAGCTTGGTCACGCGAGCCGGGGACCACTTCGACTCTGCCTGCCAGCATGGCGATTCGGGCGAGGTCACCGAGGTCCCGCGACCGGCTCACGATGAGAACCCGCGGCATGTCTAGCGGCGCCGGACCCGGCGGGTCGTGTGGCGGCTGAGCGTGCGATGCTCCAGGTCGTAGATGATCGCGCGTTGAGTCATCGGCGGGTTGGCCTGGCGCAGCGCCTGATGCTCGGCGGCGGTACCGGACGCGGAGCCGAGCGCGACGATCGTGACCGCGGCGTTGTTGAGGTAGTTGGGGTCCTTGACCTGGGTGGAGGCGACCGCGGCTGTGATCGCGGCGTTGGCATGTGCGCCGGCGGCGACCTTCAACGTCACCGAGTAGCTGACGCTTTGGCCGGCGGCGATCGACGGGTCGGTCCAGTAGATCGCCGGACCCAGCCGGCTACCGCCACCGGTGGCGGTCGCGGTCAGGCTGTTGGGGACCACCAACCCGGTGAGCACATCGGTCGCGGCCGCGGGACCGGCGTTTGTGACCTTCACCGCCTCGGTGAACGTCGCGCCGTCAGCGGCCTCGGCCGGGCCACTCAGCGAGACCTTCAGATCGGCGAGCTTGGCGACCGCGACGACCGTGTAGCTTGAGGTCTGGGTGCTGGTCTGCCCGTCGGTGCTGGTTGCGGTCACCGAGAACGACTGCGCGCCGGTGGATGAGGTGTTGATCGCCGCGCCATCGGCGACGGTGCCGCTGCAGCCCGCGCTGCCGGTCTGAAGGCCGGGGCCGCCGGTCCCATCGGCGCAACTGTAGGCGGCGTCGACGACCTGTCCCTGGTTATAGATGGCGCCGTTGGCCGGGGTGGTGATCGTCACCGACGGAGCGGCCGCGACGGTGTAGGTGATGCTCGCGGTACCGGTCTGCCCGTCCTGGCTGGTCGCTGTCACCGTATAGCTATGCACGCCGGTCGTGCCGGTGTTCAGGGTTCCGGTGCCGCCCGACGCGCCGTTGGAGTCGGTGCAGGAGCTGATCCCGGGACCGCCCGCGGCCTCGCTGCACGAGAAGGTCGTGGCCACGACTTGCCCGACCGCGTACGTCCCCCCCGGCGGCGGCGAACTGATCGTCGCCGATGGCGCCCCGACCGCCTGGATTCTGCCGATCGTGTCATCGTTGGTGAACCACATCCCGCCGTCAGGCCCCGCCGTGATCTGGGTCGGCTCATCGATCCCGGTCCCGGTGTAGTTGGTGACCGTGCCACCGGTGGTGATCCGCCCAATCGAATCGTTCCCGAAGTTGGTGAACCACAGCGCACCGTCTGGACCGGCCGCGATCCCGATCGGCGCGTTGATCCCGGTCCCGGTGTAGTTGGTGACCGTGCCACCGGTGGTGATCCGCCCGATCGAATCGGTTCCCCGGTTGGTGAACCACAGCGCCCCGTCGGGTCCCGCCACGATCCCGTACGGCGCGCTGATGCTGGGATCGGTGTAGTTGGTGACCGTGCCGCTGGTGGTGATCCGCCCGACCGAATTGTTGCCCTGGTTGGTGAACCACAGCGCCCCGTCAGGTCCCGCCGTGATCCCGAACGGCTCACTGATGCCGGTCCCGGTGTAGTTGGTGACCGTGCCGCTGGTGGTGATCCGCCCGATCGAATCGGTCTCCTCGTTGGTGAACCACAACGCCCCGTCTGACCCGACTGCGATCTGGTTCGGCGAGCTGATGCTGGGGTCGGTGTAGTCGGTGAGCGTACCGGCCGTGGTGATCCGCCCGATCGAGCCGTAGTCGTCGTCGAACCACAGCGCGCCGTCGGGTCCCGTCACGATCCCGTCGGCGGTCGCCCGAAGGCTGGGACGGCGTTTTGGAACCGACTTGTGGGGCGGTCACAATGCCGAGACACGGACACGCCGGGCTACCCCGGGACCGTCTCGGATCCAAGGATGTGGAACAGGCGAAGCAGAAGCCTCAACGGTCAGTGACGGAAGCCAGCACCGCGGCGTGGTCGCGCCGTGACGGACCTGGAAATTCGTGTACGCGGCGGTCTCAGCTCCTCTCGTTCAGACTGTTGGTGTGCGGCCCGTGTTGGTGTCATCGCCATCTGGGGCCGGTGACGGCCAGCCTACGTGGCGAAATTTCATGGCAAGCAGGGAGGAGAGCAATCATGAACGGTGTGCAGCTGCCGATTACCGGCGGATGTGGATGTGGCGAGGTGCGCTATGAGGTCACTGCGCCGCTCGGTGACGCGATGTACTGCCATTGCACGCGATGTCAGCGACGCAGTGGCGGGAGTACTGGCGCTGCGGCATGGGTCCAGCCGGGCGCGTTTCGCATCGTTTCCGGCGAGCAGCATCTGCGCAGATGGTCGCCCCCCGACGGCATGGTGAAGGTGTTCTGCGGCGAGTGCGGCTCTGGCCTGTGGGCGGTCATGCCAGACGACGAGAGCAGGCTCGCGGTGCGCCTTGGGTCGGTCGACGGAGATCCTGGAGTTCGGCCCACGGTGCGGATCTTCGTCTCCGACGCCGCGGTGTGGGAGGCGATCCCTGACGACGGCCTGGATCGGCACGACGGCTTCCCGCAATAGCCCCAGCCAGCCAGCCGCGAGCGGTGGCGTTCCGGGCGCTGTCGCCGCTCCCCTTCGTGGAGCAGAACGGAAACTCCGCATCGTTCGGCCATCTCCTTATTGATCCATCCCTCGATCTGGACGGAATGCTTCTCGCACACCCCGGTCTGCTGATTATCGGGCAAGGAGGCCCCGTCGCAAGCAATGTCTCGCTCTCGTCGGCCTCAATGTGTGGGGCGACATTTCGAAGCGGCGCGAGGCGATGCACATGGTCGCTGGCGCGCTGTGGCACGCTGAAGCGCACGGCTGACGCGCCGCGCCGCTTGCTTGTCCGGCGACCGGCGACCGTCGACCTCGCGCGACGTTCGTCACCCGGACAGGTTCAGCTCGGACAGTCGCTTCCGACGAGTGCCTCCTTGGCGGACGCTTCCGATCATCTGCTGGTGCTGGAGAGACGTCCTATCGCAGCGATCTGCGCACCGCCCGACTCTGCCAGCCGTGGATACAGCCGGCGCACGACTCGCGGGGGAGCCTGGCGAACTCCGCTCGCTGGCTGACTCCAGCGGGGCCGACGCCTACGCCGCAAATTCCTGACACACACGAGTACGGCTCGGTTAGACTCGCGCAGTGGCAACCCCAGGAACTGACGAGCAGGCTCACCCGTTAGAACATCTCAATCCGTTCAACTACAGCTTGAAGCAGTTGAAGGTCGCGCTCTTGCAGCTTGTTTCGATGGGCGTGTTGGTGGCTGGTTTTTTCGTTGTCGTGAACCCGGGTACGAAGGCCGCCTACCAAGCCGTTGTCGTCGCCATCTTCAGCGTCATCGGCGTATTTACCGCCAAGAACTCGACGGCGGATTCCTACAACAAGGGCCTCACGTCCCTGCTCTCTTCAGTGGTCGGCGTCGTCAACCTTTACACCACGGTGCCCACGTCAACAGTCAACAAGTTCGAACTGCTGATCGGCGCCCTCATATCCCCAGCGTTGGTGCTGCTCAACAGCAACGAAGGTGGTCCCACGAAGGCTGAGCTTAAGCGTGCTCGAGATGCTGGCGCCCGCAGCGCCGAGCCTTCGGTGGTCGCGCCGGCGCCACCGCACGGGGAGACGTCGGCGTCCTAGCGAGGACTGGGCGGCGTTAGCGCTTCGGCCACCCGTAGAGAGCGGCACCGGGGCCGGCGTGTGCATCCCGGAGCGGTCGTCGGCTCGTAGAGAGGCCGGCGATGAAAGCGCATTTCGGTACTCCGCAACAGACTGCCGCTCGGCGCCGGCTCCAGACGGGGCCAGGCAAGCGCTCCCGCGGCCAAGCGCTCATCCGCTGCCGCGGTGACTGACGCCTGGACTGTCGCCATGGCGCTCGTGGACCGCGGCGAACGCGAAGTCGGAAAGCGACAGTGTCGTGAGTCGTCGAGGAGTTGCTCGCCGCCACACGCTGATGCATCAGCGCACCGAGTGGCAGCAGCACCGAGTGGCAGCAGCGGATGCAGACGGTGCTTTACCACCACGGCGCCCCCGCACGCGCGTGCGCTGCTGAAGCTCGAGAACCGCACCAGGCTCGCCGCGTTGAAGCTCCGTGCCGCGGCGCGCGAGCAGCTCACGATCGCATTAGAGATGATCGACGCGATCGACCTGCAACTCGCGCGGTTCGACCTCTCGCTCCGCGAGTACGCCCGCAAGCAGACCGGCTGCCGGACACTGACCGATCAGATCTAGGGGATCGGCGCGATCCACGCCTCGCCCCGCAGCCAGGCGCGCAGGGCATCGCATACCGTGAACCACGGTCGGTACCTCCTACTCGAATTTGGGCCGGCCGCGTGGGGTGCAACCACGCGCGCCTCTTATGCCGTTCGGCCCCTTCACGACTACGGCTCTCCTGGTACAATGTCACATGCTATCGGCCGCTGTCGATCGCCAAGGTCAAGCAGAGTGGAGGGAGCGTTCACATGCCAGCGACAGACGTCGACGTCGTAGTGGTCGGTGCCGGCTATGCGGGGATCACGGCCTCACGAGACCTATGTGACCGTGGCCTGTCCGTGCTCGTCTTGGAGGCGAGCGAGCGGATCGGCGGCCGGGCCTTTTCGTCAACCTTCAAAGGTCGCGACGAGCCAATCGAGCATGGCGCACAGTGGATCAGTCAGCGGGTCAGCCACAACATGCGCCGCGAGATTCAGCGCTACGACATCGCGACGGTGGCCGACGCCGCGCCGGAGAGCGTCACGTTTTGCACCGGCGGCGAGAGGCGAACCACACTCCCGGTCCCGGTTCCGGAGCTCGCCAAGCTGGAGAGTGCATGGTTCCGACTCTATGACGCATCCCGCCGTATCTCCGCTGCATTGCCGGTGTGCGACCAGCCCGTGTCCGATCTGGATATATCGGTGGACCAGTTCTTCGCCCCACTCAATCTTCCGCGGGCGACGACAGACTTTCTGTATTCGATGATCTCCTCGCACTGCTGTGCGCCCCCTCGAGCGTTGTCGATGCTTCGACCGCTTCAGCAGCTCGCAGCGTTCGAAAACAGCCCGTACGCGATGGGTGGTGAGGCCTTCGAGAAATTCGCGCACGGTACCGGGGACCTCATTACCACGATGGTGCAGACCTCGGCTGTGGAGCTCCAGCTCTCGAGCCCGGTGACGCACGTCACCCAGGGGACGAACCGGGTCACGGTCACGACAGCTTCTGGTAGCTCGCTCTCGGCCTCGGCGTGTGTGGTGGCCGTGCCCAGCAACGTGATCCGGCGAATCAAGTTCGAGCCTGAACTCTCGGAGGACAAGCGGGTCGCGACGGCCGAGAATCACGTTGGGCGTGGACACAAGATCAGCATGATCGTCGACGGTATTCCGCCACGACCGTTGTGCGTGGGCCCCGGCCCGCTCCAGACGATCGTGACGATTCGCGAGCTGGCCGACGGCGCGTGGCTGCTCAGCGGCTTCGGCGGTCAAGGTCTCACTGAGTGTGACCCGACGAATCTCGAAACAGCGCAAGAAGGTCTCGAGTTCTACTTCCCTGAGGGCCGAGTGATTGCGAGCGACGCTCACGACTGGAACCGGGACCCCTGGTTTGACGGCACGTACCGAATCGAGGCCCCGGGACGAGCTCACGCCTTCCCGCGCATCATGACCGTCCCCGTGGGTCGGGTCTTCTTCGCGGGGTCGGACATGGCCATGTCCGTCTTCCGGTCAATCTGGATGGAGGGTGCGATCGAAAGCGGACACCTCAGCGCCGAAAAAGTTGCCGCGTTCCTTAAGGTCCCGGCCGGGCGCGTGAGCAGAACCAGCATCGCCAGCTAGCCAAAGCTAAGCCAGTCAAGTCGGTGCGGGGATGACGAATGCGATCGCCCCGACCTCGCCCGACGCGGTCTCGGGATGCCGGCCTCACCCAGCGCGCTGACAGAGCCATCGAGAAGCGGCGGCGTGCGCGGACGTCGCTGCCGCAGGACGCGGTCATTGTCAATACTGCACGTACTCGACTGCGTGTTCGCGCGTCATCGCGGCGCCCACCGCGCGGGCTTGCTCGAGTTCCTCGGGTGGTAGCGCGCCGAGGACGAGGAGCGTGGCGAGGCGTTCGGCGCCGAGCGGGAAGCTTCGGGTGCGAAAGCGAACGTCCCGGAATCCGCGCAAAGCGGGGCGGGAGACGAGTAGGATCTCGCGCGCGTGCCACCCGGAACCAGGACCGCTCATGCGGGCGATCGGCGTGGTGGCAGACTAGGCGCGCAGCGGCAGACGCCCGCACCGCCAGAACGGGCTGGCGCCGGTCATAGCCGGTTGGCGAACTCCGCGGTCTGGTGGGTGGCCTTGGCTGTTTCCGGCGTGTTGAGTGCGCCTTGGTAGACGTGCGGTAGTCCGTCTGCAACGTGCAGTGTGACTTCGACGCCGGCTTCGGTGGCTGCGCTCGCGAGGCGTTCGGAGTCGCTGAGCAGCAGCTCGGCGCTGCCGACCTGAATGAGTAGCGGGGGGAGGCTTGCTTGTGATCCGAACAGCGGTGAGGCGGCGGGGTTTCTTGGGTCGGCGTCGCCGAGGTAGACCGGGCCGATACCGCGGATGAGATCTGGCGTGAAGATTGGGTCTTGATCAGCTCTCTCGGCGATCGACGCGCCAGACGCCGTGAGGTCGAGGAGCGGCGATATGAGGACCGCGCCGGCGGGCAACGCTTCGTCTTGGTCGCGCAGGGTTTGCAGCAGCATCAGGGCCAGGCCGCCACCGGCCGAGTCGCCTGCAATGATCACGGACGCTGGGTCGATGCCACCCACAGTTCGCAGCCACTGCCACGCGGTGACGACGTCGTCGACCGCTGCGGGGAACTGGTTTTCGGGAGCGAGGCGGTACTCGGGGAACAGGACGCGTCGCGCTGTCGCGCGGCCGAGGTGTGCGGCCAGCGGTCCGTGGCTGCGGAGCGAACCGGCGGTGTACCCGCCGCCGTGCAGATAGAGCAGCACGCGCTCCGGGGCAGCCTCCGGCGCGAGTAACCAGTACGCCGGGACGCCGGCGAGGTCAACGCCGGTGACGATCACGTCCTCGGGCAACGGGACTAGCTGACCGACTGGTGCTAAGTCGGTGCGGATCTGCTCGAGCGTGCGGGGCGGCTGGCTCGCGCGCCCGGCCTTCCGCTGCTTGAGAAAGTCAATGATGTTCTGCATGTCTGGGCTCGGCATGACGCCTCCGTTACCTTAGATCACTGTTACCTAGCCTCATAGTAACCGACGCTCGGTACAATACGTACCGTGGGCCGCGATACACAGCCGGGACGTTTGGGCGAGCTCTTTCTGCGCGTCGGCAAGCTGCTACGCGCCGCGGAGGCGCAGCGGTTTGCGCCTTACGGTCTGACCCCCGCGCAGGGTCGCGTCCTCGGCGTGCTCGCTGACAGCACTGAGCAGTTGTGCATGGGAGAGCTGGCCATCGTCCTCGGCGTAGTGCCCAGGGCGATCACCCCACAGATCGATGTACTCGAACAAGCTGGCCTGGTGCAACGCCGAACCGACCCGCACAACCGTCGCTCGATCCTGCTCGACCTCACCACGGAAGGCAATGCGGTGCGCGAACAACTGCGCAACGAACGGGTCCTTGCTGTCGAAGAGATCTTTGCCCAGCTCACACCTACACAGCGCCATACGCTGCTCGAATTGCTCGAACGCGTCACCCGACCACGCGACGCTAGAGCCACCCGGCCCGCCCGAACCGCAACGCATCAACGTGGCCTGACCTGACGGTCCGCCTAGTCGCTTGAGCGTGGCCTCTTCGCGGCCGGCTACTGCGGCCACCTCACGCTCGGCCGCTGGGTGGCTGCTCCTTGCCAGGAGCGGCCACGAGACCCGCCCACGCCGGCCGAGCACTGCCAGGTCGCCGCTCTCGTGCGCCCGCAATGCCAGACCTTCGTCCGGGTCATGCTAAGCGCAGAGATCCAGGTGCAGCTGAGGACGCTCTCGGACCATGGCGAGCCGTGGGACGACGAGCGCATCGAGCAGCTCGTGCAGGAGGTCGCCGACATCGGCGTGCAGCTCGGACCAAACCGCAACTGGCCGAAGGCTCCTCTTGAGGCCCTGGCTGATGACACCAGGCGCCAGCAGTTCCTCACCTTGATGGAACGGACTCTCGATACGTTGACCACTGCCTCGTAAGCGAGACGACAATTTCGCATGTCCTGCGGCCCGCGCCACAGCGAGGGGATAGACGGTTGGTCCGAGAGGCCCCTGTGATGCGGCGGCGGAGCGTCCTGACATCCCCCGGCAAGGAGGGGTCCTGCGTTCCTCGTCGCATGGGCATGGGACCACCACGGCCCTTTTTGGCCAATGGGACCCCCTTCGACAGCGGCTCACCGTGACTCTTCGCAGCCCTCGCTCTGTCCCGTCCGCAGGAGAAGCGTCGCATGCCGAGCGACGAAGTCGAGCGCAGAGTTCAGCGCCTACATGCCGACCTCGAGATGGCACGTGCACACAGCGCAACCGGTCGCCGCTCGCCGATTCCTCAACGGATCTCGGGCATCGACTCGTCCTCTGGTCACGCCCTTCCTCATTCCGGGCCGCTTCTCGAACGAAGGTCCGCAACACTGCCGCAACCACGAACCAGGAGCCACCGCGCCGGCGTCAGATGGCGCGCCGGTGCAATTCTCGTTCGAGCTGTCCAAGTGGCAGAGGAGCAGCCAGGCCGACGTGGCTCAGTTGGCGACGGAGGAGCAGCGAGGCTCGCGGCGACGAGACGGTCAAGTTCGTCCCCCTCCGGAACCCTCAAGCGCGCTGAAGACGACATCACAATGTTGCGGTCGGCGCGACGGAGCACTAGGCCGACAGCCGCGTCGTCATTCGTGCTGCTGGCGCTCGCGAGCCTGAGCCGATTTTGGTGCATGCCTGGGCGGCTATGCGACTACATGCGTGACCAGCGCCCCCGTGCGCCGCTCGATCCGGCGCGGAAGGTCAGCACCGAGCCACTTCGAAACTCCCGTCGGCAGCGTCGACACGATGATCTCGTCGTATCGGTTGGGATCCCACTCCTCCACCACCGCAACCATCGGATCGCCATCGCCGATGACACCGTCGACTTCCAGCCCAAGCTCGCTCATGAGCGCGACAGCCTCGTCGACCTGTTCCGCGGCGGCAGCCCGACCGCCACGAAACGGTGTGGCCGGCACGACGAGCGTAAATGCGACCGAGGCTCGCGCCGCCCGATCCTTAAGCGCCTCTAGCAACTCGGGCGAGGTCGCCGTCACATTTGCGACCACAAGAACCCTAAGTTTCCAGACCAACAGAAATCCTCTCCAAGGTTGATTAACTCTTTCAAGAATGAGTCGCCGCGGAGCGTATCGCAATGTCCATCCGGAGCATTGAGGTTCGCCCACGGGCCCAGAGGCGAGGGGTGTGACCGGCGGTCGTCAAGGGCGGCTGCTCCATGACGATGGCCATCGACAGGCCCTCTTGCCGTCGGCGGGCGGACTGCTTCATGGCGATGAGATCGGTGGGGGTGAAGTCGGCGGCGAGGTGGGTCCGCGCGAGCGCGGCGCACCGAACGAGATCCGAGGCGCCAACATTCAGGACGGTCGATTTCGGTCCTCCTCTTCGAATCCAGCGGGTCTCGCCGAGCTCCGCCACTCTCCCATCCATCGTAAGACGGGACGTCTCGAGGCCCGTGCGGCCGGCTACTCAGCTTCCCCTTCGACCAAGGCGAGCACGTATGCAGCGGCCAGCATGGGGCTGCTCGAATGGCGACTTTGCGGAAGTGTCGATCCGGTCCTGAGCGCGCCGTCCTTGTGCCGGTTGAGGCCATGCTCGTGTCCGCGGTGGTCTGTGGCTTTGCGCTCGCGCTGCAGGCGGCGAGCAGCGCACGCTGTCAGCGCGGCCGCAAGCCGCCGCTCGTGGTGGCCGGGTTCACCCTCGCGCAGGGCGCGTCGCTCCTCGCCGATCCGAGCGATCCGCAGCCGTTCCTTCGAGCCGGCTCGTCGAACGTCGGCTGGGCGGTCAGCCTGATCCGACCACAACTCGCACCCGCGGTGGCCGCCGCCCGTCGCTGCCCACCCGGCAGTTTCTAGCAGCGGTGAACCATCGATCGCGTTCGCCGCTGGGCGACAGGTCCCCGCGACCAACCCGACGGGTTCATCGTCAACACTCCCGCGCTGCGGTCGATCGCCGCACAGGTCCACTCACCAAGCCCATTCTGCTCCGGGTCCACCCCCCAACCAGCTCAGGTGCCTGACCTTCGCAAGCATCCGAGGAGGGCCCTACGTCTCTTCGAGGTCCGCGGGAATAACTGAGGCGATGTGGTCTAACGCCGCGGTGCCAGACGCGTCCCAGGCGCGGCTACCTACACCCCTGGCGGGCGATGATCCACTACCCGAGACGATGGCGGCATCCGCGCTGCTGACAGCGCTGGTGGGCGCGTGCTAGACGCCTGGCTCGAAGTACCGCTTCTGTCTGATCGTCTATGAGGTCGCGATCAACGATGCCGTGCCGATCAGCGAGCCCGCCTGCACCGCTGCGTCCATCCCGCCGATCGGGTTATCGGTGTGGGCGTTGTCGGCCAGTTTGAGCTTGATCCCCGTGAATCGGATCGATTTTCCGTGCCGCGACCGCGTCGCAGAGGCCATGTCGAGTGCTGCGACTGGTATGTCGGGGGTAGAGGTTCCGCCCTCGCCGTAGACCGTCGTGGTGAGCAGTGCTTGAGGGTGGCGTGTCCGCCGGTCTTTCGAGGTGATGGGTTTTGGAAATCGCAGAGCAAGCTCGCCCACCTGAAATCCTCCATGACCGAACGAACCGCCGTTGTCCTGCCATGAAAACGCCAGCCCGCCGCGGGCCGTGACGGCTCCGACCGGGCCGGTGATGTCGAGCTTCCCCTTATCTATCGGGGACGTGAAGACCCCGGCAGACACCATGGTCGCTGGTGCGATCGCTGTCAGCGTCTCGTCTTCCATGAGCGTGCCGAGGGGCCACTGTTGCGTCAAGACTGCGTAGACGCTCGGCACCAATGCGATCGTGATCTCCCCTGATCTGAGCGCGGCGGTCTTGCCTGGCTTCAGCTTGCCAGCGGCGGCACCGGCGCGGGGTGCGATCACCCCAGCCCCGAACACCACCAGGAGAAGCGCGGTGCACCAACGCCTTGCATAGAGGGCCGCCGGTCGGAACCTGGCGGCACGCTTTCTTGGGACTACGACGAACGGGGTCATGCACCCATAACGTGGTCTAGCCACGAAAGTATCGCTCGGCGTACTACGATGACTCAGCGACACTGTCGCCATCCTGTCGCCCTGAGCGGGCTAGACGTTGTGGACGAATTACGTTCCGCTTCTCGGCGACCGCCTTCGTCTTGCAAAGGAAGCGCTCCGCCAGGTCGCGATCTGCTGTCGGGAGGCAGTGCAGCTTCGGCCGAGTGGGGCGTCGGGCGGTACCTCGAGGACGTCGCGCGAGACTATGCGACGTCCTGGCGCTACGGGGAGATCCATCTGATGATCGACGAGGCTGGCGCGACAGAGCGTCGATGCTGCAGGCCGCTCAACCGGCGGCATCGGGCGTCTTACGAGCAGGCGTCGGCCTTCGTGGCTCCGTAGCGTGCTTGGGCCGGCGTGAATTGGCTTCCGGCAGACGAGGAGAGCTGCTGAGTCAGGTCTTGGCAGGAGAACGAGTCGGTCTG
>Ga0302325_10005983_pt1 | contig 27526 bp, 27 predicted proteins | sample Palsa_T0_2_FD_201948 | JGI IMG/M metagenome (GOLD analysis project Ga0302325, IMG submission 201948) | Peat permafrost microbial communities from Stordalen Mire near Abisko, Sweden - Palsa_T0_2 | ecosystem: Environmental > Terrestrial > Soil > Palsa > Peat permafrost | place: Sweden: Abisko... | reverse complement strand
CGGCGTCTTGGATGGTATTGATGAGGCGCTGGCGGCGGCGGGCCTGATCGGCCTGACGTCCCCTGCCCGTCGGGGTATTCGCGGTCATGCGCTGCCGTCCGCGGCTGGGCGAGGCGTCCCTGGGTGCATGCGCGGCATGCCGAGCATGACAAATCGGGACCGGCGGACCACAGCGATGGCCTGCTGGATCTCGGCCCCCTCCTGCTCGGTCAGCTCATCGAGGCCGGCCTTGACCCGGTCGATCAGCCGCCTGACCCGGCGTATCTCCCCGATCACCGATAGCCGCCGCTTGCGCACCATCTCCAACAGCACGTCGGACGCTCCCGAGCCGTAGAAGCTTCATAGCGCAGCATCACGCCCTCCGGCACGCCGGCCGGAACAGCCCGCTCCACGTGCCTGATCGCCACCATCGACTGCCGCGTCGACGGGAGGGGATTCGGGTCGAGCGGGTCGCTCTCGGTCTTCAGCGGCCCGCCGGAACGCCCATTCGTCCAGCCGGTATAGCTCTGCGCCACCACTCGCCGAGTGCCGGCCTCGGCGGCGGCCGCGAGCAGGTTGTCGGTGCCCGTGGTCCGCAGCTCGTGGGCGCCCGCGAACACCCGGTCGAACTGGCGCAGGCCGCACATGTCCGCCAGCGCCGTCATCTGATGCACGATCACCGCGGGCGCGGCGGCCCGCACCGCCGCGGTCACCGTCGGCCGGTCCAGCCCGTCCACTTCATCGCGGATCCAGGTCTGCGGCAAAGACCGGCTGCAGCATGTGCCAGTCCTGCGGGTGCTGCCGGATCGCCTGCTCGAAGACGCTAGCCAGCTGCTGGGTCATCACCTGGATCTTCTCCTTGCGATCCCCGGTCTCGGGCACCGGGATCTCTTCGTAGATGTGGGCGCCCCAGTCGCTGTCCCCCTCGAACCAGGTGGCGGCCGGCATCAGCGCCGCGCCAGTGTGCACAGCCATCACGGCGGCGGCCGCCGGGAACTTCGCCTTCTCCCCGAAGAAGCCGACCTCGATGCCGGTCCCCGTCAGGTCCCGGTCCACCACGATGCACACCAGCCGCCCAGCCCGCAACCGCCGCGTCAGGATGGCGAACGAGCTCACCCCTTCGGTCAGCGGGAGCATTTCCATGCCGAGAGCCTCGCGGTACTTCACGAACGCCTGGTAGACCGATTCCGGCTTCAGCCGCTCGGCCACGGCGGTGATCCCCCCGGCGCCGCGCAGGTTGATCCAGGCGGCGGCGTGCTCGACGTTGCCCATGTGGGGCAGCGCGAAGATCACCCCGCGGCCCAGCTTCATGTGGGCGAAGGCGGCCTGTTCTCCCGGGCCTTCGATGTGCGTGCCGGACAGGATCCGCTCCGGCGGGATCGTCTGCAGCCTGAAGGCCTCCAGCCAGTACCTGGCGTAGGAGTGCATGGCTTCCCGGGACAGCGCCCGCAGGTCTGTGCTGTCCGCGCCGGGCGGCAGGACCCGCTTGAGGTTGGCCTCCAGCTGGAGGACGCCGCGGCCCTGACGGCGCCAGGTGATATCGGCGGTCTGGGCGAAGGCCCAGCGCGCCAGCGGTTCCGGCACGCGGGGGATCGCCCTCCAGCCGAGGCGATAGCCGATCCCCGTCAAGCGTGCACTGAGAGTTTGCGTCAACGCTGGCCTTTCCTTTGTGACCGGCCAGGGTGTTGCGGTCCGGGCAGGTCCAGGCCGTCATCCCTGCGGTACCTGACGCGGACACGGCCAGCCCGAGACTCGTTGCCCGAGGACACAAGGCGATACTGTCACGGAACGGGTGCTCGGACGCGCCTCGACGCCGGCCGATGTCCGGTCTTAGTGAAGGCGGCAGGGCAGGGTTCCGCGTTCAGGGGATATGCCGGATCTAGCTTGACGCACCGGGCAGCGAGGAAGACCGGCTGGCGGTCGGCGTCATGGGCCGGATCCCAGTCTGATTCAGGCGATAAGCAGGCGACTGTCAAGCTCTGCCGCGTCGAGATCGAGGAGGTCGCGGTTGCGTTCGGCCCACCGGCCGGATGCGAGGTCGTCACGCAGGCTGCGCACTGCCCGCTGCCCGGCGTCCGGCCCGACTCTGGCCCAGATCGATATTCCGCGGCGGACATGCTCGTCCAGGTATGCCTCGGGCCGGCGCCAGTAGGCCTCGTAGAACCCGTCCGCGCAGTCCCACGGAATGAGCACCGGTTCCACCCGGGCTCCGATCGCGCGGGCTAGCTCGGCCAGCGGAGGCCGGCCGGCCCAGAGGTCATTGTGCTCAGGCAGGTAGTCGCGATTCAGCCAGAACCGGTCGGGGTCACTGGCGTCGTTCGTGAATACCACCACGCGACGGGCGACGCGCCGCATTTCGCGCAGCCCCGCGATCGGGTCCTGCCAGTGATGGACGGTGGCGAGGGCCATCGCGGCGTCGAAGAACCGGTCCTCGAAGGGGAGGCTCTCCGCAGCGGCGGCCACGCACGGCGCCGCACCCGCGGGGCGCTGCGCCCGCATGACCGCCGACGGTTCCACCGCGGTGACGTCGCGGTCGGGGGGCTCGTAGGACCCGGTCCCCGCCCCGACGTTCAGCACGGTCCGGGCATCGCCGAGCGCGGCCCAGATCTGCTCGGCGATCCGCGGCTCGGTGCGCCGCGTCACGGTGTACGCGGCTCCGATGGTGTCATACAACTGCCCGCTGGACATGCCGCTGCCTCCTGGTACTGCTCAGTGTCGTAGCCGATTCGCCTCATCGCAGCGAGCGTGTCAGCCAGCCGGAGGCAAATCGTCGTCCGGATATATCGAGTAGATATATCGGAACGATAAACCGTGTCGCGTCATGCCGCAAGCCGGACATGGCGGCCGGGCGTGCCGGCACCGCGGTGACCAGACAGGCCCAGGGTCGCGGCCGGGTGCTCGTCCCTCTCATGGCCCGTCCCCGGCGCCCCGACGGGGCGCTGCTCGTCCAGCACGTCCGTGAACTGCCTGAGCTTCTGGGACAGCATGAGATCAGGCAGGCACGGAATGGCCGCCGCCGTCGGCGAGGGGCCGAGTCAGACCGAGCAGCGACCGGGCGATCCTCTCGCCGATGACCGCGGTCGGCATGTTGGTATTGCCGGAGGTGACGGCGGGCATGATCGACGCGTCCGCTACATACAGGCCCTCGATCCCGTGCACCCGGCCCTCGGAGTCGACAACCGAGTCCGGGTCGCAGGCCGGCCCCATCTTGCAGCTCCCGGCCGGATGGTAGTAATGCACGGCGGCGTGATCGATGAAGCGCTCGACCGCCTTCCTCCCCGAGACTTCCGGACCCGGGCGCGTCTCCCGGCCCAGCAGCCTTCGCAGCTCCGGTGCAATCGCTGTCTCGCGCACCCGCTCGACGCCCTCGGCTAGCCGTGCACGATCGTGCCCGCCAGGGTCGCTGAGATAGCGGTGATCGATCAGGAGCCTGTCACCGGGACCGGGACCGGACAGGCGCACGCTGCCGCGCGAGAGCGGCGTCAGGCACGCAACGCCCAGGAACCAGAACCACGCCGGGGTATCCCTGCTATAGCCGCCGACCGGGTAGACGTGCATGTCGAACCCCCGGCGACATCCGGCCGACGGGAACTTCGCGATCACCTGCTCGTGCGGCTGCCAGCCGGTTTCCGCCTGATGGCGCTCCCTCATCCCGGCCAGCTCGTCGCTTCCCTCGTAGTGGACCTCCACGCACGGCTGGTCGTGCAGGTTGCGCCCCACGCCGGGAAGATCCAGCGCGGGCCTCACCCCGACGGCGGCCAGCTCGCCGGAAGGCCCGATGCCGGACCGGAGCAGGATCGCGGGACTCCCGTAGGCGCCAGCGGACAGCACCACCCGCGACGCGCTGATCTCCACCAGCTGCTGATCATCCCGCACGGCCACGCCGACGACGCGGCCGTCGCGGACGAGCACCCGCTCGACGAGGGCATCGCCGGCCACGATGAGCCGGTCACGGACCGGATCAACGTACCCGAACGCGCTGTTGACCCGGGTGGTCCCGTCGATGTTGACCGGGAACGGAGCGACGCCGGCGTCCTCGTCGAGGTTGTTGAAGTCCTCCACCGCGGGGATCCCGCTCGCCGCGATCGCGTCCGCGCAGGCGCGCTGGAACGGGGTCAGCTCATCAAGGCCCACGCGCCGCACCCGCAGCTGCTCCCACGCCGAGGCGAACAGCGGCAGCAGCTCCCGCGCCGACCACCCGGGATTCCCCGCGGCGGCCCAGCCGTCGTAATCCAAACGGCTCCCGAACACGACCGCGCCGGCATTATGGGAGGAACACCCGCCCATCACGCGCGCCCGGCTGAAGTGGACCACCTGGCCGGCGAACTCGCCCGTATAGCCCCAGTCGTGCGACCACGCGACGCCCGTCGCGTCGAGAAGCTCACGCGGCCAGCGTCCGCTCCCGGCCGGCCCGTAGTCCGGCCCGGCCTCCAGCAGCAGCGTGCGCCCGGAGCTGCCCGCTGCCAGCCGCCCAGCGATCACCGCCCCCGCCGTCCCAGCGCCGACAACGATCGTATCCACTGCCTCCGGGAAGCGCCCCGCGCTACTCACACACACACTCCTTCGCGCTTGACGCTGCTCAATCGCTACCGGACAGGATGCCTCTCGAAAGGTCGCAAAGTCCATGGCACCTAACGCGGCTCCTCGACCTCAGCAACGACCCAGCTCGAGCTTGTAACTTCAAGTGTGTAAACTTTTTTGAATTATCGTGTTTAGCTGGCCTTATCTTATGCGCCCAGGGTAGGCGATGTCGAGCTCGTTGAGCGCCTCGCGCCATCCGGTGACGCGCTGGCCCTCGACCATGCGGGCGGGCTGGTCGGACCGCTTGCCGGTTTCCCGGCGGCGGGCGGCGCGCTCCCTGGCTCTTTTGTCCTCGATGTTGATGATGGCGAGCCAGAGCAGCTTGACGACGGCGTCGTCGGTCGGGAAGTGGCCGCGGGCCTTGGTGACCTTGCGGAGCTGGTAGTTCAGCGACTCGATGCTGTTGGTGGTGTAGAGCAGCCTGCGGACCGCGGGGGTGAAGGCGAGGAACGGGGTGAAGGCGTCCCAGGCGTCCTCCTAGACCCGGGCAGCCTGCGGGTACTTCCGGCCCCAGGGCGAGGCGGCGAACGCCGCGAGGGCGTCGAAGGCGGCCTCGGCGGTCGGCGCGGTGTAGATCTTCCGCAGCTCCTTCGCGACCTCGCCGGCGTCGCGGCGGGCGACCGGGCGGAGCGCGTTCCGTATTAGATGGACAACGCAGCGCTGGACCACGGCGTGCGGGAACGCGGCGGTGATGGCGTCCTCGAACCCGGCCAGCCCGTCGACGCAGGCGATGAGGATGTCGCGGACGCCGCGGTTCCTGAGGTCGGCCATGACCGACCCCCAGAACCGGGCGCCCTCCCCGGCGGTCGCCGTCTGCGGCGGGGTCTTGGCGAGCCAGATGCCCAGCACGTGCTTCTCGCCGTCGGCGTCGACGCCGATCGCGATGTAGGCGGGCTTGTTCTGCACGACCTGGTTGTCGCGGACCTTCACGACGATCGCGTCGAGGAACACGGCCGCGCAAGCGGGGTCCAGCGGCCGGGACTGCCAGGCGCGGACCTCCTCCAGCACCGCGTCGGTGATCCGGGAGACGGTCTCGTGCGACAGCTGCGTCCCGTAGACCTGCTCCAGGTGGTGCATGATGTCCCGCACGCTCATCCCGTGGGCGTAAAGCGAGATGACCATGTCGTCGAGGCCGCCGGCGACCCGCCCGGCCCGCTTGGGGACCAGCAGCGGCTCGAACGTGCCCGCCCGGTCCCGGGGGACCTGCAAGGGCACCGGGCCGACCCCGGTCTGCACCGTCTTGGCGATCGCCCCGTTGCGGGCATTCCCCGCCCCGCGCCCGGCCTCGTGGCGCTCGTAGCCGAGATGGGCGGTGAGCTCGGACTCCAGGGCCCGCTCCAGGACGGCCCGCACCAGCTCGCCGAGCATCGAGCCCTCGCCGGTCAGCCGCAGCCCGCCGGCCTGGTCCCGCGACCGCTCCAGCAGCGCGTCCAGCAGCCGGTCGTCCATCAGCTCCCGCAACGGCACCCGCGCCGACTCCGGCACCACCCCGCCTCCGTCAAGGACGGCCCCAGTCCCCGCGTTCCCCCTGCTCACAGCGTTCATGATCGGTTCTCCCTCCCGAACCGGCGGGTATACCCGCCGGCAATCCGATTACTCTAAGTAACCTCTTTACACACTTGGAGAGATACGCCCCCCGGCTCCGGTAGCCCAGGGTCTGAACGATCAGGTCGGGCGTTAACGCTGCGTGATGCACGCGTGATGCGGCTGGCGCGGGGTCAGGGTCTTCGGGGTCAGTGCCGGCGGTGCCAGGCGTAGCAGAGGGCGGCTGCGGCGATGACGGCCAGGGCGCCGAGGATGATGAGCGGGATGTGCCGTCCGTGTCCGTGGGTCGCTGCGATGACTGTGCTGGCGAGTTGGCCTGTCACTTGTCGTGGTCCTTACGTGATGTCCCTGGGCAGGGTGATCCGGGCCGCGGCGGCGGCGAGGAGGAACGCGGCGCCGGCGGTGACGGCGGCGGCCGCGGCGAAGGAAAGGGGCGTGGCGCCGCCGGGGAGCGTGGTCCCGGCGAGGCTGGTGGCGGCCTGGAACGGCAGGTAGGGGATGATCGGGCCTGACAGGGCGCCGAGGGCGCCCTCGATGAGGAAGGCCCAGGCGAACACGGTGATGACGGCGGCGACCTGGCTGCGGATGAGGGTCCCAATGGCGACGCCGACGGCGGCCAGGAGCGCGCAGCCGGCGGCATCGCCGGCGGCGTAGCGGATGATGGTGGCGGCGGGCACGGCGAGGTGGTAGCCGTGCGAGGCGGCGAAGGCCAGCCCGGTGGCGGTGTTGGCGGCCGAGGCGGCGATGCCGAACAGCGCGCCGGCGGGCAGGGCGGCGCAGCACTTGGCGGCCAGGACCCTGGTCCGTGCCGGGACCGCGAGGTAGGTGAGGGTCGCGGTGCCGTGGCGGAACTCGCCCGCCGTGGCGGCGGCGCCGAGTGCCAGGGCCAGGATCATGGCATACGTGGGGCTGGCCAGGACGTCTGCCAGGCCGTGCGCGGTGGACAGCGGGCCGGCGGCCAGGCGGGCGCTGGCATTGCCGCCGGAGGACCTGATGGCGCGCAGCAGCGCGAGTGCCAGGGTGAGCGCCGTGGAGACGGCCAGCATCGCCTAGGGCATGCCCGTGGTGCGGAGCTTTTCCAGTTCGACATGGACGAGCGTGGTCATCACGGGGCCTCCCGGGTTCCGCCGGCGGTGGTCAGGCGGAAGAACGCGTCTTCCAGGCTCGGAGCCTCGGCGGTGCTCTCGTAGACGGGGATCGCCAGGCTGGCGGCGCGGATGCCGACCTGCTCGGGGGTCGCGCCGGTGACCTCGACCCAGCCCGGCCCGGCGATCCGGGCTCGCGCCCCGTCCGCGGCCAGCGCGGACCGCAGTTCCTCGGCTCTGGGCGTGCGGACCCGGATGACCGGTATGGCGCGGGAGGTCAGCTCACTGAGCGGCGCGTGCGCGATCAGCCGTCCCCGGTCGAGGATGATGAGCTCATCGACGGTCTGGGCCGCCTCGGCCAGCAGGTGGCTGGAGACCAGCACCGTGCGGCCCTCGACGGCCAGGCGCCGCAGCAGTTCCCGCAGCCAGCGGATGCCGTCGGGATCAAGGCCGTTGGCGGGCTCGTCCAGGATCAGCACCGCGGGGTCGCCGATCAGGGCGGTGGCCAGGCCGAGCCGCTGGCGCATGCCGAGGGAGAAGCCGCCCGCCCGCCGCCCTCCGGCGCCCGCCAGCCCGGTCAGGGCGAGCACCTCCTCCGCGCGCCGGGGACACGCCGGCCAGCATCGCCTGCAGCGGCAGATGGCCGCGTGCCGTCCGGCCGGGATGCGCGCCAGAAGATTCCAGTACCGCGCCGACCTGCCGCAGCGGGCAGGCCAGCTCCCGGTGGGGGCGCCCGCCGATCGCGGCCGTGCCGCTGGCGGGAGAGTCACCAGCCCGAGCAGCATCCGCAGGGTGGTCGTCTTGCCGACGCTATTGGGTATTCTCGCGCCATTGACGGCTCTGGATCAGCGTTCATGATCATGGTTCGGGGTCACGGCTTGTTTCCTGGCCCGCATTGGTCCTGGTAAAGGCGGTGATGAGAGATTCCGGCCCTCTGCGATGATGGCGTCGGTACTCGTCACCTCGGCCCCGGCTTCGACGGCGCGATCTCGGCGGAACCCGCACCAGCACTCGCGTCGGGCGCAGCCATCCCGGCCCGCGCCTGCCCGCCTGCGGGTTCGGTCTTTTCGATCCCGTCCAGCCGCAGCGTGGAACGCAGGCGGCGGAGGAACGGCGGGGCCCACCAGTTGCCGCGCCCGAGGATCGCCATCAGGGCCGGTACCAGGACTGCGCGGACGATCGTCGCGTCCAGGAAGACCGCGACTGCCGCGCCGACTCCCAGCTCCTTGATGAAGATCAGGCTGGACAGGGCGAGCGCGCCGACAGCGACGAACAGCAACGAGGCCGCGGCCGTGACGATCGGCCCGGTGCGTTCCAGGCCCGCCGCGACGGCCTCGTCGGTCGGCAGCCCGCGCACGTGCCCCTCCTTGATCCGGGCGAGCAGGAAGACCCCGTAGTCAGTGGACAGGCCGAAGGCGAGGGCGAACATGACGATCGGCGAAGTTGACTCCAGGGCGCCCTGCGAGGTGAAGCCAAGCAGGCTCTGCAGATTGCCCCACTGGAAGATCATCACCAGGATGCCGAAGGCGGCGCCGAGTGACAGGGCGTTCATCACCAGGGCCTTGAGCGGCAGGATCACCGACCCGGTCATCGCGAACAGGAGCAGCAGCGTGGTCAGCGCGATCAGGCCGATGGCGATGGGCAGGTGCGAGCCGAGACTGTTCTGCAGGGCGCGGAACTCGGCGGTCTGACCGGTCGGCGTGGCCGTGAAGCCGACCGGAACCGTCTCGATCTGCCTCAACGTACTCTGCGCGGCCGCCGACAACGGCGCGTTGTCCAGGGCGACGTCAACCTCCCAGAGGCCTGCGGCCAGCTGCTGCGGAGGCGTGACGTCCGCCACCCCGGGGACGGCACCGAGTTTCGCCGCATACCGGGTCAGTGCTGGCCCGGCGCTGGCCGGAGCGTCCACGATCATGCCGACTGGGGCCAGGTCGGCATGATCGAAGTCCTGCGAGAGCCGGTTGTAGACCTGGCCGGCGGAACTGCCGTTGCCCAGCACGCTGGAGTCCACCCCGGTGAACTTGATCCCGGTGAACGGCAGTGCGAGCACGATCAGCAGGCCCGCGGCAGCGAAGGCGGTGACGAAGCGGCGGCGCATGACCCAGATGGCGAACCGGTACCAGCGTCCCCGGCGCTCGTCCACGGCCGGCCGGGGCCGGCTGAGCCGCTTCGGCGCCCCTTTGTTGATCCGGGTGCCCAGCACCGCCAGCACGGCGGGCAGCACCAGCAGCGCGTACGAAGCAGCGGCCAGGGTAGTGAGGACTCCGGCGATGCCCATGGAATACAGGAAGCGCTGCGGGAAAATTACCAGCGCGGCGAGGGCCGAGGCGACTGTCAGCGAGCTGAACAAGATAGTGCGCCCGGTGACGGTCAGCATCGTGGTCACGGCCTGGGTGACCGTGGCGCCCCGGGCGAGTTCCTCCCGGTACCGCGAGATCATCAACAGGCTGAAGTCAATCGACAGGCCCAGCCCGAGGGCGAGCACGAGGTTGAGGGCGAAGACCGACAGCTTGGTCACTGTCATCACCGCGCCCATGCCGAGCAGGGTCAGCGCGATGGCGTAGACGCTGCCGATCAGGGGCAGTGCCGCGGCCACAACGCTGCGGAAGACGAAGAGGAGCGCAAGCAGCAGGATCGGGAAAGCCACCGCCTCCGCATAGCCCAGATCGGCCGTGGAGACGCTGCTGACCTGGACGTTAGCCACCGTCGGACCGCCGAGCCAGGTGTTGGCGCGCAGCAGCGGGTCAGCGTTGATACTGTGCTGCAGTGCGACTGTGGCGTCCTTCTCGTTGACTTCGCCGAGCTCGCCGACCAGATAGGTACTCATCCCATCACGGGAGATCATCCCCGGATCGCCGGCGGTCTGGTAGTCGAGAACCTGCTTGACCTCCGGCTGTGAGCGCAGCACGGACTCGGCGTCCCGCACGATCGCCAGGGGCGCTGAGCCTTCTGTCAGCGGTGCGCTAGTCCGCACCAGGAGCAGGAACCCCTCCTCCGGGTCGATCCCGGTGGCCCGCAACACCGCGTTCTCCGCGGCGACGGTGGGCGACGCCGGGTCGTCGTAGTCCTGCAGGCCGCTGGTCAGGTCGGCAGACAGCGCCCCGCCGATAACCAGAGCGAAGAGCGCAACGATGACGGCTGCGATGATCACCCGCCTGGGTCTGCCGATGGCGAGGCGTACGAGTCGTGAGAACATCTGTTTCCCCTCTCGCGCGCCGGGTGGATTTCCTCCGTAGGATCCAACTGGACGGGCGCTGTCTTTCTTATGCGGGCGGTTATGGGCGTCCAGGTTCCCCCGCTGACCCGATAACTTGTCTGCGGCCCTTATCCGCAGTGAAACTGGCACGTTCGGCCCTGGCGCGCCCGGCCTGTCCGCTGGCGGCCGGGCGTCCCGCCACATGAAGCGCGTGTCGATCCCGACAATCTGCTCGCGGCGGGTGACGTTGAAGCCGAACTTCTGGTACAGGATCACGTTGCGATCGACATCGGTCTCCAAAAAGGCAGGCAGGTTCTGCTGGTCGACCGTGGACAGGAACTCCGCGAGGAGGGCCGTGCCGATGCCGTAGCCCTGCCGGTCGGGCCGGACGCCGATCGGGCCGATGTGCCAGTGAGCCTGGGCGGGGTCGTGTGCCTCGCGTTTGCTCATCATCGTGAAGGCTCTCGGCAGAGCGGTTTGCCAGATGCGGATCATCGACGGGGCCGTCTGCATCTTCTGCGCGATGCCCAGCTGGCAGTGGGGCCACGGGGCGGCGTTGAGCGCCCCGACGATCTTGCCTTCCTGCACCGCAACGAGAGCACTGCTCCACGGTCGGCCGAACTTGGCGACCCGGACCGCCTCGCGCATCACGCGCCTGGCCCTGACCCGGTCACCACGTACGTTGGCCAGCGTGCTGGGATTGTCGGCAAACGCCGCCCCGATCAGCTCGCACACCGCAGGCATGTCCTCGGCGGCCATCGGCCGGACCTCAGCGCCGCCAGCTTGGGAGCACGGCTGTGCCTGCTGCCGCGGGACCTGGCTCATACCGGCTGGCCTCCGGCCTGGGTGGCGGCGGTATGCGTCATGCTGGCGCCAGGGACCGTCCGGCCGGCCTGCCCGGGGACCGTGCCGATCACGCTAGCGGTGGAGGGCCGCAGGAGCACCGCGCCCGGCCAGCACGCCCACGCCCGATCCAGCCGACGCCGGCCAGGAACTCCTGGCGCCGCCAGCCCGGCATGTAGCAACCCTAGGGGGTTGGTCATGCCGCCGATGTCGAAATGGACCGCCGCCAGCATGGCGACCAGGTTCCCGGCCGCCAGCGGTGCTGACGCGATGGCAGCGATCGCGGCGAGGGGAGCGAACGAGCGGCCGCAGGACACAGCCGGCCGTTCAGGCAGCGTGATCACTCGGCACCCCCGAGGATCGCGGCGGCGGTGTCCACGAGCCAGCCCTCGTAGCGCTCCACCGTCCATCGCCTGTCCCCGGTGAGCTTGGTGAAGACCTCCGGGCCGGCCAGCGCCCACAGGGAGTCGACGAGGGATTCCGGTGCCGGCCTGCCGAGGATCAGCCCAAGCCCGGCGGCTACCGTGGCGCGCCGGTCGGTCTCGTAACGCTCGAGCCGGGCCCGTGCCGTCTCCTCGCCTGCCGCTGCCTCTTGCAGCGCCTTCATTAGCGGAACCGCGCGCACCAGGGCCTGGGTGATGATTCGCGCTGCCGCGCTCAGCCGTTCGGCCCGTCCCCCGGTGCCGAGCGACGCGAACTGCGCCTGCTCGGCCAGCGGTGTCTCGCCGTCGTCACCGGCTATGGCCGCGTCGATAGCCGCGACCAGAAGCCCTGCCTTCGACCCGAATCCCGAGTACACGGTTTCGACTGCCGTGCCTGCTTCGGCGGCCACTGCCGCCAGCGTCGTCCCGGCCCATCCGCGCTCGCCAAACAGGCGGCACGCCGCGCGGATGAGGAGGCGGCGGGTCTGAGCTGCCTGGCTGGCCCTGAGCGGCGAGTGATACCCCGAGGTCCGCCGCCGACCACTAGTTGTGGGCATGAACATTACGCTAGCATCACGTTGGATTCAGTACAACTCAATTCTACCTAATATCGTCGCTCCAGATCGCCGACTGGGCCGCGCCGGCGTGCCCGCGTGGAACGGCGCCGTCGTCCAAAATGAACCGGAGCGGTGGGGCCGCCGCCCAGTGCCCGTCCGGGGGCTGCGCCGACGATCCGGCCAAGGTCAAGCCCTCACCGGGCGTGCTCACCGCCTGGGCCGCAGGCGCGCTGCCGCCCGGAGGGCTACTCCTTCGACTACGGGACGCATAAGTCTCCGGCGGTCGGCCGGCGCGTGCTGCCCGCGGGCGCAGTTGCTTGCCCCGGCACCAGCAGACGACGAGAACGCGTTACGCAACACCGGAAAAGTGATCCGCGACCACGAGGAACTGGCGTGGGATGAGGTCAGCAAGCGGCACGCCCATCACGGGGTCGTCCCGTTAAGATCCGGCTGCTGACGCTGACGGAGAAGGTCCGCGATGAGGGCTAAGTTAGCGCTGCGCTGCTGCCGGGAAGACCGGATGGCCGTCGTGCTCGACGGGGAGGACGGAGACGAGGACACCACGGCCACCGACCGCAACGAGAAATGTCGATGTCCGGGTTTCGCCTTGCCCGCGCCGTTCGGCCCCAGGAACCCGGTCACCCTGCCGGGCGCCACCTCGAAGCTCACGTCATCGACCGCGGTTACCGGGCCGAAGCGCTTGCCCAGGTGACGGGCTTCGATCGAAAGGGTCATGCGCCCGCTCCAGAAGTTACATCGTCAGCGATAATATCGTTGACGATACAACGGCAACGATGTATCGTCAACGATGTGAATGCGCGCCCAGGAGATCGCCCGAACGCGCCCGCGGACATGACCGCGGGCGAGCTGATCATGCTCGGGCGCCAGCTGACCCGGATCGGCACCGAGGCCATGCGCGTCCCGGGCGGCTCGCAGGCCCCCGCCGGCCAGGGCATGGTGGCCGCCGACGTGTTCTCCCACCCGGCCACCTCGGTCGGCGAGATCGCCGACCGCACCGGGCTGCGGCAGAGCTACGTCTCCGAGTCCATCGCCCGGCTGCGCCAGCAGGGAGTCGTCGAGACCAGCGCCGACCCCGCCGACGGGCGACGCACCCTGGTCCGCCTGGCACCCGGCCACCCGGGCACCGTGGCCCGCGCCGCCGCCGCCGGAGTCAGCCAGGCACTCGCCCGCGCCCTCGGCAATCCCGACCCCGGCACGCTCGCCCAGATCACCGCGACGCTGACGGCACTGGCCCGGCGCCTGCAGCCAGCCGAGCCCGGACCGGTTCCCCGCACCCTGACCCGCGGCCCCGGGGCGCCCGGCCACGACAGCCCGGACCGCGGGGCACCGGGTGCACGCGAGAAGGAGAACCCCTGATGATGTTCCTGTCCCTGCTGTTCCGCTCCGGCAGGCCCATGCTGACCGGCGCGCTGCTCACCGCCTGCGGGATCGCCCTGGTCGCCGCCTGGGCGCTGACCGGGGCCGACCACGGCGCCGCCCTGCTCGCCCGGTTCGGGATCCTCGGCACGCTCGCCGGCGCCGCCCTCATGACGCGCACCGCCTACCGCAGGCGCCGCGAACCGCCAGCCACCCCGCCCGGAGACCAGAAGGCGGACGCAAGCCGGCACTGACCGGCTGCGCCCCGCAGGCATCATGAGCAGGGCAGACCCGGCGCACCGACGGGGAGTTAACTCGCCCGCAACGGCGACGTAGCAGTACGCGCCGCGGTGGCGGACGAGGGGCTGGCCGAGGCGGGGTGTCCGTGGCCATGAGAAAGTGGCTCTGGCTCATTTGTCGTGACGGGTCAGTCGGCGAGCAGGACGCGCTTGCGGAGCAGGTCGGGTTTGGCGCGGCCGTACATTTGCTGTTTGAGCATCTTAAAAGTTGACGTGGCCTTCGACGGTGCCGGAGCTGTAGGGAAGGGTGACCCCGGCGGCAACGGCGGCCCAGTCCTTGCGGAGTCCATTGACGAAGCTGCGCAGCTCGCTAACCTCGCTGGCCTCAGCCTGGCCGGCCCAGGCTTCCAGGTACTTGGCGCCGCGGCGGTGGCAGAGCATGTCGGCGAAGCTGCGGACCAGGTCGCGGGTGGGCTTGAGTTCCGGGCAGCGGTCAGTGATCTTTGCCAGCGCGGCCCGGTCGCCGTCGGCGAGGTCGCCGGGCGGGGTGAGGATCCAGCTGGCTGCCTTCCTGGCCGGCGGTGCCGGCGGGGCTGCGGGGGACGGCGGCGTCCTGTCGCATCTGGGCGGTGAGTCGGCGCAGGGTCCGTAGACTGCCCCGGTAGCCGCGGTCGCGCAGTTCCTGGTGCAGCTTCTGCGTGCTGCGGACTCCTTCGTCCCACCGCTGCTGCAGGTAGGCCTGGTGCGGGCCGAGCAACCCGGGCCGGCTCAGGCGGGCGCCGGCAGTCAGCTCGCCGGCGTCCGCCGCGCTGGCGTAGCGGCGGACCGTCTTGCGGTCCAGGCCTAAGGTGCGGCCGGCCTCGGTGAAGCTCAGGCCGCGGTCCAGCGCGGCCTGGACCTGGGCGTGCCGCTCCAGGGTCCGTGCCGCCAGCCCTGTCTCAGGGACGGCAGGTTCCTTCGCGGCCAGCGGTTCGGGCGGCGGTTCCTGCAGGCAGGAGCGGTGGCGCACGGCAGCGCGCTCAACGGCTTCGGCGAGGTTGTGCCACAAATGCCACCGGTCAGCGACCTGGACGGCAAGCGGCGCGCCCTGCGCCGCGCCCTCGGCGTAGCAGCCGCCGCGGTCCCGGCAGATCACCTCCGCGCCCGGGTGAGCATCCAGCCCGGCGCGGAAGGACTCCGCCGACCGCTCGGGCAGCACGTCCACCGGCCGGCGGGTCTCGATATCGACCAGGACGGTGCCGTAGACATGCCCCTTGCGCAGCGCGAAGTCGTCGACTTATCTGGTGTTCGAACAAATTTTTGCTTAGTTTTCGCATGTCGTGACGTTCATGACGGCGTCCGCAGCGTGGTCAGGCGGTGCTGGTGCCATGCTGCTGGAGCAGGCGGCGGAGCCGGAGGAGCTCGCCGTGGGCGGCGGCGAGCTTCTCCTCGAGCTGGCTGACCGTGATTCGCCGGGTGTCGCGTTCGCGGCGGAGTTTCTCGGTGAGGATGTGCACGATGTCGCTGCTGTCTGCGTGCGCCGGCCCGGGATCCGGGACAGGGCGGGCTTTCTGCTGGTCCCGGAGCTTCTCGATCCGCGAGCGCAGGTCGTCGTTGCCGTAGAGGAAGTCAAGGCTGACCCCGGCAGCGCGGGCGACGGACCGGAAGTTGATGTCCTGCTTGTTCTTGACGAGCGTGCGGATGGCGGTTTCGGTGCGGGTGACGGCGGCCTGTCGTTTGGCCTGCGCGGCCTGCCGCAGCGCGGCAGCGCGGCGGTCGGCGGCGCTGCCGGTCACGGTGTCCCCGCTTTCGGGGTGATGGTGATGTTCACGGGGCCGGCGTTCCGGTAGCCGGCCCTGCCGCAGACGCCGGGGCCGCGGGCGACGGCGGTGTCGTCGCCGAGGGCTTCCAGCGCGGTGATCTCCAGGCGCATGCTGCGGACTTCGGCATGGCGCTGTTCGAGCCAGATATTGGAGTCGCTCATCGGCTCGCCGTAGCGGGCGGCGTGCTGCTCCTGCCGCTGCTGGATGAGCTGCTCGGTGGCGGCGAGCTGCCGGCGGATCTCGGGGAGGTGGCTGCGGTCGGTCGCGAAATGGTCGCACCCGTGACAGGCGTTTCCCTTGTCGCACGACCGGACCGGCGGCAGCAGGCAGTACCCGTTCGGCAGGATGCGGTCGGTGCGGCGGTCAAGCTGGAGCAGGTCGAGCATGTCGCGGCGGTCCATGCCGGCCTGGCGGCCGTCCCGGCCGATCTTGACCATGGCGAGGAACTCTCGCTCGGCGGTCGTGGCCAGGGTCGCGGCATACCTCATGGTCATTTCCGGTGACCTGTGCCCGAGATAGCGCTGGACGACGTGGATGGGAGCGCCGGCGTTGAGGAGGGTCGTGGCCTTGGTGTGACGGAGCCGGTGGCTGCGGGAGTAGGACAGCGGCTGCCCGTCGGAGTCACGCAGGTCCAGCATGACGCTGAACCTGCGCAGGGTCTGGTCGTAGCAGCTGGTCGTCCAGGCGCGGGTGCCCTTGCGGTTCCCGGCCAGCTTGGGGAACAGGTAGCGCACCGTCTCGCCCGGGCCCAGCCTCCAGCGTTCGCGTACCCATTCCTGCTGCTCGCGGATGATCTGAACGACGTCGGCCCCGACGAGGATAGTCTCCGGGGCGCCCTCGATCTTGGTCTGCTGGTAGCGCAGGCGGGCGACCATCCCGCCCTCGGGAACGGCGGAGGGGTCCACCCCGGGAATGGGGAGGAGCGGGCTGAAGTCCATCATCAGGACCTCGGCGGCCCGGCGGCCGGTGAGGGCCTGGATGAGCCATGCCCGCATCGTCGAGGGGTAGCCGAGTCCTGCCATCTCGGCCTCACCGCCGCCGCGGGCGATGGTCATGACCTGGTCGCAGGGCAGCCCGAGCAGCTCGACGTACTGGAGCATGCGGGCCAGGTCGGCGTCGCTGATGTAGTTGCGCTCGTCGGCCTGGCGGATGGCCCGCTCCGCGGCGAGCTCGTCGCGGCGGACGAGACGGCCGTGGCCGTCGCCGAGCGCGAGCCACCCGTCTTCCCCGGTCGCGGCGGCCGCCTCGTGCCGGCAGTCGGTCATCGTCGCGTAGAAGTTGCCGAGGAAGCGCAGGGTGCGGGCGACTGACCGCGCGTCCAGCGGCCCGCCGCGGGCCTGGCCGCGGGCGGGCCTCTCCCGCCGCCACTGCCGCAGGAACGACTGGAAGTCCAGCGTCACGGCGCGCAGCTGAGAGGGATCGCCGGCCAGGGCGGGGCGGCTGAGTCCCCGGGAGAGAGCGAACCCGCCGAGGCGGGCTGCGAAGACGTGCGTCTGGAACACCGTCGACCAGGTGATCTGGCCGGAATCAACCTGCAGGCCCGTGTAGAACTTGGCGCCTTCCCGCAGCCATTCCGGCTCGATGTCGTCCCACCGGATCATGGCGTCCCCGTGGGGCTCGTGCGCGCGCCGCGGGATCCGCGGGTCGAACCGCAGGCACCACAGGTCGTGCTTCCACCACGGCGCGTCGCTGTAGCAGATCGCCAGCCGGGGCAGCAGGCCGCGCAGCGCGGTCTCGGCCTTCGCCCGGGTGCCCGGGGCGGGGAGCCGCCCGTGGTCCGCGTGGAACCTGCGGCTCCACTCGGCCATCCACTCCGCCAGGGACAGGTCCGCGAACGAGCGCACCTCCGGTGAGGAGGCGGCGACCCCGGCCGCAGTGGCCGTCCACCGTCTCCAGTCGTTGGCGTTGACCACCCGCTCGCCGTTGTCCTGGCACGTCGCGAGCCACCAGGAGATCTCGCGCTGCATCGGGACGGGCAGCGAGCATGTCCGCAGCACCGACTCCGACCGCGCGCTGAACGCCCCGGCCAGGCGCGCGTCGGCAGGATCGAACACGGTGCCCGTGAACGCTGCCGGGATGCCCTCGGCCAGTGCCGCGCTGCGGTCCTGACGGCCGGCAGCGCCCGGGGCCAGGCGCAGGCGGCGAGGCGGGTTACTCACCGGCGCCGTCCCAGCCGCGCCATCCCGCGCAGAAGCTGCGCCAGTCGGCCAGCGCCCGCAGTTCCGCGTCCTCGCTCACCCAGCCGTAGAGGTTCAAAGTGGTCTGGATGTCGGCGTGTCCGAGTCTTCGCATCACGACGTGCTCGCGGGCACCGGAAAGCAGCAGAGCCGAGGCATGCGTGTGACGAAACCAGTGCGGCGTCCAGCCCGCCGGCACCGCGGCACCGAGGCGGCGCTTGAGCGACGCGACCTTGTCATAGACGGTTTCCGGCCGCATCGGGGCCAGCCACCGGCCGCCGCGCAGGTTGACCAGCACGAAATGGCCCGCCAGGTCGACTTCCTGGTGGGCGCCGGCGTCGCACAGCTGCCACACGTACTCGCTGTGCAGGCGCTCCAGCTCGTCGCTGATGTAGATCCGCCGGTAGCGGCTGCTCTTGCACCGGACCCCGGCCGGGTGGTCCTGCCGCGGGATCACCTCGATGAACGGGGTGCCGCCCCGCCCGGCATGCCAGTCGCAGTGACGCGTCGACAGCAGCTCGCCGAGCCTCATGCCCGTCTCTGCCAGGGCGGCGAACAGGAGCCGGTCACGAACCGACCCGGACCACTGTCCGGACCCGGGATCCTGCCGGGCGCACCCGTCGAGGATCGCGTCCACCTGCGCCGGGGTCAGCAGCGGGACCGGCCGGGCCGCAGCCCGGCGAACGCGGACGGCGGGACCGGGCTGCTCCCGGCCGCGCTGAAGGTGCGCCAGCCCGGGAACATACCGGCCTGCCGGCCCGCCGGCACGGTAAAGACGGCCGGCGACCGGGACCTGACGGGCGTCAGCGTGGTAGCGGTAGAACGACAGCACGGCGGTGACCCGGGCAGCGACCGTCGACTCCGACGGGACCCCGGCGCCGACAGCGGCCGGGAGCGGGGCCACCCCGGCAGGCAGCCCGGTCCGCACCCAGGACACGAACGAGACGAAGAACGGCAGCCCGACCTCGTCCCACGCCGTCCCCGCCGTGGCCAGGTACTCCCACCAGCGGGCCAGGGACGTGGCATAGGAACGGACCGTGTTCGGCGAAGCCAGCTGGGCCACCCGCAGGAACTCAAGGTATTCCTCAATCGGGACGGCCGGAAGGTGATCATTCCCCGTCACCGTCCAGGTCCGCTGCCCGTCGACCAGTATCCGCTGCACCCCCATGGCCGGCCATCATGCCAACGTCGCCGACGTCAGTGTGGGACCTTGGATATCGACACGCTGACGTGCGAAAACACCAGCTCAAGCCACGCTGGCCGACGTTACGGACGGGTGGCTGAGGACCCCGGATAGGTCGACGACTTCGCGATCAGGCGCGGCCAGCACTACGGCACGCTGCTGATCGACTGCGAGACCGGTGCCCCGCTGGACCTTATCGAGGGCCGCGACGCCCAGCCGCTGGCCGACTGGCTGGCCGCCCACCCCGGCGTGGAGGTCATCTGCCGGGACAGGGCCAGCGCCTACGCCAAACCTCGGGAATTGCATCAGACGGGCGAAGTTTGACCAGTTTGGCGGCTGTCCAGGCGGTCCCGATGCCATCAGTAGAGCGACACGAGAGGCATGTGTGACCTGCGGTGATTGCAAGTCGCGCCCGCTGGATGCATGATCCTGGCCTTAGATGGTTGCTGTTTCTGCTGTTCGGGGGGTCGGGTGGGACGGGCGGACCTGGCGGGTTCGGCGGGCCTGGAGCTGGTGTCCGGGGTGGTGCAGCTGCGCCCGGAGGACGCGATGCTCGAGGCGATGCTGTCGGGCTGGCGTGCCCAGCAGGCGGCGCGGGGGCTGCGGGAGGACACGGTGGCGGACCGGGAGCGGCTGGTGCGGCGGTTCGGCGAGTTCGCCGGCGAGTACCCGTGGGCGTGGTCGCCGGGCCACATGGTCTGTGGGTCACCGAGCGGGGTGGGCGGGTCAAGCCGGCGGAGATCAACGCCCGGTTCACCGCCTACCGGGACGCGCTGGGCCTGCCCAGGGCGCTGACGGTGCACTCGGAGCGGCACGCCTACGTCACGCACCTGACCGAGGACGGGGCCGACCGGCGCTTCATCCAGCTTCTCTTGAGCCGACGTATGGGTGTCCACGACGTGCACCACGAGGCCGGCGCGTGCGGGAATCTGCGTGCTGGAGGTGGTTATCTGCGGTCGTCCGTTACGCAGATACCCCGGAGGTTCGATGCTTGTTCAGCGGGTCCTGATGCCCGTCTCGTCGCTTGAGTCCTGGACGGTCCTCGGCGATGGTGGCGGGCCGGTGGAGCCGATCGAGCGCTACCTGGCCTACCTGACCGATATCGACCGGTCGCCGAACACGGTCAAGGCCTACGCCCACGATCTGAAGGACTGGTTCGATTTTCTTGATGTGCGGGGCCTGGACTGGCGTGAGGTGCGGCTGGAGGATCTGGGCGAGTTCGTCGCCTGGCTGCGGTTGCCGCCGGCGGGCCGGGCTGGCGGGGTGGCGTTGCTGCCCTCGGCTGAGCATCATTGCTCTGCCGTCACGGTCAACCGGAAGCTGTCGGCGGTCAGCGGCCTGTATACGTTTCACGCACGGCACGGCGTCGATCTCGGCGACCTGGTCACTGAGCTGCAGCCCGCGAGGCGGCGCTCGGGATGGAAGCCGTTCCTTTATCACCTGAGCGCGGGCGAGCCGGAGCGGCGGCGCACGATCAAGCTGCGCAGCGTGCGCAGGCAGCCGGTGATCCTGACCGCCGCCCAGGTGCAGGCGATCCTGGATGCTTGCGCCCACCTGCGGGATCGCCTGCTGTGGGCCTTGCTGTGGGATACGGGCATAAGGGTCGGGGAGGCCCTGGGGTTGCGTCATGAGGACCTGGCCGCGGCCGAGGGCGAGCTGACGATCACCCCGCGCCTGAATGACAACCGGGCCCGGGCCAAGTCGGGCAGGCCGCGGACCATCCCGGTCAGCCCGGAGGTGATCCGGCTTTACGCCGATTACCTGCACGAGGAGTACGGCGACCTGGACTCGGACTACGTGTTCGTCAATTTGTGGGGCCGGCCGTTCGGGCGCCCGTGGAGCTACCCGGCGGTCTACGACCTGGTGGTGCGGCTGCGGCAGGCCACCGGCGTGGACTTCGATCCGCACTGGTGCCGGCACACGTATGCCACGCGGCTGCTGCGCAAGAGCACGCCGATCGAGGTGGTCAGCACGTTGCTCGGGCATTCCTCGATCACCACCACCTTGGACATTTACGGACATCTGTCTGTTGAGGATGCCCGGCGTGCCCTGGAGGCGGCTGGCTGGTTCACCGGGCGGGAGGTGCGACTGTGAGCCCGGTCATCACCCAGGCGGAGCGGGCGTGCTGGCAGCGCCGCGCGGCTGCCGAGCTGGCCCGGATCCTGGACTGCCACCCGGAGCTGCCGTGCATCACCTGGACGATCGGCCCGGCCGGCTCGGTCGTCGTCGGGCGGGTCAGCGGCCTGGCGCCGGCCGGGCAGGTGCGCCAGGTCTTCGGCGCATGGCAGCAGGCGCTGGGGCTCGGGGAATGCAGCGAGCAGCGCGGCGGAGGCGGGACAGCCAGGCTGCACGCGGCCGACCGCCGTGGTGAGGTGTCCATCCGGCTGACCGCGGCCGTGCTCGGCGACGCGCAGGGTGAAGACCGATGACGGCGGGCCGGGAGCCGGTGACCGCGGACGCGGGCCGGGCTGGCCTGCTGGGCGAGCTGATGGCTGCGGTCCGCCCGGAGTTCCGGGTGGACATTTATGTCCCTGAGCGCGGTGCGCTGGTGTTCGGCACCGCGCCCTGCCGGGTGCCTGGCTGCGTCCGGCAGCCGCGCACCCGCGGGCTCTGCAAGGGCCACTACTACAGGTGGAAGGACGCGGGCCGCCCCGACATCGGCCAGTTCGCCGCGACGGCGTCCCCGGAGGGGCTCGGCCGCAAGGACCTCACGGTCTGCGTCGTGCCGGGCTGCCGTTACGGGGGCGCACGCCGCGGGCTGTGCGTCCGTCACCAAGGGTCCTGGGAACGTGCCGGCAAGCCGGACCGCGCGGCATGGCTGGCCGGGCTCGCTCCTGTTCACGATCCCGGCCACCCGGTCTGCGCGCTGTCTTACTGCACGCTGTGGACGCACGGCAGCTCACCGTTCTGCGTCAACCACCGATCGCGCTGGGAGGCGGTAGGCAGGCCGGATATCGGCGAGTTCGTCGTGCTCTGCGAGTCTTACGGGGACGACCGCTTCGACTTCCGGTTGCTGGGCGATCGCCGGCAGCTGAAGCTGGAGCTGCAGTACGCGCTGCAGTGCCGGCATGACGAGCGGCAGGTCAAGACCCCGGCCGCCGTCGCCCGCCCAGTCATCACGCTTGCCGCGTCCAGCCCGGTGACCTCGCTGCTGGACTGGCCCGTGGAGCGGTGGGGCGAGTTCTTCGACGCCAGCCACGCCGCCAGGCACGGGCAGAACGGGCAGCTGGCGTTCCTGCGCTACGCCTGCCGCTGCCTGGAGGACCTGCTCTGCGGCAGTGGCTGGGAGGCGGAGTTCCCGCGGGATGTGTGGGAGCTGCGGCGGCTCGGGATCGAGGGCCGCAAGCGGCTGCGGTTCGACGGCATCCCGCAGCCCTGGCTGCGCCAGCTGGCGAAACGGTTCGCCCGCTGGCGGCTGAGCATCGGCCGCAGCCCGATCCAGACCTACATCGACGTCCAGGCGGTGACCCGGCTGGCCCGGTTCCTGGACGCCCCGCCGGTGAATGTCCCCAGCCTGGCCGGCGTTGACCGGGCGATCCTGGAGCGTTACCTGGCCGACCTGGCCACCGACCCCCGGGCGGTCCGGTCCCGCAGCCGGGATATCAGCTCCCTGGGCGCTTTCCTCGACGCGATCCGCCGGCACCAGTGGGACCGCGAGCTGCCCGCCAGCGCGGCCTTCTACCCCGACGACTTCCCCAAGCCGGAAAAACGCCTGCCCCGCGGGCTGGCCGAGCACATCATGGCCCAGGTCGAGCGGCCCTCCGACCTCGACCGGTGGCACGACCCCGGCAGCCGCCTTCTCACCGTCATCTTGATGCGCTGCGGGCTGCGGGTCGGGGACGCCGCGAAGATCGCGTTCGACTGCGTCGTCCGCGACGATGACGGCGCCCCCTACCTGCGTTACCCCAACCGCAAGATGAAACGCGAGGCCCTCGTCCCGATCGACGAGGAAGTCGAGCAGGCCATCACCGGGCAGCAGCAGCGGATCCTGGCACGCTGGCCAGACGGCGGCCCGTGGCTGTTCCCCGCCCCGAAGATGAACCCCGACGGCCGCAAGCCGCTGAGCACGCACTCCTACCGCGGGCAGCTGCGGGACTGGCTGGACCGCTGCGACGTCCGCGACGAGCACGGCCGCCCGGTCCGCCTGACCCCGCACCAGTGGCGGCACACCTTCGGCACCCGGCTCATCAACCGGGACGTGCCCCAGGAGGTGGTACGGGTCCTGCTCGACCACTCCAGCGGCGAGATGACGGCCCACTACGCCCGGCTGCACGACACCACCGTCCGCCGCCACTGGGAGAAAGCCCGCAAGGTCAACGCCAAAGGCGACGCTGTCACCATCGACCCCGGCGGCCCGCTGGCCGGGGCGAACTGGGCCAAGCAGCGGCTCGGCCGCGCCACCCAGGCGCTGCCCAACGGCTACTGCGGCCTGCCCGTGCAAAAGAGCTGCCCGCACGCAAACGCCTGTTTGACATGCCCGATGTTCATCACTACGCCCGAATTCCTGCCCCGGCACCGTGAGCACCGCCAGCAGGTCCTGCAGATCATCACCACTGCCGAAGCACGCGGCCAGGCCCGCCTCGCCGAGATGAACCGACAGGTACTCGGCAGCCTCGACACCATCATCACCGTCCTCCAAGCCGACCCTGGCCAGGCAGAACGGGAGACCGCGGATGCGGGCTGACAACACCCGGCATATCATCGACGCCGCCCGGCAGCGCCGCGAGCTCACCCGGGCCAAGGCGATCCAGGCCCTGCGCACCCTCGACGCCGCAGGCACCCCGGTCACCTTCGAGACCGTCGCCCGCACGGCGGCGGTCTCCCGGTCATGGCTGTATGCCCAGCCCGATATCCGGGCCGAGATCGAACGGCTCCGGGCCGCTTACCGCCACGCCCCCGCAGCTCCCGTCCCGGACCGCCAGCGGGCCTCCGACGCATCCCTGCGCCGCAGACTCGAGGCCGCGACCCAGCGCAACCGTAACCTGGCCGAGGAGAACCGGCAGCTCCGCGAGCAACTCGCCCGCGCCCTCGGCGAGGCGCGTGCGCCAGGAGCCAGACCTAGCCGGCCACGGCAGCCCGCTGCCGCACCCTGATCACTGCGACATCGCACGGAGGACAGATGGATCGGACAGTCCGCACCCCCGACGGCCGGGCGCTGGCGGTGGAAGATGCCGGCGACCCGGACGGGCGCCCTGTGCTGGTTCATCTGGGCACCCCGGACTCCCGGCACCTATACCGGCCCCATATCGCCGATGCCGTCGCACGCGGCCTGCGGCTGATCAGCTATGACCGGCCCGGCTACGGAGGCTCGACCGCCCGCCCCGGTCGCACCGTCGCCGACTGCGCGGCCGACGTCCGGGCCATCTGCGAAACGCTGCGCATCGACCGCCTGGCCATGTGGGGCATCTCGGGCGGGGGACCACATGTGCTGGCCAGCGCGGCGCTGCTGCCCGATCTTGTCACCGCTGTCGCCTCCCTCGCCTCGCTCGCCCCTTACGATGCTGAAGGCCTCGACTGGTTCGCCGGCATGGGCCAGGACAACGTCGATGACTTCCGCCTCCTGCTCACAGATCAAAAGGCGGCCAGAGCCCGGTTCGGGCAGCTCCGCGACGAGGCGCTCGCCGCCACGGCCAGCGACGTGGCGCAGACACTCCGATCCCTGCTGACGCCCACTGACGCCAGCGTGCTCAACGGAGAACTGGCAGAGTACGCCGCCTATACCGGTCACGAGGGCCTGGCCCCCGGCAGCCAGGGCTGGTTGGACGACAACCTCGCGCACGTCAGCCCATGGGGATTCGAGCTGGCCGGCATATCCGTCCCGGTGCTCCTGCTGCACGGCAGGCAGGACAAGTTCGTGCCGTTCGGCCACGGCCAGTGGCTCGCCTCGCACATTCCCGGCGTCGAAGCCAGGCTCCTGGACGACGACGGGCACCTGACACTGCTCGAGCATCGCATCGGCGAAGTCCACACCTGGCTATCGGACCGGATCTAACGCACGGCCCGCATCGGGTTGATAACAAGATCTGCGCCGCACCCAGCCCGCAACCGCCACCACCCGACACGTCCCGCACAACGTCCGCAACGCAAGCCCGCAGGTCAGGAGCCTAAGAAATGAATCAGCTAAAGATAATCCAGCAGCAGGTCGGCCACGAGTGCGACAGTTCCACTGCCATTTACACCAACACGTCAGCGACGACTTCATGAACACCGCCCTGAGCAGGGCGCTGGCCCCGGCGGTCGCCGGGCATGAGGAGGAAGGAAGCGGATGACCGCCAGGCTCGACTACCGCTGGCACCTGCGCACGGTGATGGCCGACCGCGGGATGTTCTCCACCACCGACCTGGCCGGCCCGCTGGCCGGGCGCGGGATCACGCTGTCTTCCAGTCAGGTCTACCGGCTGGTCACGGAGCGGCCCGAGCGGCTGAGCCTGAAGATCCTGATGGCGCTGCTCGACATCCTGGACTGCACCATGGACGACCTCATCGAGCCCGTCGCCGCGGCCGGCTCGGCCCGGCGGCCCGGGAAGGCCGCGGCCGGCGGGGCCGGGGACGCCCCGGGGATCGGCGCCCTGCGGCCGAGGCGGGCGCGGATCACCGGCACGGCGCAGTGACCGGCGGCGGCCTGCTCGCGCTGATGGCGGAGCTGGAGCCAGGGCTCAGCGCGGAAGCGGTCCTCGGGGCACTGGAGCAGGCAGCGATGCGCCACCAGGAGCGGTGGCGCATCGCGGCGGCCGTGACAGCCCAGCCCGGGCTGCTGACCGGCGAGGGCGCTCGCGCCCCGGTCCCCGGCGTCCTGCGGTTCATCAGCGCGCTCGCCCGCGCGGGCGCCGCCAGCGTGGTCGAGCCGCGCTGCCCCCGCTGCGGCGGGCAGCGGCCGCTCGGCGTCCCGGTCGACGGGCTGCGGCTCTGCGCCGGGTGCAGGAGCAAGGCCCGGGCAGTGCTCTGCGGCCGGTGCGGGAAGGTCCGCCAGCCGGCCCGCCTCAACGACGGCGGGCAGCCTGTCTGCGTGAACTGCTGGCACCGCGACCCGCGGAGCTGGAAGCCCTGCGCGAGGTGCGGGAACAGCCGGCGGGTCGCCGCGGTCACCGAGGCCGGGCCGGTCTGCCAGAGCTGCCGGCCGGGCCCCGATCTTCCCTGCAGCATCTGCGGGTCCGCCGACGGCGGCCGGATCGGTATCTCGCGGGCAACCGGCACCCCGGTCTGCGAGCGGTGCCGCAAGCGCTGGGCCACCTGCTCGCGCTGCGGGACCGGGGCACCTGTGAAGGGAGGCACGCTGCGCGAGCCGCTCTGCGCCCGCTGCCTCAACCCCGACCCGGCGTTCTGGAAACGGTGCGCGTCCTGCCAGCAGACCTGGCAGCTGTCGACCGCGGAGTGCACGCGCTGCTGCCTGGACCGGAGACTGAAGGAGGCGTTCACCCCGCCGGGCGGCGCTGCCGCTCGGGAGCTGGACCGGCTCCGGGAGGCCATGGTCCGCGTCGGCCGTCCCGACCTCATGCTGGACTGGCTGAAGAATCCCACCGTCCGCCGCACCCTGCAGGACGTCGCCGCCCGCGGCGCCATCACCCACGAGGCCCTCGACGCGCTGCCGCCGGGCCGCACGCTCGTCCACGTGCGGTCGATGCTGGTCGCCGCAGGCGCGCTCCCGGCCCGGGACGAGCGGCTCACCGCCCTGGAACGCTGGATCAGCCAGGTCATCGCCGGAAAGGCCGATCCCGGGGACCGGCAGGCCCTGCGCGGATACGCCCTCTGGCACCATCTGCGCCGCCTGCGCGGCCGCCTCGACGGCCGGCCCGCCTCCCGCGACCAGGCCAAGAACGTGCGCGACCACGCCGCTGCCGCCGCGGCGCTCCTGGACTGGCTCACCGCACGCGGGCTGACCCTGGCCGCCTGCGCCCAGGCCGACCTCGACCAGTGGCTGGCCGGGACCTCCGGCCACCTGATCAGGTCGGCGAGCTTCGTCCGCTGGGCAGTCGCCCGCCGGCACGCGTCCGGCCTTACCGCCCCGGCCACGCGCTGGCCCGGCCCGTCCGGCCCGCTTGACCAGGACCGCCGGTGGGCAGACGCGCAACGGCTCCTCCGCGAGGAGGCCTACCCGGCCGCCGACCGGGTCGCCGGGCTCCTCGTCCTGCTCTACGCCCAGAAGCTCAGCGTCATCACCGCCCTGACCACCAGCCATGTTCTGCACCAGGACGGCCGCACCCTGCTTCGCCTCGGCAGCCACCCGGTCATCCTGCCCGCCCCGCTAGATGCTCTCGTCACCGGGCTCGCGGCCGGCCGCAGGCCACCGGGCAGCAGCCTGCTCGGCATCCCTTTCCCTTGGCTCTTCCCCGGACGCTGGCCCGGCAGGGCACTGACCGAGGACGCGCTCGCCCAGCGCCTCCACGCACTCGGGATCAGCCCCCGGCAGGGCCGCAGCACCGCCCTGTTCACCCTGGCCGCCGACGTCCCGGCTGCGATCCTGGCCAAGACGCTCAGCATCCACATCAAGGCGGCGATCCAGTGGCAGAAGATCTCCGGCGGGGACTGGGCCGCCTACGCCGC
>Ga0302325_10005982_pt1 | contig 27527 bp, 30 predicted proteins | sample Palsa_T0_2_FD_201948 | JGI IMG/M metagenome (GOLD analysis project Ga0302325, IMG submission 201948) | Peat permafrost microbial communities from Stordalen Mire near Abisko, Sweden - Palsa_T0_2 | ecosystem: Environmental > Terrestrial > Soil > Palsa > Peat permafrost | place: Sweden: Abisko... | reverse complement strand
CAACGTTGTTGCCGAACAGGTAGTCAACCGAAAACAGAAGGCGATCGGCGCCAAAGGTCATCAGCGCTGCCAGAAATGCCGGCATGCTCGAAAACCCGCTGGTTGATACCCAGACCTGTTCGAGGATGGCCCGTGCGGCGTTGCGTTCAAGTAATCCAGATACTGAAAACCCGCTGTTCCCTCTGTGCGTCCATCGTATTCGCAGGATTGGGCACGCTCCCTTCAATGCTTAGAGGTACCGCGGATCGCCTGGGTGCCGGGCGGCGAAACTGCGCGTGAACATGTTGAGCATGTTTCACCGAGGAAACGCGGGTCGCGTCCAATAGTACTCGGGGGTTTCGCAGTCCACGCATGCCACATCCTGTACCGTCTTGCCTGTAACGGCCGCGGTAAACCAATCGAGGAATCTCACGCCGTTGGTCCGACGAGTGTAGAACCTGTCCAGCACATGAGGGCGTCCGCGGTTGTCCAGCGCATTTTTTGCTAGCACAGCATCGTAGTACCCGCCGATGATGCCTTCGTCATGCCCCCAGCTGGTATAGGTGCGGAAATTCGGAACCTTCGCGCGAATATAAGCATGCGCGGCGTCCAAATTTACCGGGACATCCGGGGACTTCACGCCCATGAGCTGCATGAAAAGTGCCTGAATATCATCGTGCCTTTCGTTGTATTGATGAAAAGTGATTTCAGGATGCAGCTTCGCCGCCCGAATATAGAGATCCTCCATTGACAGGCCGTCGATGCTCAGGTCTTCGAAGCCTCTGACCCTCTTTAAGAGGTTCGCTGTCCCCCAGGATTTGAAAATCGGCGCAAGTTTCTCGCCCACGCGATAGGCGCCCGCGCCATCGGCAAAATGGGTGACCGAGGCGTCCGGATAGTGCTCCGCGACGATATGAGTGTAGAGGGGGGATGCCATCGCCCCAGCGCTCCATCCCATCACGGCGACGGTCTTGGGATCCTGGTAAGTCTTGAACATCCAATCCAAGGCAGACGCCGCATTATCGTAGCCCTTGTGCAGTATTTTGAGCTTGCCCGCAGGCTGGCTGCCCATTGCAGGCATGTCATACGTCGTGACCGAGTCGCCGAGGAAGACATCGCCGTTGGCTGTGGGAAGATAGACGATCGTATAGTCAGCGAGCGGGTTTTCCGGATTGTGAATGTCGAAGATTCCGCCCAAATTGCTGGGATCCGATTCCAGGCCAGCAAAGGGCCGGTAAAACGGTCTCCCATGCAACGCACAGTTTTCGCCAGTCCAGCATGCACCCCCGCCGGAAAGAATGACGGCAAGCTTGGTTGGATCGCCTTCCTTCACCCAAAATGAGTAGGGCGTGCCCTGTGAGCATCCAGGAGCGGCTACCGGCAGTACGTTGCGCCAGTCATGTCTAACGGATGGAACGAATTGGGCTTGCATGATAGTCCGCCTTAACGATACGGGTTATATAGCTTAGGCTATTATAGACTTAGCTATAATGCAAGTCTTTTGAGGTATATCGCAATGAAGTCGAAAGTTACAAAACGCCCTCCTGGCTTGATGTTGAGGGCGCTCAGCCAAATGATCCGGTCGCGGCTGGGAACTCGGTTGTCTGAGATTGGATTGACGGTGACGTGGTTTGCGGTATTGAACGTACTTGAGCGGGGCGAAGCCGAGACGGGTGCAGATCTCTCGCGGTACTTCAGCACCGATCCGACCGCGGTCACCCGGACAATCGACCGGTTGAGCGAAGCCGGATTAGTCAAGAGGGAAAAGCATCGCACAGATAGGCGACGCCACATAATTGTACTCACACCGAAGGCGCGTCAACTTATGCCAACAGCTCGTTCGTTTGCAGGTGAAAACGAAGATCTGTTCTTTGGCGTGCTTGACGAACGCGAAAGACAGGTTTTTGAGACTCTGCTAGTAAAGTTAGTAGACAACGCCGGAAAGGTGGGGTCACTGATTGACTGGCAGTGAGTCACGCTCAAGGTCAGCCTCAACTTTCGCGGCTTCCACGTAGAGCTCGCGCGAGGGAGCGCGCATTCCGCGCGCGATCTCGTCCATCTGTCCAATGCTTTCCACTAGTCGCTTGAAGAGTTGCTTATGCAATGTCACCACTCCGACGAGGCCAACGCAATTTCACGCCGAGGAATTGGGCATGGAACACCTGTACCCATCACCGAACTACTTAGTCCAGTTTGCAATATTGAGATTTTGGACGCGACTGAACTCATCAGTGTTGTTGGTTACTAGCGTGAGATCGAGAGAACGGGCGTGCGCCGCGATGAAGAGATCGTTTGCGCCTATCATCACTCCACGCGCTTTGAGTGCAGCACGGATCTGCGCATAGTGAAGGGCTGCTTCGTCTGGAAAGTCCAATACTTCTATGTGCCGGAGATACTCGTCAAGGGCGGCATGATCCTGCTGCCGCCGGGGAGATACTTCGACTCCGAACAGCAGCTCCGACTTGGTGATGACGGAGATACAGACGGCGTCGATTGCCACCTTCTGCAGTCTTCTCAGAACAGCGTCATCGGAACGCTTCATGATGTAGGACGATATGTCCGTATCCAACATGTACTCTGCCATCAGAGTTCACGCTCCTGGACCGGCAGATCGTCAACGCCTTCCATGAATTCCCTTGAGGCGACAGGTCCCGAGGCGAGATAAGCGGACCAGTCGGTCGGACGAGCGGAAAGAATCACGTCATTGCCTTGCTTACGAATAAACACCTCAGAGGTACTGAACTGAAATTCCTTCGGAAGCCGAACAGCCTGGCTCCGGTTGTTCATGAAAATCTTGGCTGTCCGTTGCATGGGTTACCTCCGTAAAATTGGCATATACATTAGTATATGCCATAATTATTTTGGTTGCCAAGTCTCAGCAGCATCATCGAAAACTCTCTGGATAGCATTCGCACGGGTCAGAAGCGATAAGTAAGCGTCCGCCGGAGGCCGCATTGACGGGCTGATCAGGCTGCTATGCGCAGCTCTGGCATCTTCAGGAGGAGATTCCAGGGCAGGAGCTCCTCGATTTTATTAATGGGATGATCGGCGATGCGCTCGAGGACGTAACGCAGGTAGCTTTCGGGGTTGAGATCGTTGAGTTTTGCGGTGCCGAGTAGCGTGTAGATTGCCGCGGCGCGCTCCCCGCCGTCGTCGGACCCCGCGAACAGCCAGTTCTTGCGCTTATGCATGGCCGTACATAAGCGCAACTATGTGCGCTTGACGATTATGCATGGTCGCTGTCGCATTCTCTCGGGCCTCAGAGGCTATCGCCATAGAATCAAGGTCGTTGGACCAGCGCGCAGGCGTCGGGCCCGCGCACCGGCCGTGCATAATCATAAGCTGTTTAGGAACTGTAGCGTGCGGTCCGTGGCGCGATATCGCAGTGGTCTAGTTGCTGGTGGCTTGAGTGTCGCCAATGCCCGAGCCTTCATAGTGAGATCCGCTTCCACATACTGATGCGTGGTGGCGGTGCTCTCGTGACCCAACCACAGCGCGATCACCGTGATGTCCACGCCGGACTGTAATAGGTGCATCGCGATGGAGTGGCGCAAGACATGCGGAGAGACTCGTCGCTGCCCCAACTCGGGATGCCATTGAGAAGCCGCTTTAACCGCCAAGGTCAAACGCTCTGCCACCGACGTGCGCGACAGCGCACCGTGGGCGCGGTTAGGGAAAAGTACCGCATGAGGATCCGGAGGGATCTCCCGCAGCCAGGATCGCAGGCGCGTGCGAGTTGTCGGCCAAAGTGGCACGGAGCGTTCCTTGCGGCCCTTCCCCATGATCTTGATTGAAGCAGTTGGGTCCAGGATGAGATCGTACCGGCGCAGTGCGATGAGCTCAGAGACCCGAGCACCGCTGTTGTACAAAACGGTCAGCATCATCCGGTCGCGACGGCCAACCCACGTGGCATCCGACGGCGCGGCCAGCATGGTCTCCACCTGCTCCTTAGTCAGGTAACCTATGAGCGGCCGCTCGAATCGCTTCATCGGGATAGCCAGCACGCGTTGGGCGACGCCAGTCGCGGACGGCTCCTGGAATGACGCGAAATGCATGAACGAGCGAATCGCCGCGAGTCGCGCGTTACGACTGCGGATCGTGTTGTGCCGCTGGTCTTCGAGGTGCTTCAAGAACGCCAGTGTGAATGAGGCGTCAATGTCGGCAAGCACGAGCTCCGCGGGCTTCTTGCGCAATCGCTCATGCGCAAACGCGAGGACCAGTCGGAACGTGTCTCTATAGGCGGCGACGGTGCGGGGGCTGGCGTGGACCTGGTTCATGAGTCGGTCGAGGAAGAACCGCTCGATGAGGCGAGAAAGCAGTAACGGATCGGTGGTGCTCATAACTGTCTCCCGGCGGCCTGTTGCGCTCGACGCGCCGCCAAGGCGAGCAGCTCCGGCGTCGCGGTGATGTACCAGTAGGTGTCGGTGACCTTCGCGTGGCCGACATAGGTCGAAAGCGCCAGCATGTGGCGGTCTATCTGGCGGTCCTTGCGGTACCACTGCTCGAGACGGCGGCACAGGAATGTATGTCGAAGGTCATGCAACCGCAGACCCGGATGTCCGCCGCGAGGTGGCCCGAGGTGGTGACGCAGCTGCTTGAAAGCATGACGCACGTTCCTGCTACAAGCGGATCGCCCACGATCAAAGGTAAAGAAAGAGCTTTGCGCGGCCGCCTTAGGGTCGGCGTCCCGGGTCACTGAGTACCGAGTCAGCGCGACGACCACCGACGGGTGCAATGGAACCCAGCGCGACTTGCCGAACTTGCTCTGGCGGATAAACAGCAGTCTCTGTGACAAGTCCACATCGTGCTGTTCCAGCCGGGTCGCCTCGCTGATGCGAAGACCGCAGGCCGCGATCAATCCGAAGATAGTCGCGCAAGTAGCGCCCCGCAAGCCGCCGAGCTTGCGCGCCAAAAGCATCAGACGAGCGATCTCTGCATCGGTGTAAATATGCGGCCGCAGTCGTCGGTGTGATCGCCCGAAGAGACGCCGTGGTGGGACCACTGTGGCTGGGTCATACCGCAGACAGAACTTCGCAAAGCCACGAAGCACTTCAATGCGCCGTGCAGCCGTTAACGGCCGGCCGCCTTGAGAGGACAGTGCCCACTCCGATGCAAGCGCCAGCGTAATCGGTCCGGAATGCCCCCGACCGTCTGCGTAGCGAGCAAAGGCTGCAAGCTGGCTGCCGGAGATGGACATCCCGAAGCCGTTGCGACGGCGTTCTGCCAGGTATGCCGCCACGCGATCGACCATCATCGCTGGCGCGATCACGACCGACTCCCTGGCCACGGACGCGCCACAGCAGCGAGTGCCGGTAAATCTACCTTAGCGTAAATGGTCGTTGTATCGACACAGCGGTGCCTAAGAAGATCAGCGATCTCCTTCAATGGCACGCCACGCTGAACGAGCCTGGTCGCGAGAGTATGGCGCAGTACATGGGGACCTGACACGCGAGCGGTCAGGCCTGAGCGTTCCGCGGCGTCGCGCACCACTTGGCGCACGACTGCGGGCGTGGTCGCAATATCGTACGGCGGCCTGTGTCGAACGAATACCTCGCGGCGGCACGTCTGCGGGCGCCCCTGGCGAAGGTACGCAACGATCGCTTGTGCGGCAGCGCGTGGCAGAGGCATGACATCGACGCGGCGGGCCTTGCCGTGGATCCTCACGGTGCCCCCAATCCAGTCCACTTCATCGAGCGTCATCCGTGCAACCTCGGCGCCACGCAACCCGAGATCGACGAGACAGCGCAGAATCGCATAGTCACGACGTCCCGTACGCGTGGCGCGGTCACAGGACTCAAGTAGCTGTGCTATCTCTTGCGGCGTCAGAGCCCGCGGTACACTTGAGAGTCGCCACCTGACGGTCCGCGGCAATGCCGCAGCAAGCGTTGTACACGCAACGCCACTCACTGCCTTGAAACGAAAGTAGCTTCGAACAGACGCTGCTGCGCTCTGAATCGATCCGGGCTTCCAGCCCGCTGTGTAACGAGCAAAGAAGTTGGAAACCTCGGCCGCACTCACGTCGATCAGCGATCGACCGCCGCGCAACTTACATCCTGCGAGAAACGCGCGGGCATCGCGGCGCCGGACAATGCGCGTGGCGGGTTGCAAGCCACGCGCCTCCACCAAAAAGCGATCAAAAGCCGCGATCTCGGCCTCAATCGTGGCGTCGCCAGCTATCGCTCGAACAGGGATCGCATCCTCTGTCCGGAGCATCTTGAGCCAGCCCATCAGCGCCGCGTGCTCCTCGTACGGAGCCCTTCGAGGCCTCGCAGCACGGTGTCTTCTCCGATCCCTATCATCATCGATGAAAGCTGATACGAGCGCCTCGTCTGGAACCCGCCCGCGATCGCGGGTTCGCGACCACCATCCAAAGAAATCCTCGAGACACTGCCTGTAGAGATCCACGGTCCGTGAGGCGTATCGGCGGCTCTGAAGATAAGCGGTGTACTCGGTGACCGCCAGGTCCCCGGATCGATCAGCAGAAATGCCATGCATGGTGAAACCCTCCGTAGCGATATGACGCCCGGAGGACACCACCATCAGTTATGCTCGGCAAGGCTCCGTTGGAAACAGGAAATGCAGGGAAAAGATAGCCAAAATGCGTTGCACCATCATGGCACCGCGCATAATCACTGGACGCACATAGTTGCGCCCCAAAGCGACGGCGCGTAATGCCCGCTCCGCGGCGTTATTGTCCACCTCGAGTCGTCCGTCCTCGCAATAGCGAGTGAGCGCGACCCAGTTCGAGAGCGCATAGCGGATCGCCTTGGCGAGTTCGCTCTTCTTCGAAAGCCCGGTCGCTGTCTTGTGCAGCCACTCGTGCAAGGACTTGAGCTCGGGTCCTGCACGTGCCTGGCGCACCGCGTGGCGCTCAGACGGCGGGCGGCCGCGGATCTCTTCTTCAACTTTGTAGAGTCGTCCGATCTGCTCCAGAGCCTCGAGCGCAACCGGCGAGGAAAGCGCGACCTGGATGTCGTAGAACTTGCGCCGCACGTGCGCCCAGCAGGCGACTTCCTTGATCTTCTCGCCGTAGAGCTGATCGAAGCCGGCATAGGCGTCCGCCTGCAACGCACCGGTGAAGTTCGCCAAATGGGCTCGAGGTCGCTCGCCCTTGCGATCGGGGCTGTAGCGGAAGACCACCGCCGGGGGCTCGGCACTGCCCGCCGGCCGATCGTCCCGCACGTAGGTCCATAACCGCCCTTGCTTGGTCGTGCCGCGGCCGGGGAACAGCACTGGCACTGGGGTGTCGTCGCCGTGCACTTTGTAGGCACCGAATACGTAGCGGCCGATGGCGCCCACCAAGGGCTCGAGCAACGCACTCGCCCCACCGACCCAGTCGGCCAAGGTCGAGCGATCAAGGTCGATCCCTTCGCGGGCGTAGATCTGGCTCTGCCGGTACAGGGGAAGGTGATCGCAGTACTTGGAAACCAGGACGTGTGCGAGGAGCCCAGGGCCTGCGAGCCCGCGCTCAATCGGACGACTCGGCGCCAAGGGCTGCACGATCCTCTGGCAGCTTGCGCAAGAGAGCTTCGGGCGCACGTGCTTTATTACTTTGAAGTGGCTCGGCACGTACTCGAGCATCTCGGCGACGTCCTCGCCGAGTGGGCGGAGCTTGCCTCCGCAATCCGGGCACGCGCAGGGGTTCTCGTGCACGATCTCCTCGCGCGGAAGCTCGGCCGGCAATGGCCGACGCGCCGGCTTCTCGGACGGCTCCTTCGGCGTCGGTCGCACTTCGAGGGGCTTGGCGGCAAGGCTTGCCTCGAGATCCTCGATCGAGAGCTGCATCTGCACGAGCTCCCGATCAAGCTGCTCGGAGGAGCGGCCGTACTTCATGCGCTTCGAGTATGCGATCTCGAAGCGCAGCTTCTCGAGCTCAAGTTTTTGGGAAATTAGCAGCGCTTCGGCGACTTCGAGCTGGGTGCTGCGCTCGAGAATGATGCCCTTGAGGGCTTCGACATCGTTCGGCAGGTCTGCCGCTTGTGGCATGCGCCATTATATCAAGATCGAGAGTCTTAAGCGAGAGTAAAAGCCTATAAATAAAGGCCTTTTACGCTGCGACGTGTGGCTCGTGCGTGCGCTCAACGCGTCTCCAGTCGATCCCTTCCAACAACATCGAGAGCTGCGCGGCGCTCAGGCTCACCGTCCCATGCGTCGCCTGCGGCCACACGAAACGCCCGTGCTCTAAACGCTTGGCGAAGAGGCACAATCCATCTCCGCTCCACCACAAAATCTTCACCCGATCACCGGCTCTGCCACGAAACACAAAAAGCTGTCCGGAGAAAGGATCCTCCGCGAGATGCGTCTGCACCAGAGCCGCGAGTCCATCGAAGCCGTTGCGCAGGTCGGTCGCGCCCGCGGCGAGCCACACCTTCACTCCCGCAGGCAGTGCAATCATCGCTCCACCAAAAGATCGATCACACGCGCGAGCGCTTCGCCATCCACACGCCCGCGCACCACAATGCTGTGACCGTTACGGAGCCGGATCTCGATGAGCTGTGCGGCCTGCTTAGGCTCCGACGGGCTCGGCGCCGTGGGCGTCGCTCGCTCGGTCGGCAACACAGTCGGCGTGCTGACCGTAACTGGCAGCAGCTTCGCATCGTCCTTCGCAGCTTGCGGGTTCAGTAATCCGCGACGATGCTGCCGCCTCCAAGCGAATACTTGGTTGGCGTTGAGGTTATGACGACGGGCCACCATCGCCACCGAGGCGCCCTTCGCACGCGCCTCCTCAACAATCCGCAGCTTCTCTTCGAGCGTGTGCCGCATCCGCGGCCCAGTCCGCCGGCCCAGCGTATCCGTCGTGACGATCTCTTCAGCGAAGATGCCCACCCAACCCCTACGTGGACACCTACGATGTGCCCACTTAGCCCATTATGGGTACTTCGCACTCCCCCCGCCATGCGGCCCAAGCCGGACGGTTACAAAAGAAGTGCCTTCACGTGACTCCTAACACTTTTAAAGGAGTCTATTTTGGCCACCGTCATGAACCGCTCGCCTTATCGGGTCAGCGTAAAGAAGCATCCGGAGTTGTCTCGCGAATTTCCCTACAGCGATTACGCGCTGAATGCAGCTTCGCCGCTTCGCCGCTCGATCTGAGTCCACAGAAATTGTGGGTTGGCTCTGTTCTCTGTAGACCCCCACACGCGCGCGATCATTTGCGAAGTCGAGCGCACCAAATTGCGCGACATCGCGCACTTTTCTGCTTCGGTAACTAAATGTAGTTCGATTGTCACAGAATATGTGGGGCCAAGAATTTTGTATTGATACTGCATTCCTAGTTCTTCAGAATTTGTCGATCTTCAGAGGGCTCTCCTTACGATTTTTTGACGGCCGCCAAAACCTTGGTCGGCGTGAAGGGCACGGAGTGCAGCCGCACACCAATCGCGTCGAACACGGCATTGCCGATCGCCGCAGGCACCATTGCCGCCGTCGGCTCACCGGCACCCCACGGCACCTGATCAGGTCGGTCGATCAGATCCATCACAACCTCGGGAACTTCGGGAAACCGCAATATGGGATAACTATCCCAATCCACGCTCGTGACTTTGGATTGGCTAAACAGGACCTCTTCCTTGAGTACTCGGCTTGTGCGGACGACCGCGGCCGATCGAAAAACGTCCGCAATTACTACCTATGCTAGTTGGAAAATCGTAACCCCAGATTGAGCGATTACCTCAGCCATGCGGTAGCTAGAAAACAGAGCGGCCATGACAGGTTCAAGCAAATTTCGCTCGGTTCTCATCTCCTTGATAGCCATTAGGTATCAAGCGATGAGCCAAGAATGTATTGGATAAGTATTTGTTAGGTTATCAAACTGTTGTGGCGGAATAACTAAATAAGCTCGGGTCCTGGGGAGGTTTATCGATGTCGGAGGCGCCGGCGATTAGCTCGAAGAAGCAGTCTGTCTCGCTGATATTTGCGGCGATTCTTGGCGTGTGGCTGGTGCTGTTCGAGATCGCATTAGTGTTTGCGAGGAGGTGGCTCTCCTTGCTCCTGCCTGGCCCTACTTCGATATACATCGCAGTCATGGTCTTCTTAAGCGTGGCGGCCTGGCTTCTTACCTGGGCCTATGTGGTAAGAATCAATCGGATCGAGCGCGACGGATGTGATGACCATCAATCAGGGATCGACGAATGACTCACCTGTCCGAGGTCGCGGGCCCAGAGACGCTGATCGCGTTTGGCGCAGTGTTCATAATTTCGGTAGGCATTGTTTGGGTCGCAGCGCGTCGTACCAATACCGCAGCGGATTACTTTGTTGCGGGGGGCCGCATCGGTGCATGGGCGAATGCTCTGGCGCTGGCCGGGGACTTCGTCGCCGCGGGGGGCTTTCTCAGCCTGACTGGGTTGATCGCACTGCACGGTGCTGATGGGATGGTATTTGCAATCGGCGTGATTTTCGGATGGCCGTTGATGCTTTTCTTGTTCGCTGAGCCGTTGCGGGCCCTGGGGAAATTTACGCTTGCGGATGTGCTGGTCACCCGCTTGGGAGATCCTCGGTTGCGAGGGGTGGCGGCTTTGAATCAATTGGTGATCATCGTCACATCCTTAACCGCTCAATTTGTCGGTGCGAGCGCGTTGCTGCAGCTGTTGTTCGGAACCTCCGGGCAGGGCTCTTTGCTGGTCATTGGGCTGGTGACGGCAGGCTATGTGCTCGTCGGCGGGATGCTGGCGACCACTTGGCTTCAGATCGTGAAGGCAACGCTGATGATGCTCATCGCGGGCGCGGTTCTGGTGGCAGCGCTATCGCACGTCGGCTTCAACCCGTTATCGGTATTCACCGCCGCGGTCAGCCGCGGGGGACCGACGGTCCTGATACCAGGTTCACTGTTCGACAGTCCTTGGGATATACCGTCCTTACTATTTGGTCTCGCGCTTGGAGGCGCGAGCATGCCTCATGTGCTCATGCGGATGAATACCGCGACAAGCCCGCGCGTTGCGCGTCGCGGAGTATTTCTGGGTACGGGCATAATCGTCCTCTTTCACCTCATCGTCTTATTGCTGGGCTTTATGGCGATGGTCCTGGTAGGCGGCGATGACATTCGCGCTGCCGATGTGGGCGGCAATATGGCGCTACCGCTGCTTGCGCATATCGTCGGCGGCCCGGTCCTGTTGGGCGTGGTGGGTGCGGTCGCCTTATCAACCATCCTCGCCGTTACGGCCGGACTTGGAATTGCAGGTGCCGCAGCGCTCTCGCACGATCTCTTGATGCCGGCACTCGCGGGATGGGCCGCTTCGCCGCGGCTCGAGCTTCTCATTGGCCGCGCGTCCAGCGTAATACTCATAATCGTGGCGCTTGGCCTCGCCGCTATCTTTCGCGGGCAGAATTTGGCCTTTCTGTCGGCGCTGGCCGGCGCGCTGGCCGCAAGCGCTAACTTCCCCGTGCTGGTTCTAGCAATTTTCTACAAGAGATTCACGGCAGTTGGAGCGATTGCCGGCATGTTGTGCGGTACGTTAGCGAGTATTGTTCTGATTATCGCCTCACCGCTGGTGCAGATCAGTGTACTAGGCCATTCTGCGGCGCCATTTCCGCTCAGGAATCCGGGCATCGTTACCATCCCGATCGCCTTTCTCATCGCCATCGGCGTATCACTCGCGACGAAAAATAAAGTGTCTGTCTCCGACTCGACCCGGGCCGGCGCGCTATCAAAGAATTCCCGTTAGATCCCAGTTCAAAGGAGACATTACCGTGTTCGCGGCACCCCCAATCATCGAGACAATAGTGCTGGCCAAATTGCCAGAGAAATTTTACGTGACAGGCCGTACGTCGCGGCGTTACGCAAATAGGAAGTTCTATCTTGAAGGCCCGGTGGTTGCGCGCGACGGTACCTTTTACTTCACCGATGTACCCTGGGGTCGTATATTCACGCTTTCGTGTGATGGCGAAATATCGCTGTTTCTGGAATACGATGGGCAGCCCAACGGACTGAAGTTTCACAAAGACGGCCGCTTGTTTATTGCCGACTATCGAAACGGCATCGTTTGGGTGGACATGGCAACGAAGCAAGTACACTCCTATTGCAATCAAGTGGCAAATGAGCGTTTGCGTGGGCCGAACGATCTCGCATTTGCGAGCAACGGGGATTTGTACTTCACAGACCAGGGGAACAGCGACATTCAGCGTCCTCACGGCCGCGTCGTCAAAGTCCGCCCCGACGGTTTTCCCGAGATCATATTGAGCGATATTGCCAGCCCGAATGGCCTGGTAGTAAGTCCGGACGAGAAGTGGTTGTACCTGGCGGTCACGCGCACCAATAACGTGTGGAAGGTGCCACTTGAGATTCCACCGGGACTGGTGTCCCACAGCCACGTGGGCACATCTGGCGTGTTCATTCAGATGTCCGGAGGATCGGGACCCGACGGTATGACAGTCGATGAAAGCGGCAACCTGTTGGTCGCGCACACGGGCTTTGGAGCGGTCTGGGTCTTTTCGCCGCTCGGTGAACCGCTGTACCGAGTCAACACCTGTGCGGGGGTTTCGATTTCAAATCTAGCGTTCGACGTCAAGGACCGCCACAAGCTCTACATTACCGAATCAGCCACGGGGTCCATCCTGACGGCGCATATGCCCATTGCGGGTCACCCGCTCTTCGGCCATTTGAATTAGTGCTGCCGGCTTAAGGGTTGTCATGTCCTTGTTCAAAAATGCAGCACTGGAGCGCCTGAACGATCATCAGCTCGCATTAGGCTTCGGTGTCACGCAGTTACGCACAGTCGCTGCTGCACAGATCGCTAAACAGGCAGGCTTTCACTGGCTTGCGATCGACATGGAGCACGGTAGTCTATCCCTATCGGAAGTCGGTCAAATATGTCTTACCGCGGCGACGGTCGGCATCGCCCCCATTGTACGCATCGGTCTCGGTGCGCTCGACGAGGGGTCGCGGGCCTTGGATAACGGCGCGCAAGGACTTATCGTACCGCAGGTCAATACGCTGGCGGATGCCGAGCGAGCCGTGGATGCATTGCGCTATCCGCCGCTCGGCAATCGAGGCTGGAATGGTGGGGGACCCCAATTTGGCTTCGCACCACCGACCCTCCTCGAGGCTCAAGCTTTTTTGAATCGGGAAAATTTACTGATCCTGCTGGTGGAAACGGCGGCGGCCGTCGAGAATGCGGAAGCACTCGCCGCATGCGCCGGAGTCGACGCGTTGTTCGTGGGGGCCTCCGATCTTTCATGCACTCTGGGATGTCCTGGCAAGTACGGCGACCCTCAGATGTTGGCCGCTTTTGGCAAAGTCGCGGACGCGTGTCGGCGGCATCATAAGCATTTGGGCGTGGGCGGGGTGTACGACGAGATCCATGCGAAAACCTATATCGACCTTGGAGCGCGCTTAGTCGCTGGCGGCGCGGACGTAGGATTTGTGATGTCCGCCGCAAAGGCGCGAGCCCAGTTCCTGACCGGACTATACTCAGCTACGTGATCCTAGCCGGAGGCAGCGGTTTTCGTAATCGCCTACGTCCCGGGATCGCTGCGTTGGCCAGCGGTGGCGCGCTGGCCTCGAGCAGCATTCTCTTCACTTCCTCCATCAGGGTGCTCCGGTCGTCGGCGTGCGTGACAAGATACAATGCGGATTCCGCACGTCGATCGGAAAGCGGCACAAATCTCACACCGTCGATGTGAATGAAGCGTGCCGAGGCTGGTACCACCGCGACACCCACCCCGGCCGCCACGAAGCTGACGATGGATGGCACCTCAGCAGCCTCTTGCGCGATACGCGGCAAGAAACCCTCGGCTCGACAGAGGTCCATTAGGATATCGCGCAAGCCGCTACCCGATTCGCGGGGGCTCGCGATGAATAGTCTATCGCGCACGGCGCCAATGGTCGTGCTTGGCTCCTTCGCAAGTGCATCGCGCTGGTGCACCGCGAGCATAAGCGGATCACTGTAGAGCTTGTTGAGACGGATCGCGCTATGTAATCGACCGGTGGGCTTGCGCGAGATGCCCAAGTCGATAGTGCGATTCACGACAGCCGCTAGTTGCTCCGCTGAGGCCATTTGGCGCAATGCGAAGGTGACCTCCGGAAAGCGAGCGCGGAAGCGATGAATCGTCTCCGGCAGCAACGGCAAGAACTCGAAGGATTGGGTGAAGGCAATTCGCAGCTCGCCAATCTCGCCATCCGCCGCGCGCCGCACGCTGTTTGTGGCACTCTTGACGTCCTCCAGAATCTGTCGGGCATGCTGCAAAAAGCAACGTCCCGCCAGAGTCAATGCCACCTTTTGACGAGACCGTTCGAACAGAACGGCACCGAGTTCGCGCTCGAGTTCGCGAATTTGCAGGCTGAGCGGAGGTTGACTGATTCTCAGGCGCTCGGCTGCGCGCCGGAAATGTAGTTCCTCCGCAACCGCGACGAAATATCGAATGTGCCGAAGTTCCATACGATTCCTGGGACGTAGCCTTGATATCTAATATGTATCAGGAAAGGCACCTAAATGGTATTGGATTGTGTCTTGCATCGGTCCTAGCATCTAACGGCAAATTCGAAAAATAGATAGCGGTCGATGTCTTAAGGGGGTAAGGCAATGGTCAGTGCGATCTCATCATCTACATCAACTCGCCGCTGCATATATGAGGGCAACTCAGCCGCGGTACAAGCATTGTTCCTGCTGGGGCTCTTATTCGCATCTTTCTCGATGACGGCTTTCGCTCAGACGGCCGCTGATACCAGTGACGCCGCGTCATCGGGACTCCAAGAGATAATCGTGACGGCACAACGGCGCAGCGAGAACCTGCAAGACGTGCCAATTACGGTGACGGCGTTCAACGAGGAGGCGCTCGAATCGCGAGGGATCACCGACCTCGGACAGATCGCCGAATTCGCGCCAAGCTTGGAGATTCATTCAACCAACCGCCCGGGCGGTGGTGGTTCTGCCATTGCCGCCTACATTCGAGGCGTCGGGACTGGGGACTACAACTTTCCCACCGATCCGGCGATTGGTATCTATGTGGACGGCGTGTATATGGCGCGCAGCTTGGGGGGATTGATGTCGCTTGCCGATATCGATCAGATTCAGGTACTGAACGGCCCACAAGGTACCCTTTATGGTCGCAATACCTTAGGCGGCGCCATTCTCATCACGACCAAGGATCCGGTTTTGTCTGGCCCCGCTGAAGGCATGGTGGAGGCGCATGCGGGCAGCGATACGCGCTTGGATTTAATCGCCAACATCTCCGCGCCTCTTGTCGAGGACAAAGTGGGATACAAATTCTCCTTGGCGACTTTTAACTCTAACGGTTTTGGCGAGCAGATTGATTCAGGTCGCAACCTCAGCAACGAACATCGAGTGATCGCTCGTGGAGGATTGCTCTTTCAGATGGCTGACCACCTGGCCCTAGACCTGAATCTAGACTATAGCGGCCAACGAGAAAATCCGCCTGTGGTCGCGACTATCGCCTACTTTCCAGGATCGCCCCTGGTGGCCCCCTACAACGCATCGGTTGCGCCGAATCTCAATCCCGGCCTCGGTTTACCGGCGGGCTCCGGCATCAGCGCAGCCTGGATATCCCCGAATGTCTACTCGAACTACTCACGCGAGCCACTTCGCGATGACTATGACAGCGGGGGTGTATCTGCGCGCTTGACCTACGATCCGTCAGACGCAATGCAGTTCAAGTCGATTTCCGCGTTTCGTGACTTGAGAGCGGGGATCGACGTCGAAGCGGATGGAACGCCCTACGCCTACTTTACGGACTCCACCGTCGATCATGATCGTCAGCTGAGCGAAGAGCTTACGGTCGGCGGTAAGGTCCTCGATGGCCAGCTCAACTACCTGGGCGGCGTCTTCGTCTTCCGCGAGACGGGCCATTCATTCGATTATCTAGAATTATTTCACGGCCTTTACGAAGCGACCGGCAATGCAAAATTCGCGCTGGATAGCATTACCCAACAGAATCTGGTATCGACCAGCTATGCGGCCTTCACGCAGGAAACTTATACGATTATCCCCAACGTGAATCTCACGGCAGGCGCCAGAGTCACATACGACAAAAAGGACTACGACGGATTCATCGACGCACCGCAAACGAACACCGTCGCCGTTCCCGACGAGCGCAGCACGCCGGATTGGACCTCTTTCACGCCCAAGGCGGTCATCGATTGGAAGCCGATGGCATCCACTCTTCTATATACCAGTTATGCCGAAGGCTATAAGGCGGGCGGCGTAACCCAACCGATTGTCGGCCTGCCGCCCTCGTCATATGCCCCAGAGCGATTGAAAACGACCGAGTTGGGCATTAAGACGAGTTGGCTCAATAATGCGTTAACCGCGAATTTTGCAGGCTACTACAGTGACTACAATGACGTTCAACTCACATCCATTATTAATCTGCCGAATGGGTCTATCGTCAAACCGACTCAAAACGCCGGCACTGCGGTGATACAAGGGCTCGAAGGCGAGATCGACGTAATGCCTTTACCGGGTTTACGTTTCACGCTGCTCGGAGACTACACGCACGACCGATTCATCTCACTGTTACCAGGCGCCATCACGGCATTGCATGCGTTTGTCGGCGAGAGACTGCCACAGATTCCGGACTACGACATCCATTTGGGCGCCGAATACGGATTTCAGATCCCGACAGGCCGCTTGACGATTCGAGTAGATTCGTCGGTAACGGGGAAGGCGCAGATGACCATCGGCGATCCCGCGAGTTACCAGGACTCCTATACGCTGGTCAATGGCAACCTCACGTACGACCCTGCCTGGAACGACCACATGCAGTTTGCGTTCCGTGCGATGAATGTCACTAACAAGCGGTACTACGTCTACGATCAGACTCAGGCGTCATTGAACGAACAAATCGTGATTCCGGGGGCGCCGTTGGAATGGTACTTCAGTGCGAGGTACAAGTTTTAGGGGCCTCGACGGCAGATCTCACCGCGCTGACTGTTTCAGTCGTATCCAAGAAGGCCTCGTCGAGCTTGGGATCCCCGAGGTTCGAGGGGCGGTGGGACCGAGTGATCGTCAGCTCCGTGCGAAGAGCACAGCTACGAATCACGGCTTTTCGGCAGCCACTTTCTCAGCGGTGATGCGTATTCTTGCGCTTGCCGTACCCGACTTCGCGAACGCGCGCGCTGGAACTTGTCAACTTTTCTTGACCGTGACGCGCAAGTAAGTCGCGGGAATCATTGTTGAGTCCTTGCGCTGACTCTTATTCTGACCGTTGAACAGTACTTCCAATTCCATTTGCAAATCGTTGGCCCGCCCGTTCTTTGCTGCCGCTTCAAAAGCGTTCATGGTTGGTCCGTAGAATTCTCTGAACGTTTCTAAGAACTTTGAGGGTGTGTCGGAAATTCAAAGGTGTAGGTATCTCTCGAGAAAGATATGTCTTCCCGTGATATTCCTGCACCTGAAAATCGCTCGACCACGTTGCTTTCGACTCCCCAAGTCATGGGGCTAATAAAGCCTTCCGGAGGCGTGGCGAGTAAGCAGAGCTGATTTTCAGGACTTGGGCTACTAATGTCGGGTCAAGGTGGGTCGGATGATTTTTTAGGGGCATTTGACGATGTTCCGCTCGACGAGTCGCCCATGACACGATGAGTCGCAGCACCGCGATGACGGTGCCTGCCGCCTCGCTGCCGCCGCGGGCTCGCTCTCTCGCGTTCTCGGGGCGCGGCTGGCGCCCGCGCACCTTTCGAATCAGCGTGCGAACCTGCTCGCATCGACGAGCACACGCCCAATATTCGGATTGATCTGCGTTAACATCGCCTGCTCGTATTTTCGTGCTAGCCGCAGTTCCTTTGAGCGCGCAAGTCTTCAACAAATCGCTTATCCACTGCCTTGACAGTGAGGCCGCCGGCGGTCGCCGCCTGCACGAGCGAAAGCGCCGGGCTCTCCCCTGTTCTCAGATCCCGCGGATTAGACACCCCGCTTAACCGACGCGTATGTGCCCTCCCGAACACTCAAGCTCTAGGAATTAATCTCCTCATGCGTTGTCCGAGTGGTGGACGTCGCCGAGCACCGATCAATAGAAAAATCACCGAATCCGCCATAGGCGAGCCCTATCGCCCTCATTCAAACATTCAATTGGGAACCGTTTTATTGGTGGGGCACTGTATTGGTTCGCGCATAGAACGGCGGGAGGGAGCCATGAAAAAACTAGTTTTGGCACGTGCGCCAGGCATGACCGCATCAATCTATCTCGTTTGCGCCGCCGGCACCGGTCTCAGCCTTGCAGCGGATCCTGCAACCGGACCGCACGGCGCGATGCCTATAGCCGCGCAAGAGCAGCGGCTTGACAAACTGATCACGCGCTATGCCACCCCGCCTGCCGGCATCGATCCAGTGGCCTGGGCGAGCATCTATATGATGAGCGGCAACGAAATGACGGCGGACCGCATCGCGCTGGGCCGCAAGCTGTACTTCGATACCCGCTTGTCGAAGGACGGCACGCTCGCCTGTGCGACATGCCACGATGTCAGCCGCGGATTCTCCGATCATCGCAGCGTGTCCGAGGGAATAGGCGATCATCTGGGCAAACGCAGCGCGCCCACCACCATGAACGCGGCATTGATGCAAAGTCAGTTCTGGGACGGACGCGCGCCCTCGCTCGAGGAACAAGCGAAGCTACCGATCCTCAATCCCATCGAAATGGGACATCCGGACGCCGCCAGCGCCATGGCTTCCGTCAACACCGACCCTGCTTATCAGGCCATGTTCCAAAAGGCCTATGGCCGCGCACCGAACTACGACGATCTCGGCCGCGCCATTGCAAGCTTTGAGCGCACATTGATCTTTCTGGACGCGCCGTTCGACCGCTATGCCGCAGGCGACTTAAAGGCAATGTCGCCCGCTGCCCAACGCGGACTCGACCTATTCAACAACAAGGCCCGCTGCGTCAGCTGCCACATGATCAACTCCTCCAATCCCCTCGGCACTGACAATCTGTTCCATAACATCGGGGTCTCCGCGCGCACGAAAAACTTCGAGGCGCTGGCCGGCCAAGCCATCAGTGTGTTGAGCAAGAACAATGACCCCAAGGAACTCGATAAGCTGGCGATTGAGACCGACATGTCGGAGCTCGGACGCTTCCTCGTGACCAAGAATCGCGGCGACATCGGCGCGTTCAAGACCGAGCAGGTTCGCAACGTGGGAGTTACTGGACCGTATATGCATGACGGCTCGTTGAAAACACTTTGGGATGTCCTGGACCACTATAACAAGGGTGGCGAGACCAACACCTACTTGGACGGGGGCATCGAGCCGCTGAACTTGAGCGAAAACGAGATTGATGACGTGGTGGCCTTTTTGTTCGCTCTGACCGATACGCGCTTCGCGACACAGAACGAAGCGGCGTTCCGCGAGCAGCAAGGGCTGGCCGCCAAGAACCGGCCGCTTCGCGACAACGCGCTGGCGCACCGCGAGATGCTGCCCTTTGAGCAGCGCGTGATGGGTCCGGCGGGCCTGAAGTAATACGGAGCGCCAGCATGAGCGACAACACCAAAATACCCCACATCAAGAGCGTCGAAACGCGGCACCTGGAAGAGCGCGAGTCGATGTTTCGCAGCCTACAGAATCTTGACCGGCGTAGCTTTCTGAAAGTGTCCACCGGTGCCGCGGCAGCTGCACTGGCCGCCGGAGCGTCGAATCATTTCCATAGCTTTCTGCCGGTCAATGTGGCCTACGCGGCCGAAGGTCCGGCAGGCCAGGGATTTAGCTTCGCGTATATCTCGGACTCCCACTTGTATGCCAAAAAGACCAATGAGCGCTTCGTGCGCCAGCTGCTGCGCGCGGTCGATGACATCAACAAGATCGACCCTCAGCCCGACTTCGTGTTTTACGGCGGGGATCTTGCCCAGCTGGGACGCAAGGAAGAGCTTGATCTGGGCGCGCAGATCCTAAAAAGCGTCAAGGCCCCGCTGCATATGATGGTGGGCGAGCACGACTGGTATTTCGACATGGGCCAGCATTGGAATGAACTGTTTGGTCCGCAGACCTACAGCTTCGACCACAAGGGCGTGCATTTTGTGGTGCTGATGAGCGTGCAGGAAAAAGATTTCTGGACCGCGCGCGGCATGAGTCCGGCGGAGCGCATGCATACGGTGGCAGGTCTCGATAATGCCGTGCAAAGCGCGTTCGAAGTCGGGGCACCGCAACGCGAGTGGCTCAGGAAAGACTTGGAGAAGGTGCCGACCTCAACGCCTCTGATCGTGTTCTCGCACTCCCCGCTCTACAAACTGTATCGCCCCTGGAACTTTTGGACCGACGACGCCGAGGACGTCCAGGCCATCTTGCAGCGCTTTGAGCGCGTCACGGTATTGCACGGTCATACCCATCAAGTACTGACAAACCGCATCGGCAACATTCAGTTCCACGGCATGCTGTCGACCGCATGGCCCTGGCCCTATGCCCCGCAGGGGTTGCCCTCGCTGACCGTGCAGATGAATCGACCGAACCCGTTCGACCCAAACGATGGACTCGGCGACGGCACGATCAACGTCCATCCGGACGGCCTCGTCGACATGCTTTACAACCTGTGGAACCGCAATCCCATGCAGGTGAAAGCCAGCTACCTGAGCAGCGGCGGCAAGAGCGATGCGCCCGTCGCGCCAACCCTCGCCAGCTATTGATCGGACGCGACCGGAGCAATGCAATGAATAATCCTTCTTTCCTGGCACTGATCCTGCTGGCCTCGGCACTCGCCGCGAAAGCCGACAGTCAGAGCGCGGCCCCGCAGCAATCGCCCGCGGCACCGGCTACCGGCAGCAAGACCGTCAAACTGTGCGACAACAAGACGACGGTACAGGTACTGAACGACGCGCCCAAAACCCGCGCCGAGGGTCAAAAGATTTCCGATGCGCTGATGGCGCAGTGGAAAGCGAGCAACCCGAACAGCAACTGGGTGAAGGACGAAGTCGAAGCCCACCAAGTCGTCGTTCCTGCGGACAATTCCAAACTAATCGGCACTGGCCAATCCTCGACCTACGGAACTGTCACGCCGCAGGACGTTCAAGTCTGGAAAAACGAGACCTACAAAACGGCTGTCTACGGCTCCTCGGTGTTTCACAGCGGCGACCAACTCGGCAGCGAGATTGCCGTGTCTTGCGATATGTGCCATCCACGGGCTGCCAATACTCACCCCGAGTCCTATCCGAAGTTCCAGCCGCAGTTGGGCCGGGTCGCATTGTTGCGCGACATGATCAACTGGTGCATCGAGCATCCTGTGCGCGGCAAGGTCTTGGCACCGGATGATCCGAAGATGCGGGCGCTGGAGGCTTACATTCTCGCGCAGCGCAAAGGCGTGGCTCTCGATTACGGCAAACGCTGAGGAAGGGCTAGCGGCGCGCCGCGGCAAGGCGCTGCGTTAGTAGCGGCTCGCAGCTAGCGGCTGCTGTGTGGCTACCACTGGAAGCGTGCCGCTGGGCGGATTGTTGCGCACCAACTCGCCGAGCAGCGCCAGTTCTTGCGCCTTGGGAAAGCCTCGCCGCCACACCAGACCGATGCGGCGGTTGGCATTCGGGGAGTGCAGCGGTCGGATGACAAAGGATGGCTCGGGGCCTTGCTGGGGTCGTGCTGCCAAGGCCGGCAACAAGGTACAGCCAAATCCCGCGGAAACGAGCTGGCAGATAGTCTCCAAACTGGCGGCGCGGAAATCATCGATCCCCTCCTCCTCGGCTGCGGATTGCCCGCAAGCGGCCAGCGCCTGACCGCGCAGGCAGTGTCCGTCGGCCAGGAGAAGCATCGGCTCGCCGCATAAATCAGTCTCGGTGACCGCCTTCAATTGTGCCAGCGGATGGCGCGGTGGACAGGCGAACCAGAAGGGCTCGTCAAACAGCGCCAGGGCATCGAACTCATCGCCGTCGAGCGGCAGCGCCAGGAGGGCCGCGTCGATCTGGTAGCCCTGCAATCGTTCCAGTAGATGCCCGGTGAGATCCTCGTGCACCACCAGTTGTATAGCTGGATAGCGGCTCTTGATGAGCGGCAACAGCTTTGGCAGCAAGTACGGCGCCAACGTCGGGATGACCCCCAGATTCAACCGTCCACACAAGGGTCCATCTCCGGTGCGCGTCTTGGCCAACAGCTCATCGACTTGTGCGACGATCCGGCGCGCCTTTTCAACCACTTCCTGGCCAACCGGGGTGAGGGCGAATGATTTGGCATTGCGCTCGATCAGCGTGGTGCCAAGATATTGCTCCAGCTTTCTGATCTGCGTGCTCAAGGTGGGCTGAGATACGTGGCATTCCTCGGCCGCGCGTCCAAAATGCGCGCGATTCGCCAGAGCCACCAAGTAGCGCAATTCCCTTATCGTCATGGTCGATCGCCTTCCGGTTGATGTTTTGAACGACCAATCTTTCGCACGTCATCCCACACGGAAAAACGTTGTGAGTCCAATTGATTATTTCTTAAATATCAATAGATATCATCTATGGCCGGCCAATCCATAGTCAGCACAATTGCCGCTGAAATGCGATCACTGTGCGAACGCGAATAAGCAAACGGGCTCTTTGTCTGTTTCGATGCGGCCCGAGATTGCAAATGCCTATTAGAGTTCGACGGAGCGGTGGAATAAGAACAGTCCGTCGAAAGTCTTACTCACCGAAGCAAGTCATTTGTATTGGCGCGATGCGCATCTCCTATTCGTGAAATGCGGCATGCCAATTAACTTAAGGAGTCAGAACGATGCGCGCGGCCGGCAATTCCAAGCGAGGAGTCTTTGATCCGACTACGCGACTGATGCACTGGTTGACTGCCGGCCTCATGTTGTCCGTATTTGTATTCGCGTTTTCCATCGATCTCGCCACGCCTCGGAGCTCTCACACAGCGTTTCTGCAACTTCATCGATCAGTCGGTCTGACCATCTGGGTTGTGACACTGTTCCGCCTGGCGTGGCGTCACTTTGCTAAATATCCGGACTGGCCGAGCGATATGTCCCTAACAATGCGAGTCGCAGCAATGGCAAGCGAATACGCGCTCTACGCCCTGCTCCTGGCGCAGCCGATTCTGGGAATACTACAGTCGAACGCTCATGGTGATATCGTGAACTTGTTCTTCATCGGACAATTGCCCGCGTTGATCGAGAAGAATCGACTCCTCGCGCACGAGCTATTGAGCGTACACAAGGCTGTCGGCTTCTCCCTGCTCGGCCTCATTGCGCTTCATGTGTCAGCCGCGCTTTTCCATCACTTCTGGCGGCGTGACGATACGCTGACGGCGATGCTTCCGGCAGCGGCCGCGTGGCGCACACTGAAGCCTCCGGTTGGTCAAACGCGCGAGGCCGAGCGTCGGTTCGGGGAGGCCCAATTCAGCGCACTCTTCGAATTGAATCTATCCATGCCCCCCCCCTTTGAATACACCTAGCACCAAATTGCAATGAATCTGTCTGGAAAAGTCTTCCTCGTGACAGGCGCTCTCGGCGCTCTGGGACAAGCAGTGAGCGCATGCTTGATCGCACACGGCGCAAAATTGGCGCTCCTTGGCAATCGAGCTCGTCCCGGGGTTGTGCACCCCGCTGCCGCTCTGATGTACACAGGGGTCGATCTGTCCCAGAAAGATACCGCGAGCGGAATTGTCGAACGGGTGTCCAAGGAAATGGGTCGAATAGATGGACTCGTCAATCTGGCGGGCGGATTTCAGTGGGATAAGCTCGAAGGGAGCTCGCTTGAGAGTTGGGAATCGATGTTCCGCATAAATCTGCTGACTGCCGTCGTAGCGTGCGAGGCCGTAGTGCCTTACCTATTGCGAAATAAACGCGGTGCTATAGTGAATATTGGGGCGACGGGTGCAATCAAGGCTACGTGCGGGATGGGCGCCTACGCCGCGTCGAAAGCAGGCATCGTAAAGTTAACAGAGGCTCTAGCCGATGAGGTGAAAAATCGTGGTATCACGGTCAATGCCGTATTACCCAGTATTCTGGATACGCCGGGCAACCGATTGAGTCTGCCCAACGCCGATTTCAGTCAGTGGGTGAGTCCGATGGCGGTTGCTGAAGCAATCGCGTTTCTCGTCTCCGATCAAGCTCGTGATATTTCTGGCGTATCATTGCCCGTGGCGGGGCGCGTGTGATGTGCCGCGTACGAGTTCCTTTCCGAATTTTATTGTTTGTCATTCTGGAAATGAGATGACGCCGCGCTCGCGACAAGCGAGACATGACGGTGCCAATTGATACGCCGGTCGATTCGGCAATCTAGGGGTACGTTAGACCTCGCACGTGCCGTAGTGCGAGAGTCTGACGGTAGTGCGGCGGCAGCCCCGCAACGGCGCTATCGAACAGAAATTCGTCTTCTTTGTCGATCAGGCGCGTCTCCGTGGAGCCAACGTCGCGCTCGGACACTTGCGCGCGCTCTAAGGCTTCCATATCCCCTCCCCCAACAATGATGACGGGCCGGTTTCTCTTGAGCCAGTCAAATGCGGTACGGCGCACGATCGTGAGTACCCAAGTGCGAGGGTCTCCGTCGGCGAAACTACCGACTCCATGCAGCCGGCACTCATTATCCATACCGGCGATATCCCGCCTTCGAACCACTGAGATGCACACCGTAGACGTGCCCAGTTGGAAGCAAAACCCTTCAAAGCATTGCCCCAAAGACTCGAGGACACGGATCTCGGCTATTCGCCCGTCCAAGTAATGCGATATGCGTGCGCGCACAAATGAACAGCGACGGCACCTTAAGCTTGTAGCGGTCGCATTAACGCGGCTGTTTTCAGCCGCGACTCGAAGTTCGCGTGTTGTGACCACATATTCCATGTTGGGAAAGCCGGTCGTAACGGTTACGCGACCGTTTGCTTTACACCATAGTTTATAAGGGATACGTTATGTAGATGCTCTAACCCCTCAGTTTCTGGTCCTGCGTGGCGCATGTCGGCCCGCGCAAATCGGCGGCTGCGATCTCTATGATTCCTGCAGGAATGCCACTGGCTGGCTCCTACGACCCCCTTGTCGTCGCCTTGTCGGTTGTGATCGCGATGGCGGCTTCCTACGCAGCCCTTGATCTTGCGGGACGCGTCGCTGCCGGAAAAGGCTGGTCGTTCGCGACATGGTTGACCTGCGGCTCCCTCGCCATGGGCGCTGGTATATGGTCCATGCATTTTACGGGCATGCTGGCCTTCAGCCTGCCGGTTCCGGTGAGCTACTATTGGCCGACCGTTGTACTGTCCTATTCCGTTGCGGTTGTCGCCGCCGCGCTGGCGCTCTATGTGGCAAGCCGCAAGCAGATGAGCAGCCCTCGGGCCGTGTGCAGCGGCGTCGTGATGGGCTGTGGAATTGCGGCCTTACATTACCTGTGCATGATGGCCATGCAAATGGCCGCCGATTTCCGCTTTGACTTCCTGCTGGCGGCCTTGTCTGTTGCCTTTGCCATCGCGTTTTCCTACTCCGCGCTGCGCCTTGCATTTCATTTTCGAGACGCAACAGAGAAAGTTGTTTGGAGAAAACTCGGCAGCGCTTGTGTCATGAGCGCCGCGATCTGCGCGATGCATTATACCGGCATGGCCGCAGCCACTTTCACGTCTTCTGGGACCGAACCGGATCTGTCCCATTCCGTGACTGTTTCTTCGCTCGGAACGAGCGGCATCATCACCGTCACGCTTCTCGTCCTCGGCATCGCCATACTGTCATCGGTTGTGGATCGCCGCTTCCACGCTCAAGCGCTCGAATTGGCTCTGGCGCAAACAAAGGTAGAACTGGCCCGTGTCGGTCGTGCCACGTCCTTAGGAGAACTGGCCGCATCCATTGCGCATGAGATCAATCAACCGATCGGCGCGGTTGCCAATAGTGCAAGTGCATGTTTGCGGTGGCTTGCGACGCAACCGCCTAATCTGGAAGAAGCGCGAATAGCGGCCGCGCGGACAGTTCGTGAGGCGACTCGCGCCGGTGAGGTGATTACCAGGATTCGCGCGCTGCTAAAGAACGAACCGCCTACAAAAGAACGCGTCGATCTCAATGAGGTGATCCGAGAAGTTTTGACGCTGGCCGGCAACGAAATTGAAAAAGGACGCATTGCAGTGACCACCGCTTTGGCGGCCGATGCTCCAGCTGTTCTCGGAGATCGCGTGCAGCTCCAACAGGTGATACTTAATTTGATCACTAACGCCATCGCAGCGATGATTTCGGTCGAGGATCACCCGCGGGAGTTACGCATCGAGACGGTGGCGGATTCAGGTACCGTGCAGGTCTCCGTGCAAGACAGTGGTGTGGGCCTTGGACATGAAGACGTAGAACAATTATTTCGTCCTTTCTTCACCACTAAACGGGGTGGTATGGGAATGGGGCTCTCCATTAGCCGTTCCATTATTGAAGCTCACGGAGGTCGCTTGTGGGCTGCACCGCGCTCCGGGCACGGTGCTGTTTTCCAATTCAACCTCCCAAGGGCCGATGGTGCTGCATGACCGAGCCCGAGCCATTGGTTATTGTCATCGATGACGATGCGCCGACGCGAGAGACCCTCAGCAGCCTGATTCGCTCGGTCGGATTGCGGGTGGAGCTTTTCGGTTCGGCGCAGGAATTCCTGAAAAGCGAACAGCTGGATGCTCCCGGTTGCCTTGTCCTCGACATCAGGCTGCACGGAATAGGTGGGCTCGATCTTCAGGGTAGATTAGCCGCCGCTAATATCAGAATCCCGATTATCTTCATCACCGGGCACGGGGACATCCAGATGTCTGTCCGCGCCATGAAAGCGGGGGCCATCGAATTCCTGACCAAGCCGTTCCGTGATCAGGACCTGCTGGACGCCATTTACGTCGGCTTGGAAAAGGACCGCGAACGCCGCCAACGAGAGGCAGAAGTTGCCATTCTGCGGGAACGTTTTGAATTCCTGACACCTGGCGAACGGAAGGTCCTGCATCTGGTTGTCTCCGGTCGGCTCAACAAACAAATAGCAGCCGAAATTGGAACTAGCGAGGCAACGGTCAAAGTCCACCGTAGCCAGCTGATGAAGAAGATGGGTGCTGCATCCACGGCTGACCTTGTCCGAATGAGCGAAACAATGGGAATCGTCCGCACGAACTAACAGAGGTTCGTAAAGGCATCCCTTACCAACGTAGGCATCTCCCTTACCAACGCACAATGGTTTCGTTGGGCTGCCGGTGCTACGTTCAACAACAGTAGGGTCGAGCGTCGATATATCGCTCCGCTGACCCTTTTCCAATTCGGAGGTAAATCATGTCATTTCGCACCTGTGTGCACGTGAATCCTGTGCTGATCCGCGAAGTCCGCCTCCCGCCAGCGGTGCAACCTGCGATTCAGACGAAGCTGCAACCAGACGCGAGCACATGCTCTACGCAGAGATTACCGCTCGGCGCTCGAGCGGCAGGCACGTCGTGAAGTGTTTGCTATGTGTCGATGACGAGGCGCGAATTTTACACGGCCTCAATGCGAGTCTGCAAACACGGCGCATGGACTGGGCAATGCACTTGGCAACAGGTGTATCGCTAGCGATCGAGTTGATGCCGGAGTCCCGCTTCAACATTCTCGTTACGGATCTTCGAATGCCCGGCGTGGACGCTCTGCGCGCCGAGCGATCTGTTGACGCTGTTCACGCAGAGACGCCCCGGTGGAGTTTCCGATTGTGATCGTGACGGTGGGGCCGAGACTGATCGCCGAACACGCAGGCCGCATCA
>Ga0302325_10005981_pt1 | contig 27528 bp, 20 predicted proteins | sample Palsa_T0_2_FD_201948 | JGI IMG/M metagenome (GOLD analysis project Ga0302325, IMG submission 201948) | Peat permafrost microbial communities from Stordalen Mire near Abisko, Sweden - Palsa_T0_2 | ecosystem: Environmental > Terrestrial > Soil > Palsa > Peat permafrost | place: Sweden: Abisko... | reverse complement strand
GGGCGAGCGCGCCGAGCAGGATCGCGATCATCTGGGCCATGTCGGTGCTGCTCATCGTCCGCTGAGTGATCCGCCACAGGTCGAGCTGGTGCGGGGTGCCGGCGTGCTGCCAGTCGATCGCGTCCCTGCGGTACACGATCCCAGGGCAGACCAGCAGCACGTCGTCGCCGGGCTGGCGGGCGAGCCGGCGCAGCGCCGGGGGGATCATGGCGCTGGAATGACTGCGCAGCATGTTCCCGGCGTCCACGTACCGGGTGTAGCGGGTATCCCTGGTGATCGCCTCAGCTGGGTATCCGAGCCGGTCGTAGTTGTCGGCGACCGGCACGACCCGGGGACCGGAGCACCAGCGGACCTCGCAGCCCCAGGCACGACGGAGCCCCTCCACAGCCTGGCCGATGAGGATCTGGATGGCGTGGGAACCTTCGGCGGGTTCGGACAGATCCCGCAGGCCAAGGTCACGCCGCAACTGCACAGGATCGAGGTAGGAAGCAAGACTGGACACGGTGACTCCTCGTTCAAGCGAACCGGCTGGGGAAGTTCCTCCCGGCCTGGGGTCACCTGAGCGAAGCCGCCGGCCTAACGCGGCGCAGCGCCTCCCGGCGGCCCACCCCGGGCCGGGAGGCGAGAAAATCGCCGTGCCAGCAAATCAGTCACGAATATCAGGCTAGCGTTCCCGGGGACGCAAGGCGAACGAAATTGCCGGGCCGGGTGCGTGCCCTCGACCCGCAACGGCCGCACGGTGAGCATTCCGGCCCCAGGATGAGCACGGCGGAGACACTGATACAACCGCAGCTCGCCGAGAGTGACGTCCGGCACTCATGGCGAAAGAACACGTAACACCCGGTGGCGGCCAGGTCCCGGCGGCCGACCGCGAAGCCCGGTGCCCAGGCTACGATGGCGGGGTCATGAGCCACGCAGCACCTCTTCCGGGCCGGCGCAAACGGACCAAGCAGCTCGTCCTGGCTGGCCTGATCGTGGTTCTCGTGCTCGTGCTCCTGCGCGCTCTGGGCATCTTCGGGGCATCGACGAGGATGCCGCCCCCGGCTGGCTACTCAGCGGGCCAGCTCATCTTCGACGATCAATTCTCCGGAACGGCGCTGAATTCTGCGCACTGGAATGCTTTCATGGGCGCTCAGGGGGACGCGGTCTGGAACTCCGCTGGCCTTCCCGCTGGTGACTCAGCCGCCGGGACCCAGGTTCATCAGACCTATTTTTCTCCCTCCCAGGTGACCGTGAACAACGGGCTGACCCTGACCATGGTGCCCGACACCAAGTACTCATCGCTGGGCTACGGGTACCGATCCGGCGTCGTGACGACGGACGGCAAGTTCACGCTGCGGAGCGGCTACGTCCAGATCAAGGCCAAGATGTCCGATGCCGTCAAGGGAGGCTGGCCCGCCATCTGGTTCCTGGACCCGAACGGCGGGGGCGGTAGTCAAGAGATCGACCTGCAGGAGGGTGGATTCACCCCCAAGGGTGTCGGGCTGCCGACTCGCACCCCGGAGAACAACATCTTCGTGTCGACGTACCACACGCCATCCGGCAGTCAATCGGACTTCAGTTACGCCACCCTCAAGCCCATGAACGCCGGGTTCAATATCTACGGGATGGAATACATTCCCGGTCGGTCGATCAAGACGTACTTCAATGGCAGGCTGGTCGGTTCGTGGACCAAGAACATCAGCACCACGCCCTACGAGATCATCATCTGGAACGCCCAGGCCAGCGCCAATACCTCGGGTTATCACACGACCGGTGCGTCGCCGAACCCGTCAGAGCTGAGCGTGGCCGAAGTTCAGGCGTATGCCTTGTCGCCGTAAGCCGCGGCACGCACCCGGGAACGCCGGCCGAGCCCTTCCCTGGCACCTCAGCCGGATACGTTACGAATGGTCTTCCCGCCCGCGACGAGCTGCACCTGAGATCCAGGGTGAAGCGCATCAGCCGGAAGGACGACGTTCTGCGTACCGCCATCCGATGAGAGTGGTCCTGTCCACAGAACTCGTCCTCCCGAGACAACCGCGAGGTGGGCCGAGATCGGAGCGGCCGTGCCGAGATCCACGCTAGCGACCGGTTTCTGCCCCACCTCGATGGAAAGCTCAGGCGGAGGCACCCATTCCTTCTGCGCCGCGCCCACGGCGACCGAGGCTCCAGCCGCAAAGAGCGCCACCCCGACACACCCAAGCAACAGCTGCGAACGGGCCCGCTGAGTGCGGCCCGGCGGCCCCGGCGCCGGAGTCGCCGGACCATCGCCACCCACCGAGGCCCCGCCCCGCGTCCTCCACCGCCCCGGCCGCACCCCCAACCCCAGCAACACCAGGAGCAAAACGATACCCACCGGACCCGGCGGCACATGCACGAGCAAGATCGCAAACGTCCCGAACAGCCCGACCGCCATCGCCCCCACGATCGCGCAGACCACCGCGTGCTCATCAACCGGAACGACCCTGGCTCGACGCCGCAGCCTCACCACCCACGCCGCGGCCACCAGAAGCGCCAGGATCAGCACCGCCCAGTCAGTCCCCGTGGCATGAATACTGCCGACCGAGTGCTCCGGCACCACAAGCGGCCGCTCACCCAGCAACCGCGAAAGATCGTAAACCTGGATCGCCCCGTTGTCGTAGATCCGGGAGACCCCCGGCGTCGAGTTGAACTTCTCCAGCTCAGCCAGGGTCAGCCGCGTCGGACGGCCGGTTTCCCCCGGCGCGATGTACGCCCCGAACAGCGGCAGCCCCTCAGTAAGCCGGGTGTCGGTCACGATGTAGCGAATGTGATCAGCCCGGATGAAGGCGATGTCCGACGGCGTGAGCGTCGGGTCGAAGAACAGCGGCGCGGGATCGTTCGCCCCGTTCAGCGGAGTGACCGGCTCGACCTGCCCGAAGTCGTTGAGCAACCCGGAATTGTCGCGGTCCGCCGCGACCTGCGAACCTGCCGGGAGATGGGTACTGACCCAGTTCGCCATTGCGAGCGACGGCGCACCCAGCGACCGTTCATGTGCGCCGACAATGTAGGGACCATCCACCAGAAGCTGCAACGGGCCCCCGCCGTAGAGGTTGCTGCCCAGGAAGCAGATGACGGCGATGGCGATGGTGGCCACCCGTTCGATGAGCCGGCGCTGCATCGAGAGCCGCTCGGCCAGCCATCCCCCGACGATCACGGCCACGCCGAAGAATATGAACGTGGTGGTGCGGGAGCCGATCTCCTTGGCGTCGGACGAAATGTTCGAGAGCATCGCGAGCGGATACGTCGCCGCGATCACCGCGGGCAGGTACCGAAGCCTGCCGCCCCTGACACACCTCCTCCCCTTGAAGGTCACCGCGTAGAGGGCGATCAGGATGGCCAGGCATCCGAAGACGACCGACGCCAGGATGAGGGCTTTCTCCCACAACGGCGTTCCGCCGCCCGCCGAGTTCTGGAACAGGGCCCGGTTTCCGTGCAGCTGGCCCAGCATCTCACCGACGCTGCGGCCGCCGGCCTGAACGAGCGGGCCGATGTATCCGGTGAGGATACGGCCGAGGAACGCGATCCACGCCCCGGCGAGAACCACGCCGATCAGAGCCGCGACCCCGACGATCCGCGCCTGCTCCTTCCGCCTCGCGACCTGCCCGGCGCCAGCCCCAGGATCGTGGATGAAGCGCAGTCCGGCCGCCCACACCACGAGGAATCCGACCGTGAGCCACGCGGTGACGTGGTGGGATACGACCATCCCGGCGATGGCAGCAAGCGCGAGCGCGAACAGCCTCCCTCGCCCGGGTTGAGCGGCGTCAATGGCGGCAAACAGCAAATAGACGATGGCGACGGCAAAGGCGAGGGCGAGTGTCTGGTAACCGTACTGCGCGCCGAGAGAATAGAACTCCGGGTTCGCCGCATAGACGAGGACGCCGATGCCGCCGGCCCGCGATGAATGACACGCGCGCTCCACGATGAGGAAAACGCAGAGCATGACCACGACGCGGGTCAGGACGAGGACGACCATCTGGTCGAGCAGCAGCGGGAGACCCGTCAGCCACCTGGCGGCGATCGTCACGAGTTCAATTCCGGGATAGTACGGGCTGACCGGCAGGATGGGATTGACCTGGAACAGCGCTCTGCTATCGAGCAGCCGGGTGAGGGTCGCCGAATGGGCCATCTCGTCGAAGTTGTCGAAGATGAGCGGACTGCGGAACACGTAGGACGCCAGCAGCGCGAGACCGAGGATGACCGAAACCCAGACGCGCTCGTTCCGGCTGGCGGCGGCACCGGTGAGACGCCACGCGCACGCAGCGAAGATGAAGGTCAGTCCGCCCAGGAAGAGCGGCACCACCGGCGTCTGGTGGCCGGTGCGGCCGAGGGCGTCCCCGGTCCCCAGCATCAGCAGGCCGGCTCCCACGAGGGCCAGCACGGTGCCGAGACGTGACCGACTGAGGTTCCGGGCCGTCGGCGGAGCCACTGCTGCCACCTCTGGACCGGCGAAGTGGGCCCGAGGGATCCGCTGGGCACCGGGTGCCCATGAGCTTCGCAGATCCATCGCTTGCCCCCCTCAAGGCGTCCAGTATGTCAGGGGATGCTACCTTCGGAAACCGCGTGGGGGCCGTCCGGCCATCGTCACCGGCGGTGTTGCGTCACGGCGGCGCCGCGAACATTCCGCGGCGCCATTTCTCTGATATAGCCGGCCGCAGTGGCCAAGGTTCCCAGCGACAAGGCGGCGAGCCGCATCGCCGAATCCTTCCCGCCCGGCCGGAAAACCCCGGTTAGCTCACGGCGCACCGCCTGGACGATCGTGTGAGTAACGTAGCTTCGCTCCGAACTCAGGGCGGCCGAGGTTCCGGATAGCCGCGATACCCGGGCTTTGGAGCATCCCTCCGCCCGGCACCGGCCGAGAAAGTAACGCCAGGTGCCGCGGGACTGGTCGATATGGTGATACACCACGGCCTGCGGGTCATAGATGATCCGTGCGCCCGGCGAAAGCCTGCGCAGCCGGATGCTGAACTCCGTCTCCTCGCAACCGAGCGGGCGGGACGATACCAGGGTGCGCCCGACCGACGAATCGAAAAGCCCGGCCCGATCGAACGCCGACCGGCGGAACGACATATTCGCCCCGATAGGGTTCCGAACCTCAGCCTTGACCTCGGGTTGCCCCCGGTAGCTGCAGCCGACCACCCAGCCGAACTCCTCAGGAAACCAGCCAGGCCGGCCGGGCGGGCTCCAGTCGCCCAGGACCAGTCCGCCCACGCCCAGGACCGACTCGTCGTGGTAGCAAGCCAGCAGCGTCTCCAGCCACCGGGGCTCGGCCCGGGCGTCGTCGTCGAGGAAGACGACGACATCGCCCGCGGCCTGCTCGACACCCGTGTTGCGGGCGCCCGACAGGCCCTGCTCGAACTTGCTGGCCATCACCGCATGGTCGGGATACTCGGCCTCGAGCCGAGCGCATAGCGCCGGGTTGTGGTCGGCGACCACGATCACCTGCGACGGCGGCACCGTCTGGCGGGCGATGCTGTCCAGCGCCGCCCGGATCAGCGGCAGCCGCTTCTCGGTGTAAACGCACACGACGACGGACGTCGTGATGTTCGCGCGAGCCCCAGGCATGAGGTGAAAACATTATCAGCCGAAAACGGCGGGATCGTCCCGACCTGGGGGGCCCGGGGTCCAGCGACCGGTTTCCGGTGAATGATCAGGGGTTAGCATCGGACTCGTGAAGGGCTGGGGGTCACTCAGCCGCCGGGGGAGGGCTCAGGGCGGCCTAGGCTCCGCGCGCCCGCAGATCCTGAAACTGCTGATGCAGCCCTCGGAACTGCGGCACCTCCTGGAGACCTTCGGCTACCTGGTGGCCAAGCAGGGGGCCACGGCGGTACTTGGCCTGGCCTACTGGGCCCTGGCCACGCACCTGTTCTCGGCGCGGGATGTGGGTCTGGCGGCCGCCGCCTCCTCGACCGCGTTCTTTCTCGGCGCCTTCGGCGCCCTCGGGATCCCGCTCCTCCTGCTGGCCGAAATCGACTCGCTGCCGGCCGCGGTCCGCCGCGTAACCTTCAGCACCGGGATGTACATCTCGTGCCTGGCCGTGCTGATCCTGTCGCTGGTCACGCTGGCCCTTTCCCCGTTCCTGGGCGAGAACCTGAGCATCATCGGCGCCGACCCGGCCACCGCCGCCCTGTTCGTGATCGGATCGGTGGCGACCATGGCCACGATCACCTTCGACAGCGCGGCGATCGGACTGCACCGGGGCTCGGCCCAGCTGTGGCGGGGCTCCCTGAGCTCGGTACTGAAGCTGGCCATCGTGAGCATCCTCGTCCTGGCCGGCATCAGAACGGCCCCGGGCCTGCTGTTTGCCTGGGCGCTGACGCTGGCTTTCTCGCTCTTCTGTATCCCCATGCTCCGGCTCGAACCGACCCCGGCCGGCGAGGGGAACCTCAGCCACCGGGTGGCCCTCGCCCGTCGCTACGGCGTGCTCTCCCTCAAGCACCACATCCTCAACCTGTCGATCAATTCCGTCTTCTACATCGTGGGGCTGGTCGCGGCTATCCTGATCTCTCCGCGGCAACTGGCCTACTTCTCCACCTCGCTGCTGGTGGAGTCCACCGCCATGGTGATCCCGTACCTGCTGGCGCTGTCCCTGTTCGCCGAGATATCAGGCGACCAGAGCCTCCTGCACCGCCACGTCCGCCGGACTCTCCCCTTCGGACTGGCCTTGTGCGGTGCGATCGTGCTCGTGGTCGAGGTGGCGGCTCCTCTCATCCTGCGCATCTTCGGCCCCGGTTACGTCGCGAACGGGACCACGGCCCTGCGCCTTCTGGTCCTGGTGGGCCCCGGCTACGTGATGAAGGACCACTACGTGGCGATCCGCCGCGCGCAGGGCCGTCTGGGTCACGCGGCCAAGATAATGGCGATGGGCACCTGCGTAGAAGTGGTCGGCGCGGTGCTGGGCGGAATCTACTGGGGCATGACGGGCCTCTGCATCGGCTGGGCCGTCGCCGCCTCGTGTGAGGCCGTCGTCCTGCTGCCCGCGGTGCTCCGGGTCTACCGCCGGAATCCCCCGGCCGAACCCGATCCCGGTGGGCCAGCCGGGTGAGATCCGCGGTCTGCGGCGGACACCGCGAGACGTTCACAAATCGGTCACATCATCACTGGGGACCCGGTACGCCACTTCCGTGGGGCGCGGGCCATTATGTAGTCTTGTGTAGACAATTGCCATCGGGCGCGGCGTTGGTCAGTTGTGCGCGTCCCTTCGTGGCTGACGGCATGGAACGGCATAGAGGGTGGTCAGTCCGAAGTGGTGGCTCGCGAAGCTCCCAGGCTGCTCCCGTCCCGGCACAAGGACCGAGACGACGAACCGCTGTTCAGACGCAGAGCGCGGGCGTTGATCAAACGTTCGACCCGCTCCATCGTCCGGGCCCGTCCCGATGAGCGCCACGTGGTCCTGATCTTCGGCTGCCAGCGATCCGGGACCACCATGCTCCAGCAGACCTTCCTGGATCGATCCTGGCGGGTGCTCATCCTCGAGGAACACGATCGCCGTCTGGTCCGGCCCGGACCCGGGGAGACGACCTGGCAGGAGTATTCCGCCGTCCTGGCCCGGATCCGCCGTCTGCCCTTCGAGGTCGTAGCGGCCAAACCGCTGGCGGAGAGCGCCACGGCCACTGCCCTCATGGACACGGCCGGCGAGGTCAAGGCCGTCTGGATGCTTCGCCATTACCTGGAGGTCGCGCGGTCCAATGTGAACCGGTTCGGCCTGGACAACCCTTACCGGGACCTGCAGCCGATCCGGGCCAGGGACGCGCAGGACTGGCGCTACCAAGGTGCGACCGAGGAAACGTGGCAGACGGTCGACGCCTTGCTGAACCGGAGCCTGACCCCGTTCGACGCGGCCGCGCTCTTCTGGTGGACCCGCAACCAGCTCTATTTCAACCAGCGCCTCTTCGAAGACGACCGGATCCGGGTGCTGCGTTACGAACGAGCGTGCAACCAGCCCGACGAGGTGATCCGGTCGCTGTCCGACCACATCGGACTGGAGTTGCCCCTGGCCTCGATAGCCCCGCGGGTCAGGGCGCGGCCGTTCCCTCCGGAGACCAGAGAGCTCGATCCGGACGTCGAGCGACTCTGCAGTAAGCTGTGGGATTCGTTCGAAGGCTGTCCGGAACTGTTAGATGCGCAACGGAACGCTCATTCTCTGCTATCACCGGGTCGCGGCAGAAGTCGAGGACCCGTTCTTTCTGTGCGTGAGCCCCGGCAATTTTGCCGCCCACCTCGAGGAGCTCTCGAGGACACGGGAACCGTCGACGCTCGCCGACATAGCGGCTCCGTCGCGCCGGCCAAGAGTGGTGGTGACCCTGGATGACGGCTACCGCGACAACCTGACCAACGCGCTGCCGATCGCCGAAGCCAAGGGCGTGCCGATCACGGTCTTCGTGACCAGCGGCATCCTGGGAGACCATCACGGCCTCTGGTGGGACCGCCTCGGCACGCTGTTGCGCTCGCGGCCGCCGCAGGTGCAGGAAATCGATCTGCCGGTCGGCGACCGCAGCGTCCGGCTCCCGCTCGGGTCGGCCGGGCTCAGGGCCGACCTCGATTCGGTCCGCCGCCACCTGCTGCCGCTTCGGGTGCCGGAGATCGAACGGGCCCTGGATGCCGTCTCGGAGCAATGGCAGGTGGATTCCGCTCCTCCGCCTGACGCCGGGACGCTCACCCCCGAGGAGCTCCTCAAGCTGGCGGCCAGCGACACCGCGACGATCGGCGCCCACACGATCGATCACGTCCGGCTTTCGGATCGTGAGGCATCAGAGCAGCAGGACACCATCGCCGGCTCCAAGAGGGAGCTTGAGCGGTCGATCGGCCGGCCCGTGTCGCATTTCGCCTACCCCTTTGGCCGCCGCGACGACTTCGACGATCGTTCGGTCGACGCCGTACGTTCGGCCTCGTTCGACACCGCGTGCACCACCATTCCCGGAACGGCCAGGTCCTCAAGCGATCCCTACCGTCTCCCACGTCGCCTGGTCATGGACTGGGGGCGACCTCGTTTCCGGCTTCAGCTGCAGCGATGGAAACTTGGATGAGCCGCCTGCCCCCCGCGGCCGCGTCACCGGTATGACTACGGCTATCTCGCCTTTAGCTGTTTAACGACCGCTTCACGGGTATGTTATTCAGATTGTGTTGTACGAAAATAGACGTGTCCGTCTCTGCACGTGCGGTCATCCTTACGCCGCGCACCAGCACTACCGGCACGGAACGGAATGCTCGCTTTGTCCGGACTGTCCGCATTGGCGGCCAGGCCGGACAAGCCTCAGGCAGATCATCCGCCTCGTCAAGAAGCCGATGAGGCGCTCCGGACATGGCTGATGTGCCTGGTCGGCGTGCCCTTCGGCCACCCGCGCGGCCTAAGCAAATTTCCTCGTAGCCGCGTTATATGACCCCGAAGGGAAAGGCGTCGGCCGCATAATCCATAGGTGAAATGCGAGGTTCCGGTTTCCTCTCGAAAGCGGCGATTTACGTCCTGAGGGCGCGCCGTATGTCATAGCGACGGTATCCGTCACAGCAGGACTAACTAGGGCTCTACATGTGCCGCCGACTGGTCATAACCAGACCGAATGAAGCGCTGGGCCGGATGTGCGGCAGTCACCCGCTGATACTGGTTGTACTCGTAGTCAGCTCAAGCTTGTTACTGATGAGAAAGCTGAGCATCAACGGTGCTCGGCTGATCCGGTTCTCGAGCCAGGCCCATTACGGAGAGAATCTGTCCGGTTACATATCGTTCTTAATAAAGAGTTTGATAAATGTATACCAAGGACCTTCCTCCAGCGTGACATTGGCTGGTAATGTTTGTATTTTCCGCTGGTCGGGGACAGGTGGAGGTGAATGAAACTCAGAACTTAAGGCGACTTCACCCTGGGACCGTGTAAAGATCGCCCTTTGCCTTGCCTGAAATCATGAGGGAGCCATGTCTCAGGCCAATTCGAATCAACCATGGCCACGTATATCCGTGGTCGTTCCGACTCTGAATGAAGCAAGAAATCTGCCGCACGTTTTCTCCCGGCTGCCCGCAGACCTCCACGAGGTGATCGTGGTGGACGGGCACTCGGTGGACGACACGATTGCGGTAGCCCGCCAGCTACGGCCCGACGTCCGCGTAGTGCAGCAGACTCGCCGAGGCAAGGGGAACGCGCTAGCCTGCGGGTTCGAAGCTGCGACCGGTGACGTCATCGCCATGGTCGACGCCGACGGCTCGACGGATCCGAGCGAGATCCCGAACTTCGTGCAGGCCCTGCTGAGCGGCGCGGACTTCGCCAAGGGAACAAGGTTCGCCGCGGGCGGCGGCAGCGGTGACATCACCCGGCTGCGCAGGCTGGGTAACCGCCTGCTCGGTGCGGTGGTCAACCACTGCTACGGCACGCACTACTCAGACCTCTGCTACGGATTCAACGTGTTCTGGCGGAAGCACGTTCCGGTACTGGGCCTCGACAGCACCTCTCCTCCTTCACCCAGGGGCGACGGGCGGTTGTGGGGCGACGGCTTCGAGATTGAGACGCTGATCCACATGCGGATAGCGGAGGAAAAACTCCATGTCGCTGAGGTCCCGAGTTTCGAATATCCCAGGCTCCACGGGGTGAGCAACCTGGACGCCTTCAGCGATGGCCTGCGCGTGCTGACGATCATCCTGGTCGAACGCCGCCGCGCCTCCCGCCGCCGTTCCCGCCGCCGTGCGTCGTGCCCACGAACCGGGGGGCGGTACGGGCCCCCGGCCTGATCGACCGATCGCTGCTCGGACTCGCCGTCGCCACCGCGGACCGGCTGTCGTGCGGGTCGGCCTTCTCGTGGTCGGCTGGCTGGTCGTGGCCGGGCTCGGGCTGGTCGCGCTGCTGCGGCTGGTGGCCTGGGACTCGGCCGAGCTGCTGATCGTGCTCGACGCCCTCACTCTGGTCGTCTACCTACCGGCCTGGGTCGTGGCCGCCGGGGCGCTCATAGCGCGGCGCTGGCGGCTCGCCGCGGCAGCTGCCGTCATCATCGCCGCCCAGCTGACGTTCGCCCTGCCCGAGCTGCTCGCCGCGGCCCCGGTGCCCGCATGGGCCCGGCATGCCCCGGTGGTCCGGGTCTTCGACGCGAACATCGACAAGAGCCTGCGGTTCGAGGCCGGTTACGTGCGAGCCATCGAGGCGGACCGCCCCGACCTCCTCACCTTCGAAGAGTTCACGCCGCCGGCGCTGCAGAGCATGACGGCCTCGGGCGTGCTGGCGAGCTTCCCCTACCGTTGCGCGGCGCCGGCCTACGGCGCGACCGGCTTCCTGATCGCCTCCCGGCTGCGCCTGACCGGTTGCCAGGTACGGACGGTGTGGTGGGAGGGCCAGTGGACGCCGTACATGGTCGAGGCCACCCTGTGGTCGCCGGGCGGCCCGGTCGACCTGCGCCTGGTGCATACCTTGGCGCCGTTGCCCGCGTACTGGCGAGAATGGTCGGCGGCGTTGGCCGCTGTCGGCCGGTCCGTGCGCGCCAGCGGCGACAGCCGCATGCTGATGGCCGGGGACTTCAATGCCACCTGGGGCAACAGCGGGTTCGTCGCCCTGCTGCACGACGGGCTGACCGACGGGGCCGCGGCGCGGGGGGAGGCGACCGACATGACGTGGCCGAACGGCGCCGTCGTGCCACCCTTCGTCCGCATCGATCACGTGCTGACGGGGGAGCGCCTGGCCGTCACCGAGATCGCCGCCAAGCCAGGGTTCGGCAGCGACCACCGCTACCTGCTCGCCACGGTCGCCATCCGTACCCGGCCGTTATGAGCGCAGCCTGGCTACCCGCCGCACCCACGCGATGACGGCCTTCAGGTCACCATCGTCGAGGAGGTACGCGACGACGCCGAACGCGATGATCGCGAGGCCGGCCACGGGCACTGCCAGGGCGAAGGCCTCCAGCTTGTGCTGCTCGGGGATCGCCATGCTGACGGTCACGCCAACCGCCGCGCCCGCCGCGCCGGCCGCCAGCCCGGCCAGCGCCGCGTGCCTGACACCCTGCACGGCGGCCTTGCCGCAGATCCTCCGCGTAATGATCACCAGCGGAATCGCCACGACGGTCTGGCCGATGGTGTTACCCAGGGCGAGCGCGGCGACCACCAGGCGGGACGGGGCAAGCTCGGCCAGCACCACGTCGGCCACGATCACCAGCAGCCAGCTTCCGGCCAGCGCCGCCGCCGCGACCTTGAGCCGCCCGATGACGAACATCACCCGGGACAGGTTGGTGATCACGGCGGTTCCCGCGATGCCGGGAGCGAACAGGGCGAAGGCCTGGATCAGCTGTGGTACCTGGCCGGGCTGCTTGGCCAGGACGTGCGCGGCGGGAATGGCGATCGCCGCGATCACGGCCGTGCCGAGCCACGACATAAGCAAGACCGCTCGTGTCGATCCGGCGCTAGTCCGGTCGAAGGCCGCCCCCTCACGCGCGGACAGGACGGGGAACGAGCTGGTGACGATCGAGATGGCCAGGACCGCGGAAATGGAGCCGTACACCTGCGAGGCGTAGTTGAACAGGACGATCGCGCCGGTGTCCCCGCGCCCGTTGGCCAGGACGATGCCCACGACGCTGGCCAGCTCGATGACGACGAGCTCTCCGAAGCCGACGAGCGCCATGCCGCCCGCCCGGCGCGCCACCCCGGGCGGGAACCGCAGGACGGGCCGGAACCGCAGGTGCAGCCGCCACGTCGACGGCACGGCCACCAGGACCAAAACGGCGATGCCGAGGGTGGTTCCCGCCGACAGGACAAGCTCCGCCGACAGCGGCAGTCCGGCCAGCGGACGCCCCTTGTTCAAGGGCACGAAGGCGAGATAGCAGGAAATAAGCAACAGGCTGGAGATCCCCGGGCCGATGGACGGCGCGGCGAACCGGCGGTAGGACTGCAGCAGCCCGTAGAGAACGACCGAGAGCCCGTACAGCAGGGCCTGGGGGGCGAACACCACCAGCATGTTGCCGGTGGTGGCCACCACGTCGGCCCGGACGCAGTGCGAGTTCGGGTTGGCCGGGTCGAGCAGCGAGGCGATCGGCCCGGCCGCCACGGCGATGACCACGACGAGCGGCACCAGGATGATGACGGACCAGGTCAGCAGCGCTGAGGTGATAGCGCCGACCCGCGCCTTCTCCGCCGGGTCGCTGGCCGCCCGCTCGGCTGACCGGGCCAGGACCGGAACCATGGCGCTGGTCAGCGCACCGCCCAGGACCAGCTCGTAGAGCAGGTTGGGGACCTGGTTCGCGGTGACGTACGCCGCGCCCAGGCAGCCAGCGCCGACGGTCTGGGAGAACACGAGCGTGCGGATCAGGCCCAGCAGCCGGGACAGTATCGTCAGGCCGGCGATGACGGTGGCGCCGCGGGCGATGCCCGCGCCGAGGCCCGGCGCCAGACCTGGGTCGGTCGGCTCCGCTCGGTCAGTACTTTCAGTTTCGTTGGTCTCCACGCGCAACTTTCCTGATCCCCCGGCATGGGAGGCCACTACCGGTCACGCCGCCGCTGGCCGGCAGAATCCAGGATCAGCAGCAGACCGGACAGTACGAGGGTACGGACGCGCGGTCCCGATCATGAGGAGTTCAGCGGTTTTCCAGGTGAACTCAGGTGGATCCCGGCCAGGACCGGCCCTGGCCGGAGCTCACGCTGCGATATATCGCTGCTTATGCCCGGATCTTCCCGCCCATTTCGCCCACGCGCATTCCGTGGAGCGCGAGACGAATGAAACACCAAAGGCCTTATCCGGGAATACCTCCCGAAAGGGACGAGAATTCCAGAACATGAAATACGGTACCTGAAATATCTGCGACCATAATGTCGCGCTTGATGACCGACCGCATGCTATGCTCGGATTCAGGAAACATAAGCGAAGCGTTCACGGGGATGATGCTTCGCCGAAGCCGAGACCTTGCCGGCCTGAATTGCCTCGATCGCTTCAGATCACCCGATCTCTCCGTAATTGTCATTATCTTGTCATCGGCCTGCTGTCGCCGAAGGGAAATTGGTGTGGATGTTTTTTCGAGCGCATATTTGCCGGGATTACCGGGACCGGACCTCGGGTCATAACGCCCGGGGCGCCATGCGGACCAAGCGCGGCGTCGGCATACTCCTCGGCAGGCTCGTGGGTGCAGGCGGCCTGGCCGCCATGCTGGCGGTCGGCGTGGCGTCAGGCCCGGCATCCGTCGCGTCGGGCCCCCAAACCCTTGCCGCGTATTCGAGCGGCCCGCGCGACGTCGGCAATCCACACGGGCATGCCAAAGTTCCGCTGGCCGGCCGCGTGGTTAACACCAGCGACCCCAGCCGCGTCATCGGCACCGGCAAGGCCACCAGCTGCACGTCCGCCGCGGTGGTCAGCGCGGTCGCCGCGGGCGGCACCATTACCTTCAACTGCGGCCCCAAGCCGGTCACGATCCTGATGACCGCGACCGCGGATGTGGCGAAGACCGTGCACTCGGTCGTCTTGGATGGCGGCGGCCTGGTGACGCTGAGCGGGGGCGGCGAGCGCCGGATCCTCTTCTCCGACACCTGTGTCGGCACGTTGTCGACTAACGACTGCGTCAACCAGCCGTATCCGCAGGTCACGGTGCAGAATATAACGTTCGAGGACGGCTTCGACGGGACCCACCAGGCCACCTGCACGGCCAACACCCCGGCGTGCTGGTATGGCGGCGTATCCGGCGGCGGTGCCATCTATGTCGAGGGCGGCCAGTTCAAGGCGGTCAACTCCGGGTTCGCCGGCAACCAGTGCTATGGCTCCGGCCCGGATCTGGGCGGCGGCGCTATCCGCGTGCTCGCGCAGTACCAGAACCAGCCGGTGTACATCACCGGTGACACGTTCACCGGCGGTCGCTGTTCCAACGGCGGGGCACTGAGCAGCATCGGCGTCCAGTGGGACGTCACCAACAGCGTCTTCATCAACAATGACGCCACCGGCTGGGGGGCGAATCCGGCCGCTAGCGGGACGCCGGGCGGCGGCAGTGGCGGCGCGATCTACACCGACGGCGACCGGTACAACCTGATCATCAACGGCACCGCCATGAGCGGCAACAGCGCACGTGAGGGAGGCGGAGCCATCTTCTTCGTGGTCGACTCCGGCGGCGGAACCCTCACGATCGAGCATTCCACACTGAGCGACAATCCTAGCGGAGTGTTCCAGAACGCCCCCGGCATCTTCGACCAGGTCGACGGCCACGACATCGCGCCGGTCGTGGTCGGCTCGAAGATCAGCTGAGCCAAGGCGAGGCGCCCTCTCCGACCGAGGCCCTTAAAGCTGGCGCGCTGCCGGAATACCAGATCTGCCGCAGCTAGCAAATATGCACAAATATGATTCTGCTGTATATGGGCGAGTTGGCGCCGTTGCTTGGTAAACGTTACACGTATGGCCGCAAACTCGACCAGCCTGGCCAATGACCAGATACCGTGTTCATCATGAAGGCCTCAGTCCTGTCGGGTTAGCATGAAAACCATGCTGCAAACAAAAATTTCCGTCATATCGCTGGCGGCTCTCATAGTAGTCGGCCTAGTCGCCGGCGCGGCAGTTCGGAATATTCGGAGCGGCCCGGAGTCGGGGGCGAGTTCACCGGCTATACCGGGACGCTTGTTCGGCAACCTCGACGGGCATTTCCCCGTTCCCTCTGCCGGGCGGGCAGTTAACACCAGCCGCCCGAACCAGCTAATAGGTAATGGTACGCCGAAAAGTTGTACATCGAGCGCCGTGACCCGGGCCGTCGCCGCCGGCGGGATCATAAGGTTCAACTGCGGCCCCAAGCCGGTCACGATCCTGATGACCGCGACTGCGGTTGTCGCGAACGCTGAGCACTCGGTCGTCTTGGATGGCGGCGGCCTGGTGACGCTGAACGGCGGCGGCAAACGCCGGATCCTTTTCTCCGACACCTGTGCCGGCACGTTGTCGACTAACGACTGCGTCAACCAGCCGTACCCGCAGGTCACGGTGCAGAATATAACGTTCCAGGATGGCTTCGACGGGACCCACCAGGCCACCTGCACGGCCAACACACCGGCATGCTGGTATGGCGGCGCGGCTGGCGGCGGTGCCATCTACGTCGAGGGCGGCCAGTTCAAGGCGGTCAACTCCCGGTTCGTCGGCAACCGGTGCTACGGCTACGGCCCGGATCTCGGCGGCGGCGCTATCCGCGTGCTCGCGCAGTACCAGAACCAGCCGGTGTACATCACCAGCGACACGTTCACCGGCGGTCGCTGCTCCAACGGCGCGGCGCTGAGCAGCATCAGCGTCCAGTGGGATGTCCTCAACAGCGTCTTCACCAACAACGAGGCCACCGGCTGGGGGGCGAACCCGGCCAAGAGCGGGACGCCTGGCGGCGGCAGTGGCGGCGCGATCTACACCGACGGCAAGGATTACAACACGCTCATTGCAGGCACAATTATGACCAATAACCGTGCCCGGGAGGGCGGCGGCGCAATTTTCTACGTCGTGGACTCCGGATGGGGCAGACTAACCCTTAACGGGTCACACCTGCACGATAATCCCAGCGGCCAGTTCCAGTCCTACCCCGGCGTGTATGACAACATCGACCTCCGCGACTACGCGCCGGCGATGATCCACTCCAGTGACAAGTAGTGCGGCAGATCCCGCTGGACTCGTTCATTCCGCTGGCGGAACAATTCTGCTAATCTCATGATTGGCGGCGGCTGTGCGAAATGCCTCCCGAACGTACCGAGAAAGTCACCGGATGCTGTCTCCCCCCAAACCTCGTAGCGCGCTACTGGTGCTTTCGCGGCTATTCACTTGTGCGTCGCATATCTCCGACCTGAATGCGCCTTCCGCGCTGGTAATTGCCCTTTCGTCGACGAAACTACCGGAGTGAAGTGCGAAGACAATGTCGACTTTCCCGCTAGGATCCGTTGTAATCCCAGCCCACAATGAAGCGACGACCATACGGCGTTGCCTCGATGCACTGCTTGTCGGCTTTGCGCCAGGCGAGCTTGCTGTCGTGGTCTCGTGCAACGGATGCACCGACGGCACCGCCAACATTGTCCGGTCTTCGTGGCCAGCCGTGCAGGTTATCGAGGGGCCGAGAGCGTCCAAGCCTGCCGCACTTCGAGCGGCCGACGAAGCGCTCAGCGTGTTCCCAAGAATCTACCTGGACGCAGACGTGGTCCTGCCCGCCACCTCGGCGAGGCAAATCCTCGAATATCTGCGCACCGGTCCGGCGTTGGCGGCGAGGCCGCCGACCAGTTATGACACGACGGATGCAGATGCGGTGGTCCGCAGCTACTACCGAGCGCGGAGTCGCCTATTCTCCCTCAAGAGGTCGCTGTGGGGGTGCGGTGCCTATGCGGTCTCGGCCGCGGGGCGGGCCAGGTACGACGCCTACCCGGAGATCATTGCCGACGACTTGTCCGCAGACAGGTGGTTTAGCCGTTCCGAAATCGAGATCATTGGCTCTGAGCCCTCGATCATCACCGTTCCCCGCGGCGTCGGCGACCTGTTTCGGGTCTTGCGCCGCAGGTACCTCGGAAACGTACAGGTCCAAGACCTTCCTGAACCACCGGACCCCACCGTGCAATCGACGGTCCACGACTTGATTGCGATGGTCGTGTCCAGTCCGGGTGCGGCGGTGGATGCTGCAGTCTTCTCGACGATTGTCGCTGCCGTCCGCATTACCCTCAGGATTTCGCCGCCCGCCGGCTGGAATCGGGACGAGAGTTCCCGCATGCCGACGACCATCTCAACGTGATCCAATGCTCGCCCCGTACCGAAGACTACCGGAAAACTATGCAAGTAAGACGAAATACTCTGGATGTCGAGCAGATACGATATTCCAGCCTTCGTTAAGGCCCTAGTACTGACTCGGGACACAGTTGCGCCCGAATTACTGAAACAGGCGCAGCCGCCGCCCGCATGCCACATACTGTGATGTATGACAGACAGCGCATACCTTAGGTATGGACGCCATGAACGGCCCGAGCTAATGCCGTTCATTCCAGAGACTGCGCATTCCCTGCTCGATGTGGGCTGCGGCGCTGGTGAATTCGGTCGTTGCCTGCGACGGCTGCGACCCGAGATGGAGTTGTGGGCGGTCGAGCCTGACCCAATGTCAGCTCAGATCGCGAAGGACGCCTTCGACCAGGTTATAGTTAGCAATTTCCCCAATAGCAGCATTCCCGATGGTCGGTTCGACGTCGTCCTTTGCGCCGACGTGTTGGAGCATATGGCCGATCCGGGAAAAGCATTGCTCGCGGCCGCCGCCGCTCTGACCGAGCAAGGGATAATGCTAGCCTCCATCCCAAACGTCAGAAACTGGCGCAAGGTCGTGTGGCCACTTGTCAGGCATGGCAACTGGTCATACACCGAAACTGGCATTCTCGACCGAACGCATTTGCGTTTCTTCACCCGCAGGTCGATCATCGACTTTTTTGACACCAACAAGTGGGTCGTCGAATCAATGCAAGGTATTAAGTCGTCAAGCCGCCGGGACAAACTGATGTCAGCGATGACCGTGCACCGGTTCGACGACTTTATCTTCCAGCAGTATATTGCTGTTGCCCGGCCTATAAGAGTGCACGGCCAATAGTGGATGTCAACATTCGACGAATAACGGTGAGACACAGGCAAATTACTAACCTTACGGACGGCGCTAGACCCAACGCCGGTGATCTCGGGCCAGGCGGGACTCGACTGTCCCGAACTCTGGCCGTGGTGTGAGGGTGACCTTGTAGCCGGGAACCCGCCGCATTCTCCAGCGACTGCTGAGAGAGGATTACTGATGAGCCCAACGGTGCTCGTGGAACTAGGCCCGACGCTGGACGTGGCCGCGTGGGCCGGACGCCATGCCAGGGGGGAAGTTCCTGATCGCATCCCCTACGGCTTGCATCGCCTCGCCGACGAAGGAATGTCCGTGCTCGTCAGGAGGCCATCCCGGTCATGGCCTGTCGTCCAGTTCAGCCGCATCGGCGCGAAGCTAACCGGCGGTGTGCGCTGGCCCGATAACGCGCTCGGTAGGCCGTCCCCGTCGGCCGCCGACGCCCGGCTGTTCTGGGACGAGCGCTCCGCAGTCCCTGCCCTACTCATGAACGGCGGCGCAGCGGAGCGACGCCCCGTGATTACGGGCGTCATCTGGAATACCGAGCAAAACGCCGGCTTGTCTCCCCTCGCCCGGTGGGTCAACGAGACCGCACTGCGGAAGGCCGACGCGATTTATGTCAACTCGTCCGCTCAGGTGCCGGTGCTATGCGCGCAGCGGGGGATAGCCAACTCCCGCATCCACTTCGTGCACTTCGGTATCGATACCGACTTCTGGGATCCGACCCTCCCAGCCTGCACCGAGTTTCCTGGCGCCGATACCTCACGGCTACCGGACGGACAGGAGCGTCCACTCATTCTGAGTGTCGGGAACGACCGGCACCGCGACCACGAGATGCTCCTTACAGTGATGCGAGAACTACACGCCGAGCTTCCCGTGGCCCGGTTGGAACTCGTAACTTCCGCTCCGCAGCAGATCCCCAGTGAGGTCGGCAACTGGCGACCGTCGGTCACACATCCCCAATTGCGTGACCTGTATCGCAAGGCGCGGGTGGTCGCAATCTGCACCCGGCCCAACATCCACGCATCCGGCCTCACTGTGACACTGGAGTCGATGGCGATGGGGAGGCCGGTCATCGCGACATATACCCCAGGCCTCGAGGACTACATCGTGGACGGCGAGACCGGCGTCCTAGTTCCGGCCAATGACCCCGGTGCGATGGTGCGGGGACTTGTCGACCTGCTTGCGGACCCTGACCGCTGCGCGCGCCTAGGCGCGGCAGCCAGGCAGCGCGTTTTGCGCGGCTTCTCCACTCAGGCGATGTGTCAGCGGCTTGCCGGTGTCATCCGATCGGTCATCTAGCCTCGCTCACCTGGGCGACGGCTGGCGCGACCGCCGCACCTGAGCGACGATCAAGGAAACGACAGGTCAAAAAAATAGCCACCATGGATAGGAAAATAAGCGCAGCATAGCAGCGAATCAACGAGCCTCGCTGTGAAATCGGCCCGCTATCGGACAAGGTATACGTGACGAATCGATCCTGAGCTGAAAAGTGATTTCCAGCCTGGAGGTCAGCAATATCAACGGCAATGACCCGCATGGCCCCGATAAATTGGTTATGTGTCGTGTCCGGACTTCTGGCGGCCACGGACACCGACAAATCTGGGTAAGCGTACCTTGGCGTGTCCAGGTTGGAACTATTGACGACTGAGACGGCGAAGTCGCCCCTTACGCCTGCCTGGCGGAGCTGAGTTCCTCCCTGCGGGCCAGACAAACGCATTACTAGCAGTTGACAGGTAACAATGAGGCTACTATTTTGCAGATAATTCTGATTGGCGTCAACTGGCTCAACGCTCATGAAGCTTTCCGGCTCTAGTGCTACGGTAGCAGTTTCCAGGTAACCTGACTGTGTGTGTATGAAGTCGATCGCAACTCCAGCAGCCATGAGCAAGATGAGACAGACCGCGAAGGCATGTCGTCGCGCGAGCGCGGCAAGTTGTCCGACACTCACGCAATGTTTCCTTGCGAGATCATGCCCCAACCCTTCCCTAACCCTGTTTATCTTTGTATTGAACACTTCCCGAACCACATAACCAGCGACGTCTCGGGCTATGAATAGCGACCTTGATCCAGACCGAGGACATCCAGACCAAGAACACCGTATTCAGAGGGCGATTGCACACCCCCGCCCTGGCGCATAGGCGAAACGCGCTCTCCCAGGAAGTCATCTTCAACTTGCGGATCGGGCATCTGCTGCCGATCGTCCGCGGTCACAGTGACCTCTTGCTCGGCCCTAATTCTCTGCCGACGTGTGACGGATCCTTCTACCCCTTGCGGTATAAGGAAGGTAAGAACCATGCCAACGGCAAGGAGCCCTGCAACCGGCTTGATCTTGGCACTCAAGCTGGGCACAGGGGTCGAGACTTCTGCAATAGTCTGCACTGAGAGGCGGCTTCTGGCTGGCACGCCTGCCTGGGCCTGCGCAAGCAGCGCACTCAGGCTGGCACTTACCCCCTGGAGTGTTCGCGCGACGACTTCCTTGTGCCGCCCTTTGACAGAAATTTGTATAAAAGGCTCTTCGGTTTCAGGATTCTCCGCCAGGACTTGGGCTTGAAAGGAGGCTGTGTACCCTTCTTGCTGAAGAGCAAGAGTATTTGCGTCATTCGCCACCTTTATGGCGAGGAGGTTTGCCATGTCTACCATCGCCGAGTCGAAAGAGAGGTAGGGATTGCCACCGCCGAGTGTAGCCGAGGATTGCTTAGAATTGAGCAAATCCTCTGTAATGGACGCATTATAGGTCCATGGCAGTTTGGCTCCTGCGCCGGCCGCGCCTAGCAATGTCAGTATTAGCAGCACCAATGTTAGACCTTTACGATGCCAAAGGACACTGAACGAGGAGCTACGGTCCATTTCCCGCTCCAATCGGGTCGTAGCGTGCTTGGTAAGATACGCGCATCGGGTATGATCCTGCTAGGCAGGGTACCCAGAAAATGTTTGCCCGCGATGTCAAAACACTATATGCAGCCGCGACGTTTTCATGAGAGAACATGCGCCTGAAACCCTTCTCTGCTCGCAAGACGCCAGTACGCTCCGCAGCAACCGAGGACCAGAAACGTAAGTCCGGTTGCCATCGAGAAGGAGAGTGCGTCGTAGTCCGAGAAGGAGATGGCCGCCGCCGCGACAGAGGCGGCCAGGCACTGCGCGAGATGACGCCCTTCCGCGTCGACACTTCCGCGGCGAGCCTCTCGGGCAACCGCCCACCCTGTTACAAAAAGCATAATCAGAGCAAGAAGGCCAATGAACCCCGTCGAGATCGCCGACGTAAGGTACTGGTCGTCGACGAAGAAATATGTTTGGGGCAAGAAGGTTGAGAACCCGTGTCCCAGCCATGGATGTTGGGATATATACGACCAAGACATCGCGATTGCCCTTGTCCTTGACTGGGCGCTCGAGTCCGAACTGATATGGATGACCAGGTCAGCGAGAGTGGTGATCAAGCTGGGCACAAATCCGAGAAATGCGGCAAACCCGGCAGCCATAAGAATATATGCGGTCCGGCGTTCTTTCCTTGACCAGCTAGGTAGGAGCACTATCGCCACAGCTATGAGGGCAAGGATGGCCGATCTTGAGACCGACAGAGGGGAGGCGAGAACTAGAACCGCTACCTGCAACCAGCGCCATGCGCGTTTGTCCGGAGCGGCGAAGCGGGCCTGGTGAAGGGCGAATGGAATAGTCATGACTACCACGGCGCCAAACTCAATCGGTTGCGAAGTCGTTGCGGCGACCCGGCTCAAGCCACCGCGAACCATGAGGTCTGTCACCGGTGCCTGCGCTATAAGACCCGGTATTCTGATGTAATTTGCTGCGTTAATTCTAGAGATGAACTCCCCGATACCGAGCAGTGCCACTGCGGTGGCCCCGAAGACCTGTCTACGAAGAACTGTTCGCAGTGCCGCGACAGACTCGGTGCCGTCGGCGGCGAGTAGTAGGATGCCCAGCCATCCGAACAGATATATAAGCCCGCGATCGGAGGAGTTCTCCTCAAGGACCGGTAGCAAATGCCGGTTGGCGGAAGCGTAAGATGCGACCATTGCGCAGGTAAAGAGGACTCCGGCCAGTCGGATAGGCTGCCGCCTCCGGTCGAGGAAAGATGACGGGCGCAGCCAAGATCCGAGGTACATGACAAAGACGAGCAGCGCGAAGAGTGTAGCCGGTCCGCCCGCGGCTCCCAATGGAGCGAACACGAGATCGGCTGGTATTGCCATTAGCAGGAACAAGTAGAGCATCAGTATCCCCGTCGTCGTCGTGCGCGCCCGACCATCAACAACGCCCGATTCCCCAGACTCGAGAGAATCGCCGATCGGATCGGCTGTAAGACTCTGCACGACTTTCGCTCCATCTTTTCTCGACGCCATGGCAGCTCTATAAATGACGCTCATCCATTACAAGTGATTAGTAAAAAGGCTGCCTCCTCGCCGCGTGCCGCGGCGTCGGCCCCATGGGTAGCCCGACCAGGCGACCGGTCCGGTAATAGGCCACCAGGATCTTCTCTGCCTTGGGGGGAACGGCGCGCCCCCGCGTGGCTAGCCGGATCAACTGTGGAATCATCATCACCGCATACAAGGAGCCGCCCGCCGCCGCTCCCGCCGCAAGCTGAACCAACGGACTCTCAAACTCCGATGCCGTCAACCAGGCCAGGCAGGCCGCCGCCGACGCGATCGCGAGAGCTGGGAAAGCGGCCTTGGCGAGCAGGCTTATCCGGACACCGGTCGCGCGCCTTAGCGCGACGAGGTAACAGGGGAGTACAACTGGTCCGATAACAACGATATGTGCGATTGCGGCTCCCACTATGCCGTCTTTGCGCACACCTATCACCATCGCGGGAACGAGCCCGGCAAGCCATATCAACTGGACGGCAAGTACGAACTTCGAACGTCCAAGCGCCGCCAGCATGCTCGCGAAGATAACCCCTGCAACTGAGATCAGCCCGTAAAGCGACAAGATTGACAGCACAGTAGCTGAGGATGCCCAGCGGGTCCCATAGAGCGTCAGGACTAGCGGGCGGGCGAGAACCATAACCATCGTGCACATCGGTGCCGCTATCAGCACCACAACCCGCAAGCCGTCGGCCATCGCGGCACTAAGCCTGGTGGCGTCGTGTTTGACTCGCGAGAACGCCGGCATCGAAACGGAGCTAAGCACGCCGCCGAGCAGAGTCGAGGACCATGAGGCAGCGTTGAATGCCAGTACGTACTCGCCAAGCCTGATCGGTCCAAGGAGGCGGCTAATAAGCGCGTAGTCTACATTCTGTAGGATGTAGCCGACAAAATTGGCGCAGCCGAGCGGCAGGCCGACGCTATATAGCACAGAAAGGGCACTGCGCTTCATTCCCGGGCGATGCAATTTTGGGACTGAAAACAATACTACCGCGCATGATGTCACCTGTCCTGCGACCCTGGACCAGGCAAAGGCCATCGCTCCGTCCCCGTGCTTGGCCAGGAACAGGAGAACCGCCGTCCCCGAAAGGAAGCTCAGCGCGTTAGCCCAAAAGATCGTATCTTGCCGGAAATCCCGAGCGCACTGGGCGGTCGGGACTGCGGATATCCCCCACACCACTATGACGATGGAAAGGACCTGTACAGGCTGGGCCGCCTGCGCTGAACCGAGGGCAGCGGCGATCGGTGCGGCGAACTCGTAGAGCAGGCCGGCCATAAGCAGGCTCGACGCCAAGGACACCGACCACAGGGTCGGCGCTAGGCTCTCGACGGAGAAATCGGCTCGCGCCAGACAAGATGTCACGCCAAACTCGCCGAGCGCAGTGACGATGGTAAAGACTATCGTGGCCACCGCGAAGACGCCAAAGTCATGAGGGGTGAGGATACGAGCGACAATTGCCGTAATTCCTATACTGGACAATCGCAGGGTTAGCGTACTGGCGAAGCTCCAAATAGCCCCTCTGCGCACGCTCGCAGCCAGTGACTGGGGTTCGGTCCGACGGGGTGGGCGAAACCGGGGTGTCGTCTCCGGTGCGCTGGGCGGAGCGCTCATGACCGTCGACCGTAATATGCCAAGGCCGGTGACCACACCGTATACAAACAGGTCACCAGCAGTACCCGCCTAGCATAAATTTCCCCAATGAGATTTCACCGGTACCGTGTCGATGGCAGGCTTCGCGGAGCGTGCCTTCAGGTCGAAGATCAATGGCTCCCAGGTTGATCGTTTCGAAACCACGCGCAGCGCGGCGCGATGGCCAGGAGCAACTGACCTGAGCAGCTCGTGCAGGAGCACCACGGCCCGCATAAGACCGGCCGACTTGCCGTGCTTTTCGAAGTACCGGACCCGGTTTACTGCCTTCAGCGCGGTCAGGGCCTGGGACTGGCTGGAGCCGCCCTTTCGATGGCGAGCCCGCACCCGTGGCGTGTATTCGATGCGGAAGCCAGCGGCTCGCGCCCGGGCGGCATAATCAACCTCTTCTGAGTAATGGAAGAATCTCTCATCCCACGCGCCCACCGTACGCTCGCAGGCCGTCGAGATGAGCATAATCGCTCCGGTGGCCCAGTCGACCGGATGAACATAGCCGTACTCGCGCTCGCCGCGTACCATCTCGCTCAGCCTGGCCGGGCGACGTTTGAAATGCCGGCCAAGCAGCGCGTCTCCGATCGCGCCCATCAGTGTCGGCTCCCGACGTAGCGACTGGTCCAGGTGCCCCTCAAAGTCGATAATCATCGGCACGACGATGCCAACACCTGGGTCATGATCAAGGGCGTTGAACATCTCGCGGAGGGCACCCTGCTCCACAGTCAGATCAGGGTTCAGCACGGCCAGCGCCCTGAACTGGCCCGCGTGCTGCCGGCCGACGTTTATGGCGCCGGCATAGCCAAGATTGGCGCCAGTCTCGACGCAGAGCACTTCCGGGTGGTCACGGACCCGTTCGACGGTGCCGTCAACTGAGCCGTTGTCCACAACGATGATTCGCACCGTGAGGTCGGCGGCAGCGGCGGGCAGGCAATCTAGCAGGCCGGTGATATCACGAACGCTGTCGTACGTAACGATAATGATCGCGCAGTCAACGTCATCGGTCTGGTCTGATTCAGTCAAGACAGCATTCATGTTCGGCAGTATCCAATCTGGGTGCGGCGCGGCCACCGTGTCAGCGACACACCGAGTGGCGTAGCCCTCCTGGACCGCCAGCTTTCCGGCAATTCTGCGAGCCTTGGCCTGAGCAGCAGCCAGAATCCTGTGGCGTGATGAAATCCCAGTATGCTTGAGGCCAACACCATTTGCTTTTCGAGAAACTTGATGTCCGGCTTAGATAGATTGGTAATCAGTGTCCAAGCGCCCGGCGGTCGGTTTGCGACTGCTCCGGGGATTTCATATATGTCACTATCAGCGAATACGGCGGTCCCGGTACCGCGGGTTAGCTCAATCGGCTTTTTCCTATCCATTACAAAAGGGCTTCCAGTGGATCGGTTCACGATATAAAGTTGTCGCCCCGGCGCTCGCTCGATTGCGCCATCGATATGAGTCCGTAGGTCGAGTAGTACGGCGGCCATACCATCGGCCGCGCTTCTAGTGCCTTGCAGGGCTATCGAGTCTCGCAACCACCGGTAACGCGAGCGATGCGGCGCAAACCAGTCATGTCGATTTTTCCCGGCAATTTTGCTGGTTATCGTCCCGCAGGTAGTTCTGACGGGGAGAAGTTCGGTATAGCTCCTCGCCACCGCTTGATGTGCCGTATCCAGACCCTCAAGGTTGACTGAAAGGCTATTGTGAGTCAGCGGAATGTCTGCCACACCTGTCCGTAGTCCCTTACGCTGCATTCGCAATCCATACTCGACTGCATAGCAATGCCACGCAAAATCGAGGGACTCGGTAAGCGGTTCGCTGAGCAGCTGCCCTCGAGGCGCCATGAACAGTACCTCATCCAGGCTATCGACCTCAGTCAGGCGATCGGCCTGATCGCCGGCGAGCACGACCCTATCCCTGATGCGGCCTATGAGGCGCCCGTTGGCTCCCGGCCCAATCGCTCCAACCACACCGAATTCTTCGGTCTGCAGCTGGTCGGCCGCCTTCTTCAGAGCCTTTAGCGAGTGTAGATAAACATCCTGATGAGCAAAGACCATCACGTCCATCTTGGCCAGCGAAACCCCATGATTCAAGGCCGCGCCAGCACTCGGGTAGGCGCGGCTTACGTTATCGATCGGGATGTATTCCACGTCGTCCGATTCGCTGGATAGTGCCTCAATCGAACGATCGAGGCACTGTTCGCGTACGAAAGGCTTGTTATACACGCAAATGACAGATATCGACGCATGGGACTTGCTCATACCCCAAGCACCCTTTCAGTCAGTACGTGACTAAGCGCACCCGTATCATTGTCATTGAGTTGCGCGACGAGCGCACCCGAGCCGCCGACATCGGCCACGCTATCCTTAGGTGCTCTGGCGCACATATGCACCAGGCTGGGTGGTTGAAGCCGAAGTTTGGCAATAACCACCCGTCACCAACCATGGTGCGCCCTCTCAGTACCTTGTTTCGCATCAGGCGTCGACCCTAAAGGCGGCCTAGATCAGCGGCGATGCTGGGCCAGTCCGAGTGATGTTATATGTAGGGGGCGCATATATGTCAAGTGAAGTCGCTGACGTGTGTCGATCTGCGTAAGAATGCGAGCGAAGAAGAGTTATAGGCGCAGTCAGGTCAGTGAATTTACTTCCGCCGCACATTGCTGCCTCATGATCGACTTTCATGACGGAGGGGCGTTTTGGCAATAGTTGTCCGCATCGCAGCTGCCCTAGTAACGGTCAACCGCTAGGCGGTGAGGATTAAAGCCACCACCAGCCCGGTCACGCCGAGCCCCACCCCTTCTATCCTGCGGTGTTCGAACCGATTTGACCGAGCGCGGACACTCGCCAGCCTCGCAGTGTAGCTTTCAGCACCCCCCGCCCCTGTTCAGCGTAGGCGAAGCCGGAGGGGAGACAGCTCGGCAGGCGCAAGGCGGAACATGGCCGGCTGCGGCCAGGGTCAGTGGTCCGGTGTGTAGCCCGCTTGCCTGGTGCTGGCCTGGTACTGCCAGAT
>Ga0302325_10005979_pt1 | contig 27530 bp, 19 predicted proteins | sample Palsa_T0_2_FD_201948 | JGI IMG/M metagenome (GOLD analysis project Ga0302325, IMG submission 201948) | Peat permafrost microbial communities from Stordalen Mire near Abisko, Sweden - Palsa_T0_2 | ecosystem: Environmental > Terrestrial > Soil > Palsa > Peat permafrost | place: Sweden: Abisko... | reverse complement strand
CCGAGCTGGAGGATCCCGCGGACCTCGGCATCAGAAAGACCGATCTGTTCTGCCACCTCCGCGCCAGTCGGCACACGGTTGAGACTGCCCTCGAGGACTGAGGCCGCCTCGCGGACACGCCGCACCTGGGCGCGGCCGTAACGGGACAGCGGATCCAACCGGCGCATTTCGTCCATGACCGCTCCGCGAACGCGGCACACGACATAGCCGCGGTCCCGGGCGAAAGAGCCGTCGAAATCACTGAGGATCTCCATGAGAGCCAGCTTTCCGGCGCTCGCGAGGTCCTGGGCCGAGACATGCTGAGGCAGGTGGCGGCTCATTTGAGCAACCACCGCATCAACGATCGGGAGGACATCCGCGATCGAGAGGGCCCGGGAAGTTTCAAGGGAGGGATTCACCAACGGAGTTTTTCCGGCCGCGTGGCTAGGTTTTTATAAAGTGGCTCCAGTCCGGGTGGCGGATCTCGCGGAGGGCCGAGGAGGCCGGAATCTTTTTCGGGGCCGTCGGCGGACGAATGAGGCGAAGACCGGCCTCCGCCGGGAGGCGGTCCGCCTTCTCGGTGTTCACCCGCTTTTTTGCCCAGACCAGGTTTTCGAAGATGTTCCTGCCGCCACGGGCCCGCGGCACGACATGATCGAGGTTCCCGCCGCTCCGGCCGACGAACTCGCCGGTGTACTGGCATCGACCCCCGTCGCGCTCGTAGATGGAGGCGCGACACAGGCGAGGCTGCTTCATTGGCATCTTCGAGAACTGGGTGGCGACAATGACCGTCGGGACACGGATCTTCAGGGTCGCGCTCGAGATCGAGAAATCGAAGTCGCGAACCGGGAGTGCGATCCAGCCGTCCCACTTGACCGGGTTCAGGTACAAGGGATGGTCGAAGTCCCAGCCAGCGTCCCCCTGCGGATAGACGATATCCAGGCCCACAGCCGGAGGGTTCTCGCGATCGCCTCCAGTAAGCGCGACAATGGCCTGCCGCACCGTGCGGTGGCCGATCACCTGCCAGGCGCTGTTCAGCGCCAGGACTATGGGTTTGTCGAGAATGTTGGTGTTCATGGGAAATTTTTATGCGTAGGTTCTTTTTCTGTGAAAATGGCGGAGGACGGAGATCACGCTTCCCAGCCGGTTATTCACCGGCCCGGCACGTTTCCAACGTGCGCCAGCCCTCGGCTGGTTCATCCTCCAAAGTGGTGGTGAGCTGGGGTCCTGGCCCCCAACGGGCAATGGCCCGTCCATCTGCTTTCAAGGCAGTGACAGCACGCCTGTCTGTTTAACTCACCAAAAGTGGCGCCCGTGGCAGGAGTCGATGGTGGCAAAGTGGTGCGGTTGACAGGCTTTGCTCCTGCACGGGTTGCCCCCGGCGCTTCTCAGGCGTCGCTGTCTACTGGTTCCAGCACAACCGCATTAAAATGGTCGGAACGGTGAGAATCGCACTCACTTGATCTCGGGCCCAAGCCGAGCGATCAGCTAATGACCCACGTTCCGATAAATTGGTGGGCAAGTACGGTATCTCACCGTAGTCGTGCGGTTATCGTCCGCGTGTTCTGATTTTGAACTACATGCCCACAAAAAAAGGATCACAGAAAAAGAACTTACACCGTCGCCCCTCTCGGATTTCTCCGGTTTGGGTGGCCGCTGGATTTCGCGCGGACGTTGGCTGATTGATCTCGGCTCAGCGGTGAAGCCACTTACGGAATATGGAAAACGGGTTTTACCCGGATCCGGAAGTGGCCTGGCTCGCGCCAGAAACAAAAAACCCACTTCCGGAGGGAAGTGGGTCGAATCAGTTGCGGTTGTCTGCCGCTTTACCTGATCATCCCACCTCCCACGACGCTAGAGCTATTCGGGCTAAGGTTATGACCTAGCTTTGAGGTTATCCTCCGAATAACCGGCCACACGGGGCACAGCGTCGCCGAGCGTCCCTGGAAGCTTGTCTCCGGGACTCGGGCTGAATTGGGCTGGGTTTGGAGGGTCATGGCTGAAGTGATTTTAATGGCGGTCTAAACTGCCAAACGGACGATACGGGGAAATTTTTAAGGGACGGTGGTGAAAAACTTGGAAAATAAAAATCCTATCTTCGGAATCGAGCCGGGTAAGACGGCGGAGTTGCCTAAAGGTTTCAAAAAAGTGCGCGCTACTTTCTTGACGGCGGCAGGCGGGACGCCTGCGCTATTCCGGATGAATTTCAACGAAATTGCCTCGTCTCTGCCCAAGAGCGCCGTCACCTCGATCGACGGCCTTCCCTACCCCCGCATCGCTACGGGCAAGGTCCGGGAAATCTTCGACCTCGGCGATGCGCTCCTGCTCACGGCCACGGACCGGTTGTCGGCCTTCGACGTGATTTTGCCCGACGGCATTCCAGGCAAGGGCATCGTCCTGACCCAGATGAGCCTGTGGTGGTTCGAAAAGACGACGGACATCATCGCGAACCATCTCCTGCCCAACCAGGCCGCCGAATTCGTACGCCACGGATTGCATGACCGCGACCTGCAGCTGCGGAGCATGGTCGTGCGCAAGCTCACGCCGCTGACGATCGAGTGCGTGGTCCGGGGTTACCTCGTGGGCAGCGGCTGGAGTTCGTATCAGAAGAACGGCACGGTATGTGGAATTACGCTGCCCGCAGGCTTGCGCCAGGCGGATCGCCTGCCGGAAGCCATCTTCACCCCGACCACCAAGGCCCCCAAGGGGCAGCACGACGAACCCATCAACGACGCCCAGGGCGCGGCCGCCGTCGGCGCCGCGACCTATCAGAAGGTCAAAGACACCAGTCTCGCGCTTTACCGTCTCGGGCACGACCGCGCAAAGCAGGCCGGCATGATCCTGGCCGACACCAAATTTGAATTCGGGACCGACGCCGCGGGAAATCTCGTCCTCATCGACGAAGTCCTCACGCCCGACTCATCGCGTTACTGGCCCGCCGACAGCTACGCCCCCGGCCGCTCCCCCCCCAGCTACGACAAACAGTTCGTCCGCGATCACCTCCTCGCCCTGAAGTGGGACCAAAATCCCCCCGCGCCCCGCCTGCCCGCCGAGGTCATCAAACAAACCCAGGCGAAGTACTTGAGCGCGTTTGAGGCGTTGGTCGGCCGGTGATCGGAGCCAAACAGGCGTCGCGGGACGCGCCGCCCCACCTTTATTTTCCGTGGCGGCGGAATTGATCGGAAAGGCTGCCTTCGCGGCCCTTGAGGCCCTCATTGCAGCCTCTGTGTCGCGTCCGCGACGGTATTCGCTGCAGATCGGGCATCGAGCATCACCGGCCGCGAAGGCAGCCTTTCCGATCAATTCCGACACCGCTCTCCCTACTGCATCACTCCATGCCGCTGCACCTGCTCCGTCGGTCCCGTTTGCTCGCGGATCAGCTCGCGGCGGAGCCAGTCGAGCGCCGCGTTGACCACGCGCCGCCTGATCGTCGTGCGCGGTCCCGGGTAGCTCAGCTTCTTCGACCACACACCGTGCGGCGAATGGAGGGCGACGTAGATCGTCCCGACGGGATTTTCATTCGGCCCCCCGCAGGGGCCGGCAAAACCGGTGATGGCGATTGCGTAATCCGCGCTGAGCTTCTCGGCCGCTCCCGTGGCCATCGCCACGGCGCCCTCGGGGCTGGCGGCGCCATGCTGCAAGAGCAGGCACTCCGGCACGTCGAGCAGCTGCATCTTGGCCTCGTTCGTGTAACAGACGCAGCCGCCCGCAAAAAATTTCGACGCTCCGCAAATATCGGTGAACGCGTTGGCCAGGAGACCGCCGGTCGCGGTCTCCGCGACCGCCAGCTTCTTATCCTGGGCTCGCAGGAGGTCCGCGCATACCTTGGCCAGCGAGTCCCAACCGTAGCACACGAAATCCTCCCCCAGCAGCCCGGCGCAATCGCCGGCGATGGCCTCGAGCTGCGCGAAGTCCAGCCGGTCGCCCGGCGAACTGAGCCGGCAGTCGACATGCCCGGCGTGCGCGCAAAACGCCACGCTCAGGGCGTCGCCATGGCGCTCAAAAATAGGCTGGAGCTTAGTCTCCAGCGTCGACTCGCCCACGTCCGCCGTGCGGATTTGCACATAGGCCTCGCGCCCGAGCAGCAGGCCCAGCCCGGCCAGCCGCGGGAGGACCTGCTCGACGAACATGGGTTGGAGCTCGTTCGGCGGCCCGGGCAGCATGCAGAGCACCTTGCCGTCGCGCTCGACCCACAGGCCGGGCGCGGTGCCGTTGGCGTTGGGCAGCACCTCGCCATAGTCGAAACGATAGGCCTGCTTGAGATTATTGGGCGTCGGCTTGCGCCCGAAGAGCGTGAAGCGATCGACAATCGCCTTCTCGATCGCGGGATCGAAAACCAGCTTCAAGCCGAGCACCGCCGCCACCGATTCGCGGGTGCGATCGTCGCAGGTCGGCCCGAGCCCGCCGCTGGTGATGACAACGTCGGCCGCCGCCCAGCTCTCGCGAAACTGCCGCGCAATGGCGTCGGCCTCGTCGGTGATGGTCACGTTGCGCTGGAGCGCGGCTCCCCGCCGGCCCAGCTCCGCCCCGATGAAGGTGAGATGGCTGTTCACGGTCAGCCCAAGCAGAAGCTCGTCGCCCAGAGTCAGCAATTCGTAGCGGATCTGGGTGACAGGCTTTCGCGGCGGGGCGCCGGATGGCAGGTCAGGAGAAACCATGGTTGCGAGTAACGATGATAAGCGGTTTTTTTGAAAATGCCATTCTGGCGTGACGATTGAAGCTGCCCGAATAAAATAGCCTCATGGCCACCCACACGAACTTAAAGGAGAAGGTGCGCCACCTCCCGAATGAGCCGGGCGTGTACCTGATGAAGGACCAGCTCGGACGCATCATCTACGTGGGCAAGGCCCGAAGCCTGAAGAAGCGCGTCGCGTCCTATTTCCAGCGGGGGCGGGCCCGGGCGCTTCATCCCAAGATCCGGGCCCTGGTCGGGATGATCGCCGACTTCGACACGTTCACGGTGAAGTCCGAGCCCGAGGCGCTCCTGCTCGAGGGCAAGCTGATCAAGCAGTGGCGGCCGCGCTACAACACCGATTTCACGGACGACAAGCGCTTTCTGCTGGTGCGGGTGGATCCGGGCGAAACGCTGCCGCGCTTCCGTCTCACCCGGATCCGGAAGGACGAGCGTTCGCGCTATTTCGGCCCGTTCGCCCACAGCGGGCTCTTGCGGAAGACGCTCGCGCAAATGCGCCGGCAATTCGGCGTCCTGCTCGGTGACTCAAACCCGAAAAAGCTGCCTGACGGATCCTGGCAGCTTTACGACGACGTGCGGCAGGAGCTTTACGGTTTTCCCAATACCGTCACCGCCGAACAATACCGCCAGCGGCTGGAGGAGGCCTGCGCGTTTCTCGACGGCAAGTCGCGCGAATGGCTCGGGCTGCTGCGCGGCCAAATGCAGGCGGCCGCGGCCAGCCAGGCCTTCGAAAAGGCGGCCGAGCTCCGCGACGTGGTCTTTGCGCTGGAAAGCACCCTCGCAAAGACCCGGCGCTTTGAGCGCAGCGACCCCACCGCCGCAAGCGCCGACGAGGCCGCCGGGAGGATCCTCGGCGAGACGCTGGGGCTTCCGGCCGCGCCGCGCACGATCGAGTGCTTCGACATCTCGCACATCTCCGGAACGTTCGTGGTCGCCTCGATGGTGCGCTTTTCCGACGGGCGCCCCGACAAGGACCAGTATCGGCGATTCCAGATCAAGAGCTTCATGGGCAATGACGACTTTCGCGCCATGGAAGAGGTCGTCGGCCGCCGCTATCGCCGGCTGCACCGGGAGAATCGCCCCCTGCCCGATCTCGTCGTGATCGACGGCGGACGCGGCCAGATCGGGGCGGCGCTGAAGGGATTTGTCCGCCTGGGGCTGACGCCGCCCCCGCTCATCGGACTCGCCAAGAAGCGCGAGACCATCCTCTTTCCCGATGCCCGGCCGCCGCTGAACCTGCCCTTGAGCCATCCCGGCCTGAAGCTCCTGCAACGCCTGCGCGATGAAGCCCACCGGTTTGCGAACACTTACAACGCAAATCTCCGCTCAAAAAAAATCCGGGAATCCATCCTCGACGACATCCCCGGCCTCGGCGCCGGGCGGCGGGCCGCCTTGCTCGCGCACTTTGGCGGCATCGACCGCCTGCGCGCGGCCCCGGCCGAGGAAATCCGCCAGGTCCCCGGCTTCGGCCCCAAGCTCGCAGAGCTGGTGCATGCGTTTTTTAGTCCATTGCCTCTGCCCGGCTAAAATGATCCATGAGGGCATGCCCCGTCTTTGTTTTGTCTTTCTCCTGACTGCGTTTTGCGCCGGCTTGCGGGCGGAGGTGACGCTGGCGCCGCTCTTTGCGGATCATGCCGTGCTCCAGCGCGACAAGCCCATTCCGGTGTGGGGAGGCGCCAAACCGGGGGAAAAGGTGACCGTTGCTTTTCTCGGCCGGAGCGTCACGGCCAGGGCCGGCGGCGATGGACGGTGGATCGCCTTTCTCGCCCCGCTCGCCGCCAATGCCGCGGGCGCCGACCTCGTCGTCACTGGCAGAAATGAGCTCGTGGTCCACGATGTCGTGGTGGGCGAGGTCTGGCTGTGCTCCGGGCAGTCCAACATGGAATTTATGGTGAACGGCCAGAATCTTCACGTCCTCAACTCCGCGCAGGAGGTCGCTGCCGCGCATTATCCGCTGATCCGTCATTTTAAGGTCGCGAAGGCGGAGTCTGATGTCCCGATCGACACCGCCGCGGGCTCCTGGGCGGTCTGCTCGCCGGCCACGGTCGGGCAGTTCACCGCGGTCGGTTATTTCTTTGCGCGGGAGATTTACCGGAAGCTGGGAGTGCCCATCGGATTGATCAATAGTTCATGGGGAGGGACGCGGGTGGAGGCGTGGATGAGCCCCGATGCGCTGGAGAGCGATCCCGCCTTTGCGAGTGTCGGGCAGCGGTGGCAGCGGACGCTCGCCGCGTATCCCCAAAAAAAGGCCGCATATGAGGCCCCACTTTCAGCCTGGACCAAGGCCGAGGCCGCTGCCGGCGCTGCCGGGCCGGCCCAACTCGCGTCATTTCGGAAAAACTTTGCGAAGCCGCCTCCCCCCGACGGACCCGGCACCCAGGCCACTCCGGCCGGGTTGTTCAACGGGATGATCAACCCCCTTCTGCCGTATGCGCTGCGCGGCGTCATCTGGAACCAGGGGGAGGCCAATGGCTTTCGGGGCTTTGAATACCACCGGCTCTTCGCGGCCATGATCACGGGCTGGCGGGCTCACTTCGGCCAGGGCGATTTCCCCTTCTACTGGGTCCAGGTGGCCAATTACGACATCGCCAACGATCCCACCCACGAGCAATGGGCGTTTCTGCGCGAAGCCCAGACGCAAACCCTGAGCCTGCCGGCCACCGGCCAGGCCATCACCATCGATATCGGCGATCCTGAGAACATCCATTTCCCGAATAAGCAGGAGGTGGGCCGCCGCCTCGCCCTCATTGCCAAAGCCCAGACCTACGGAATCCCGGGCGATTTTTCCGGCCCGCTTTTCACGAGCGCCGCCCGGGAAGGGCCGTCGTTGCGGGTGCGGTTCGCCTATGCGGAAAACGGCCTCACGGCGGCAGGCAAGCCGCTGCAGTCCTTTGAAGTCGCCGGCGCCGACCGCCAATTCCATCCCGCCGGCGCCGTCATTGCCGGCGATACGCTGCTCGTGCAATCGCCGCAAGTCACCGCACCCGTGGCCGTCCGCTACGCCTGGCGCAACGCCCCGGACGCCAACCTCTACAACGGCGCCGGCCTGCCCGCGTGCCCCTTCCGGTCTGACGATTGGTAGAAAAAATTAAGGCAGCTCGTAAATCTCGAACAACGCGATGCCGGTCACTCCGCCGGCGCCGGTGATCTGGCCCGTGTAATTGCCCGGGGGAAGCGTGACCACCACGGCGGAGTCGGCGCTGCCGGAGGCGAATGGAAATGCGCCGGCGTTCGTCTCGTCGGTTGAAATCGTGGACGCGCTCGCCGCGGGATAACTGGAGTTGACGGTGATCGGGGTGCCCCACCCCGCATTCTGCGCGACCAGGGCGTTCGAGCTGTTATAAATGCTCAGCACCGGGGTCGTAAGGGTGCCGGACAGCCCGAACAACGTTGTCAGCGCGGGACCGGCGGCGCGGATGAGCACGGTCTTCGACCCGCTGCCGGCGATGGCAAACCCGCCGACCATGACGTGGGACCCGTCGACATAGCCGCGGCCGGAAATGTTCGCGAGGCGCTGCGGGAGGGTGAGCGGGTTGCTGTCCGCATCGTAGACCTCCGCCAGCGCCGTGCCCCCCGTCCCGGCGCCGTCGATCACCTCCATCGTGTAGTTGCCCGGGGCCAGCGACGTGACAACCGCGGAATCGGCGCTGCCGACGTTGAGCGGAAACGCGCCAAACTCCGCGAAAATCTGCATGAGGGAGGCGCTGCCGCCCCAGCCCGTATTCGCCAGGATGAGCTGATTGTTGCTGTCGTAGAGCATGAGCTCGGGGTTCGTAAGATCGTTCGTGATGCCGAATGGCGTGACCAGCCCGGGGCCGACGGCGCGCAACAGCACCGTTTTGGACGCCGGGCCGGCGATGGCGAAGCCGGCGATGAGCGGATTTGCGACCGTCACATTGGACCGGGTGGAAAGATTGACCAGGCGGGCGAGCGGGGGCACCGGACTGCCGGATGACCCGCTGGCGGCAACCGTTATCACCACGGTGCCGGTGGTCGTCCCGCCCGCAGTGCTCGCCCCAATCGCGACCGAATAGGTGCCGGACTGCACCGGGGTTCCGGAAATGACGCCGGTGGCCGGATTGAAGCTCAGACCCGGGGGAAGGCCCGTGGCGGAATAACTCGTCGGGGAATTGGTCGCCGCGATTTCATAATCGAAGGGGTTCCCGATCACCGCGGCGGCGGTAGTCGAGCTTTTGATGGCCGGCGCGGCCACGATGTAGAATTGCTGCGAAGATCCCATGATGCTGGTGGAGCTGCCCTGGGAGGTGAAACTCTGCCCGACCACCAGGACGTAGAAAAAGGTGCCGGACGGGAAACTCGAGAGATTCGATATCTGCCAGGTGTTGGCCGTGCCCACCCGGGTGCCGAAACCGAGCGTGACCCACGACGCGTCGTCGGTGGACCATTCGAAAGTTGTGTTGGAAAGTTCGGGGCCGCCCGTCAATGCCAGGGTCGCCGTGCTCAAATCGGAACTGACCGTGAGCACCTGGGTCGTCCCGATGGGATCCGCCAGCCGGGCCAGGCCGTTGCGCGGCTCGCCGCCGATATTCGCAAATGCGCCGGCCACGACCGGCTTGCCGTCGATTTGCATCGCGAGCGCGGTGACGATGCCATCGGGAGCGGGATTGAAAGTGGTGTCGATGGAACCGTCATAGTTCAATCGCGCCAGGTAATTTCGCGCCGTGCCCGCGATGCTGGTAAACGCGCCGCCGACCAGGATCTGGTCCACGCTGCTCGCCCCCTGGCTCGTAGCCGCGCCGGGGGCCGGCGCCTGCAGGGCCATCGTGTTGATCACGCCGTTGGCTCCCGGGTTGAACGTCGTGTCGACGGAGCCGTTCGCATTCAACCGCGCGATATAACTGCGCGCCGATCCGGCAATGCTCGTGAATTTTCCGCCGACGAGGATCTTGCCGTCCGGCTGCAGCAGGATCACGCTGACGGCCGCGTTGGGGATCGGCTCAAAGCTCGTATCGAGCGAGCCGTTGGGGTTGAGCCGAGCCAGATAGCTCGCGCCCACGCCGTCGATCGCCGTAAAAGCGCCGCCCACCAGATACTGTCCATTCGGTTGCACGGCGATCACGCTGACCGTGGAGTTGGGGTTGGGCATGAACGTGGTGTCCAGCGACCCATTGGTTTGGATCCGGGCAAGATTGGCCACCGCTACGCCGCCGACATGGGCGAACGTCCCCCCGATAACGGCGGGAACATTGGTCTGGGCCGCGATGGCGTAAACCGGGCCATCGGGCTGACTCGCGAGGTACGCCTGGTCGAGAATGCCCGTCGTCGTGAGGTGGGCAAAGTTGTTGGCCAGGCCGTTGCCAATGCCGGTGAACGCCCCGCCGACAAAGAACGAGCCGTCGGTTTGCTCCACGATCGAGTTCACCGTGTAATTCGAGTTGGCGATGAACGTGTCGTCCTGGACCTCGTCGGAGTCGAAACGCACGATATTCGTGGCGTACACGCCGGCGATGCTGATGAAGCTGCCCCCGACGACGACCTTGTTGTCCTGCTGGACGGCCACGCAGTTTATCGTGGGGGTGGTGGTAAACGGTTCCGACAGCAGGGTGGTGTCCACGGAGCCGTCGCCATTGAAACGGATCACGTGCTGGGCCGTCACGGGCGAACCGCCCGCGGGGGTGACCGCGGTGAAGCTGCCGCCGGCCAAAAACTGATTATTGGGGAGATATTGGACCGTGTCGACCGCACCATTGAGATTGGCGCTGAAACCGCCGTCAACCGTGCCGTCGGAATCAAGCCGCACGATGTAGTCGTGGGTGGTGTTGGAAACGCTGGTGAACAGGCCCCCCACCACCACCTGGCCGTTGGTCGGGTTTACCGCGATGGAGAGTGCGGGCGCGTTGGCCGGGGGCGAGAAGTTTTGGTCGAGCGAACCGTTGGCATTGAGCCGCGCAATATAATTGCGCGGATAGAGCGGGGTGAAGGTGGTGACGACCACGCCGTTCACCACCTGCGTGGTGGTGGTCGGGTTCGGCTGCAGGGTCGTGAAGGCGCCGCAAATGAGGATCTTGCCGTCGGATTGCAATGCGACGCTGTTCACCTGGCCGTTGGGTGCCGGTTCAAAGTCCGTGTAGCCGAGGCCGTTCGCGGCGCCAATCAGCCCAACGTACGGATTGGTGTCCGTATAGTATGCGTCCTGGTTCGAGAAATCGATCGGCGCGAACGCGGTGAAGGCGCCGCCAAACAAAATGGTGTTGTTGGTGGCATTGTAGACGATCGAATAGACGTTGTTGTTCGGGTCCGGCTGGAACGTGGTGTCGATCGTCCCGTCGGTGTTGACCCGTCCGAGATAGGCGATCGATTGCGTGGTGGCCGATTGCGGCCCCTTGATCGGATTGAAGCCGAAGAAGGCGCCGCCGACGAGGATTTTGCCGTCGGTGGGCTGGATCACCAGCGCATACACGGCGCCGGCCGGGCCGGGATTGAAGGTGGTGTCGAGCGAGCCATCGGAATTTAATCGCGCCAGGTAGTTCATCCCGATCGAATTCACGTAGGTGAAGCTGCCGCCGATGAGGATCTGCCCATTCGCCTGGACGGCGATCGCGGAGACCGTGCCGTTGGGCGTGGGGGCAAAGGAGGTGTCAATCGTGCCGTTGGCGTTGATCCGCGCCAGATTTGTGCGCGTCTGCCCGTTGACGCTGCTGAAATTGCCGCCGACAAGATACTGGCCGTTCGATTGAATCGCGATCGCCGCAACGCCGCCAAAGGCGTTGGGATCGAAATTCTGGTCCAGCGTGCCGTCGGAGTTGACCCGGGCCAAACCATTGCGGGTGGTCGCCCCCACGGCGCCGTTGGGCTGCAATTGATTGAAGGCGCCCCCGATGATGATTTTCCCGTCGCTTTGCAAAGCCATCCCATAAACGGTGTAATTCGGGGACGGGAAGAAGCTTTGATCCGGGATGCCGTTGGGATTGATCCGCGCGATGTAGTAGGCGTTAAAGAAGGACTCGGTGTCCCAGGTAAGCGTGCCAACCGTCCCGGCCAGCAGGATCTTGCCGTCGTTTTGCACGACAATCTGGCGGATGGGGCCGCCGGAATTGGTGGGGAAATTGGGGTCGAGGTTGCCGTTCGGATTCAATCGCGCGATAAAGTCGACGTTCGTGCCGGAAGATGAGCCGGAACCGGCTGAAATATACTGCACCGTGGTAAAGGCGCCCCCGATCAGGATTTCCCCGTCGCGCTGCATGGTGATCGTCGCCACCTGGTTGTTCGGGGAGGGATTGTTAAAAGTGGCGTCGATGGAGCCATTGGGGTTGAGCCGGGCCAAAAACGTCTCGGCGGTCGCCGCGGCCGCCCCGTTGGGCTGCAGGGTCGTGAATCCACCGCCGATGAGGATGGTGCCATTGGGTTCGACGTAAATCGCGTCCACCTGCGCGTTGGGGGTGGGATTGAAGGTCGTGTCGATCGAGCCGTCCGAATTCAGCCGCGCCAGGTAAGCGACCGGCGTTGGTGAAGCCGCCCCGTTGGGCTGCAGGGCATTGAACGCGCCGCCGATCAGGATCTGTCCGTTGGGTTCGACGCAAATGGCGTTGACCTCGGCGTTGTAGACTCCCTGCGGGTTGGGATTGAACGTGGTGTCCAGGGAGCCGTCGGCATTGAGCCGCGCGATGTAATTGCGCGTCGTGGGAGACGCGGCGCCGTTGGGCTGCAGCGTCGTGAAATAACCGCCGATGAGGATCTGTCCATTGGGCTGCAGCGCAATCGAGATAACCTGCCCGTTGGGGTACGGGTTGAACGTGGTGTCGAGCGAACCGTCGGCATTGAGGCGCGCCAGGTTGATCCGGGGGGTTGACGCGGCTGCGCCGTTGGGTTGGAGCGCCGTGAAATTGCCGCCGACAATGACCTGCCCGTTGGGTTGCAGCGCCACCACGGTGACCGAGCCGGTCACGTTGGGGTCAAACCCGTCGTTGGACGTGGGCGTGCCGGCCTGGGCAAAAAGAGCCGAGCAAGAGGCCGCCAGGAGGGCGAACCCGGCAGCCCGCAGGCTGCCCATGCGGTGTCTGGAAAGCGAGAAATGTACCATGAAGAGGGAGACTACTGGCAAAGAATGGGGCCAAAAGCAATGCCGGGAAGCAAGAGGGGGTTAGTTCATGGGGAACCAGGGGATGTTCCGGTTAATTAAGGCTAGCCGGCAAACCGCCCCCAATCGCTTGCAACTTGCTCGTATTCAAGGTATGGGTGTCGGCACGATGAAAATAAAAGCTGTCTTCACCCTTATTCTCTCCGCCATGTTTTTCGCCTTCTCCCCGTTCGCCAAAGCAGACCCGCTCAAAGTAGGCGACAAGGCTCCCGCGGTCGTCGGGATCACCGAAACCGGGGCTGCGCTGAACCTGGGCGACGTTTACAAGCAACAGACCTATACGCTGGTCTATTTCTTCCCCAAGGCCGACACGCCCGGCTGCACCGCCCAAGGCTGCTCGCTGCGGGACGCCTATGAGCAGTTGACGCAAAAAGGCGTGGCCGTCATCGGCGTCAGCCACGACGACGCGGCCGCCCAGAGCGCCTTCAAGGAGAAGTACCACTTTCCGTTCACGCTCATCGCCGACCCGGACCATGTGGTCAGCAAGGCATTCGGCGTTCCCAATTTCAGCATTATGGGCCTGAGCCTGGACAAACGCCAGGCCTACCTGATTAAGGACGGCACGATCATCTGGGCGGATTACCATGCCAAGACCGCCCAGCAGGCGGCGGACGTGCTCGACGTGCTCGCGGCGGAGAAAAGCTAACTCGGGGTAACGGCGGGGATTTTGGACACAAGCATCCTGTCCACCCGCCGGCGGTCCATGTTGGCGACCTCAAAGCGCCAGCCCAGGCAGTCGAAATGATCCCCCGCGGTCGGGATCCGGCCGAATTGGGTGACAACAAAACCCCCCACCGTCTGAAACTCCGCGGCGCGCTCGTGCGGAAGCGCCGCGTCGAGTACCAGGAGTGTCTTGAGTTCGGCGATCGGCAGGGTGGCGTCGACCACCCACGCGCCGTCCTCGCGCCGCTTCGTCTCGGGCTGGCTGCGCCGGCCCGGTTCCGGCAGGTCGCCGACAATGGCCTCGAACACGTCGATGAGCGTCACGAGGCCCTGGACCGCGCCAAACTCATCGGTGATGATGGCGATGTGCTTGCCCGTTTTCTTGAACCGCTCGAGCAGCTGGATCGCGGTCATCGTCTCCGGCACCAGCAGGGGCCGGACGAGGAGGTTTTTTAGCGCGGTCGGCAGCCCGATCGCCGAATGGGCCCACAGGGCCTTCACGGCCACCATCCCCACGATTTGGTCCCGGTGGCCCTGATAAACCGGAAAATACGAATGGCCGCTGGTGACGATCTTGCGCCAGTTGGCTTCCTCCGGATCGTCCAGGTTGAGAAAAACGATCTTGGGCCGCGGGGTCATCAGCGTGGTGACCCGAAGCCGGTCGAGGGCCAGCACGCCCTCCACCATCTCCTTTTCGGCCCGTTGAAACACCCCGGCGTGCAAGCCTTTCTCCACCAGCGCGCGGACCTCGTCCTCGCCCACGCTCTCCGCCGCATAGCGCGGCCGCAGGCGAAAAAAAACCGCGACGGCATTGGCGGCCCGCTTGTGGAAGCTCAGCATGGCGATGGGCGCAGGATATCCACCGCCGGCGACGAAGCAAGAAGTTGCCTTGCGCCCGGCCCGAGATCATCCTCCGCGGATGGCCGATGGCGCGCTGGAAACCAATCCGATCCAGACTCAAAAAAAGCCGAATTTCCCCGTCGGCGACGGCTTGCGCAACTATCTGCGCCGCTACAAGCGCGAGCGGGACCTCTCGGTCACCTATGAGCGCTTGCGCGCGTTCCACGAAGTCATCCCGCTGGTCGACGCGGAGGGGAAGCCGACGCTCTGGGACACCGTGATTTACGACGCCCGCGAGATGCCGGCGCTCAATGAGGAGCTCAAGCAGGTCTACGCCCAGCTCAAGGTGGGCGGGGACTCTTCCGTCATGCAGCACGTTTTCGCCGACCGGGTCGACTTCTGCACGTTCGGAAATTCCACGCCCTTCCGCATCCGCATCGTCAACGCCTACAACGACAATCAGGACTATTTTTACGTCAAAAAGGCCGATGCCTCGCGCGTCTATGGCCTCGAGCTTGAGCATCTGCTCTCCCCCAACCGCCTCAATTTCATCACCCACGGCTCGACCCTGATCGAGGAGCACGTCCCCGGCATCCCGGGCGACATTTTCATCCAGCGCTGGCTCGCGCGGTCCGACCTCCGGCCGGTGCGGGTGGCCAAGGAGCTGGTGAAATTCAACGAGCGCTGCTTCGTGCGCCTGCTGGGCGACATGCGTTCATACAATTTCCTCTTCGTGGTCACGCCCGACTTTGAGGACTCCCAGCTCCGCATCCGGGCCATGGACTTCGACCAGCAATCCTACAACGGGCGCAAGAACTTCTACCTGCCGCAGTTTTTCAAGGAGAACGCCGAGCTCGCGCGTTTCTGCATGAAGCACCTGCGACCTGAAACCGCCAACCAGTACCAGCGCGAGGAGCAGACGCTCATGCTGCAGCGCGCCGAACTGGCGGCCGAACGCCTGAGCCTGCTGCTTTACGCCATGGCGGCCGATCCGATCGCGCCGCCCGAAAAGGTGCGCCAGCTCCGCGCGTCCCTCGCCGAGCATTACGGGCGCGACGAATATCTCCGCTGCGAGTCGATGGGCGCGCTCGTCCGCGAGAATCTCGAGTCGATCGGCCGGCACTTGGGCCGACCCGGCGTGCTGCGGGACATCGTCCCCGAGTAAGGGGTCGAAAAGTAGACGCTGCGTCCCGCTGCGTTCCTCTTCGATACGCAGCGGGACGCAGCGTCTACTATTCGATCCGTCCCTCGTCGAAGTCGAGCAGGTCGGGCACACTCCTGATTTCGCCGATCCGGTCGGCGCAGCCCATGGCGGTGAGCGCCTCCTTCAGGAATTCCTGCCCGGCCGGGGTCGTTCCCTTCTGGACGAGCTCCCGGTTCCACCGGACCACGCGCGGGTCCGCCGGGAAAAGCGCGGCCAATTTCCGGTCGATCTCCGCGTCGTCGGCCGACTCGTGGACAATCTTCTCGACCGCAGCAGGATCGACGCCGAGGTGCAGGCAAAGGAAGCGGTCCAGCCCCCGCTGGTAATTTTTCGCGTAGCTCGCCGGCAGCGCGCCGTGCTGCTTCACGTACTTGCACTTGGCGATGAAGCGCGGGAGGTAAAGCAGTCCCGTCGCCGCATGCGGCACGTAAGGCGAAGGCAGGCAGGTGAGGACGACGCCGGTCGAGCCGGGGATCGGTTTGGAGGGCATGGCGGAAGGGGTCAGGTTGGAAAGTAGACGCTGCGTCCCGCTGCGTATCGAAGAGGAACGCAGCGGGACGCAGCGTCTACTTCTCGACCTGACCCCTTCAGGGCAGATCGGTGGCGCCCATCAGGTACCGGTCGCACTCGCGCGCCGCGCCGCGGCCCTCGTTGATCGCCCACACCACCAGGCTCTGGCCGCGGCGGCAGTCGCCGGCGGCGAAAACCCCCTTGATGCTGGTCGTGTATTTCTCGTGCTCGGCCCTGATGTTGCTGCGGGCGTCGCACTCAACCGCCAGTTCCTTGAGCAACGCTTGTTCGGGTCCGAGAAAACCCATCGCGAGCAAAACGAGCTGGGCGGGAAGCACCCGCTCGGTGCCGGCCTGCTCCCTGGGCACGAACTGTCCCTTTTCGTTCTTCTCCCATGCAATCTGGACCGTGACGAGTTCCTTGAGGCATCCCTCGGCGTCGCCGATGAATTTTTTCACCGTGGTCACATAAACCCGCGGATCGGCCCCGAAACGGGCGGCGGCCTCCTCCTGGCCGTAGTCCAATTTATAAACCTTGGGCCACTCCGGCCACGGGTTGTCGGCGCCCCGGTCCATGGGCGGCTTGGGCAGGATTTCGATTTGCACGAGGCTCTTGCAGCCCTGGCGCATGGCCGTGCCGACACAATCGGTGCCCGTGTCGCCCCCACCGATCACGACGACGTCCCGCCCGCCGGCAAGAATGGGGCTGTGCCCGGCGCCGCCGTTGAGGACCGCCTTGGTGTTCGCCGTGAGGAACTCCATCGCGAAATGAACCCCCTTCAGGCCGCGCCCCTCGATCGGCAGATCGCGCGGCTGGGTGGCGCCGGTGCAGATGACGGTGGCGGCGTATTCCTTGAGGAAGATCTGGGGCTCGACGTTCTCGCCCACGTTGGCGTTGCAGATGAACCGGATGCCCTCCGCCTCCATCAGCTTGATGCGGCGCAGGACGACTTCATTCTTGTCGAGCTTCATGTTCGGGATGCCGTACATGAGCAGGCCGCCGGGGCGGTCGGCGCGCTCGAAGACCGTCACCGAGTGGCCGGCGCGGTTGAGCTGCGCGGCGGCGGAGAGGCCGGCCGGGCCGGAGCCGATGACGGCGACTTTTTTCCCGGTGCGCACGGGGGGCGCCGCCGGAATCACCCATCCCTCGTCCCAGCCCCGGTCGGTGATCGCGCACTCGATGTTCTTGATCGTGACCGGCGGGGCGTTGATGCCGAGGACGCAGGACCCTTCGCAGGGCGCGGGGCAGACCCGGCCGGTGAATTCCGGGAAATTATTGGTCTGGTGCAGGCGGTCGAGCGCGTCACGCCACAGGCCGCGATAAACCAGGTCGTTCCATTCGGGTATGATGTTGTTGATCGGGCAGCCCGACGCCATCCCGCCGATCAGCTTGCCGGTGTGGCAGAAGGGGACGCCGCAATCCATGCACCGCGCGCCCTGGTCGCGGAGCTTTTTCTCCTCCATGTGGTGGTGAAACTCCTTCCAGTCGCGCACGCGCTCCAGGGGCGGCCGGTCCGCCGGCAGCTCCCGCAAATAATCGAGAAATCCAGTTGGCTTGCCCATCTCAATTGCCCCCGATGCGGGAGAGATCGCGGGCATTTTCCTCGAAGGCCGCCATGATCGCCTCGTCGCCGGTGAGCCCCTGGTCGTGGACGCGCTGGATGCAGGCCAGCATCCGCTTGTAGTCCTTCGGCATGATCTTCACAAAACGCGGCACCATCCCGTCCCAGGCGTCGAGCACCTGGCGCGCGCGCGAACTTTTGGTGTAAGCCAGGTGCTTCTCGACCATCGCGCGGACCTCGGCGATCTCGGCCGGAGATTCAAGCTTTTCGACCTCCACCATCTGGCGGTTGATCCGGGTCGGAAAATCGCCGCGCTCGTCGAGCACGTAGGCGATCCCGCCGGACATGCCGGCCGCGAAGTTGCGACCGGCCGGCCCCAGCACCACGACGCGGCCGCCGGTCATGTATTCACAGCCGTGGTCGCCCACGGACTCAACCACGGCGTTGACCCCGCTGTTGCGGACGCAGAAGCGCTCCCCGGCCATTCCGCAGATGTAGGCCTCCCCGCTGGTCGCGCCATAAAAGGCGACGTTGCCGATGATGATGTTCTCCGTCGGCACAAAAGTGGAGCCGGCGGGCGGATAAATGATGATCTTGCCGCCGGAGAGGCCCTTGCCGACGTAGTCGTTGGCGTCACCCGCGATCGAAAAGGTCATTCCCCGGGGCATGAACGCGCCGAAGCTCTGGCCGGCCGATCCCTTGAAATGGATGCGGATCGTGTCCTCCGGCAGGCCGTCGGCTCCCCACTTTTTGGTGACTTCGCTCCCGGTGATGGTCCCGACGACGCGGTGCACGTTCCTGATCGGCATCTCCGCCGCGACCTTTTCGCCCCGCTCAATGGCCGGCTGGCACAGGCCGAGCAGCACCGTGAGATCGAGCGATTTGTCGAGGCCGTGGTCCTGGGGAATCTGGCAGAAACGGCCCACTTCCGGACCCGCGTCCGGCTGGTAGAGGATATTGCTGAAATCGAGGCCCTTCGCCTTCCAGTGTTCCACCGCTTTCTTGGCCTCCAGCCTCTCGACGTGCCCGATCATTTCCTCGACGGTGCGGAAACCGAGCTGGGCCATGATTTCCCGGACGTCCTCGGCGATGAAGCGCATGAAATTGACCACATGCTCGGGCTTGCCCGCAAACTTCTCGCGCAGGCGCGGATTCTGCGTGGCCACGCCCGCCGGGCAGGTGTTGAGATGGCAGACGCGCATCATGATGCAGCCGGTCGCGACCAGCGGGGCCGTCGCGAAGCCGAACTCCTCGGCGCCGAGCAGCGCGGCGATGACGACGTCGCGGCCGGTCTTGAGCTGCCCGTCGGTCTCGACGGCGATGCGGCTGCGGAGATTGTTCAGCACCAGCGTCTGGTGGGTTTCGGCCAGGCCGAGTTCCCAGGGCAGGCCGGCGTGCATGATGGAGGTCTGCGGCGAGGCTCCGGTGCCCCCGTCATGCCCGCTGATCAGCACCACGTCGGCGTGCGCCTTGGCCACGCCGGCGGCGATCGTTCCGACCCCCACCTCGGCGACGAGCTTCACGCTGATGCGCGCAAAGCGGTTCCCGTTCTTGAGGTCATGGATCAGCTCCGCGAGATCCTCGATCGAATAGATGTCGTGGTGCGGCGGGGGGGAGATCAGGCCCACGCCCGGGGTGGTGAGGCGGGTCTTGGCAACCCACGGATAGGCTTTGCTGCCGGGGAGCTGGCCGCCTTCGCCGGGCTTCGCGCCCTGGGCCATCTTGATCTGGAGCTCCTTCGCAAACACGAGATATTCGCTGGTCACCCCGAACCGGCCGGAGGCCACCTGCTTGATGGCCGAGTTCTTCGAGTCGCCGTTGGCCATCGGCCGGTAGCGCTCGGGATCCTCCCCGCCCTCGCCGGTGTTGCTCCGGCCGCCGATGCGATTCATCGCGATGGCGAGCGTCTCGTGGGCCTCCTTGCTGATCGAGCCGTAGGACATCGCCCCCGTCTTGAAACGCTTCACGATGGCCTCCACCGGCTCGACCTCGTCGAGCGGAATGGGGGTGGCGGCCTTGAAGTCGAGCAGGCCGCGCAGCGTGCAGAGGTGGGCGGAGTTGCCGTTGATGATCTTCGCGTACTCCTTGTAGACGGCGAAGCTGCCGGTGCGGACCGATTTTTGCAGCCGGTGGATCGACTCGGGGTTGAACAGGTGGTATTCCCCGTCATTGCGCCACTGATACAAGCCGCCGGCCGGCAGCGTGCCGCCGTTGACCGGCCGCTCGGGAAACGCCGTGCGGTGCCGCGCCAGGACTTCCTGGGCGACGACGTCCAGCCCGATGCCGCCGACCCGGGAGGAGGTCCAGGTGAAATAATGGTCGATCACGTCCTGGCGCAGCCCGAGGGCTTCAAACACCTGCGCGCCGCGGTAGCTCTGGATCGCGGAAATGCCCATCTTGGACATCACCTTGATGACGCCGTTGGCGGCCGCATAGACAAAATTCCTGCAGGCCTTCTTGTGGTCGATGCCGGTCAGCAGCCCCTCGCGGATCATGTCGTCGATCGTCTCGAAGGCGACATAGGGGTTGATCGCGCTGCAGCCATAGCCGATCAGCAGCGAGAAATGGTGCACTTCGCGCGCCTCCCCGGTTTCCAGGACCAGGCTGGCCCGGGTGCGCAGGCCTTCGCGAATGAGATAATGGTGCAGGCCCGAGATGGCCAGGAGCGCCGGCACGGGGGCGAAATCCCGGTCCACCCCGCGATCGCTCAGGATGATGACGTTGAATTCGTCCTCCTCGATCATGCGGCGGGCCATGGCGCACAACTCCTCCATGGACTTGGCCAGCCCCTTCTCGCCGCGGGTCACGCGGAAGAGAATGGGCAGCACGCCCACCTTGAGGCCGGGCAGACTCTGCCGCCGGAGCTTGGCGAACTCCTCGTTGGTCAGGATCGGCCACTCCAGCTCGACGCGCCGGCAGGCGGAGGGCTGCGGATTCAGCAAATTGCCCTCGGAGCCAAGCCGGGTTTCCGCCGAGATGATGATCTTCTCCCGGATGCAATCGATGGGGGGATTCGTGACCTGCGCGAAAAGCTGCTTGAAATAGTCGTAGAGCAGGCGGGGCTTGTTGGAAAGCACCGCCAGCGCCGCGTCGGTGCCCATCGACCCCATGGCCTCGACGCCGTCGCGGGCCATCGGCGCGAGAATGATGCGCTCGTCCTCATGGGTGTAGCCAAAGGCGATTTGCCGCTGGAGCAGCGTCTTGTGGTCGGGCAGCGGCACCTCCGGCGCCTCGGGCAGGTCGCCGAGGTGGACCAGGTGCTCGTCGAGCCACTGGCGGTACGGGCGCTCGGAGCAGATTTGATTCTTGATCTCCTCGTCCTCGACGATGCGGCCCAGCTCCGTGTCGACCAGGAACATCCGGCCCGGCTGGAGCCGGCCCTTGGTCAGGATATTCTCGGGGGGAACCTCAAGGACGCCGGCCTCGGAAGCCATGATGACCAGGCCGTCCTTGGTGACGTAATAACGCGAGGGCCGCAGGCCGTTGCGGTCGAGCACCGCCCCGATCTGCTTGCCGTCGGTGAAGGCGATCGACGCCGGGCCGTCCCACGGTTCCATGAGACAGGAGTGATACTGGTAAAACGCCTCGCGGGCGTCGTCCATGCTCTCGTGATGGGACCACGGCTCCGGAATCATCATCATGATCGCGTGGGCCGGCGAGCGGCCGGCCAGCACCAGCAGTTCGAGCGTGTTGTCGAACATCGCCGAATCGCTGCCCTGGGGATTGATGATCGGGAGGATTTTCTTGATGTCCTCGCCGAAGAGCTCGGACTCGAAAAGCGCCTGGCGGGCGTGCATCCAATTGATGTTGCCGCGCAGCGTGTTGATCTCGCCGTTGTGGGCCATGTAACGATAGGGGTGCGCGCGATCCCAGCTCGGAAAGGTGTTGGTGCTGAAACGGGAATGCACCAGCGCCAGCGCCGTTTCGACGGCGGGATTCTGCAGGTCGAGGTAATACTGCGCCAGCTGCTCCGTCAGGAGCATGCCTTTGTAGACGAATGTCTTGTGCGAAAGGCTCGGCACATACCAGTATTCGGCGCCATCGATCGTCGAGGCGCGGATCTCGTTGTAGGCGCGCTTGCGCATGACGTAGAGCTTGCGCTCGAACGCGAGTTCGTCGGGGAAGGATGCGCCGCGCCCGATGAAAATCTGGCGCATGAAGGGCTCCGATGACTTGGCGGTTTCGCCGAGCGAGGCATTGTTGGTGGGCACGGTGCGCCAGCCGAGGACCGTCTGGCCCTCCGATTGCACGATTTGCTCGAAGCGCTCCTCCAGGCGGCGGCGCTTGAGCCGGTCGCGGGGAAGAAAGACCAGTCCACTGGCGTACTCGCCCGGACCGGGCAGCGCGATGCGGGCCTTCTTGCAGACCTCCTTCAGGAATGCATGCGGCATCTGGATCAGCACGCCCGCGCCGTCCCCGGTGTTCGCCTCGGAGCCGCTGGCGCCGCGGTGGTCGAGGTTTCTCAGGATCTGGATCGCCTGCTGCAGGATCTGGTTGGACTTGCGGCCCTTGATGTCCACCACAAACCCCACGCCGCAGGAGTCGTGCTCAAACCAGGGATCGTAAAGCCCCTGCTTGGCCGGCGGGCCGTGCCTGGTGCGCCGCGAGGCGCTTTCTGAATTGGGGGGCATGTCGTGAGTGCGAAAAAAAGGGCCGTCTCGTTTTTGCGAGAGCGGCCCGTTTTTCAGTTGCGGAGAGCTCTCGGCGTCAAAAGAAGCGGATCGTTTTCGTGGCCATTTTGGCGTGCTCCTCGTCGGAGCATCCGGCATTCGTCGCCGCGCCGACCTGCGTATCGCTTGGCTTCACGAGATCGTTGCTGAGCAGGTAATTTTCAACTTCCTCGCCGGACACGTCCGCGAGCATGACGCCGTCGACTTCGACGCAGGGGGAAAGCGGCTGGCCGGACTTGGCCACCATCTCCGCGTAGCTGGCGCGGTTGTTGATGATGTCGATGTCCTCATAATCGAGGCCATACTTCCGCAAAATGGCCCGGACGCCGTTGGACCATCCGCATTGCGGCTTGAGGTAGGCTTTGATCTTCATGTCGTAAAGGTGACTGTAAGCATAAACCGTGCAAGCTATACGTCGTGTTTTGCGGCGAGCAAGCACCGTCTTCAGAAAGTTTGTGCAAGCTGGATTTGAGCGGCAGTGGAGAATTTTCACTAGCCGCGCTGTGCGGGTTATCCTATTAGGGGGATGATGAAAGTTCTTGTGACCGGCGCGGCCGGGTTTGTTGGGCACCATGTCGCGCGGCGGCTGGCGGAGACGAAGCGTTGCGAGGTGCTGGGCGTCGACCTGGTTGGCGAGGAAGGGGATTCGGACCTGAAACGCGCGCGGCTCGCGGAACTCGCGGCGTTGGGAGACTTCCGGTTTTTACAATGCGACGTCGCCGATGGGGAGAAATTCGCCGGCCTGGTGGCGCACTTTCGGCCGGATTATGTCGCTCATCTCGCGGCCCAGACTGGCGTGCGCGGGAGCTTTGAAAGGCCGGCCCCGTACGTGCACAGCAATCTCAACGGCTTTGCCAGCGTGCTGGAGGCCTGCCGGCGCACGCCGCCCAGGCATCTCGTCTATGCCTCCAGCAGCAGCGTTTATGGCGCCGGGGCGCGGTCGCCGTTCCGCGAGGACGACGACACCAGCCAGCCGGTGTCGTTCTACGGAGCCACCAAGAAGTGCAACGAGGTCATGGCCCACAGCTATGTGCGCAACCACGGGCTGAACGCCACCGGCCTGCGCTTTTTCACCGTTTACGGACCCTGGGGCCGCCCCGACATGGCGCCGACCCTCTTTGCGCGCGCCATTTGCGAGGGGCGCCCGCTGCCGCTCTTCAACCAGGGCAAAAACCTGCGCGATTTCACCTATGTCGACGATATCGTCGACGGAGTTGTAAAAATCCTGCTCTACCCCCTCCCCCCGGCCCCCAGTCCCCCGCCACCCCGCCTTTTCAATCTGGGCCAAAGCCGCCCGGTCGAAACCCTGCTCTTCGTCCGCATGCTCGAGTCGCTGCTCGGCCGCACCGCCCAAGTCGAACTGCTCCCGCCCCAACCCGGCGAAATGCTCGAGACCTGCGCCGATCTCACCCGCGTCCAGGCCGCCTTCAATTTCTCCCCGAAAGTTCCCCTGGAGGAAGGCCTGCGCCGCTTCGTGGACTGGTTTAAGGCGTATTATGGGGTAAAGTGATATATGAAAACGGTCATCCTTCTCATCGGTTCCAATATTTTCATGACCTGCGCCTGGTACGGGCACCTGAAATTCAAGTGGCTTCAGGACAAGCCGCTTTTCCTGGTCATCGTTGTCTGCTGGCTCATCGCATTCTTCGAGTATTGTCTCCAGGTGCCCGCCAATCGGATTGGGTTTACCTCCGGTCAGTTCGACGGGTACCAGCTCAAAGTCATCCAGGAGGTCATCACTCTCTGCGTTTTCGTCGTTTTCGCGTGCCTCGTTCTCAACGAAAAGCCCACCTGGAACTACGCCGTGAGCTTCCTCTTCATGCTCCTCGCCGTCTACTTCGCCATGGGCTTCAAGGGCGGCCGCGCCGGACACTAATCTTCTTCTCCCTCTCTTTCCCTCAGAGTGACCGGCGGCTAAATTTGGGTGAAAGAGCTCACACAGCGGCCCTTGATGGTCTCATTGCCGCATCCGGGCCGCCGCGACCGGTTTTGCGGCAGGTTGGGTTTGACCATCACCGGCCGCGAAGGGAGCTCTTTCACCCAAATTTAGCCGCCGGTCACGCTGAGCTTGCTTCACTTGCTATTATGGATGCTGAATAACCTAACTTTTAAAATCCATGGCCAAAGCCCCCACCCCCTCACGCACTGAATTCGCCGAACGCGCCAAAGTCCCCGGCAGCACCGCGACCGCCGCCGATCCGGCGGCCCGCAAGAATGTGGAGCTCGCCCTGAGCGCCATCACAAAGCAGTTCGGCGAGGGCTCCATCATGCGGCTCGGCGACGCGCACAAGATGAAGGTCGAGACGCTTTCGACCGGCTCGCTGGCCATCGATCTCGCCCTGGGCGTGGGCGGGCTCCCCCGCGGCCGCATCATGGAGATCTACGGGCCGGAATCCTCGGGCAAAACCACCTTCTGCCTGAGCGTCATCGCCGAAGCGCAGAAAAACGGCGGCCTGGCCGCCTTCATCGACGTCGAGCACGCCCTCGACCCCAAATATGCCCGGGTGGTCGGAGTGAATCTCGACGACCTCCTGGTTTCGCAGCCCGACAGCGGCGAGGACGCGCTCAACATCACCGAGACCCTCATCCGCTCCAATGCCATCGACGTCATCGTCATCGACTCGGTCGCCGCCCTGATCTCAAAGCAGGAACTCGACGGCCAGATGGGCGACGCCACCGTCGGCTCGCAGGCGCGCCTCATGAGCCAGGCCATGCGCCGGCTCACGGCGGTCGTGAGCAAGACCAAGTGCATCTGCATTTTCACCAATCAGATTCGCGAGAAAATCGGCGTGATGTTCGGCAGCCCCGAGACCACGTCCGGCGGCCGCGCGCTGAAATTCTTTTCCAGCCTGCGCATCGACATCCGCCGCAAGGACCAGATCAAGACCCCCGAGGGCAAGGTCATCGGCAATCGCACCAAGATCAAGGTGGTCAAAAACAAGGTTGCCCCGCCTTTCACCGAGTGCGAATTCGACATCATGTATGACGAGGGCATTTCGCGCACCGGCTCGATCATCGACCTGGGCGTAGAGCATGGAATCCTTGAGAAAAAAGGCGCCTGGATCGCCTACCAAGGCGAACTCGTCGGCCAGGGCCGCGACGCCGCCAAGCTGGCCATCCGCGAAAATCCCGCTCTCGCCGACAAAATCACCAAGGCCATCCTCGAAAAAGTGACCGTCAAGGGCGGCTCGGTTGTGACTGGGGAAAAAGAAGAATAAAAACCGAAAAAAAGTGCTGGAAGTGGGAAATTCATGTAACCGCCTCCCGGGCGGCCGCGTCTCATTCGCCTATCATACCATGAAATCACTTCCTTCCTTCCTGTCGCTCCTGGCGCTGATTGCCGCCGTTCCGCTCGCCCAAGCCCAGACTTCCACGCCTCCTCCGGCGCAGCTCGCCGATCATCCCATTGCCCAACGCATGCGCCAGCAACGCCTGACGGCCATTGACGCTGCGGTGGGGCTGACTGACGCCGAGAAAGCCAGCATCAATGCGATCTGGGACAGCCATGAGCAGCAGGTCTATGCCATTATGGAGGATATGTCTTTGGACCGCAATACGCTGCGAAAGAAAGTGCGCGCCATCATGGAAGATTCCCACCAACAGGTGCGGGCTGTGCTCACGCCAGAGCAACAGACCCTCTTCGACGCGATGCCCGTCCCGGCGCGCTTTTCCCGAAGCTGAAGGTCGGGATTGTATCCGGGTTAGTCTCGACCCGTCGCCCCGGCCCGATTAGGATCGCCGGTTATGACTGTGGAAGAAGGTATTTTGAATCCCGTGGAGGTCCGGGCGCTGGGGTCGCTGGTGGAAAAGGAGCTCACCGTTCCCGATTACTATCCGCTCTCGCTCAATGCGCTGACCAACGCCTGCAACCAGAGCTCCAACCGCGACCCGGTGGTGGCATTTGACGAGCAATCGGTCGTGCGGGCCCTGAACGGGTTGCGCGACAAGAAGCTCGCGTATCTTTTCGACGGGGCCCAGAGCCGGGTGCCGAAGTACGGGCATAAATTCGGCGAGTTTTTCCAACTGGCGGCGCCGGAAGTCGCCGTGCTGTGCGTCCTGATGCTGCGCGGCCCCCAGACCGTCGGAGAGATCCGGGGCCGGACGGGTCGGATGCACGAGTTTGCCACCCTGCCCGAGGCGGAAGCCACGTTGGAGGCCCTCGCTTCGCGATCACCCCGCCCCTTGGTGGTGAAACTTCCGCGGCAACCCGGATTCAAGGAGCAGCGCTACGTCCACCTGCTGAGCGGCGAACCAACCCTCCCCGTGTCCGCAGCCGTTCCGACCCCCGAGCCGGCCACGCTGGCCGTGCGCGCCGAGAACGAACGCATCGTGAAGCTGGAGGAAGAGACCGCCGCCTTGCGTGGCGAAATTGGCGCGCTGAAAGAGGAATTCGCCAAATTTAGGAAGCAATTCGAATGACCTTCTGCATAAGGTGGGGCGAGGTGTCCTCAACCCGCCAGTTGGACTCGAGCCAAACAGGCGGGTTGAGGACAACTCGCCCCACCTCCTCAAGACACTTTATGAAGTCCGTGAGAGTATGATGGTGGTGCCGCTGCCGGCGAAAAACTCGTAGTCCACCGGGATAATGCGAAGCCCGATGCCGTCGCGCTCGAGATCGGACTGCAAACGGGGGAGTTCGGGATAGGCTTTGCCTTCCGGGCCGCAGGCGGGATGAAGGCGGACCTCGCCGGAGCTCACCCGCACGAGCTCGCGGCAGGCCGCGAAGTGCCAGGCATAATCGAAGTGGCGCGCGTAAGTGAATAACAGATGCGCGCAAAGCACCAAACCAAATGCCCCGTCCGCAAACGGCAGCCGCGGGAGGGATCCTCCCACATAGCGATCGTGGAGAAAGCCGGTCTCGTAGTCGGCGAGAAACCGGTCCGCCGCGGAGCGGCGGCTGGCTTCGGCCGCCTCCAGCGACGGGAAATAACGGTAGCGCAGCAGCGCCTCCTTGCGCCGCATTTCCCGGATGACCCGGGCGTAGTCGATCTCCACGAAGGACGCCAGGGCGTCGTGGGAGTAGCCGTAAAGCGGATCGACCGCGGTCGCCGGAATTCCGCGCGCATGGGCTTCCGCGGCAAACGAGGAAGGTCCGGCGGCGACGTCGAGCGTCCGGCGCGTGGCCAGCGCGGAAGGATCGAGCGCGAAGAAACGAATGTATTCGTCGAACGTCCGCCCGAAAAACGCGACGGATGAAAGTTGAAATTCAAGTGGATCGTAAAAGGTGGTCATGGCGGAAACGGGTTTGGATTTCAGGCAAGAAAAAGCCCGACTCGCAGGAGTCGGGCTCGGCATCAAATGGGACCGGCCAA